>Ga0316603_10001448_pt1 | contig 12641 bp, 8 predicted proteins | sample OWC_soil_day10_n_FD_207649 | JGI IMG/M metagenome (GOLD analysis project Ga0316603, IMG submission 207649) | Wetland soil microbial communities from Old Woman Creek delta, Ohio, United States - OWC_soil_day10_noCT | ecosystem: Environmental > Terrestrial > Soil > Wetlands | place: USA: Ohio...
CGTCCTCGCGCAGATCGACGGCAATGATCCCGGCGGTGCGCGGGCGCGAGAAATCCGCGAGCGGTGTCTTCTTCACGGTCCCCGACGCCGCGGCCATGAAGACGTAGCGGTCCACGGGGTAGTCGCGCACCGGCAGCACAGCGTTGATCCGCTCGCCCTGCTCCAGCGGCAGCAGGTTGACCATCGGCTTGCCCAGCGCGTTGCGCCCGGCGTGCGGCAGCTCGTAGACCTTGAGCCAGTACACCCGCCCGCGGCTCGAGAAGCAGAGGATCGTGTCGTGGGTGCTCGCCACGAACAGCTTGTCGACGAAGTCGGCCTCCTTCGTCGCCGTCGCGAGCTTGCCCTTGCCGCCGCGGCGCTGCGCCTGGTAGGCGCTGACGGGCTGGGACTTGGCATAGCCCTGGTGGGACAGCGTCACCACCACGTCCTCCTCGGAAATCAGGTCCTCGAGGGTGAGGTCCAGGTGGTCGTAGAGGATCTCGGTGCGCCGCCTGTCGCCGAACTGCTCCTTCACCTCCAGCAGCTCGCCACGGATCACGGCCATGAGCCGGTCGGGGCTCGACAGGATCTCGAGCAGCTCCTGGATTCGGGTCAGGATCTCGCCGTACTCGGCGATGATCTTGTCCTGCTCGAGACCGGTCAGCCGCTGCAGGCGCAGTTCGAGGATGGCCTGCGCCTGGGCCTCGCTGAGCCGGTAGCCGTCGGGCGTCAGGCCGAGGCCGGCCGCGAGGTCCTCCGGCCGCGACGTGTCCGCGCCGGCGCGGGCGAGCATCTCCTCGACCACCGGCGAGCGCCAGGCACGGCCCATCAGCGCGACCTTGGCATCTCCCGGGGTCGGCGCCGCCTTGATCAGGGCGATCACCTCGTCGATGTTCGCGAGCGCCACCGCGAGGCCTTCGAGGACGTGGGCGCGCTCGCGGGCCTTGCGCAGCTCGAACAGGGTGCGTCGGGTCACCACCTCGCGGCGGTGGCGCAGGAAGTACTCGAGCAGCTGCTTGAGGTTCAGCGTGCGCGGCTGGCCGTCGACCAGCGCCACGATGTTGATGCCGAAGACGCTCTGCAGCTGGGTGTGCTGGTACAGGTTGTTGAGGACGACCTCGGCGACCTCGCCGCGCCGCAGCTCGATGACGACGCGCATGCCGTCCTTGTCGGACTCGTCGCGCAGCTCGGTGATGCCCTCGATGCGCTTTTCCTTGACGAGCTCGGCGATCTTCTCGAGCAGCCGCGCCTTGTTGACCTGGTAGGGCAGCTCGTGGACGACGATGCGCTGCCGCCCGCCCGCCTTGTCCTCCTCGATCTCGGCGCGCGCACGGACGTAGATGCGGCCACGGCCGGTCCGGTAGGCCTCGCGGATGCCCGCGACGCCGTTGATCAGCGCCGCGGTCGGGAAGTCCGGCCCGGGGACGATCCGCATCAGCTCGTCGATGCCGGTCGTCGGGTTGTCGATCAGGGTGATGCAGGCATCGACGACCTCGGACAGGTTGTGCGGCGGGATGTTGGTCGCCATCCCCACCGCGATGCCGGCGGAGCCGTTGATCAGGAGGTTCGGGATGCGGGCCGGCAGAACCGCGGGTTCATGCTCGGACTCGTCGTAATTGGGAACGAAGTCGACCGTTTCCTTGTCGATGTCCGCCAGCAGCTCGTGCGCGATCTTCGCGAGGCGCACCTCGGTGTAGCGCATCGCCGCGGGGGCATCGCCGTCCACCGAGCCGAAGTTGCCCTGCCCGTCCACCAGCATGTAGCGCATGGAGAAGGGCTGGGCCATGCGCACGATGGTGTCGTACACCGCCGTGTCGCCGTGCGGGTGGTACTTGCCGATGACGTCGCCGACGACGCGGGCCGACTTCTTGTACGGCTTGTTCCAGTCGTTGCCGAGCTCGCGCATCGCGAACAGGACGCGGCGGTGGACCGGCTTGAGGCCGTCCCGGACGTCCGGCAGCGCCCGGCCCACGATCACGCTCATCGCGTAATCGAGGTACGAGTGCTGCATCTCGTCCTCGAGGTGGATGGGGACGATTTCTTTGGCGAACTCGGTCATGCGATCCCTTGCCGAACCGCGGCTGGCTGGCCCAGGTCAGGGTCCAGCCGGCGGCGCAAATAAAGGCGGAATGATACCCCGCGGCCCCGCAGCGGTGCACGGTGACAGGGTGAGGCCGGCCGGGGCGGCGCTGCCGGCAGGACCCCGCCGAGGACTTGATCGGATGTTATACAAAAGCTATACATCCGGCATGGGCGCTGCCCTCCTCTGGTTCCGCCGCGACCTGCGCCTCGCCGACAACCCGGCGCTGGCGGCCGCGCTCGCGAGCTGTCCGGGCATCGTCCCCGTCTACGTGCACGCCCCCGACGAGGAAGGGTCGTGGTGGCCCGGCGCGGCGAGCGACGCCTGGCTGCACCGCAGCCTCGGCGCGCTCGACGCGTCGTTGCGGCGCCTCGGCTCGCGGCTGGTGATCCGGCGGGGTCCGACCCTCGACGCCCTGCGTGCCCTCGCCGCCGCGACCGGCGCGACGCACGTCTACTGGAACCGTCTCTACGAGCCTGCCCTGGTCGGGCGCGACCAGACGATCAAGACCGCCCTGCGCGACTCGGGCCACCTGGCGGACAGCTTCAACGCCGCCCTGCTCAACGAGCCCTGGCAGGTGACGCGCGACGACGGCGGCCCCTATCGCGTCTTCACGCCCTTCTGGAAGGCCTGCCAGCGGGCGGGCATCGACCGCCCGCTCGCGCCCGCGCCCGACGCCCTGCCGCGAGTGCCGGCCAAGGTCGCCAGCCTGCCGCTCGAGGCCCTGGGTCTGCAGCCCGGGATCGGCTGGGACGGCGGCTTCTGGGCGGCCTGGCAGCCCGGTGAGGAGGGCGCGCACACGATGCTCGACCGCTTCCTGGCCGATGCGGTCGCCCACTACGACGAGGACCGCAACCGCCCCGACCTCGTCGCCACCTCGCGCCTGTCGCCCCACCTGCACTTCGGCGAGATCGGCCCGCGGCAGGTCGTCGCCGCGGTGCGCCGCCACACCGCCGAGCACGCGGCGGCCGGCCTCGTGAAGAACACCGAGGCGTTCGTCCGCGAGGTCGGCTGGCGCGAGTTCGCCCATCACCTGCTCTGGTACTTCCCGCTCACGACCGACGCGCCACTCGACGAGCGCTTCACCGGCTTCCCCTGGCTCGAGGACTACGGCGAGGTGCTGGAGCGGTGGCGGCGCGGGCGGACCGGCATCCCGATCGTCGACGCCGGCATGCGCGAGCTGTGGCACACGGGCTGGATGCACAACCGGGTGCGCATGATCGTGGCCTCCCTGCTCACCAAGAACCTGCTGATCCCCTGGCAGGAAGGGGCTCGCTGGTTCTGGGACACACTGGTCGACGCCGACCTCCCCAGCAACACGCTCGGCTGGCAATGGACGGCGGGCTGCGGCGCCGACGCCGCCCCCTACTTCCGCATCTTCAACCCGGTGCTGCAGGGACGACGCTTCGACCCGAACGGCGGCTACGTCAGCCGGTGGGTGCCGGAGCTGTCAGGGCTGCCCGCGACGCACATCCACGCGCCCTGGGAGGCGCCGGCGGGCGTGCTCGCGGCGGCGGGTGTCACGCCGGGCCGCGACTATCCCGCGCCGGTCGTCGACCTGCAGGCCAGCCGGTCGCGGGCGCTGGAGCGGTTCGCGCGGATCAAGCGGGCCTGACCGGTCGGAACGCCGCCCCCGGCGCGATCCGCCCCTGACCTTGGCTCGTGAAAAAGGGGCCCCTGTTGCAGGGGCCCCTGTCGAAGGCCGGCCAGGAGGAGGAGGAACCCGGCCGGGTGGTGGGACTGATGCGCCGCTCTAGGAAACCGATCTCACTGGGCGGGCTCCACTGGACTAATACGAGAACTCGCAGTCCGCCGTGACCGTCTGCACGGCACACTCGGGCGCCTCGGGATCTTCCAGGCATCGGTTTTCGACATCCGCGAGGTCACCCTGCCGGACGAGGTCCGTGAAGCACTCGTTGGGGGCGTCGCTCAGGCGCACGTCGAGCCGCGTGTTGTGAACGTCGTTCGTCATGTTAGCCGTGCCGATGCCGTCCGGGCTCATGTGATCCGCCAGCGCCACGGGGGCTCCCGCGAAAGCGACCAGAACGGCTGCAGCAAGAAGCGAGCGTTTCATGAAAGGTCTCCCAAGTTCAGGTGAGGGCTGAGGCGTCGCCACCCGGGGCACTCAGCTTGCGTTGGTAAGTAAGGTTAATCGGCGGCCGTTTCCTGCCGATTTCGGCGGCTGGCCGTTTTGTAACGAGGTGTTTCCCTCCGCCTGCCGCGACCTTCACGCCTGTCGAAAAGGCCCCAACAGGCATATGATTCACTGGGAATTCCGGAATCCGCGCACGACCGGGCGGCTGCTCGGACGGCGCATTGCGTCGCAGGACCTTGCATCGGTCGCCGGAGAGCGTCTTGAACAGCCCCCGCCACCCCCTGATCCCGCTCACCGCTGCCCTGCTCGCGGCCATGTCCGGCGCCGCGCCGGCAGCCGGCGGCGCGACGGACGGTCAGCCGGACGCACCGGCGACCGGGGTCGGGCCCGGCGGGTTTCTGTGGGAGCCGCAGATCTCGCTGACGCCGATGTACGACGACAACATCTACGCCCTGCCGGCGGCCGAACTCGCCGACTGGATCTGGGTCCTGTCCCCGACCCTCGCCGGCGAGTCGCGGTGGGACCGTCACCGCCTCCGGTTCGACGCGGGGGCGGAGCTCGGCCGGTACGACGAATACGGCAGCGAGGACTACGACGACTGGTGGGCGAATGCGGACGGCCGCTATGACCTCGCGCCCGGCAGCAGCCTGTTCGGCGGCGTCGGCTTCTCGCAGGAGCACGAGGACCGCGGCTCGCCGGACGCGGTCGCCCCGACGGCGGCACTCTCCGCCATCGACGCCGAGCCGACGGTCTACGAGGCCCTGACGGCCCAGGGAGGCGTCACGCACCGGTTCGGGGACAGCCTGCTGCGTGCCGGAGCCACCTACGAGCGGCTCGACTATGACGACGTGCCGAGCCTGGCGGGATCCACCATCGACAACGATGACCGCGACCGCGAGATCTTCGGCATCGCGGTCCGGCTGTCGCACCGGCTCGACGACGGACTCGACCTGTTCGCCCAGGCCCAGTGGAACGAGCGGCGCTACGCCGACACGCCGGACGACTATGGCTACTACCGGGACTCGGAGGGCCACCGCCTGGCGGTCGGCCTGAAAGGCCAGATCGGCCCCGGCCTGGACGCCGAGGCCTATCTCGGCTACCTGCTGCAGGACTACGACGATCCGCGCTTCGACCGCGTCGACGGCCTGGACTTCGCCGGCAAGCTCAACTGGCGGATCGACGCCCGCACCCGTGCCCGCCTGACCCTCGAGCGCACCGTCAACGAAACCACGCTCGAGGGCGCCTCCAGCTATCTCTACACGAACCTCACGGGCTCCGTGTCACACCAGCTCGGCGAGCGCACCACCCTCAGCGCGAACCTCGGCGCCGGCCTCGTCGCGTACCAGGACGTGGGGCGCGACGACTGGATCTACACCGCCGGCCTGACGGCGCGACACACCATCAGTCGGCACGTGTTCGTCACTCTCGGCTACCGCGCGGCCCGCCGCGACTCGAACGACAGCGGCGGCGACGCCGCGGGGCTCGACCTCTACGACTACGACCGCCAGCAGGTCTTTCTGACGCTCAGCGTGCTCGGAAACCCCTAGCAGGCCCTCAGAGACACGCCTGCAGGCGCTTCATTCGTCTTCTGCGGCCTCGAGGGCGGTGAGGAAGCCCTCCAGGTGGTTCTCCGACCCGGCGAGCAGGTTCGAGTAGACCTGGACGATGTCCTTGTAGGCGACGCTGAGCTCGATCGCCTCGACGATGTCCGTCATGTCCTTCTTCTCGATCGCCACGCCGACGTTGAGGGCATCGACGAGGGTCTCCTGCCCGACACTCACCAGGGTGTCGTAGAGGGCCTGCAGGTCCTCGTCGACGAACTCCCCCGCCCCCGTGTTGGCCGCGGGGTCCGCAACCCCGTACTTCTGGAGCAGCGTCTTGACCGCGTCCGTGTGCCGCTGCTCGGACACCATGATGTTGCCGAACGTATTCGTGTCCGCCTGATAGATCTCATTGAGGAACGCGTAGACGTCGTGTGCCAGCTTCTCCTCCTCCCGCATGAACTGGAGCATCGCGGCCACCTCCTTTGTCACCGATACCTCCGTCACGGGCTTCTTCGCCGCCAGGAGTGGAGTCGCGACGGCCAACGCGCACGTGAAAGCCAACGGCATCAAGAACCTTTTCATGACAATCCTCCCATCGCTCCGATTTAGTAGCGGCGCTACATCCGACGTGCCGCTTTGACATTCACCAAACCATCAGTGGAATTGCTTAGGGCGCCACCACATGCCTGCCATTTATATAGCTGACAGGCAGGCCTCGCGTGCTAAATCTCGTTACTAAATGCAAATATCAGGGAATCCCAAAATTACGTCAGGGCAGTGACCTGTGGTGCTTTCCTATCGCGACATTGAAGCGCGAATAACAATTCGTAACATCTAGTAACAATCCCATTTCAGAGTGCCCGCATACGTATTTCAAACGTGCATGTGACTTGCCGATTTTCCTGCTGCGGGTCAGCGGATGAGGCCGGTGGGGCCGCGTCGACGGGGTGCCCGCAGTCGTGCGAGGCGACGCCTCGCGACAGGCCGGAGGGAGGATCAAAAGATGAAACCGGAAGAGAGTGGGATGTCCCGCCGCTCGTTCCTGACGACGACGGGTGGATTGGTGTTGGGCGTGGGGATCGCCCACCTGCCCGGCACGGCGCATGCGGAGGTGATGGCCCGCGACATGCCAGCCGGAGGCTCCGCAGGATTGCGGGGTCTTCGGCATGGACGGCGCCTGGTCCTAGACCCGAGGGACAGCGTGCTCATCGGCCGTTCGATCAAAGTCAACCAACAATTCCCCGGATCCTGACCGGCGTCAAGAAATCCGGCGGGTGTAAAAGAACCTTTACACAGTCCAAAAACAATAGCCTGGCGGCTATTTCTACCGGTCTCCCTGAGGTCTGATAACACCCTGAAACCTCCGGTAACAGTTCCTTCCGAATCTTTACCCATAGTTCCGATGAGAGCGGGTGAGGCGTCGATGCTGATCCGAGATTGCAGCGACGCGTGGACTCGGTGATGGGCCGCGGCCCATCGTCTAAAAGACCGCCGATTCCAGCAGTACCCGCCTCGGGGGCAGGCCCAGCGGAGTCAGCACGGTTGGCATGACGTGCGCCGCAGCCCCCCGGCCCTCCGCTGGGCCTCAAAAGGAGAAGGGGGAGAGAGGGGAGTCGTCATGAAGACGCACAAATTGGTAACGGCAATTTCCGCAGTACTGGTTGGCACAGCGATGCTGAGTGGCGGCGTGCTCGCCAAGGGCTCGCCCGGCACCGAGACCGCCGCCAACAACCTTTCGTTGCCGGTGATCCTGGGCGATAACGTCACGCCGGCGTTCCCGGTGGACAACGCCTGGAAGTTCGCCGACATCACTGATCCCGGGACACAGTGCATCGGCGAGGGGGGCGTGCCCGTCGGCTCGCCCGTCCCGCCGGAGTACGTCTGCTACTACGGAAGGTACGTCGACGTAGATGAAGAGACGGGAGACCTCATCTTCATCGGCAACCCAAAGGTCTGGTGGCTGCAGAAACGGCCGGCCAACTTCTGGAAGGTGCTGAGCACCGGCCACGACCCGGCCACCCCGCTGGCGGTGAGCGCGGTGGACGTCGGTGATCTGCTCGAATCGAGCCCGAAGATCCAGGCGCGGCAGATCCGCGTGGAGTTCAACCTGCTCCAGCACGTCGATCCAGCCGATCCCGACCTCGGCCAGTACGTCGTACAGAGTTGGGGCGGCCCGGGCGAGGTTCCGGAGCCCTGCGTGCTGCCGACCGCCAGCGGCCAGAGCCTCGGCTGCTTCGCGGCGCTCGCGATGAGCGGCGCGGTACCCGGAACCCAGCAGTCCGGCAACGAGATGCAGGGTACCGACTTCGGACCCGGAACCGGGACCTACCCCGGCACGCGAACGCTGATCAATCCGGCGACCGTCAAGTTGGCGACCCCCGACATCGGTGGCGTCAACGCCCTGGTCTATTCGCGCTGCGCGCGCCTGGTCATCCAGAAGATTGGCGCGGCGGCGCCGACCTGGGATCCGGCGGCGGGCCGCTGGACGGGCGTGGGCGTGGGGTCGCCGGTCGCCGAGGTCGCGGCCTATGGCACCTGGGGTGTCGAGGTCACCTCTGGCGGCAGCATCGTGTACGGCTACAACTGGAACGCGAAGAGCGCGCCGACGGGCACCTATCGCATGACCTTCGTTCTCGACAGCAACGCGACCACGTTGGACGACGGCACCCTCAGGAGCAAGGTCTGCACGACGCCGCTCTTGACGACGTTCGATGCGAATACGCTGCTCGTCAACCCGGGCGACGTGAACACCTCCTACGTCGTCCCTGAAGGGGACCCGCGCCTGAACGGTGGCAAGGAGGGCGGACTCGCGTACATGGACGTGGCGCTGGCCGCGAAGGGCGGTGGACGGCCGAGTGGCCGCGGCAGTGGCACCGGCGAGCATTGACGCCGGCCACCTGAGGGCACGGTGCGCGGGCGCCACTGAGCACTGAGGGACCGGGGGTAGCGGCGACACCGCCCCGCGCCCGGTCCCTCGGCTCGGGCACCAGGGGCTCGCGCAAGCCGGCCCCTGCGCGTTTTCCGGAGGACCGAGACCGTGTCGCAGCCCTACCTCTACATCGTCGTCTTCGTCGCCGGCGCCGCGGTGCTGGCGATCGAGATCCTCGGCACGCGCATCCTCGGCCCCTTCTACGGCGTCAGCCTGTTCCTCTGGTCGGCGCTGATCACGGTGACCCTGATCGCGCTTAGCCTCGGTTACGCGGTCGGCGGACGGTGGGCGGACCGCCGGCCCGCCCTCCCCCGGCTCTACGCGGTGCTGGCCGCGGCGGGCCTCTGGACCCTGGCGATCCCCTGGCTCAGGGACCCCATCCTCGTCGTCGCCGAGCCCTTCGGACTGCGCTTCGCGGTCCTGGTCGCGGCCTTCACCCTGTTCGTGGTGCCCCTGACACTGCTCGGCATGGTGAGTCCCTTCGCGATCCGCATCCGGGCATCGAGCCTGCAGGTGGTCGGGACGACGGCGGGCGACCTGTACGCGGTCTCCACGCTGGGCAGCGTCGTCGCCGCGCTGCTCACGGGCTTCGTGCTCATTCCCAACGTCGGCGTGACCCGCCTGACGCTGCTGACCGGCGGGCTGCTCGTCGCGACCGCCGTCCTCGGCCTCGCGCTCGGCGTCAGGTCCGGCGCCCGGCGGGCGATCGCCCTGCTCGCGCTGCCGTTGGCCGGGGTCGCCGGCTGGCACCTCCCGACCGGCGGGGCCGGCGACGTCCCCGGGCTGATCGCCCTGGCGCAGAGTCCTTACGCCGAGATCCGGGTGCTGGACACCCCGGACGGCCAGCGACGGCTGCTGGTCATCGACGGCGGGACCCATACCATCGTCACCCCCTCGACCTGGGAGTCCCAGTTCCCCTACGTGGCCGTGATGGGTCTGACGCGCTGCCTGGTCGCCGAGCCCGGCAGGATGCTGCTGGTCGGCCTGGGCGGTGGATCGCTGGTCAAGGACTTCGCCGCCGACGGCTGGGAGGTCGACGCCGTCGAGATCGACCCCGTGGTGGTCGAGATGGCAAAGGCCCACTTCGGACTGACCGACGCGGAAGGCAGCATCCAGGTCGCCGACGGGCGCCAGTTCCTGATCGCCCACACCGGCAAGTACGACGTCATCGCGATGGACGCCTTCGGCAGCAGCTCGATCCCCTTCCACCTCGTGACCCGGGAGGTCTTCGCGCTGATCGCCTCGCGGCTCGCGCCCGGCGGCGTGCTCGCCATCAACCTCGAGTCGCACGGCTGGGACGGCCCGGTGGTGAAGGCGATCGCCGCGAGCCTGAAGCCGCACTTCCGCGAGGTCCTCGCGCTGCCCGCACATCCCGACCGCGACAAGCTGGGCAACGTCGTCCTGCTGGCCGCGAACACCCCGTTGGCGCTGCGGCCCGACACCGAAGGGCGGCGCAAGGACAGGTACGACTGCGAGGCCTACTACTGGAACCCGGGCGCGAACCTGGGATGGAACCAGCGGTTCGTCCCGGACACGTCGGGAGTCGCCGCATTGACGGACGATCTCAACCCGGTGGACGTCTGGGCCGAGCACACGAACTTCCTCGCGCGGCAGGACCTCCACCGGTACTTCGGCGAGCAGGGCCTGAAGTCCTACTGAGCCCGTCCGCGTCGCGGCGACGGCGCCGCGTCGTCACGCCCTCCCGGACGCGATATCGAGCAGGCCCCTGCGGTCGGCCGCTGCGCCGCGGCATCCAGAGCGCCGGGACCGACGGGGCACGCGCACGCTCGCGCGTACCAACTCCCAATGGCCCGCGAATTGACAGTCATCAATGGAAGATGCCGGTGTAAAGAATCTCCAAATATTAGCCAGACGGTCACTTACGAAGCCTTTTTCGCGCAACACCTTCAATCCAATCACATCTCGTAACATTCAGTAACAATGTTGTTTCATCACCTACTCATATTTCGTAGTAGCAGCTGACAAGGTCGCCGCGAGCGGCCTGCCCACCGAGGGCGACCGCCGTGCTGCGCCGAGGCTGGACGCAGGGCGACCGGATGGGGGAGTAAGGCGGCGCCAGAGAATCGTTCGCCGGCCGCGGTGGACCTGACGCCGCCCGGACGCACCCCCGAGACAACAACAGAAGGAGGAGAGCCATGTACCGATCTGCGCTGCGAGCCGTACCGCTCGCCCTGCTCACCGTGCTCGCCGGCAGCGCCGGCGCCGCGCCACCCGCCCCGTACGGGTTCACCTGGTCGACGGTGGTGAACAACACGGACTTCATGCCGACCACGGGCTGCGCGAGCGACCCCGCCAAGTGCAAACCCTTCAACAGCTACAACCAGCCCTCGGTGAACGTGAACGGGCTGGTTGTCATCCGGGCGCGCAGCCGCGGCGGGCCGGGGGACACGGGCGGAGGCCACGGCGGTGAGGGCGAAACCACCATCGAGCCCGCCGCCGGCGAGGGCGGCGGCGGTGGCGACGGCGGCAGCGGCACCGACCACGGCAACCAGCCCGTGCACGGCATCTACACCCGCGACATGGGCGAAGCCAACAGCCCGATCGTCCGGATCCTGGACCGCAAGACCGAGGTCCCGCAGCCGAACAACGCCCACTACCCCCCGAGCAACCCGCTGCTCACCACGTTCATCGAGACGCCGTCGTTCCCGCGCATCGACATGGACTCCGCCACCGTCGCCACGCGGGGGAACCACCAGCCGGTGTGGGTCTACGAGGTGGGAATAGACCCTGACACGGGCGAGCCGATCGAGACCCGAGCGGGCACCACCGGCATCTACACCAACCCGTTCGATGACCTGATCACCGGCGCCAGCAAGCTCGGCGCCGTCCCCGGCTTCGAGTTCTTCGCGGTCCCCGGCCTCGACCCGCCGACCATGTTCGACGTGTTTCCGGGCGCGCCGGCTGTCACCGGCGGCAAAGTCATCGTGTTCAAGGGCAACTACACCGTGCCCGCCCCGACGCCGGAGGACCCGGAAGCGACCGCCGGCAAGACCGGGGTGTTCTACCGGGTGCTGGTCGACGAGGACGTCAACGGGGGCCCGGGCGGCGGCACCAGCCCGGTGGTCCTGATCGCCAACAACACCGACACCCTCATTCCCGGCACCGACCAGGTGTTCGGCTCCACCTCGCCGCCGAGTGCGGCGAACGGCAAGTTGGTGTTCGCGGGGTTCGACAACGAGGAGAACCCGACGCTGGGCGGCCTGTACATGGCCCCGCTGGCCGAGACGCCCGAGCTCCAGCCGCTGGTGCGCATCGGCGATCCGGTGCCCGGCGAACGGAACGGCGCGCGGTTCACGAGGATGGGCGAGGGGGTTGCATTCGACGGCCGGTACGTCGCCTTCTGGGGCGCCTGGGGAGCGATGCGCACGGTCCGCCTGCACTGCCCCGCCGAGGGCAACAAGGACCGCATCGCCTTCTGCCTCACGCAGTGCTCGGAGCCGGCGGGCTGCTCCGCGAAGGTGCCGGTCAGGCAGGGGATCTTCCTCCACGACGTCGACACCGGCGAGACCCGCGCCGTCGCCAAGGCCCCGAAGGATTTCGGCACCTTTGTGTTCTGGAACTTCTCGGGGAGGGTCCCCGGCGTCGGCGAGGGTGACGAGGGCGGCGAGGACGACGGGGAACCGGCCCGCTGGCGCTCCTCCGCGTTCGTCGCGGTCTCCGGCGGGGCCACGGCGTTCAAGGCCAGGACCGCCCGACAGGTCGGCGTCTACCTGAGCGCGCAGCCCGGCCAGGCGCCGGTCACGGTGCTCAGCAACCGCACCGAGGGCCAGGTGCTGGACCCCGAGGCGCCGGCCGGCTCCAAGGTCACCGAGGTGGGCCTCGAGCGCGAGGGCCTGCGCGGCGACTGGCTGGTGGTCAGCGCGAAGATGGAGGTCAAGGGCGGCAGCGAGGAGGACGGCATGGCCGGCGTGTACATCACGCGCGTTCCAGGTCCGGCCGCGGCCAAGCGCTGACTCCAGCCGGCCTCCGGACAGGACGGGCGGCGCACGGGCG
>Ga0316603_10001450_pt1 | contig 12639 bp, 6 predicted proteins | sample OWC_soil_day10_n_FD_207649 | JGI IMG/M metagenome (GOLD analysis project Ga0316603, IMG submission 207649) | Wetland soil microbial communities from Old Woman Creek delta, Ohio, United States - OWC_soil_day10_noCT | ecosystem: Environmental > Terrestrial > Soil > Wetlands | place: USA: Ohio...
TGGTTTGCACTACCTTGTACTTTCCGCGGAGTTTCTGGATTATTTGAACACTAACACTGCCTGATTTATTCTTTTTTTCTCGTAAAAACATGGCTTTTATAACTTGGGACACCCAAAATTACAAAACTCATTTCGTTAACCGCTGATTTACTGAATATTATAAATATTAAAATAAAATGTGCGGAAAACAGGAGCGTGTAACGCCTGTTACTTTTAATTGAACCATAAGGAATTGAAATAACCGCATTTACAGCCTGAAAAACCCGGATATACACTTTTAATTGAACCATAAGGAATTGAAATGAAGGTTGTAAACCCGTTTGATCGGCCCCGCATGTTCTTTTAATTGAACCATAAGGAATTGAAATAAAGTAAAATTAAATGTTTCTTCATAATAGATGTATCTTTTAATTGAACCATAAGGAATTGAAATCCTCGTTAACGACAAGCGCAAAGCCGGGGACAAGTCTTTTAATTGAACCATAAGGAATTGAAATTATTTACCTGCTACCAGGTAACTGCATAAGAAATCAACTTTTAATTGAACCATAAGGAATTGAAATGAAGGTATGGTGGTGGCTCCTGCGGCAACTACTGCCTTTTAATTGAACCATAAGGAATTGAAATTTATTTACACTCAGCGGTGAAGGGTTGCACCCTTCGCTTTTAATTGAACCATAAGGAATTGAAATTGAGCTATACCGGAAACAAGGATGCCAACAGTAACGCTTTTAATTGAACCATAAGGAATTGAAATTCCGTTTCTCGAAAAGAAAAAAGACCGTGCCGTGCTCTTTTAATTGAACCATAAGGAATTGAAATTTCGTAGAAGCCGCAAAAGAATTTAATAAATCGAAACTTTTAATTGAACCATAAGGAATTGAAATAAGCCTCCGGATTGAAAAAAAATCACTGTCCAAAACTTTTAATTGAACCATAAGGAATTGAAATCAGGTGTACGCGAGTACGGTCATCCGGTTGAGCGCCTTTTAATTGAACCATAAGGAATTGAAATCCCTAAAGAACCTTGCTATTACATTGAATTAGTTAGCTTTTAATTGAACCATAAGGAATTGAAATAAGTTTGGACGTAAGTCCAAAAACCGGCCAAAACTGCTTTTAATTGAACCATAAGGAATTGAAATCGCGGTAAGAGATGTACGGATAGATGCCGCCTTCGACTTTTAATTGAACCATAAGGAATTGAAATAATGGGCACAAGGTACGCCTGCTCAAGTAACAATTACTTTTAATTGAACCATAAGGAATTGAAATAAGACTGTTGCCATTTAATGTCGTTTCTGTTCGATACTTTTAATTGAACCATAAGGAATTGAAATAGACTGTGAGCAGTGCCTCGGTAATCGGCATATGCATCTTTTAATTGAACCATAAGGAATTGAAATGAATTTGCGGTCGTCGCTGAAGGAGGTCATGACGCTTTTAATTGAACCATAAGGAATTGAAATTCAAAAGATGAAGGAAGAACTTAACTTCATGTTTGCTTTTAATTGAACCATAAGGAATTGAAATGGAATTCCGGCTTCCGATTTCAGACGGTTTGTTTTCTTTTAATTGAACCATAAGGAATTGAAATACTTAAGATAGGATACTCACCACGTCCGAAGCCAGCTTTTAATTGAACCATAAGGAATTGAAATAACTTAGAGCATCATTGATATACTTCGAGTGGTCCTTTTAATTGAACCATAAGGAATTGAAATAACGCTTCATACACCCGCATAAATGCAGCGGCAATTCTTTTAATTGAACCATAAGGAATTGAAATGACTTAAAATCATTTGCTTCAGATGGTAGTAGAATCTTTTAATTGAACCATAAGGAATTGAAATTCAGGTAGAACATAATCATAAACATATCTCTGCCTACTTTTAATTGAACCATAAGGAATTGAAATGACGTTATCCCGGACGTTCCCGGACGTTCCCGGACCTTTTAATTGAACCATAAGGAATTGAAATTGAGGAACGCTGTTTGTAAGGACGGACGGGTTCGCGGACTTTTAATTGAACCATAAGGAATTGAAATACTACATTCACATCGAAAACGTAGAGGAATTTATGCTTTTAATTGAACCATAAGGAATTGAAATCGGCGTTACCGATGTATTTTTTCTGCTCTGCCTGCCTTTTAATTGAACCATAAGGAATTGAAATGTGTTTTTTGCAGCGTAGCGATAAGGTTCAACGCCACTTTTAATTGAACCATAAGGAATTGAAATGGAGTGGACGAACCCTGTCCGACCGTATCAACACACTTTTAATTGAACCATAAGGAATTGAAATAAAACATGGAAGCCCGGCTTTCGACCAGAAGCGTTAACTTTTAATTGAACCATAAGGAATTGAAATAAGTCCACAACGCCCGAAATGTGGAATGAAACAATCTCTTTTAATTGAACCATAAGGAATTGAAATATAAACTATGGAGAATTAACCGGCAAGAAGTTTGAGCTTTTAATTGAACCATAAGGAATTGAAATTTTTTAAAAAAACAGTGCGGGGCGAAGTACGCAAACTTTTAATTGAACCATAAGGAATTGAAATAAGGCCGGAACGTATCACCAACGAGCAGGAACGCTTACTTTTAATTGAACCATAAGGAATTGAAATGAAAGAACTTGATCTGAAAAAGAAACAGGCTAATGCCCTTTTAATTGAACCATAAGGAATTGAAATTGATTGCTTAAATTTTTTCGCAATCACCGACTACCGCTTTTAATTGAACCATAAGGAATTGAAATTTATGTTTGCGAATTGAAATACTTGAACGGGTGTTACTTTTAATTGAACCATAAGGAATTGAAATTGCGCATCATGGCGAAGCGATAAACTATGGAGAATTCTTTTAATTGAACCATAAGGAATTGAAATGCACATAAGCTACTGGCTGGCGCGGTAAGAGCTTTCCTTTTAATTGAACCATAAGGAATTGAAATGACGTAAACATTTAGTCTGTCGTCCGCCTTTTCAAGCTTTTAATTGAACCATAAGGAATTGAAATAATAGAATTAAAGTGCGCGCGCTGCAAAGAAATAAACCTTTTAATTGAACCATAAGGAATTGAAATTAAGCATTTCTAACGAGGTCTTCGTGCTCAGCAACTTTTAATTGAACCATAAGGAATTGAAATAGCCAATACACGAGCCTCGATAGCCGAATAGTCCCTTTTAATTGAACCATAAGGAATTGAAATTTGTTCCGGGATTAACTTCTTTCCGAAGTGTGCACTCTTTTAATTGAACCATAAGGAATTGAAATAAATATTACGAAGCTATAAAAAAAGCAATAGGCACTTTTAATTGAACCATAAGGAATTGAAATAAAGTCAAGTATTCCCAAGGTCAAGTCAAACTCATGCTTTTAATTGAACCATAAGGAATTGAAATTTAGTAATCAGAAAAGGACATAGAGAAAAAGAATTCTTTTAATTGAACCATAAGGAATTGAAATGTGTCAACCGGTTGAAAACGATGTTTACCTATTTGCTTTTAATTGAACCATAAGGAATTGAAATAAGTATTCTGTGCATTTCCAAAATTGCTGTGTTCGCCTTTTAATTGAACCATAAGGAATTGAAATATGCAACCAGCTATCTGATTAAAGCACTTGTTGACTTTTAATTGAACCATAAGGAATTGAAATGCATTTTACGCACATTTATTTAGACCCGAAAGATGGCTTTTAATTGAACCATAAGGAATTGAAATGGACGAGATTCAGCGAATGTTTGCTGCCTGCGAAAACTTTTAATTGAACCATAAGGAATTGAAATATAGAAGTAAGTGAAGAATATTACAAAACCATAAAACTTTTAATTGAACCATAAGGAATTGAAATCTGCTTATGGGTGAGTGTTATAGCCAGTACGGATTTACTTTTAATTGAACCATAAGGAATTGAAATTGCCATAGAGGCCGTCTTTCCAGATTTTTTCTTTCTTTTAATTGAACCATAAGGAATTGAAATATCTTTACCCGTTCGTAGAAGTCACGCTGTGGCTGGCTTTTAATTGAACCATAAGGAATTGAAATCTCATCTATCAGCAAGAATGCGTCTCAGGGCGCGACTTTTAATTGAACCATAAGGAATTGAAATGTCTGTGAATATCGTCACTTTGCTCTGGTAGGTGCTTTTAATTGAACCATAAGGAATTGAAATAGTAATATCCATTCCGAAGATATTCCGAGAACGTCACTTTTAATTGAACCATAAGGAATTGAAATGATAGCAGAGTTGCTGTCCTGGGGCGCAGACAAAAACTTTTAATTGAACCATAAGGAATTGAAATTGTAGAAATCGGAAATACAGGTGTGCCCTCCGCCGTCTTTTAATTGAACCATAAGGAATTGAAATCTGTTGCGGACTATTCGGCTATCGAGGCTCGTGTATCTTTTAATTGAACCATAAGGAATTGAAATCACGCCACAGCTGGCAGGAAAACAAGTGTTCAGCCTGCTTTTAATTGAACCATAAGGAATTGAAATTGCGGAGCTTTAACTGCAAATCCGAAGTATAGCCTGCTTTTAATTGAACCATAAGGAATTGAAATAAGAATTTATCACCAAATATCACAATGTGGATTACCCTTTTAATTGAACCATAAGGAATTGAAATTTCGCTATACAGACAACCGTTTCACTTTCGGCGATACCCTTTTAATTGAACCATAAGGAATTGAAATGAAGGACGCGTTCGCGAACCTGTACGCCGATCAGCTCGACTTTTAATTGAACCATAAGGAATTGAAATGTTCGTTTGTCAACATCCAGCATCTCACGATAAAGCTTTTAATTGAACCATAAGGAATTGAAATACCGGTACGCGGCCAAAAAAGGCGCGTTTTTCGTAATGCTTTTAATTGAACCATAAGGAATTGAAATTTCCTCAATCATGTTTGAGATTGTTTCGTTCCACATCTTTTAATTGAACCATAAGGAATTGAAATTTCTGCAAACTGCTCCACATTGTAGCGAATAAACACTTTTAATTGAACCATAAGGAATTGAAATTAATTTTTCTTTTACTAAGCACTAAAAGCTAACATCACTTTTAATTGAACCATAAGGAATTGAAATTAATTTATAATCGTTCTAATTATCAAACCCATGTATACTTTTAATTGAACCATAAGGAATTGAAATGATAATATTAGCGGGTTGTGTTATTGTCGGGAGAGTACTTTTAATTGAACCATAAGGAATTGAAATCTCAACCGGCATTCACGCGTATATTATCAGGAGGTCTTTTAATTGAACCATAAGGAATTGAAATGTGATAAGCATGATCCTGGCAATTGGAATTCCTGACTTTTAATTGAACCATAAGGAATTGAAATCTCTGTTACGCTTCCAAGTTGGATTGTGTCCGGGAAGCTTTTAATTGAACCATAAGGAATTGAAATAAGAGAATAATTGTACTAATTAGTAAAATGTACTTTCTTTTAATTGAACCATAAGGAATTGAAATGAATATGGCGGTATGTAAAAGAGGGCGAAAAATTCACTTTTAATTGAACCATAAGGAATTGAAATCTGGGTATAAAGCGCGTAATCATGGCCAAAATTCCACTTTTAATTGAACCATAAGGAATTGAAATCCAGAAACAGTCCGATGATATAAATAGCATTTTTCTTTTAATTGAACCATAAGGAATTGAAATAAAATTAGCAGTTTCGGTTAAACAGGTAAGTTTAGACTTTTAATTGAACCATAAGGAATTGAAATGCAGTATAAGCACTGTAATTACATTGTTTTTGGTTACTTTTAATTGAACCATAAGGAATTGAAATATGATATTCAGAGAGTTACAAGATAATTTGTTTGAACTTTTAATTGAACCATAAGGAATTGAAATTGTTTATTTCAGTTCCGGCAAGTCTTACAGCGTTCACTTTTAATTGAACCATAAGGAATTGAAATTTGTATAGATGAACATGATGATTGTGATGATCGGGACTTTTAATTGAACCATAAGGAATTGAAATGTTGTTATAGGGCGTTTATTCTAATCAAAATGAAACTTTTAATTGAACCATAAGGAATTGAAATTATATAAAAAAGAGTTCTTTTAATGTTGAATTGGCCTTTTAATTGAACCATAAGGAATTGAAATAAGATTGTCAAAGAATGCCGAATTAATCACAAGTCTTTTAATTGAACCATAAGGAATTGAAATCCCCAGTTGTGAACACCTGCATATATGACATCGTTCTCTTTTAATTGAACCATAAGGAATTGAAATTGATTAGTGGCGGATTACGAGTACAAAACTTTAATCTTTTAATTGAACCATAAGGAATTGAAATATGTTTTATGACCGCTTGTTATGGGCTGGTGTTTACTTTTAATTGAACCATAAGGAATTGAAATGTCGGATATCTCGCCGTACAGATAAATGGTGGCTTTCTTTTAATTGAACCATAAGGAATTGAAATTTCGGAGAATGACTTCAACTGCCCGTCCTCACCCGCTTTTAATTGAACCATAAGGAATTGAAATACTTGCGGGTAGCAACATGTTGGCGGTCTGGATTTCTTTTAATTGAACCATAAGGAATTGAAATAACGTCCAAAGAAATCGGAATAAATACTTTAAATACTTTTAATTGAACCATAAGGAATTGAAATGAGGTATAGCGCGCCACAATCGGAACGCCGCGGAATACTTTTAATTGAACCATAAGGAATTGAAATAAAGGAAAATATCGGAGTGCTGACGATGGATCAAATACTTTTAATTGAACCATAAGGAATTGAAATGGACGAGATTCAGCGAATGTTTGCTGCCTGCGAAAACTTTTAATTGAACCATAAGGAATTGAAATCGCGCTCCAGGGCGTTGCGCCGTTCCTCTTCGGTCACTTTTAATTGAACCATAAGGAATTGAAATGGCTGAAAAACTCGCTGTACGTAAACGGAATGGTCACTTTTAATTGAACCATAAGGAATTGAAATTCGGCAAGGAGCTGAAAGTAGCCGTGCCGAAAGACGCTTTTAATTGAACCATAAGGAATTGAAATAAGCTGCTCCTGCGCCTGGATCATCTTCGGGGGCGTCTTTTAATTGAACCATAAGGAATTGAAATTGCCGACCTGCAGACAACGGATATCTACCTGAAAAGCTTTTAATTGAACCATAAGGAATTGAAATTTGGTATCAATTATGAACTCCCGGATAGTAGGATGCTTTTAATTGAACCATAAGGAATTGAAATCTGATCCAAACTACTATAAAAATGTTCTCAAGATTACTTTTAATTGAACCATAAGGAATTGAAATACTGAAAACCACCGCCGCCCGCAAGGACTATTACATTCTTTTAATTGAACCATAAGGAATTGAAATGAGCGATAGCAGCAGTGTAAACCTGCAATCGAAAAACCTTTTAATTGAACCATAAGGAATTGAAATACTGAAAACCACCGCCGCCCGCAAGGACTATTACATTCTTTTAATTGAACCATAAGGAATTGAAATCGTCAATGGCAAAAGATAGCTTTCGTTTAAATGTTGCTTTTAATTGAACCATAAGGAATTGAAATTACGAAGCAGCTGTACGGCTGATTTGCTGATTTGTCTTTTAATTGAACCATAAGGAATTGAAATAATACTCCCGAAGCAATTGACATTAAGCCTTTATTGATCTTTTAATTGAACCATAAGGAATTGAAATATGTTAGGTGCTGCGCTTCTGAAAAATGATTGTTTCTTTTAATTGAACCATAAGGAATTGAAATTTCTCTGATAATTCGAAGTGAACTGAGTTCCAACCCACTTTTAATTGAACCATAAGGAATTGAAATAGCCATCTCTAATCATATCAAACGCATCAAAATGACTTTTAATTGAACCATAAGGAATTGAAATAACTTAGTTGGCGTTGATATTGGCTGCGGAATGCTTACTTTTAATTGAACCATAAGGAATTGAAATGAAATGTTTTACAACGAAAATTACGGAAAGGTATTCTTTTAATTGAACCATAAGGAATTGAAATTGTGTACAACGTGAATTGCATCTAAATAACCGACAACTTTTAATTGAACCATAAGGAATTGAAATACACCGGAGAGGTTGGGAAAGTGAAATTTTGAGAACTTTTAATTGAACCATAAGGAATTGAAATTAATAGACAGGCCTACCCACCAAATTAAATCACGTTCTTTTAATTGAACCATAAGGAATTGAAATAGTTTTGCATCGTCTCCTGTAAATAATGGCGACATGCTTTTAATTGAACCATAAGGAATTGAAATTGAACAAAACAAGCTTTTTTTCTACGTTTACTTTCTCTTTTAATTGAACCATAAGGAATTGAAATCTTCGAATCATCGTAAGTGGCAACCCCGGAGGGATACTTTTAATTGAACCATAAGGAATTGAAATTATACCGGCCTGTTCCGAATACCAGTCTTTGAGGACTTTTAATTGAACCATAAGGAATTGAAATAAGTACCAGAATAAGCCCCAGACACACGAAAAATGACTTTTAATTGAACCATAAGGAATTGAAATTATTGTTATCTTATAAGGGACACTACACTACAAAGAACTTTTAATTGAACCATAAGGAATTGAAATATTTCTACTTTAGGTAAAATAGTTGATTGGAAAGAAACTTTTAATTGAACCATAAGGAATTGAAATTACATCTGCCATTTCTGTTATTTCGCCGCTTCCATCTTTTAATTGAACCATAAGGAATTGAAATCTTATAACTTCACCGTACCCAACAGCTGGTACGACGCTTTTAATTGAACCATAAGGAATTGAAATAGTTTATGGCATTCAGTGAATACGAGTTTGATGAAACTTTTAATTGAACCATAAGGAATTGAAATAGCGGAGTTATAAGGAGCTATAATAACGATAAATCCTTTTAATTGAACCATAAGGAATTGAAATAAGATATGAATGTGAATTTTATAGTGGAGAGTTACTTTTAATTGAACCATAAGGAATTGAAATGACAAAGGACGGACGCAGTGATACACCAGAAGGCGCTTTTAATTGAACCATAAGGAATTGAAATGCACTTGCAGTTGCGGCAGGCATCACGGCAGCCGCTTTTAATTGAACCATAAGGAATTGAAATTCATTTTGTATTATCTGTTATTATTATGATGTAACTTTTAATTGAACCATAAGGAATTGAAATGATACAATCATTGACGATTACTGGCACAAATGGAACTTTTAATTGAACCATAAGGAATTGAAATTCCTTCAAATATGCTGAAAGATATGTATTCGGTCTTTCTTTTAATTGAACCATAAGGAATTGAAATGATAGATCGGAGCGTAACCAGGTAAGCGTTCCTGCCTTTTAATTGAACCATAAGGAATTGAAATCCGGCGTTACCGATGTATTTTTTCTGCTCTGCCTGCTCTTTTAATTGAACCATAAGGAATTGAAATCTCGTGAGAGCAGGGCTTTTCATTTTCAGGTAAGGCTTTTAATTGAACCATAAGGAATTGAAATCTGTACGGTTAAGCTGTACAGCGCGGGTAAATAGCTTTTAATTGAACCATAAGGAATTGAAATATCATACAGCGGATAAACGTGTTGCGCCCCTTTTTGCTTTTAATTGAACCATAAGGAATTGAAATTTCCAAATGTATGCTTATTTTGGAATTGTTTGTCAACTTTTAATTGAACCATAAGGAATTGAAATAACGTCCAAAGAAATCGGAACAACAACTTTAAATACTTTTAATTGAACCATAAGGAATTGAAATGCCTTAAATTCGCGGATTTCCCGTTTGTTGCCCGGACTTTTAATTGAACCATAAGGAATTGAAATTGCGTAACATCCGCATGAATGCTCCTTACGTGCTTGCTTTTAATTGAACCATAAGGAATTGAAATAACCAAACGACGGTGATTACCTGAATTCTTTAATTCCTTTTAATTGAACCATAAGGAATTGAAATTGCGTAAAATCAAAGAATTTATGCTGATGTACGGCACTTTTAATTGAACCATAAGGAATTGAAATACATTCTCTGTCCCTGTCAATGCGGATGAGAACTGACTTTTAATTGAACCATAAGGAATTGAAATTGATATTGCTCAACGACGGATGCAAACCGAAACCGGCTTTTAATTGAACCATAAGGAATTGAAATTGATTTATTGATTTTGGTTTATAATAATCACTTCACTTTTAATTGAACCATAAGGAATTGAAATTTGTATGAGGTTTATATCTACGCCATTTTCCACCAGGCTTTTAATTGAACCATAAGGAATTGAAATATTTGTAAGTCTGTATCTCGTTCAATCATTATCGTTCTTTTAATTGAACCATAAGGAATTGAAATAGTGTATGCTTTGTAGCCGGATTGCGGAGCGCAGATCTTTTAATTGAACCATAAGGAATTGAAATAATGAAATAAAGTATGGTTTTGTAAAAATATCTACTCTTTTAATTGAACCATAAGGAATTGAAATGAGCTTTCTCGCCCATCTTCCCTGAGTATTGATCCTTTTAATTGAACCATAAGGAATTGAAATAACTTTTAATGTCTGAATACGGTGGATTGCAAAATACTTTTAATTGAACCATAAGGAATTGAAATATACTTCCGCCTTTGCAATGGGTTGGTTCCGGAAACTTTTAATTGAACCATAAGGAATTGAAATTAGTTATTAAAAATATCTTCGATTGCCTTTGCTTCTTTTAATTGAACCATAAGGAATTGAAATTACACTTTGTCGTCGTTATCCATAAGGCTAAAAAGAACTTTTAATTGAACCATAAGGAATTGAAATTGCGTCGGAACCGTTATGAGTTCCTGGCGCATTTCTCTTTTAATTGAACCATAAGGAATTGAAATTTGAAGTCCCTGAATTTTTCCCAGAATACCTTCTCCTTTTAATTGAACCATAAGGAATTGAAATATAGTCATCCCTGTAAGTCCAATAGACTTCCTGAGTCTTTTAATTGAACCATAAGGAATTGAAATATTGAAAAAGAGGCCATTCCCTGCGGAGTGTCCACTACTTTTAATTGAACCATAAGGAATTGAAATAAGCCATTTTCTTAACGGAAACGGTGACTTTGTCTGCTTTTAATTGAACCATAAGGAATTGAAATGTTTCATCCGCTCCCGGAACCTGCTGAAAAAATGAGGCTTTTAATTGAACCATAAGGAATTGAAATATGACACATTGCTTTGCAAATGATTTTCGAGTTTCACTTTTAATTGAACCATAAGGAATTGAAATAATCATAGCATTTGTCAGGCTTCGACTTCATAAACTCTTTTAATTGAACCATAAGGAATTGAAATGTTCTTTGAGTATCTGCTGTGCATTTTCGGTTGTCACTTTTAATTGAACCATAAGGAATTGAAATTAGAATAAGTCTTTACATACTGTACGTCAAATTCACTTTTAATTGAACCATAAGGAATTGAAATAAGTAAACCGTGAGCCTGCAAAGACTTATTACGTGACTTTTAATTGAACCATAAGGAATTGAAATAGGGTTGAAGTCCCTGTCTATATAAACCCATTTGCTTTTAATTGAACCATAAGGAATTGAAATTCGGATCAGACTTCGTTAAATGGAACGGATACGAACTTTTAATTGAACCATAAGGAATTGAAATATGGGTGGAGCCGGCGGAAGTTCTATGGCTAAAGCAACTTTTAATTGAACCATAAGGAATTGAAATTGGCGTTGGCGTTGATCATCGCCTCGCGCTCCAGGGCTTTTAATTGAACCATAAGGAATTGAAATCGGAGTAGGTTACTCACATATTGCCCGTATAGAGTCTTTTAATTGAACCATAAGGAATTGAAATATGGTTAATGCCTAAGTTCATCGCTCGTAAATAAGTCTTTTAATTGAACCATAAGGAATTGAAATGATGGAAGCTGATGATCTGGAAATACAAAAGCAGACTTTTAATTGAACCATAAGGAATTGAAATAATGGTTTAGGTACAGAATTAAAAACAGGCTATAAACTTTTAATTGAACCATAAGGAATTGAAATTCAGAAATTGGGCAATCCCATATTCCTGAATACGCCTTTTAATTGAACCATAAGGAATTGAAATTTTTCTTTTCTCAGATCTTCGAGTTCGCGTTTTATGCTTTTAATTGAACCATAAGGAATTGAAATTACAGTAATGTAAAAGAATGGGTTGAAAAAGCAAGCCTTTTAATTGAACCATAAGGAATTGAAATAATTGTAATGGATTGTTTTCATTAGTTTATTTATACTTTTAATTGAACCATAAGGAATTGAAATGTGGTTACGGAATTTGAAAGCGTTGTATTTGCCTGTCTTTTAATTGAACCATAAGGAATTGAAATTGACAACATTCGGAAGTATTACTAAGCACGGCATACTTTTAATTGAACCATAAGGAATTGAAATAATTGTAAGATAACAAAATTTGAATATATCGAGATACTTTTAATTGAACCATAAGGAATTGAAATCAAGTATATATACGCATATTTCACATAATATAATATCTTTTAATTGAACCATAAGGAATTGAAATCTAGATGGTTGCCTTCTATCTGTTATGACTTACTGGTTCTTTTAATTGAACCTTAAGGAATTGAAATAAAGTTGACATATCTGAATAGTTTATGT
>Ga0316603_10001451_pt1 | contig 12629 bp, 9 predicted proteins | sample OWC_soil_day10_n_FD_207649 | JGI IMG/M metagenome (GOLD analysis project Ga0316603, IMG submission 207649) | Wetland soil microbial communities from Old Woman Creek delta, Ohio, United States - OWC_soil_day10_noCT | ecosystem: Environmental > Terrestrial > Soil > Wetlands | place: USA: Ohio...
GTCGACCTGAAAACGCTGGAGACCCTCGTAGCCCTGAACCATCTTGAAAACAGACTTGCCGGCCACCTGGTCATGAACCGGGACGGAGATCGCATACCTGTTGTTCTGCACGAGAAAGATGACCGGCAGCCGCTGGCGCGAGGCCCAGTTCAGTGCCTCATGGAACTCTCCTTCGCTCGTCGCCCCCTCGCCGGACGAAACATACACCACTTCATCCGTTCCCTCCCTGACAGCGCCCATCGCTGTCCCGACCGCCTGGAGGTATTGCGTACCTGTGGGGCTCGACTGTGCCACCATGCGCAGGTCTCTGTGACCATAGTGGAACGGCATGGCAAAGCCGTTGCTGCTGATGCTCCCGGCGCGATGCATCGCATCCAGCATGATCTGCTCTATGGAGTAGCCGAACTGCAGGGCAAACGCCATGTCACGGTAATAGGGATACGCCCAATCCTTCCCCGGCTGGAGTGCCAGAGCCATGGCGACCTGCGCGGCTTCGTGACCGGAGCCCCCGATATGGAAGAAAATCTTGCCCTGCTTCAGCAGCGTCAGAATCTTGGCGTCCATCAGCCGCGCCGCGACCGCACTCGCATAGGCTCCATGCAACTGTTCTGACGAGTACTTCACGCCATCATCCTTCTTCCATAAGAGGTTCATGCACTGTCGCGTAACCGAATGCTTCAGCGAACTCCGCGATCAAAAGGTCTTCCACATCGGCCAGGCTCCTCCCTGTTCCCGTGGCATCCTGAATCGATGTCACTCCGCGATCAAAGATGCCGCAGGGAATGATCTTCCCGAAATAGGAAAGGTCGGTAGAGACATTGAGCGCCAGACCATGCATGGTCACCCACCGGCTCGCCTTGATGCCGATCGCACAGATCTTTTCGCCCGCCACCCAGACTCCGGTATATCCGGGAAGCCTGGAGGCGTGGACGCCAAGCCGGCCCAGTACCGCGATCACGACGTTCTCAAGACGCCGCAAATACGCATCGAGGTCCTTCCCGTGGAACGACAGGTCCAGGATGGGATATGCGACGAGCTGACCGGGACCGTGGTACGTGATGTCTCCACCCCGGTCAACGTTGACCACGTCAACGCCGCGTTCGCGGAGGCTCTCCTCATCGGCAAGAAGATGCGCCGCTTGCGCCGCGGTTCCGAGCGTATAGACATGGTCGTGCTCTGTCAGAAGGAGTGTATCCGGAATCTCAGCCGCCAGGCGCTGCGCGAATACCTCACGCTGCAAATCCCAGCACTCCCTGTACCGAGTTCGTCCCAGACGCCGGACCGACAGGCCCGTATGAGCGTTCAGATCAGATGGAGATTGCTTCACCATATGCCGCGGCTGCGGCCTCCATGACCGCTTCACTCAATGTAGGATGTGCATGCATGGTCCGGTAGAGATCCGGTCCGGTGGCCTCGAGCTTCCGTGCAAGGACTGTTTCTGCAATCAGCTCCGTCGCCTCGGCACCGAGGATGTGCGCGCCGAGCAGCTCACCGTACCGGGCATCGAAGATGAGTTTCACCATGCCCTCGGTTTCGCCCAAGGCCATCGCTTTCCCGAGCGGACGATACGGGAAGCGTCCGATTTTAACTTCGTACCCCTCCGCCTTTGCCGCCTCTTCAGTCAACCCCACGCTGGCAAGTTGAGGCGTGCAGTAGGTGCACCCCGGTACGTTGGCGTAGTCGACCTCTGCCGGCTGCCGCCCCGCGATGACTTCGACGCAGTTGATGCCTTCTGCGGCTGCCACATGTGCAAGCCAGGGTGGACCGATCACATCGCCGATGGCATAGACGCCGGGCACGCTGGTCCGGTATTGCTTGTCTACGATGCATCGTCCATGCTCCACCCGCACTCCCACGCTCTCGAGTCCGAGGTTCTCGACATTTCCCTGGACGCCGATCGCGACGAGAGCGACATCAGCCGAGAGCGTGCGCAACCCGTCCGGTGCCTGCACACGAACCCGGACACCGTGGTCGTTTACCTCTGCACGCTCAACGCGGCTGTCCGTGAGGATCTCTATCCCCCGTTTCTTGAGGCTTGACGCCAGGAGCTTCGTCAGCTCGCGATCCTCAACGGGAAGGATCGATGACATCATCTCAACGACGGTAACGCGAGTTCCGAGCGTCTGGTAGAACGAAGCGAACTCGATCCCGATGGCTCCTGCACCGATGATCATCATTGACGCCGGAAGTGACGGCAGCGTCATCGCTTCCGAACTGGTGAGGATCCGCGTACGGTCGAAGGGAGCGCCAGGCAGTGGCCTCGGTCTGGCTCCGGTAGCGAGGATGATGTGCCTGGCCTTAACGGATGATGCGGCCGAACCATCCTTTCGGACTTCCACCGTGTCGGGCGAGACGAGGCGGGCCGTGCCGGGGATGACCGCCACGGCGTTTTTCTTCATCAGGTATTCAACACCCTTGGAGATCCGTTCGGCTACGCCGCGGCTCCGTTTGATGATGCGCGGAAAGTCCACCTGAAGGTTGTCGAAGGAGATCCCCCACTCGTCGGCGTGCTGGAGGAGGGAGAGGATTTCAGCATTGCGGAGCAGGGCCTTTGTGGGGATGCAACCCCAGTTCAGACAGACCCCACCGAGACGGTCGCGTTCGACCACGGCGGCCTGCATCCCGAGCTGAGCAGCCCGAATTGCTGCAGTGTACCCGCCCGGTCCCCCACCCACAATCACGATGTCATACTGGGTTTGTGGCATGCTCTCCTCACAAAGAACAAGCAGCGGATGAAAGTTTTACAAAATACGCAGAAGGGGGCTGAAAGTCAACGAAATCGGGGGGCAGGGCAACCGCTGAAGGGGCAACGGCTACAGGGACAACCGTTGCAGGATCAACGGCTACAGGGGCAACGGCCGCAGGGAGCGACTTCTGCGAGAGGCACACCGGAAGGAACACGGAGGCCTGCTCCATCTGACGCTCAACGGCTATCCCTCGCGCTTCAGATGATACTTCTCAATCTTGTGATAGAGTGTCACGCGGTCGATATCCAGGATGGCGGCGCTGCGGCTCACATTCCATCCTGTCTCACGGAGGATCAGCTCGATATGCCTGCGTTCGACATCGTCCATTTTCTTCCCGGCGCTGGGTGACTCCAGCTCGGTGTGCAGCACGAGATGTTCGCGGTTGATCATCGATCCGGGCGCCATAACCAGCGCCCGCTCAATGACGTTCTGCAGTTCCCGGACATTGCCGGGCCATTCATACGCTTTCAGGGCCAGCATTGCATCCGGCGAAAAGCCGCTCATCTTGCGGTTCATCGAGCGTGCGTACTTCACCAGGAAGAAATGCGCGAGCTTGGCGATGTCGCCCCGCCGCGCACGCAGCGGTGGCAGCGCGATCTCGAAGACCGTCATCCTGTAGTAGAGGTCCTCGCGAAAGCGCCCGGCGCGAACCGCTTCACCAAGGTCGACGCTGGAGGCGCAGAGGAGACGGAATCCCGTTCGCACCGGTTCTGTGCCCCCGAGCCGCAGCATCTGCTCCGTCTCGATCACATGCAGAAGATCTCCCTGCAGCCTGGTATCGAGGTTTGCCACTTCATCCAGAAAGAGCGTGCCGCCATCGGCCTGTTCGATTTTCCCTTTGCGTGACTGATGCGCTCCCGTGAAGGCATCTTTCTCGTGACCGAAGAGCTCGTCTGCCAGCATGGCATCCGCAACAGCGCCGCAGTTGACCGTCACCATCGGCGCGAAGCGCCGGGCGCTGGCCTGGTGGATCGCGCGCGCCACGAGTTCCTTGCCCGTCCCTACCTCCCCTCTGACAAGCACAACCGTATCGGTCTGTGCGACCGTCTGCACGAGTTCGAGCACCCTGCGCATCTCCGGGCATTCGCCGATGATTTCCACGCCGGCGGTCAGCTCGCTTACCGTGTCGCGCAGGCGCTGATTTTCCAGCGTGAGGAGCTGCTGCTCGAGCGCATTGACGACGATATGGCTGAGATAGTCAGGATCGATAGGCTTCGTGATGTAGTCGTATGCGCCTTCTTTAAGAGCCCTGACGGCAGTGTCCACGGTGGCGAACGCCGTGACCACAATCACGACGATGTTCCTGTTGAGTTTCCTGGCGCGATGAAGCAATTCCATCCCGTCCATCCCGGGCATACGGATGTCCGTGATCAGCAGGTTCCAGTTTCCCGACTGGAGTTTCTTGAGCGCCGTGGCGCCATCCGCAACAGCCTCCGCATGAAACCCGTCCTCCTGGAACCACTTCGTCAATGACTCACGAACGATCATCTCGTCGTCGACGACGAGAATATTGAGCTCGGACTTCTTCATGGACGGCTGTCCTCCTTCGTCGCCTTTTTTCACAAATCATGCCACGAGAACCTTCAAAATAGAGTCAAAAAAGAGGGGAAGCTTTCCCACAAGTGGGAATCGTATGGAGGGTTTTCCCTAATTTAGGAAAAAACAGGCCGAAAAAGGGGTGCACCTTGGCCCAATTGCATGGAAATTCAACAACTGAAGATGGCGCAATTCTTGAGTGTTTGGGGCGCACGGACCACAACCCCGCCCAAGGAAATCCCATGAAAGCACAAAATCGCCGCACCTTTCTGAAGACCGCCGCGGTTGCAGGAACTGTTGCTGCCGGACTCGGCACGTCCAAGGCCAAAGCGGCACCGATGAACATCCTCTCCCCGAACCGGATGGGAGTGCTCATCGATACAACAGTCTGTGTCGGCTGCAGGAACTGTGAATGGGCGTGCAAGACTGCGCACGACCTTCCCAGCGAACCGCTGAGCACATACGGTGACCGTTCCGTGTTTGCCCAGATGCGCAGGCCCGACGATGGCGCACTCACGGTTGTCAACGAGTATGGAAATCCGAAGAACAAGGACCTGCCGATCAATGTGAAGGTCCAGTGCATGCATTGCGACCACCCCGCGTGCGTGTCGGCGTGCATTGTCGGAGCCTTCACGAAACAAGAGAACGGCACGGTGCTCTGGGATTCGGACATGTGCATCGGGTGCCGGTACTGCATGGCTGCTTGTCCATTCCAGATTCCCGCATTCGAATATCACAAGGCGATCCAGCCGGAGATCCGCAAATGTGATTTCTGTATACAGCGGACGAGCAAAGGCGAGCTTCCTGCCTGCGTCTCGATCTGCCCGGTCGAAGCGCTTACCTACGGTCCACGCGAAGAACTTGTGCGCGTCGCCCGGGACCGGATCAAGGCAAACCCGGACAGGTATGTCAACCATGTGTACGGTGAATACGAAGTCGGGGGAACATCCTGGATGTACATGGCCGGAAGGGAATTTGCCGACCTGCAGTTTCCGAATCTCGGCACGAATCCTGCACCCGGCGTTTCCGAAGCAATCCAGCACGGCATCTTCGCGTACTTCATGCCTCCGGTTGCATTGTACGCGATTCTCGGTGCCATTATGTGGATGACCAAAGATCGCAAAGAAGAAGGACTGTAGGAGAACATTCGCATGCATGCATACATGAAACCGACGCCCCTGAAAGCGAAGTTCTTCACACCGGGCGTGATTGTCCTCTGTGTCCTCGCACTGAACGGTCTTGTGTTCCTCGCCGGCCGGTTCTTCTTCGGCATCGGTGCGGTCACAAACCTGAACAACCAGTATCCCTGGGGTCTGTGGATCGCCTTCGACGTTGCAGCCGGCGTCGCCCTCGCGGCCGGCGGCTTCACGACTGCAGCACTCGGGCACATCCTGCACCGGGAGGATTTCCATGTGGTCCTCCGGCCGGCCCTGCTGACGGCTATGCTGGGCTATACCTTCGTTGCCGTCGGCGTGTTCGTTGACATCGGGCGGTGGTACTTCATCTGGCATCCCCTCATCATGTGGAACGGGTCCTCGGCGTTGTTCGAGGTGGGTATCTGTGTGATGATCTACATGACGGTGCTGTATATCGAATTCATCCCGATGGTCACCGAGCGTTTCATTGGCAGGGTGAACCTGCCCGGCGTGCTGAAATTCCTCAACCGCCCTCTGGACGCGCTCCTTCGGGTGATGGACCGCGGCCTCGGCAAGACGATGTTCATCTTCATCATCGCCGGCGTTGTGCTCTCCACATTGCACCAATCATCGCTCGGCACTCTCATGGTGATTGCGGGACCGAAGATGCACCCGCTCTGGCAGACTCCTGTTCTTCCGCTGCTGTTCCTGCTCTCTGCCATCGCGGTCGGCTTCCCCATGGTGATTTTTGAATCCATGATTGCGTCACGGTCCTTCAAAATGAAGCCGGAGATGGATGTGCTCTCCAGGCTCGCCGGCTTCGTGGCGCCCGTTCTGGGAGTGTATCTGGCCTTCAAGCTGGGGGACATGTTCATACGCGAGACATTCGTCTACCTGCAGGAGTTGACCACGGAAAGTGTCATGTGGACGATCGAGGTGGTGGTCGGAGTCATCGTCCCGTTGCGGATGTTCCTCTCGCGCGCCGTCCTGCGCTCGCCGGTGCTGTTGTTCATCGCCGCCATGCTGGTCATCTTCGGTGTTGCCCTGAACCGGCTGAACAACTTCATCGTTGCGTACACGCCATCGTATTCGTTTTCTTCCTACTTCCCGTCCATCGGGGAAATCTCCGTCAGTGTCGGGTTTGTCTCTCTTCTGGTTCTGATGTACAGGGCATATGTCATGATCTTCCCCATCATCAGCCTTCCCGACAGTTCGGCGGCTCCAAAGACCAAGTACGCTATTCGAGGCGGAAAATGATGAACCGAGTTCTCACGCTCTGCTGCGTTCTGACCTTCCTCGCGGCCCAACTTGGGCAGGGACAGGTCTCGAAATGGCAAAAGCATGCACCCCCGAAGAAACTGGATCTGCAGTGCCAGACCTGTCATGAATGTTCAGCCCCGACCAAGACCGACCCCTGTCTCTCCGCGTGTCCGCGCGCACGCATCCTCCCACAGTCTCATCCCGCAACGAGCGGCCCGGAGGTCTTCGTGATGAGCCAGGTCTCCAAGGAGTACGGTCCGGTCATCTTCTCGCACCGGCTCCATGCGGAGATGTCTGAAATGTCAGGCGGATGCTCTGGCTGTCACCACTACAACAGCACATCGATGACAGTCCTCGGATGCAAGGAATGCCATCCGGCGAACCGGGCCCGCACGGATCTCAGCATGCCGGACCTGAAAGGCGCGTATCACCGGCAGTGCATGGATTGCCACCGGCAGTGGAGCAAGTCCACGGAATGCACGAGCTGTCATTTGAAGCGTGACGCCAATCAGAGCGCAGCCGAGGCCCTGGAAAAGGCGCGGCTCGCAGGGAAATCCCACCCCACACTGGAGCTGCCGAAACGCGTCGTGTACGAGACACGCAGTCAGCGGGGAAGTTACGTTACGTTCTTCCACAACGATCACGCGGAACGGTTCGGATTGCAGTGTGTTGACTGTCACCGGGGCGAATCGTGCGTGCGGTGCCACGAGAAAAAGAAGACCGGGTCAGACACCACAGCAGCCGACCGAAAGGTGCAGACGCAGCGAAGCACGGATGAACTTCATGCGGCATGCTTCACGTGCCATGCATCCGACAAGTGCGAAAGCTGCCATCTCACTGCGCCCCAGGAGGCATTTGACCACGGACGGAGCGCCGGGTGGCCGTTGAACAGTTTCCACAGCAAGCTCTCCTGCCAGAAATGCCACGGCGAAAAGAAGCGGTATACAAAACTGAACACCGACTGCTCATCGTGCCATGCAGGATGGACTCCCGGGAAATTCAGGCATGAGGTCACGGGTCTGCGGCTGGATGATGCGCACCGCGAGCTGGATTGTGAATCGTGCCACGCGGAAAAGAATTTCGCGAAGCCGCCTTCCTGCGCCGGATGCCATGACGACAAGTCCTATCCCAAGGAACGGCCAGGGACACTCGTCCGTACCTCAACACGCTGACACAGAGAGATGCGATTTCTGCAGCACATAGGATTCAAGCTCATCCTGGTGGTCGGTATCACCGCGATCCTGATCATCAGCGTGTTTGCCTACTTCAACATCCAATCGCTCGGCAACAGCCTGCAGGGCGAAGTGGAACGGCATGCAAACCAGCTGAGCGAGACAGTCAAGTACAGCACCCGCCATGATATGCTGCTGAATCAGCGCGACCGGATCCATCAGGCCATCACCGCGATGGGCAAGCAGCCGACCATCGGCAGGATCCGCGTGCTGAACAAGACCGGTGAGATCATCTACTCCTCCGACGACCGCGAGATCGGCACGTCGGTCGACAAGAACGCCGAGAGCTGCTATGCCTGCCACTCCGCAGGGAGACCTCTCGAGCGACTGCCCATTGCCGAGCGGACGCGCGTTTTCCAGACGCATCCGGACTCAAGTCGCCTGCTCGGGATCATCAATCCCATTTACAACGAGCAGGCGTGCTGGTCGGCTGCCTGTCACGTGCATCCGCAGCAGCAGACGGTGCTCGGCGTGCTCGATGTCACCCTGCCGCTCGACGAAGTGGACCGCACGACCCGCAACAGCCGGCTCAAAATGCTCCTGTTCGCACTCAGTGCGGTTCTCGCGCTCAGCATCATCATCGGATTCTTCGTCGAGCGGTGGGTGGATACGCCCGTCAAGGATCTGCTGAAGGCGACACAGCAGGTTGCCGACGGCAATCTCGCGCACCGGATCAAATCGAGCCGGCAGGACGAGCTTGGCAAGCTTGCGCGGTCCTTCGACAATATGACGGACAAGATGTCCGAGGCCAGACTGCAGCTCTTTCAATCCGATAAACTCGCCTCTCTCGGGCGTCTCGCGGCTGGAGTGGCCCACGAAATCAACAACCCGCTCACGGGTGTGCTGACCTACAGCAGCTTCCTTCTGAAACGCACGGCCAACCAGCCGGAGATGCAGGAAGACCTCAAGGTGATCGTGCGGGAGACATTGCGGTCCCGGGAGATCGTCAAGAGCCTTCTGGATTTCGCCAGGCAATCTGTTCCGAAGAAGAACGAGACCGACCTTCATGACATTATCGATCGCGCGGTGACCGTAGTGCAGAATCAGCTTTCACTGAGACATGTGGAGCTGGTCAAGAACCTGGACCCGGCACTCCCCCGGATGACGCTGGATGCCAACCAGATGCAGCAGGTGTTCATCAATCTGATCGTCAACGGGATGGATGCGATGAGCCCCGGCGGCGGGCGGATCACCATCGGCACTTCCCAGATAACCCTCTCGCCGGTGGGAATGGCACAGATCAAGAAAGCCACCTGTCCGAAGCGCCATTCGCTCATCGACCAGACGATGCGTATCGAAGGACTTTCATCCGTTCGCGTGAAAATGCGGGCTGCCAGCGAAGAGGGATTCCTCTATCTGGATCCGCTCTATGGACGGCACAGGGACCAGACAAGCTTTCCTGTCGCGGCTGGAGCCCTTCGGGCCATCTCCTGCCCGGAATGTGCCGCCTCGCTCCATGAACCGGATCTCGTCTGCCCGCTGTGCGGCGCTCCGGCGTTCTTCGTCGAGGTCCCGACGCAGGGGAAGTGGCAATCCTGCACACGCCAGGGATGCGATTGGCAGCGATGGGACGCCATGGACACCGGAGGCCTGCGCGAGTATGCGGAGATAACGGTCAGCGATACTGGCTGCGGCATTCCGGCCGAAGACCTGCCCCGCATCTTTGAACCGTTCTTCTCGACCAAGGGACAGAAAGGAACCGGACTGGGGCTGTCAGTCATCTGGGGGATCATTGACAACCACAACGGCACCATCAAAGTGGAGAGTGAAGTCAACCGGGGAACAACATTCCGCATCCGTTTGCCACTGCACCAGCCCCGGTAACATGCGATGAGCCAGACTGCTGACATATTCGTGGTCGATGATGAGCAGGTTATCCTGGATGCCGTGACAAAGATCTGCTCCGCAGAAGGATACCGCGTCGTGTCCACCGCGGATGCCAGAGAAGCGGAGCGGTTGATCGGAAGCGGCGCATTCACCATGATGCTCTGTGACATCATGATGCCTCAGATGGATGGTTTTCAGCTCCTCGAGGTAGTGCGGCACCGCGCGCCGCTGATGCCGGTCGTCATGGCAACAGGCTTCTCCACGGTGGAGAATGCGGTCCGTTCGCTCCGCGAAGGTGCAATCGATTTTGTGCCGAAACCGTTTACCAGCGATGAGCTCCTGTCGGCCGTCGGCCGCGCACTTCGACTCCGCGCACTCCGCCAGGGCGCGCACATAACAGGTTCGGGAGTGGTGGATGCATCGCTGCTCATCGTCCCCTGCCCCCCGAAATTCCATCGCCTGGGGTACGCCAGCTGGGTGTTGATCCAGGAAGGTGGAACAGCATTGGTTGGCATCACCCATCTGTTCACGAAGGTCGTGGAGGTGATGGAAGCAGTGGATCTGCTGGGAGTGAACGAAGAGCTCGTGCAGGGGACAGCCTGCGCACAGATACGGACGGCCGACGGGCTTGTGCATCCTGTCCTGGCCCCCGTCAGCGGACGAATCGTCGAGAGCAACCAGTCGCTCATCGCCTCACCTGCCTCGATCGAAAAGGATCCGTACTTCGACGGGTGGTTCTACAGGCTCATTCCGTCAGATGTTGAGTATGAAGTGCCGCAGCTGACATCCTGCAGCAGCGGCGATCTGTACTGATCATTCAAGGAGAACACTCCATGCTACTGTTCGTCATCGCCGTCATCGTGTTTATCATCGCCGACATCCTCATCCGGTTGATCTCGCGGCGCATCCAGGAGAACAAGGTCCGCAAGGAGCGGGAATCCGCTCTCGCGGAAAGCGTGCAGCTTGACTTCACCCGCGAAGCGAAGAGTCTGAAGCGAGCCGAGGTGGAGCATCCCAAGGCGCGCATCCTGTGCGTGGATGATGAGGAGGTGATCCTGGACAGTTTCCGGAAGATCCTCGTGCTGGACGGGTACTCCGTGGACACGGTGCAGACCGGCCAGGAAGCGCTGGGCCTGCTGCAGACCCACCACTACGACTTTGTGTTTACCGACCTGAAAATGCCCGCCATGAGCGGCGTCGAGGTGACCAAGTCGGTCAAGCACGTCCGCCCCGACATCGACGTGGTGATCATCACAGGGTTCGCCACTGTCGAAACCGCCGTGGAGTGCATGAAGTACGGCGCCATGGACTACGTGCAGAAGCCCTTCACCGAGGATGAGCTGCTGGCGTTCGTGAAGAAAGCCCTCATCAAACGCCAGGACCGGATCCAGAAACAGTTGAAGCCCAGAGTGCACATCACGCATGTCTCCGCCGTCAGCCAGACCGGTTCAGCCGAATTCGCCATCCCGGGAGGCGTCTTTATATCGGAAAGCCACTGCTGGGCCGCGATGTTCGAAGACGGGTCCGTCCGTGTCGGCATCGATGATTTCGCCAACAAACTGCTCGGCAGGATTGACGCGCTGGAGCTGCCGAACCTCGGCATGACCGTCAACCGGGGCCAGCCCCTTTTCACGGTGTCACAGAAGGGCCGGCACATTCCATTCCTTTCTCCGGTCAGCGGGAAAGTGATCGACACCAACACGGGACTTGCCAAACACGTCGATGAGCTGGAGCATTCCCCGTACGCGGACAACTGGATCTGCGTCATCGACGCCGATAAACTGGATGCGGAGATCCCGTCGTTGAAGATCGGCAATGCCGCCGTCGCGTTCTATCAGGAAGAGCTGGAGAACTTCAAGACCATGACAAAGAAGATGTCGCGCCGGTCACCCGACGGCACGACCTCGCAGGTCAGCGAGGAGATGTATACGGGCGAAATGCAGGACCTCGACGACCGGGATTTCGATACCCTCGTGGCAGCGTTCTTCCGCCATTAGGTGCCGGGCAACGGTCCAGTGAAGTACTTCACTTATCGACTCATTTGACCAGAGGTACGCTATGTCAGAATACGTCAACACACTTCTTGCGCACGTGAAAGCAAAGAATCCAAGCGAGCCGGAATTCCACCAGGCCGTGGAGGAGGTCGCGCAATCCCTTGAACTGGTGCTCGAGCGTCACCCGGAATACCGGAGTGCCCGGATCCTGGAGCGGATGGTGGAACCGGAACGCGTGGTCATGTTCCGCGTCCCCTGGATGGATGACCAGGGTGAAATCCACATCAACCGCGGCTACCGTATCCAGATGAATAGTGCCATCGGCCCGTACAAAGGCGGACTCCGCTTCCATCCGTCTGTCACGCTTGGCATCCTGAAATTCCTCGCCTTCGAACAGGTCTTCAAGAACAGCCTGACATCACTCCCCATGGGCGGCGGCAAGGGCGGGTCCGACTTCGACCCGAAGGGAAAAAGCGACAATGAAGTGATGCGGTTCTGCCAGAGCTTCATGACGGAACTCTTCCGCCACATCGGACCCGATACTGACGTTCCCGCGGGTGATATCGGCGTAGGGGCCAGGGAAATCGGCTACCTGTTCGGACAGTACAAGCGCCTGACGCGGGAGTTCAGCGGCGTCCTGACCGGCAAGGGTTTGAACTGGGGCGGGTCGCTGGTCCGCCCCGAGGCAACCGGGTACGGCGTGGTCTACTTTGCAGAAGAAATGCTGAAGACAAAAGGGACCACGTTCCAGGGAAAAACCGTCGCCGTTTCCGGCTTCGGCAATGTCGCCTGGGGCGCGGTGGATAAGGTGACGGAGCTCGGCGGCAAGGTGGTGACGATCTCCGGACCCGATGGCTTCGTCCACGATAAGGACGGGATTCAGGGTGAGAAGATCCG
>Ga0316603_10001453_pt1 | contig 12624 bp, 8 predicted proteins | sample OWC_soil_day10_n_FD_207649 | JGI IMG/M metagenome (GOLD analysis project Ga0316603, IMG submission 207649) | Wetland soil microbial communities from Old Woman Creek delta, Ohio, United States - OWC_soil_day10_noCT | ecosystem: Environmental > Terrestrial > Soil > Wetlands | place: USA: Ohio...
GAACTCGCGGGAGACCTCGACGATCGGCTCGCACTGCTTCTTCGCGTTCGCGTAGATGGTGACCATCTCGGGCGGGGTGGCGGCGGCGAGCTCGGTCTCGACCTCGGGCTCGCTGCTTTGATTGTCGTTCGCAGCGGCTTTCTGCTGCTTCTTGGCCTTGGCGACGACCTCGTCTTCTCCAACCACGTAATAGAACGTGATGTTGAAGAGGCCGAGCTTCTTGGGGCCCTCATCGACCTTGGGTTGCTCGGCCTCCACGACCGCGACCGCTGGGGGCGTCGGCTTGTCCGAGGCATCGCTCGCCGCCGCCTGGCATCCGAAGGCCAGGGCGAGCGGGCCGATCATCACGCCTTGGATGCCGGAGACGATCCGCGCGACCAGATCTGCGAGAAATCCCGCCCCGGCCTTGGCCATCTCGCTGATGGTGCCGAGGAGGCTCTGATCTCGAACGACCGGGTCCATACGAGGCGTTCGACAAGTCTAGCCTCGATCGTCGACGCTCCTGTCCATCCGATCGGAAAAACTCACATATTGAAGCAGCTTCTCCGGATTGGAAGTGCTCAGAACCGGCACTGGAGGGTGGCGTTGATCCCGAGCTGGTTGAACTCGCCGAACACGTACTTGAAGTTCGACGTGTCGGGATCGGTCCCCTCGCGCTCGTAGCGCGATTGGTTGCCGTCGTAGCTGTAGAAGACCTCGAGGACCGTGGTGAAGATCCTTCCAAAGTCCATCTTCGCGGTCGCCTTCGTCGCGAACTGAGGAACCGCCTCTTCGCCCTCCGGCAAGATGGTGATCAGCGTGTCGATGTTGTTGTTGCGGATGACGGCCGTCGACTTCGAGGTCGCCGTCGTGTCGCCCGGGATGCCCTTGTCGGAGGTCAACGTCGCGGGCTTCTCGACGCCGACGATCAGGCCGAGCGTCAGCCAGTCGTTCCAGTTGCGGTCCGCGCCGATGGCGGCGAAGAAGTTCGGCTTCGTCTCGTAGTCCTCGGGGAAGTCCGAGTACGGCGGCAAGCTCGGCTGGGAGTGCAAGATGAATGCGAGGTCGCGGTACGAGAGGTCGAGGCGCAGGCGGATGCGGTCGAGCTTCACGCGCACGTTGATGTCGCCCGCGTAGCCCTTCTGGATGACCGTCTCGCCGATCTTGCCCGGGTCCTTGAGCGTCTGACCGAGCATCGTGAACTCGGCCTGCGCCAGCCAGGACAAGCCGCCCGGGTACCGCTCGGGGTTGAACAGCCCGCTGACGCGCTCGCCGTTGTACTTGTAGAGGCGGTAGTCGACCGACGACCGCAGGGGCATGCCGTCGTTGATCGAGACCTGTGCCGAGGCGCCGAACAGCTGGACCTTCTCGGTCTGGACGTCCTGGAGCTCGTTGTAGCCGCGATCGAAGAAGCCGCCGTTGACCTCGACGCGCACGTGGGGTGCCGGGTCGATGCCCGCGCCGGCGAGCGCCGCGAGGTGGCCCTTGAGCTCGCCGTCGTTCGGATCGACGAGCGTGCCGGACTTCGCGCCGACGAACGCGTAGAAGCCCTTGGTGTCGTACTGCAGCTTCACGCCCGGCGTCGACGACCGCGACCGCCGGTACTCCGGCGTACCGCCCCACGACAGCCGGTACGAGTAGCCGAGGCGGAAGCGGTCCGACGAGACCGGGAACGCCGTCAGCGAGATGCGGGTCGGGTCCTTGTGCGCCGGGTCCTTCCAGTTCGAGATCACCAGGTACGTGCCCGCGTCCGCGAGCGCGATGTTGGTCTCGGACAGCTCCTGCACGCGGAGGACGAACGCGCCCTCCGCCTGGAGGTGACCCTTGTTGAAGCTGCGATACGCGATCGCGTGGTTGAGCGTCTCGAAGCCCGAGAACCGCGTGTCGTAGTTGTCGAAGAACAGCACGCCGAGCGAGTTCGGCACGCCGAACCGCCAGCCCGGGGCGCTCGGGATCGTCTCGCCCGGCTTCGCGAGGATGTTCTCGTGCGTCAGCGTGAACGCGAGCCGCGTATCCATGAAGCCGCTCGAGCCGAGGAGGTCGGTGTCCTTGTCGGCTGCGGCGGCCGCGGTCTCTTTCTCCGCCGCTTCCTTCGCCGCCTTGTCGGCCGCGTCCTTCGCCGCACGCTCGGTGAGCACGCGCGCGACCTCGCGATCGACGAGCTCGCGGATCTTCGCTTCGTCGATCGGCTGTGCCGGCTGCGGCGGGTTTTCGGGAGCCGTCGGTTGGGCAGACGCCAACACAGGGGCGGCCACCACCGCCAAAACAAACAGTCGAGTCTTCACGGTGCCTCTTATTGCGTTTGCAGATCGTCTTTGCCGCGCGGATACACGATCCAGACGTTGAAGGAGCCGATGTTCACCGGGCGGACGATGCCGATGACCTTCGGGAGCGTTTTGCCGACGAGGGTGTGGGGGTCGGTCGTGAAGTCCGTGCCGGCGGTGATCAGGTTGATCACGTTGCTCGAGCTGCACTGATCGCCCATCGGGCTCGGGTCGATCGACCACTGCTTGTACTTCGTGTACACGCCGTCGGGGCCGTCATCGAGCGGGCACACCTTCACGTTCCGGATCTCGATCGCGCCGGCTTCGTTGCGCTCGAAGTTGATGCGCCCGGCAGGGTTCGACAGCGGTCCGAACCACGCGATGTTGAACAGCACCGGCGCCGGCATCAACGCGCGGTTGACGAACGGCGGCGTGTCGCGATCCGGCGCGGAGATGAACGTGCGCGGGAAGCCGACCTCGGTGAGCCCGTTGAACTCGCTGAGGCCGCCGTTGAAGCTCTGGATCACTTCGCCTTCATTGATCGGGCGACCGTACTGATCGCGCGGCGAGCTGAACGTGAACACCATCGCGTGGTCGTAGTCGCCGGTCGTGCACGGCGGCGTCGGCATCTCGCCTCCCGTCGCGCACTCGACATCGGAGACCGTGTAGCCCTGCGCGAAGATCGACGTCACGACGAGCACACCGCGCGCCCCGTAGCGCGACGAGCCGACGCGGATCTGCTTGTCGGTGAGCGGCGTGGTCGACAGCGCGTCGAGCGCCATCTCGTCGCGCGGACGCTGGAGGTCCGAGATGAACGGGTCCCGGAACCACAAGGTCGGCGACGTGCCCGTCACCGCACCGAACTGATAGTCGGGTCCGAGGCCGGTGCCGTTATCGATCCACAGCGTGGTCGCGCCGAACGCGTTCGGCAGGCTGATCATCTGGTTCATCGCGACGCCGTTGGTCATCGCGATCGTCGCGAGCGGCATGTCCTCGAGCGACGGCGTCAGCGTGCCGAGGAACTGCGCGTACACGCGGACGCTCTCCGAGAACGTCGTGTCGACGTTCCCCTCGGCATCCTTCGCGCGCAGGTTGATGACGATCGTCCGCTGCGAGTCGGGTAGCCGGCTATCGACGGTCCCCGGATCGGCGGGCGTGATGAGCTCGACCTCGATCGACTGCGTGCCGGTGATCGGATCACGCGTCTCGGTGCACGCGGCAAGCACCAGTAATAATGATGCGAGCTTCATACGTTCGAATCCGAGCAAGCGCCACAGGCGCGCGTGAGGAGGAGCGTCGAGTGATGGCGCGGCGCGGAACGCGACGCGCGGGCGCGAAGCGCCCGCAGGCCGCGAGCGGAGCGAGTGGCCGCCATCATTCGAACACCGGGCGGATCCGGCCATCGTGCGCTTCGATGGTCGAGTCCAGGCAAGAGATGTTTCCGTACTTCGCGATGACCGGCATCGTGCCGTCGATCGTCTCGGTCGAGCACTTGTTGCGCTGGTTCAAGAACACGCGCAGGCCGTCGCGCAGCGAGACGCCGGTGTCCTGCTTGGAGGTGTTGCGCTTCAGCACGTCGAAGCCCGAGCCACCGCCCGCGATGTAGTCGTTGACCGCGACGCGATAGAGCGCGCTCTTCACGAGCGGCGCGCACTTCGAGTAATCGATCGGGCCGTCGGGGTTGGCGCCTCGGCAGTGGTCGCCGATCGCGATGTTCTTCGCGCACGCGCCGTCGATCGCGCCGTCGCCGTCGCAGTCGCCGCGGCACACCATGTCGAACGCGATGCCCGACACCTGCGCTTGCGTGCGGCAACCGCGGCTCGCGCTGCGGCGCGCGACGAAGTCGAGCGTCTCTTGCACCTCGTCGCCCGACAGATACATCACGGTGATCGAGTTCTCGAACGGGAACACGTTGAACATCTGCTCGACGGTCAGGGCGCCCTGCTCGAAGTCGGCGCGAATGCCGAGCGAGTTCGTGATCGCGAACTCGGCCTGCACGGCCTCCTGCAGCTGCATCGACCGCGCGACCAGGTTGCCGAGCTGCGAGTCACCACCCGAGGAGTCGGTGCGCGTGACCTTCGCCGTGGTGTTCGGCATCTCGCCGGGCTTCGCTGGGTTGATGTACGCGAACACGCCGTTGAGATCGATCTCCTGGTTGATCTTCACCGAGTACGGCCACATGAGGTTCGCGATCTCGGGATCCTCGGGGATGCACGGCACGCCGCTGCACGTCTTGCTGTCGACGGGAATGTTGTCGTACGAGAACGACGTGATGCGGCTGCGCATCGACGGCACCCCGTTGTTCTCGCCGACGCGCACGACGACATCGAGCCGACCGACGAACTTCGCGAACGCGCCGGAGTGCACGAGGATCGTCTGGTGGCCTTCGGCGTCGTTCGGGATCAGCTTCGGCGGATCCGTGACGATGTGGAGGTGACCGCCGAGGATCAAGTCGACGCCGGCGAGCGTCGATTGCTTGAACTCCTGGTTCGGATCGTCGACCTGCGACGCCGTCAGGTCCTCGTCCTCGTCGAGACCGAGGTGGCTGACGACGACCACGACATCGACGACGGGGCGCAAGATGCGCACCCACTGCTCGAGCGCGGCCTCGTCCGCGATCGGCCGAAAGCCGAGCGAGTTGCCGCCTTCATAGATCGAGGTGATCGTCGACACGTTGCCCATGCCGATCACGGCGACGCGCAGGCCCTTGACGTTGTAGAGCATGAACGGCGCCACGACATCGCGCAGCGAACGACCGTCGGCACCGACCGCGCCGGACGGGGGATCGTCCCAGGCGTAGTTCGCCGCGAGCAGCGGGTACGACGCCCAGTTGTCGATCTTCTCGAACAAGTTCTTCGCCCCGAGATCGAACTCGTGGTTGCCGAGCACGGCGCCGTCCATGCCCGCGATCGACAGCGCGCGCATCTCGGCCTCACCCTTGAACAGGTTGAAGACCGGCGCGCCTTGGAAGCAGTCACCGGAGTCGAGCCACAGCGAACGGTTCGTGCTCGCGCGGATCCGCTTCGCGATCGTCGCGATGCGAGCGATCCCGCCATACGGCGCGATCTGTAGTCCGTCCTGACGATCGAACGTGTTCGGGACGAAGTTGTACGGGAACAGCCGCGAGTGGATATCGGACGTGTGGATGAACGTCAGCCGAATGTCCTGCCCGACGAGGTTCGGCTGTTCCTGCTGAACCGTGCAGCCGCCGACAAACAACACAGCGGCCGTGGCCAAGCGACTGAGCATGGTCGAAGGGTCATACCCGACTGCCGCTGTTTTCAGCAAGTGGTGAAAACCATGGCCGCGAGCATCTGTGCTCTACTCCGCGCGCCATGCCACGCGCCAAGATCGTCTGTACTCTCGGGCCAGCCTCCGCGACGCCGGAACGCATCGGTGAGCTGATCGATGCAGGCATGAATGTCGCGCGCCTGAATTTTTCGCACGGCAGTCACGAGGATCACGCGAAGACGTTGCTGAACGTTCGCAGTGAAGCCGACAAGCGCGGCAAGGCGATCGCCGCGCTGCTCGATCTCCAGGGGCCGAAGATCCGCGTCGGCAAGTTCGTGAACGGCCAGATCGAGCTCAAGCCCGGGGCCGAGTTCACGATCACGATCGATCAGTGCGTCGGCGATCAGAACCGCTGCTCGACGTCGTACCAGCTGCTGCCGAAGGACGTGCGGGTCGGCGACCACATCCTCCTCGACGACGGCTACCTGACCCTCGCGGTGACCGACGTCGGCGATCACGACGTGAAGACCGTCGTCGTCGCAGGTGGCACGCTCAAGAACAACAAGGGCATCAACCTGCCGGGCGTCGAGGTCAGCGCGCCCGCGCTGTCGGAGAAGGATCGCACCGACATCGGCTTCGCGCTGCGCTACGGCGTCGACTACGTCGCGCTGTCGTTCGTGCGGCGGCCCGAGGATCTGATCGAGGCGAAGCGCCTGCTCACGGCGGACCAGGTGTCGATCCCGGTGATCGCGAAGATCGAGAAGCCGCAGGCCCTCGAGCGGCTCGGCGACATCATCGACGTTGCCGACGGCGTGATGGTCGCGCGCGGCGATCTCGGTGTCGAGCTCGGTCCCGAGAAGGTGCCGCTCTGGCAGAAGCGCATCATCGAAGAGACGAACAAGCGCGGAAAGATCGTGATCACCGCGACGCAGATGCTCGAGTCGATGATCACGCAACCGCGACCCACGCGCGCCGAAGCGAGTGACGTCGCGAACGCGGTGCTCGATGCGACCGACGCGCTGATGCTGTCCGGCGAGACGGCGAGCGGCGTACACCCGGTCGAAGCGGTGCGCACGATGGCGCGCATCATCGAAGAGATCGAGCGCAGCGAGTACTACCGCGCGAACACCGACGTGCCCGTCATCAACCTCCAGAACTCGACGAACGCGATCGCCCACGCCGCGATGACGGCCGCGCGCGCGATGAAGCTGAAGACGATCGTCGTGCTCTCGCACTCGGGCGGCGCGGCGCGGTTGGTCTCGGAGTACCGGCCCGAAGCGAACATCATCTGCATGACCACGAACGAGGTCACGTTCCGGCGCCTCGCGCTGGTCTGGGGCGTGACGCCCGTGATGATCGGACCGGCGGCGACGACCGAAGAGCTGCTCGATCGCGTGGAGGGAACGCTGATCGAGCGCAATCTCGCGCTTCCGGGCGAAAACGTGCTGATCACCATGGCCGTGCCGGTCGGTGCGGGCCTCCAGACCAACGTCTTGAAGATCCACCAGATCCAGCACTGAGCCTTCGACGCACCACGTCGCGGTAGGCGAAATCCTACACGTTGCAAGAGGTTGAGCGAGACGTGGGCGCACGCTACGCTGCGTATTCGAGTGGCCAAGACTCCACGACCAGTCACCGATACGGGCCTCAGTATCGGCCAGGTCTTCCTGGATAAGTACCGCGTCGAGGAGATCCTTGGCCAAGGTGGGATGGGCATCGTCGCGCGCTGCACCCACCTCGCGCTGAACGAGCAGGTCGCGGTCAAGATGCTGCGACCCGACGTCCTCCAGGACGAGGACGCCACGTCGCGGTTCATGCGCGAAGCGCAGGCCGCGGTGAAGCTGCGCAGCGAGTACGTCGCGCGCGTCTCCGACGTCGGCACGTTCGAGAATGGCGTGCCGTACATGGTGATGGAGTACCTCGATGGTCAGGACCTCGGGGTGCTCCTCGAAGAGCAGGGCTCGATCGCGGTGCAGTGGGCGACCGACCTCATGCTGCAAGCGGCCGAGGCGCTCGCGGAAGCCCACTCGATCAGCATCGTGCACCGCGACGTCAAGCCGACGAACCTGTTCGTGACGTGGCGGCCCGACGGTACGTCGCTGATCAAGGTGCTCGACTTCGGCATCTCGAAGTCGCCGATGGGCACGGACATGCAGCTGACGCAGACGCAGTCGCTGCTCGGCACGCCCGCGTATATGTCGCCGGAGCAGATGCGATCGGCGCGCCTCGTCGACGCGCGCACGGACATCTGGTCGCTCGGCACCGTGATGTACGAGTTGATCGAAGGCCGCCGCCCGTTCGAGGCGGAGAGCTTCTCGGAGATGTGCGTCAAGGTTGCCGTCGACGCGCCGGCGCCGATGGTAAACGCGCCGCCGGAGCTAGAAGAGGTCGTGATGCGCTGCCTCGCGAAGTCGCCGGAGCAGCGTTATCCGAGCATGGCCGAGGTCGGCCGCGATCTGATTCCGTTCGCGCGCGATCCGCACGCAGCGCAGATGATGGTCGATCGCATGTTCCGGTTGCTCGGTCGGTCGAGCGCCGGTGGATGGGAAGGCTCGACAACAGGCGTCGGCCAGAAGACGCCGGTCCCGTCGCACGTGCGCGACCTCAAGAGTGGCCCCGTGCGGGCGGGGACGCCGGTGCCCGCGTGGCATGGCAAGTCGGATCCGGCGGGTGTGCCCGTCGAGCCCGAGACGCTGAAGGAGAAGTCGGCGCCGGCCGTGATGTCGATCGACGTCACGCCACGCAAGAGCCGCGCGGGCTTGGTGATCGGTCTCGTCGCCGCCGCAGGAGCCGCGGTCGCGGCCGTCGTGGTGGTCCTCGACAAGGGAAACGACGACGACAAGCCGGCACCGACGAACATCGCCACGCCGGTCCAGACGCAGGCACCGACGCCACCGCCGACCCCACCACCGACACCGCCTCCGGTGCCAGACCAGAAGACGGTCGAGCCTCCTGCGGCGGTCGGGATCGAGACCGCGAAGGTCGACGAGGTCAAGAACCCCGAGCCGGTGAAGAAGCCCGACAAGCGCCCGACGAAGAAGCCGATGAAGAAGCCGCCCGTCGAGAAGATCGACAAGACCGACAAGGTCGACAAGACCGTCGCCAAGCCGCCGGTCGAGACGCCACCGCCGCCGCCGCCGAAGAAGACGACACCGGAAGATCTGTACTCGAAGCCGCGCCCCGATCAGAAGTGATACGATCGTTGCGTGGGGACACTTCGCAACACGTTCGTCGTGTTGGCGCTGCTCGCCGTCCGCGCGCACGCCGATATCGATATCAAAAAGGCTGACGAGCTCTTCGCCAAGGGGCTCTCGCTCCGCGAGACGAACCTCGAGCAATCCTGCAAGGCCTTCCGCGAGTCGCTCGAGCTCAATCCGCAGGCGATCGGCACGCTGATGAACGTCGCGCTATGCGACGAGAAGCTCGGCAAGATCGCCTCCGCGGTCAGGCGGTTCTCCGAAGCACGCGATCGCGCGAAGGAGGGCAACCTGCCCGACTACGTCGCGGAGGCGGAGGCGCGGATCGCGAAGCTCAAGGACGACGTTCCGAAGGTGACGATCCGGTTCCTCGGCGAGCGGCCCCCGAACACGCGCGTCGTGATCGACGACAAGTTGATCGCGGCCGCGGAATACGAGAAGGGCGCGCCGGTCCCGGTCGATCCCGGCGAGCTCGTGATCGTCGTCAGCGCGCCCGGTCGTCTCGCGTACGAGACGAAGATGATGATCGGCAAGAAAGAGGAGAAGCCGATCGAGGTGCCGGAGCTCAAGAAGGGCGTGACGGTGAAGAGCTCGTCGCGCCGCGCGGTCGGCATCATCACGACCGCCGCCGGCGGCACGTTCTTCTTGACCGGCGTGGTGCTCGGGCTCTACGCACGTAGCGCCTACAACACGGCCTATGACGAAGGTTGCGACACGGTGGACGGCGAGGTCGTCTGCAATGCCACGCAGCAATCGGAGACCGAGCGTGCGCTCACGATCGGCAACGTCGGAACCGTCGTCGGTGCCGTCGGGCTCGCGGCCACGGGCGTCGGTCTGTATCTCTGGCTCACCGCGCCGAAGGATGCGACGGAGCGCAAGGTCACGGTCATTCCGAGCGTCACGCCGGAAGGCGCCGGCATCACGGCGGTGGGGCGGTTCTAACGTGATGCGGGGAGTCTCCGTGCTCGTCGTCTGTGCGATGGCCGGAGCGGCCGCCGCGCAGACCTCCAACCAGCGGCAGGCGGACGAGTTCTTCGCAGAAGGCCGTGACCTACTCGTCAACAAGAAGGATGCGAAGGGTGCGTGCGAGAAGTTCGAGAAGGCGATCCAACTCGACCCGACCGCACCGGGTGTGATGCTGAACCTGGGCCTCTGCTACGAGATGCAGAACAAGCTCGCCACCTCACTCTACTGGTTCCGCAAGGCACAGATCGCAGCCGCCGAGGCAAAGCCCAAGCCGCTGCCCGAGTACGAAGACGCCGCGAAGCAGCGCACGCAAGATCTCGCCGGCAAGGTCGCGATCGCGAAGCTGCAGAACGTCCCGCCCGAGGCACGCGTCAGCATCGACGGCCGCCCCGTGCGCCCCGAGGATTACCTGCGTCTCGAAGTCGACAACGACTCGGTGATCGAAGCGCGCGCGACCGGGAAGCAGGTCTTTCGTCAACAAGTCGAGGTCGAGGGCCAGACCGCGAAAGACATCGTCATCGTGATGAAGGACGAGGTCACCCCACCGCTGCGTGATCCGGGCAAGGGCCGCCGCCGCCTCGCGTACGTCGTCGGCGCCGGCGGTGCCGTGCTCTACGGCGTCACGCTCGCGTATGGCCTCGTCGTGCGCGATCGCTACAAGACGGACAACGACGGTCACTACGACGGCCCGACGGGCTACGACGACGCCAAGCACGATCTGCGCGTCTACGGAACGGGGCTGTTCGTCGCGGGCACCGCCGCCGTCGGGGCCGCGATCGTCCTCTACGTCATGGCGCCGAAGCCGTACCGCGAGCGCATGGAGCAAGCGACGATCACGCCGGTCGTGACGCCCGACCAGGTCGGGTTTGGCTACACGCGCGCGTTCTAGGCCTCGCTACCGCGAGCCGCGCAAGTGGCGCGAGATGCGCATCGCCATCTCGAGCGCCTGCTCGTAGTTGAGGCGTGGGTCGACGCGGCTCTTGTACGCGCGCTCGAGGTCGACCTCGGCGAGGCCACGCGCGCCGCCGATGCACTCGGTGACGTCTTCGCCCGTGAGCTCGACGTGCACGCCGCCGAGCCGCGAGCCGAGCTTCGCGTGGAGCTCGAAGGACTGCTCGAGCTCGCTCACGATGTTGTCGAACCGGCGCGTCTTGATCCCGGTAGGCGTGGTCTCGGTGTTGCCGTGCATCGGGTCGCAGACCCAGAGGACGGTGCGGTTCGCGGCGCGCACGGCTTCGACGAGCGGCGGCAGCTTGGTCTCGACCTGCTGCGCGCCCATGCGGTGGATGAGCGTGATCTTGCCGGGGACGTGGGTGGGGTCGAGCGCGTCGAGGAGGCCGAGGAGCCAGTCGGTCGTCATCGCGGGACCGATCTTGATGCCGAGTGGGTTCTCGATGCCGCGGTGGAACTCGACGTGCGCTCCGTCGAGCTGGGCGGTGCGCATGCCGATCCACGGGAAGTGCGTCGAGAGGTTGTACCAACCGGCGCGACGCGGGACCCGCCGCGTCTGGGCTTGCTCGTACGGGAGCGCGAGCGCCTCGTGGCTGGTGTAGACGTCGACGCGGCGGAGCACCTCGCTCTCGACACCGGTGATCGCGGAGACGAAGTCGAGCGACTCGCGGATCGAATCGACGATGCGAGCGTAGTGCTCGGCGTTCGGGGTGCCCTTCGCGAACGAGACGTCCCAGTACTCGGGGTGGTGGAGGTCGGCGAAGCCGCCGTCGACGAGCGAGCGGATGAAGTTGAGCGTGAGCCCGGCGCGTTCGTACGCGCGGAGCATCAGCGTGGGATCGGGATTGCGATCTTCGGGCGTGAACCCGTCGCGATTGATGAGGTCGCCACGATACGCGGGAAGCGCGACGTTGCCGCGCGTCTCGGTGTCGGTGCTGCGTGGCTTCGCGTACTGACCGGCGATGCGCCCGACGCGAATGACTTGCTTGCGCGTGCCATGCACGAGCACGAGCGACATCTGGAGCAGGATCTTGAGCTTCGCGGTGATCGGCTCGGCGCGACAGTCGTCGAAGCTCTCGGCGCAGTCGCCGCCCTGGAGGAGAAACGCCTCGCCGCGCGCGGCGCGCGCCAGCTCGCCGCGCAGCTTCTCGACTTCCCACGACGTCACGAGTGGTGGGAGGCGACCGATCTCCTCGACGACGCGCGCGAGTGCCGCGGGGTCGCCGTAGCTCGCCTGTTGCTGCGCGACGCGGGATTGCCAAGTCGTGGGTGACCAACTCATCGACGTCACCTTACTCTTCCGGCTCGCGATCGCGCGTCGATGGCACGGACTTCGCGCACGTCACCGGGCGCTCGCCTTCGTAGTCCATGCGCTTCTTCGTCGGCGAGAAGTAGTCTTTGGGATCGATCGTGCCCTTCTTCTTCTTGAGCACTTCGACCATCGCGTCGCGGATGATCACCTCGGTCAGCTTGACGGAGCCCTCGGGCAACTTGAGCCGGCCGATCAGGCCATCGCCGCCGGATGCGAGAAAGTCGCTGGTCGCGAGCTTGTAGGCCTTGTTGTCGTCGAGCGGCTTGCCGCCGACGGTGATCGACAGCTCGAGCTTCTGGCCCTTGCAGCGCGCCCGCGCGGCGAGGCCGCCCCACGACAGGATCGCCCCACCCCGCTGGAGGTTCGAGCTGACGAGCTTGCGCAGGTGCGAGCCTTTGACGTCGACGATCGCGAACCGGTTGTCGAACGGGATCGCTTCGAACACCTGACCGTACGTGAGCGGGCCCGCCGGAATGTCGGCGCGCAGGCCGCCGCCGTTCGTGACCGCGACCTGCACGTTTGGTTGCGCCGCGATCATGAGGTCGGTGAACAGATTCCCTTCGGCGCTCTCGTTGCCGTACGACTTCGTGATCGTCGTGGCGACCATGACGCCGAGCTTCTCGCTCCGCCGTGCACCCGCCTTCTCGAGCGCTTCGTCGACGATCGTCCTGATCCCGGCATCGGGGACGACGGGCGCGCCTTCGTAGTCGGACGGCTTGCAGTC
>Ga0316603_10001454_pt1 | contig 12615 bp, 13 predicted proteins | sample OWC_soil_day10_n_FD_207649 | JGI IMG/M metagenome (GOLD analysis project Ga0316603, IMG submission 207649) | Wetland soil microbial communities from Old Woman Creek delta, Ohio, United States - OWC_soil_day10_noCT | ecosystem: Environmental > Terrestrial > Soil > Wetlands | place: USA: Ohio...
ACTCCCGCGGCCGCCTCACGCGAGCCCGCCACCCGGGCCTCGTCACGTTTCATCAGGCTTGCGGTCAGCACGGACGAGCCCACGACCAGCAGCACCGCCGCTGCGGCCTGCCACGCCCAGCGCGCCCTGGAGCGTCGTTCGCCGGACTGCAGTCGCGCCTCGATCACCGGCCAGAGATCCTGCGCCGGATCCACGCTGCGCGGTAAACGTCCCAGCGCCTCGTCGAGGCGTCTCGTCGCATCGCGCTCGGTCGGAGTCATGATTCCACCTCCCACGCGTCCAGGCGCGCGCTCAGGATCTGGCGTGCACGGTGCAGCTGGGCCTTGCAGGTACCGACGGCGATGCCGAGCATCGAGGCCGTCTCCTCGTGCGAGTACCCGTACAGGCCCGCGAGCACCAGAACCCGGCGGGCCCCGGCCGGCAGCCGGGCAATCTCGGCTTCGAGGTCGCGCAGCATGCCGGCGTCTGCGATGCCGGGATCGGCAAGGTCGACCGCCAACTCGTCGACCGATGCGTCGCGGCCCAGGCTCTCCTGGCGACGGCGGCCCTGCGCCAGCACCGCGTTCACTGCGATCCTGTGCAGCCAGGTCCCGAAACGGCTGCGCCGCTCGAAGGTCGGCAGGTTGCGCCAGGCCTGCACGAATGCGTCCTGGGTGCAGTCCTCGGCGGTTGCGGTGTTTGCAGTCATGCGCAGACAGAGCCCATATACCTTGCCGACGTGAATCCTGTAGAGCTGCTCGAATGCCACGGTCGAACCCCGGGCGGAAGCCGCGACGAGCGCTCGCTCCTCGGCGGCCCGCCGCGCACGCTCCAGTTCGCTCCCGGCCTCCGTCTCAGCCAACACGCACCTCGGAGTTCCCCCCGGACCCCGGTCCGGCTGGCCATCGTACACAGAGCATCGCTCTCAGGGACTAAGATGCCGCGGCATGCCAAAAGGTTTGATCGGAGCCGTAACCCATGACCGACCCTGTACTAGTCGAACGCGACCGGGCCGTGGCGACCGTCGTCCTGCATCGCCCCGAAGCTCGCAACGCCGTCGATCCGGCCACGGCGGCGGCCCTGGCCGAAGCGTTCGTCGAGATCGAGCGGGACGATGCCATTCATGCCGCGGTGCTGTGGGGTGCGGGCGGCACGTTCTGCGCCGGCGCGGATCTGAAGGCGGTGTCGCAGGGCTGGAGTCCGGCACGCCTGCGTGAACCTTCGGGCGACCCGTCCGACACGTTCGGCCCGATGGGACCGACGCGGTTGCAGATGAGCAAGCCGGTCATCGCGGCCGTGGCGGGCCATGCGGTGGCCGGCGGCCTCGAACTCGCGCTGTGGTGCGACCTGCGCGTGATGGAGGAAGGCGCCGTATTCGGGGTTTTCTGCCGGCGCTGGGGCGTGCCGCTGATCGACGGCGGCACGGTGCGCCTGCCGCGGCTGATCGGCGCGAGCCGCGCGCTGGATCTCATTCTCACGGGCCGGCCTGTGCGATCTGACGAGGCCCTTGCGATCGGGCTGGCGAACCGTGTCGTGCCGACGGGCGAATCCCGAAGTGCGGCGGAAGGCCTGGCGCAGGAGATCGCGGCGTTCCCGCAGCGATGCTTGCGCGCCGACCGCAGCTCCGTTCACGGCCAATGGAGCCTGAGCGTCTGCGATGCACTCGTCGCCGAATACGCGGGAGGCTTCGACGTGCTGTCGAGCGGCGAGTTGGCCGCGGGCGCCGCTCGCTTCGTCGAGGGAGCGGGCCGCGGCGGCCAGCCGGCCTAGCGCGGCGGATTCTCCAGGTAATCGACCGCCACGGTCAGCAGCGCCCGCAGCCCGGTGTCCAGCGACGACTCGGCGACGAAATAGAGCGGCGAGTGGTTGGCGGGTGCCGCCTCGGCATTCTGCCCCACCGGCGTCGAACCGACGAAGAAATACACGCTCGGCACTTCCAGGGCGAAGTAAGCGTAGTCCTCGGCGCCAGTCACGTAGGGGATTTCGACGACGTTCGCCTTGCCTGCCGCCCTTTCCAGGGCTGGCAACATGCGCCGCGTGAGGTCCGGATCGTTGGCGGTCACGGGATTGCTGCCAGGCAGAATCTCGAGCGTCGCGGTGGCGCCGTTCGCCGTGGCGACATGCTCCGCTACGTTTCGCATGCGCGCGATCACTTCGTCGCGCACGACGGGATCGAAGGTGCGGACGGTGCCGAGCATCTCGACCGTATCGGGAATGATGTTGAAGCGGATCCCGCCCTTGATCGCCCCGACCGACACGACTGCCGGCCAGCGGCTGATGTCGGTCTGGCGGCTCACGACGGTCTGCATGTCCGCGACGATCTGGGAGGCTGCCACGATCGGGTCCGCGCCGGCCCAGGGTCGCGAACCGTGCGTCTGCCTGCCGGTAACCAGGATTCGGAACGCATCCGACGCGGCCAGGAGGGCACCCGAGCGATAACCAATCTGGCCGGCATTCAAGGGCGCCCACAGGTGCAGGCCGAAGATCGCCTGCGGCTTGAGATCGTGGAACACTCCTTCCTGCAGCATCAGCGGCGCGCCGCCTTCCTCGCCTTCGGGTGCTCCCTCCTCCGCGGGCTGGAAGACGAACATGACCGTGCCGGGCACGTCCTTGCGCCTGGCCGCGAGTACTTCTGCGACACCCATCAGGATCGCCGTGTGCCCGTCGTGGCCGCAGGCGTGCATCACGCCGACCTTCTCGCCACGGTACTCCGTCGTCACGGTCGACTTGAACGGCACGTCGACGCGCTCGGTGACCGGCAATGCATCCATGTCCGCGCGCAGCGCGATCACCGGTCCCGGGTGCCCGCCGCGCAGCACGCCGACGACGCCTGTGTGCGCGACGCCGGTACGGACCTCGAGGCCCAGCGACTTCAGGTGTGCCGCCACCTTCTTCGCGGTACGCGTCTCGCGATTACCGAGTTCGGGGTACTGGTGGAAATCACGACGCCACTCGATGACCCGTGGCGCGATGGCATGGGCAGCCTCGTCGATTTGCTGCTCGGAGATGGCTGCACCTGCAGGTTCAGCGGCGCAGAGGAGCAGCAGAGCAGCGATCGGGTATGGACGATGGTTCACAGGCCGGATCCCGAAGATGTAGCGGTCGCAAAGAATAACCTGAACCACCCGGATCACGTTGCCCGATCGCCCGCACCGTATAATCGAGCCTCCAGACCACCCCGGAGGACGTCCGTGGTCATCAAGATCCTGTCCGGAATCCTGGGTGTCGCCGGTCTCTGCTGGCTGGTGCTGCTCTTTTCGTCCCGGGCGATCCTCGTCAGCGAGCGGGTCGAGGAGGCAACGTTGCACAAGCAACTCGTCTGCACGTATTTCACGGGCAGCGGGACCATGACGAAGGAATACTGGTACTCGAAGAGCGACAGCTTCGGCCGTGCCGCCTGTCCACGCTGGGCGACCATCCGGCCGGCGGAGTGAAACAACTGATGCCCCGTAGAAATGCAATCGCTGCCCTCCTGATCGCGAGCCTGACGCTCATGACACACAGCACGACCACGCTCGGCCAGGCCGTCGCCCCGACGGTGCCCCGCTCGATCGCAAAGACCCAGAAGCCGCCGTTGCACGGCAAGCAGTGGATGGCCATCACGGGCAAGCCGCTCGCGGCCACCGCGGGCGCGATGATGTTCCAGCGTGGTGGCAATGCCGTGGACGCCGCCTGCGCCATGATCGCCGCCACGTCCACGATGTGGGACGTGCTCTCGTGGGGCGGCGAGACGCAGGCCCTGGTCTACGACCCGCGCTCGAAGAAGGTCATCGCGATCAACGGTCTCGGCGTCGCGCCGACGGGCGCCACGGCGGATTTCTACCGCAAAAAGGGGCACGAGTACCCGCCCGAGTACGGCCCCCTGGCCGCGGTGACGCCGGGCACGCCCGGTGGCCTGATGTTGATGTTGGCCGAATACGGCACGCTGTCCCTGGCCGACGTGCTCGGGCCCGCGATCGACCTGGCCGACGGGTACCCCATCGACGCCGAGACGGCCGATAAGATCGAGCAATGGAAGAACAAGCTGAAGGAATGGCCGTACTCGAAGCAGGTGATGCTGCCGCACCTCGGCGCCGCCCGCGAGGCGCCGCGCGCCGGCGAGATTTTCCGGCAGCCCGACCTCGCGTCGACGCTGCGCAAGCTCGTCGAAGCGGAGAAGCAGGCTCTCGCCGCCGGCAAGTCACGCAAAGAGGCGATCGAGGCAGCCCATGAACGCTTCTATCGCGGCGACATCGCGCAGGAGTTCGTGCGCGGACTGCGCGAGCAGGGCGGGCTCATCACGCTCGAGGACATGGCGAAGTGGCGACCGCTCATCGAGGAGCCCGTCCACACCAGCTATCGGGGCGTCGATGTCTACAAGCTCGACCTCTGGACCCAGGGTCCTGCGTTGCTGCAGTCGCTCAACATCCTCGAGAACTTCGACCTCAAGGCACAGGGTTACAACAGCGCGAACTACATCCACACGGTCTACCAGGCTATGAACCTGGCCTTCGCGGACCGGGATTTCTATTACGGTGACCCGTACTTCCCGCCGGAGGAGCCGCGGCGCGGACTGCTGTCGAAGGAGTACGCCAGGACCCGTGCCGCGATGATCCGCATGGATCGCAACGATGCTGCCGCGGGGCCGGGCGATCCGTATCCGTTCCAGGGCGGGAGCAACCCCTACGCGGACTTGCTCGAGAAGCAGCGACGCGCAGCGATCGACAGCGCGGCCCCGGAGTTATCCGCGCAGGCGCTCGACGACTTCAAGCAAGGCTTCCAGAGCGGGACGACGAGTGTCGTGGCGGCCGACGCACGGGGCTGGCTCGTTGCCGTCACGCCGAGCGGCGGCTGGATCCCGGCGACGATCGCCGGCCGCACCGGAATCGGCGTCAGCCAGCGCCTGCAGTCATTCGTGCTCGACCCGGCCTCGAACCCGTTCAACGTGCTCGAACCCGGCAAGCACCCGCGCGTCACGCTGACGCCGAGCATGGCGCTCAAGGACGGCAAGCCCTGGCTCGCGTTCGCCGTCCAGGGAGGCGACACGCAGGACCAGAACCTGCTGCAGTTCTTGCTGAATCTGGTCGAGTTCGGCATGACACCGCAGGAGGCGGCCGAGGCGGCCAACTTCAACAGCTACCAGATGAAGAGTTCATTCGACAAGCACGAGTCGCAGGCCGGTCGCATCGTGCTGAACGATTCAGTGCCGCAGTGGGTGCGCAAGGAACTGGCGCTGCGTGGCTACAAGCTCGAGTTCGAGGCACGGTCCTCCGGACCGATCAACGCCATCATGATCGACCGCGAGAACGGCTCGTTCTGGGGCGGCTCGAGCAACCACGGCGAGGACTACGGCATCGCCTGGTGATTTTGCGCTGCATGATTGATCGGCAGCGTCCACAGGCATAGGCTGCGGCCCGCAAAAGATCCTGCGACACAGCTTCTTCACACAGGGGGGAGCGGCCATGAGCAAGTGGTGGTGGCGTGCGGATTACGTGGAGACGTGCAACTGCGCGCACGGGTGTCCCTGCAATTTCACGATGATCCCGACGCATGGCCAGTGCCACGGCGTCGACGCGTATCACATCCGCGAGGGCGAGTACGACGGCGTGCGCCTCGACGGGCTGAATGCCTCGCTGGTCTTCGCGTGGCCAGGTCCGATTCACCACGGGCACGGGCGCGGCGTCGTCTACATCGACGACCGTGCGAGTCCCGAGCAGCGCGCGGCCCTCGAGAGCATCCTCACCGGCGAAGTCGGGCCGGGAGGGCCCTTCGAAATCTTCCGCAGCACGTTCGACGAACGCCCCAAGGTGGTGGTCGGGCCGACGTCGTTCTCGGTCGATGGGCGCCGGGCCCATGTCGGCCTGGGCGAACTCGCCGCCGTCAAGGTCGGCCCCATCATCTCCGACATGGACGGCAGCGAGGCGAACGCGCGACTGGTGATGCCGGACGGATTCATTTTCAAGGACGGGGCAGTCGTGAACGTGGACGACGGCCGGGTTCGTGGTGGCGGACTCGAGTTCGACTACCGGAACTGCAGCGCCTTCATCGCCGAGGTGTCCTACAACCAATGAAGACCGCGGCGCGCGAAGCGCTGCCGGGCTGGATCGCGTTGCTCATCGTGGCCGCGCTGGCGTGGCGTCGGACGCTCGCGGATGCGGCCACGATGGGCGACGCACCCGGCACGATGGGCATGCCGCTCGTGCCTTTCCTCGAGATGTGGGTACCGATGATGGCGGCGATGATGCTGCCCGCCATCGCGCCCGTGGCGATCCTGTGGTCCCGTTCGATCGCGCTCACTCCGGGCATCCCCGTGCGCGTCCTGCGTCTCGGGCTGTTTGCGTTCGGCTACCTGCTGGTGTGGTCTGCGGCGGGATTGGCGGCGTTCGGCATCATGCGGCCGATCGAATCCGGCCTCGAAACAGGCCTCTTTTCCGCGCGCGCCACGGCGATCGCCATCTTCGCGCTGGCGGGTGCTTACCAGCTCTCGCCGCTGCGCGAAGCCTGCCTCGCCAAGTGCCGCTCGCCGTTCACCGTGCTCGGCATCGCGACCTCGGGCCCGCGCAGGCTGCGCGACCTGCGCGCCGGCGCGATCCACGGAGCGTGGTGCCTCGCCTGCTGCTGGGCGCTGATGGCCGTGCTCGCGCTCGTGGGACTGATGAACGTTGCCGCGATGGTGGTGCTTGCGATGTTCATCTTCGTCGAGAAGACCACTGCGTTCGGCGTGCCGGCAGGCCGTGCGGCCGGGTTACTGATGCTCGCGGCGGCCGCCGGCAGCCTGATGTACTGGTGACGGAGGGATATTCGGTGCCGCCCGCGCGGCCCGGCAATCAGCGTGCGATGCGCTCGGCCAGTTCCCGGCTGTTGCGCGCGCAGTCGTTCATCGCGATGCCGCGATACGCATTGCAGTTCAGGTACAGGCCCGGGATCGTCTCCAGGCGCGCGAAGATCGCATCGACTTTCGCAATGTGGCCCGGCGCGTAGCTCGGTATGCCGCGGTCCCAGCGCTTTACGAAGATGACGTCGGGATCCTGGTCGAGACCCATCGTATTGCGGATGCCGACGCGCGCAGTCTCGACGAGACCCGCATCGTCCTGGTTCACGAGTTCCGGATTGCGCTGGCCGCCGATCATCGCGCGAATGCTCTTGCAGCCAGGAGGCGCGCGATCGGGGAATATACTGCTGTCCCACAACACGCCGAGGACCGGCTGGCGCGACGACGACGTCGTGAGGAGCCCGAAGCCGTCGAGCGGGTGCTCGAGCGAGCGATAGCCGAAGCCGACGACCGCGATCGGCGAGTACTGGATGCTGGCGAGGCGCTGGCTGAGTTCCGCATCGAGCCCCTGCACCATTCCAGCCGCGGCAAACGACGTCGCGCAGATCGCGACTCGATCGACATCCGTCGCACCGCTGGACGTCTGCACCCGATAGCCGGCGCCGGCACGCTCGACCGATTGCACGGGCTCGCCGTAATGCCAGTCGGCCTCGATCACCGACTCGAGATGACGAATCAGGGTGCTGATACCGGCCCTGGTGCTCGTCAGGATGCCACCGGGTCCCGCATCCTTCCTGCGCTTCCTGATCATTCCCCGGAACAGCCCTCCGTAGTCGCGCTCGAGCGCGACGACCAGCGGGAAGGCCGCCTTGACGGAGATCCTGTCGGGCGTCGAACCGTAGATGCCGGCCGACATGGCGTCGAGAAACACATTGGTGAACGCCGGGCCGAGCCGGCGATCGCCGAACTGGCGCAGGCTCTCGTCCTCGTCGTCGTGCTTCGCCGGCACGAGGAACTCCCCGACCATGCGCAGCTTCTGCGGCAGCGACATGAGCTTCGACTGCGCGAACAGCTTTGGCGACTCGGGCATGCGATGCAGCCGGTCGGTGTAGATGTAGCGCTTGCGCGCCAGGTCGGAGCTCGGCAGCAGCAGCGGCTCGGCGCCGCTGTCCTTCGCGAGCTGCAGGCAGTCCGGCTTGTTCGTGAGGAATCCGTTGCCGCCGGCCTCGAAGCGGAATCCCTGGATTTCCTCCGTGTGCAGCGCCCCGCCGGGGCGCGAGCTCGCTTCGAAGATCACCAGGTCGACGTCCGGCCGCGCCCGCTTGAGGTAGAACGCCGTTGCCAGGCCGCTCATGCCTGCGCCCACGATTCCTATGCGCATGTCTCGTCCTTCTGTTCCGGGATCGCCCTGGCAGGGCCCCGCGACGAGCTTACGGAATCCCGAGCAGTCCCCGCCATGCCTGCGTGTCTCGGTCCAGGCCGGTCGCCTCATTCAGCCGGTCGCACGGCCCCGTGATCCCGCGGACCGCTGCCGGTGCGCAGGTGATACTCGAAGGCCTGGTCGCGGCGCCCCGACAGGTAGGGGTAGAGGTAAAGCACCGCCATGCCCTCGAGGTACCGCGCGTACTTGAGCGGCCCCACGTCGACGCTCTCGAAGCCGATCTCGCGGATCAACTTCATGACTCGGCCCTTGGCGGCTGCATCGTCGCCGGCGACCGGCACCGTCACCGGGCCGCTGGTGAATTTCGGATTCGCCATCAGGTGAGACCCGACGGTGTTGAACGCCTTTACGACAGCCGCCCCGGGCGCCCACGACTGCACGAGTTCGCCGCCGGAGCCCGGCACGACGATCTCCATCAGCCCGTCGGCGCCGATCTTCATCGGATTGGTCGCGTCGATCACCAGCTTGCCGGCGAGGTCCAGTGACCGGACGACGGCCTCGGTCGCCTGCCACGGCGTGGCGATGACGACGATGCCGGCCTGCCTTGCAGCGTCAGCGGGAGTAGCTGCACTCGCGCCGTGTCCCGTCTTCGCGACGAGATCGCGAACGTCCTGGCGTGCCGGATCGCGCGAGCCGTAGACCACGCGGTAGCCGAGCCTCGCGAACTGCGGCCCGAGCGCACCACCGACGCGGCCCGTGCCGACCACGGCGATGCTCTCCAGCGGCCGGCCCTCGGCGTGCGCCTCGGCTGCACCGGCGATGCCTGCGCCCGGCATCACAATCAGCGCGGACAGCGCGAAACTCACTACCCCACGTGCGTGCATGACCTGCCTCCGAACGATCGACCATCCTGCGTCGGAGCGAGCATAGCTCGGCACTCGGCCGCGGGGCTCGGCTAAGCTCGAGCCATGGACAACGTGCGACTGGCGTGGAGAACTCCCGGGGCGGGATCCCTCGATCGCTTGAGGCTGCAGGAGGAGCCCTTGCCCCCACCGGGGCCGGGCGAGGCCCGCATTCGAGTGGAGGCCATCGGCCTCAACTTCGCGGACATCTTTGCGTGCCAGGGGCTGTACTCGGCGACTCCCTCGGGATCGTTCGTACCGGGGCTCGAATGCGCTGGTGTCATCGAGGCGATCGGGGATCGAGCACAGTCGCTTTGCGATCTGCGGCCCGGCGACCGGGTGATCGCCCTGACTCGCTTCGGCGCATACGCGACGGCGCTGAACGTCGGCATCCAGTACTTGCATCGAATCCCGAGCGGCTGGACATCGGAACAGGCCGCGGCGTGGGCCGTGCAGGGACTCACGGCCTGGTATGGACTGGTTTCGCTCGGCGCCGTGAATCGCAATGAAGTGGTACTGGTGCAGTCCGCCGCGGGTGGTGTCGGCCTGCTCGCGCTCGACATCGTCGAGGCGTTGGGCGCCAGGCCGGTTGCCGTGGTCGGGCAGGAGGACAAGCGCGATTTCCTGGCCGGGCAGCGTGGAATCGCGCCTTCCTCCGTGATCGTTCGCCACCCGAAATCCTTCGCGGCGCAGATCGACGCGGCGACTGCCGCGCTGGGCGCCGACGGCCTCGACTGCGTACTCGACGCCGTGCTCGGGCCGACGTTCAGGCCGGCATTCGAACGACTGCGACCCGAGGGCCGCTACGTCCTGTACGGCGCGGCGGATTTCATGTCGCACGCGTCACGACCGAACTACCTGACGCTCGGCTGGCGATACTTGCGACGTCCGCGCCTCGATCCGCTCGTCATGATCTCATCCAACCGGAGCCTGATGGCGTTCAACCTGATCTGGTTGTGGGAGCGCGCAGAGCGACTGCCCGAGGGCTATGCGGCGCTCGAGCGGCTTCTGCCGCGACCACCGCATGTGGGTGCCCGGTTCCCGTTCGATCGGGCGCTGGAGGCGATGCGCCTGCTTCAGGGCGGGCAGACGATCGGGAAGGTCGTGCTTATCGTCGGGTAGGAAAACAACCGCAGAGGGCACAAAGAGCACAGAGGCTTGCCCCCGTTGTCAGGAAGGGGCCGCAATGCCCCTTCCTTTCGCGCAATCCTCGATTGCGTTTGCCCAGAGAGGCGTAATGTGTGAAAGTATGTGTGAGGTATCACACATGGCGACCAACCTGTCGATCGATCCAAAGCTCATCGAGGCGGCGCTCGAGGTGAGCGGTGAGAAGACCAAGCGAGCCGCGGTGACTCGTGCGCTGGAGGAATTCGTGGCCCGCCGCCGCCAGAAGCGAATTCTCGAGCTGATGGGCAAGCTCGAATGGGACACTGGCTACGACTACAAGGCCGAGCGCTCCCGCTGATGACGCTGTTCGTCGACACCAGCGTCTGGTCGCTCGCGCTGCGTCGCGACCCGCCGGCCGAGGCTCCCGAAGTCGACGCGCTCACGGCCGCACTGCGCGGAGGAGAAAGCCTGGTGACGACCGGACTCGTGCTGCAGGAATTGCTGCAGGGCTTTGCGGGCCCGCGTGCCCGCAGGCAGATCATCGAACGCCTCGCTGCCCTTCCCCTGCTCGTGCCGGATCGCCGCGATCACATTGACGCTGCCGAACTGCGCAATGTCTGCCGTCGCAAGGGGCTCCAGCTCGGCACCATCGACGCGCTGTTCGCGCAGCTCTGCGCCCGTCACGACTTGCTGATGCTCACCACAGATCGTGATTTCCACCAGGCCGCCCGACACATCAGCCTGCGCGTCTGGTCCGCCCGCGCCCCACGCCACTAGCCACCAGGCCACCGACGAACCCCCGCCCGCCCGTCGCTGCGCGAAACCCGGGCGCCCTTCCAGCCCCGCGGGCGCGAGGACGCAGCACGGCTGCGCCCGTCCCCTCTACCCGAAGGCTGGACCAAGCCCCGCGAAACCCTCTGAGTGTAAACCAGCGTGCAATTCTGACCAGGCAAACGGGGTAATCGGCGTCCAAAATTGACCACCCCCGTACCCTCACGCAGCCGAACCGGCTGCCTGGGGAGAAACTGGGGTGTTGTGCGTGGAAACGATCGGCAAGATTCGCCGGCGGCGGCTGGTGCAAGGCGAGTCGATCAGCGCGATTGCGCGTGATCTGGGGCTGTCGCGCAACACGGTCAAACGGGCGCTGCGGTTCGAGGGCGAGGCCTACGAGTACCGGCGAGTGCGCCAGCCGATGCCCAAGCTCGGACCGTTCCGGGCGACGCTGGAGGGCTGGCTGGAGGTTGAGGAGACGCTGCCCGCGCGGGAGCGGCGCACGGCGCAGCGCCTGCACGAGGCGCTGTGCCTCGAGGGCTATACGGGCGCCGTCGATGCCGTCCGCCGGCATATCCGGGCCTTTGAACGCCGTCGTCATCCGAGCACGACGGCGTTCATCCCGCAGAGCTTCGCCTCGGGCGAGGCGTACCAGTTCGACTGGAGCCACGAGCACGTCGAGCTCGGCGGCATCGAGCAGGTGGTCAAGGTGGCGCACGTGCGGCTGTGTCACAGCCGCGCGTTCTTCCTGGCCGCCTATCCGCGCGAGAGCCAGGAGATGGTGTTCGACTCCCATGCGCGGGCGTTCGAGTTCTTCGGCGGTGTGCCGCGTCGGGGCATCTACGACAACCTGAAGCCGGCGGTGGATGCGATCTTCGTGGGCCGGCAGCGGCGCTTCAACCGTCGCTTCCTGGTGATGTGCAACCGCTACCGGATCGAGCCGACGGCGTGCGCGCCCGAGTCGGGCTGGGAGAAGGGTCAGGTCGAGAACCACGTCGGGAACGTCCGCGAGTGGCTGTTCACGCCGAAGGTGCGCTGTGCGGATCTGGCGGAACTGAACGCGCACCTGGCGGCGTGCTGCCTGCAGCTCGCGTGCGAGCGCGCCCATCCCGAACAGTCGGAGCGCAAGGTCATCGAGCTCTGGGATGAGGAGCGCGCGGACTTGCGTGCGATGCCGATCCCGTTCGACGGCTATGCGGAGAAATCCGCGCTCGTCTCCACGACCTGCCTGGTCGGCTTCGACCGCAACCGCTACAGCGTCGAGTCGCGATTCGTGCGGCAGATGGCGACGGTGCGCGCCTATGCCGAGCGGATCGTCGTGGTCTGCGCCGGGGAAGTGGCCGGCGAGCACCCGCGCTGCTTCGAGCGCGGGCAGACGCTCTACAACCCCTGACACTACGTAGCGGCGCTCGCCCACAAGCCCGGTGCGCTGCGCAATGGTGCGCCGTTCAAGGACTGGAACCTGCCGGGGTCGATGACGCGGTTGCGCGAGCGCCTCGCCAAGCACCCGGACGGTGACCGGCAGTTCGTCGACATCCTGTCGATGGTCGCGCTGTACGGCCTCGAGGCCGTGCGCGACGCCTGCGCTGTGGCGCTGGAGGAGCAGGTCGTCAGCAGTGCGCACGTCGTGAACCTGCTGCATCGGGCGGCGGCACCGCCGCGGTTGCCGACGCTGCAGGTACCGGAGGCGCTGAAGCTGGCCGTGGAGCCCGCCGTCAACTGCG
>Ga0316603_10001456_pt1 | contig 12610 bp, 13 predicted proteins | sample OWC_soil_day10_n_FD_207649 | JGI IMG/M metagenome (GOLD analysis project Ga0316603, IMG submission 207649) | Wetland soil microbial communities from Old Woman Creek delta, Ohio, United States - OWC_soil_day10_noCT | ecosystem: Environmental > Terrestrial > Soil > Wetlands | place: USA: Ohio...
TGGGCGAACGTTGGCTCGGTGTCCCGGAGGATGTCGCTGGCGGAAGCGCGGGCAACCTCGACGTGTACGACTTCGGTGCGTTCCCGGGCAACTCGCCCGAGCTCGGGCTGATGTTGATCACCAACGGAGATCGCGGCGCCGGCAACCGCGGTGGCGCGACGAAGGACACGGAAGCCCTGCTGTTCCTCGCGGACTGAAGTCCAATCGACTGGCGGGTCGCTGAAAGACCCACCCTCTCGACCCCTCCCTGGCCCAGCCAGGGAGGGGTTTTCTATTGCTGATCCCGCCGTTCTGATGGCAATCGGACCGCGTTATGTAACAAACAATGATGAAGTCCTGTGACGTGGTTGCTATCAGCTTCCTGCTCGCGTAGGTTCCGCCCCCACGGCAATCGTGAAGGGCACACTCGCCGCGAGGCGGGGTCGCAAAGTCACAGCTCTTGATCACTACAGAACAAGAGGGCTGGGCCACCGCAGGTAATTCGTCGATCGAGTCGTCGCAGACGGCGCCGACCGACGTTGCCTCGTAGGAAGCGCGGTCGCATGGACCTGCATCGGCAGGCACGCATGCGGCACGCATCCCGGAATGCTAATGCGAGTTCTGACACGAAAATCCCTGCAGGAGGGGAAATGCCCAAAAAACCACTCGTGACCTTGCTCTCGACCACCGCGATGACGGTGCTCGCCGCAATGTCTATCCCTGTCACGACCGTCGTCGCAGCGCCCGCAGCCAACGAGGCGAAGGCTGCGGCGAGAAACAAGTTCACCAACAATGCCTACATCGTGCAGCTCGCCGAGCAGCCGGTGACGGCATACACCGGCGGCATCAAGGGCCTTCAGGCCACGAAGCCGAAGACGGGCCAGAAGATCGACCCGTACAGCCCCGCGGTCGTCAATTACCGCAGCTTCCTCGAGTCGCGACAGGAGGCCATCCTCGCCAGCGTCGGCGGCGGCAAGAAGCTGCATAGCTATGCTTATGTGTTCAACGGTTTCGCGGCCGAATTGACTGCCGAACAGGCTGCAAAGCTGGCACAGACCAAGGGCGTGCTTGCAGTGACCAAGGACGAGGCACGGAGTGTCGACACGTCTTCGACGCCGGACTTCATCGGTCTGACCGCGCCGGGTGGTGCCTGGTCACAGACCCAGGGCGAAGGCGTCATCATCGGTATCGTCGACGGCGGCATTTGGCCGGAGAGCCTGAGCTTTTCCGACCGTACCGGTTCCAACGGCAACGCCAGCAAGGAAGGCAAGCTGGCCTACCAGCAGATCCCCGGCTGGCATGGCCGGTGCATCCCCGGTGAGGAATTCAACGCCTCGAACTGCAACCAGAAACTGATCGGCGCGCGCTACTACAACGCGGGCTGGGGCGGAAATTCGGGCATTGATGCCCAGCTGCCCTGGGAATTCAACTCGCCGCGTGATTTCGGCGGCCACGGCACGCACGTGGCCAGCACCGCGGGCGGCAACCAGAACGTGCCCATCACTGGGGCGGCCGCGGTGTTCGGCAGCATCAACGGCATCGCGCCGCGCGCGCGCATCGCTGCCTACAAGGTCTGCTGGGAAACCGGTACTGGCGGCTCCTGCTTCAACTCCGACAGCGTCGCGGCGATCGACCAGGCTGTCGCTGATGGCGTCGACGTGATCAATTTCTCGATCAGCGGCAGCCAGACCAGCTTCCGTGACCCGGTCGAGGTCGCCTTCCTGTTCGCGGCCGACGCAGGCGTGTTCGTGGCCGCCTCGGCCGGCAACGCCGGGCCGGCGAGCTCGACAGTTGCGCACCCCAGCCCGTGGCTGACGACCGTGGCCGCAGGCACGCACGACCGCAATTACGACGCGGTGGTGACGCTTGGGAACGGCACGACGGTCACCGGGTCGTCGGTCAACCAAGTCGCTACTGGCCCCGCCCCGTTCGTCTATGCCGGTGACGTCGGATTGCCCGGTGCCGATCCCGCGCAGGTCAACCTCTGCTACAGCTCGGCGGACGGCGGCAACGTGCTCGATCCCGCCAAGGTCGCCGGCAAGATCGTGCTGTGCGATCGCGGCGTCACCGCGCGCGTGAACAAGAGCCTCGCAGTCAGGGAAGCCGGGGGCATCGGCATGGTGCTCGCCAATGTGGTCGACGGTACGCTCAATGCCGAAGTCCATAGCGTGCCGACGGTGCACGTCCGCCACACGCTGCGTGCGTCGCTGCTCGCATACGCGCAGACCTCGGGTGCCACGGCCCAGATCGGGGTGTCGTACTTTGCCCCGGTCGTCGCGCCGATCACTGCCAGCTTCTCGTCACGCGGCCCGTCGCGCGCTGCCAACGGCGACGTGCTGAAGCCCGACCTGATCGCGCCCGGCCAGGACATCCTCGCGGCCGTCGCGCCGCCGGGCAACGGCGGTGAGTCGTTCGCATCCTACCAAGGCACCTCGATGTCGAGCCCGCACGTTGCAGGCCTCGGCGCATTGATGAAGGAGAAGCACCCGACCTGGTCGCCGATGATGATCAAGTCGGCGCTGATGACGACCGGCAGCGACGTGCTCGACGGCGGCACGCCCGCTCCGAACACCAACCCGGTGCTGATCTTCCGCCAGGGTGCGGGCCACGTGCGGCCGAACAGCGCGCTGAACCCGGGTCTGGTCTACGACTCGAAGTTCACCGACTGGCTGAGCTTCCTGTGCGGCGCACAGCCAGGCGGTGGATGCACGGGCGTTACGCCGATGGATCCGAGCAACCTGAACCAGGCGTCGATCGCGATTGGCGACATGGCGGGCGTGCAGACGATCAAGCGCCGGGTCACGAACGTCAGCGGCGGGCCGTTGACAGTGAATGCCGCGTTGACCGGCATGGCGGGCTTCAACGTAGTTGTGTCGCCGTCGACGCTGGCGTTGGCTCGCGGTCAGTCCGCGGAGTTCACGGTCAGCTTCACGCGCACGACGGCTGCGCTGAACGCCTACACGGGCGGTCAGCTGACGTGGACCGGCGGCGACTACAGTGTGCGCAGCCCGATCGTCGTGCGGCCGGTGGCGCTGGCGGCACCGACGGAGGTCAGCGGCTCGTACCGGGTGACCTTCGGCTACACGGGGCCGTTTACGGCATCGGCTCGCGGCCTAGTGCCGGCAGCCGTCACGCCAGGCACGGTGGCGCAGGATCCGGACCAGACTTTTGACCCGAACGATGCAGTTGGTAACACGCTCGTTGAAGTTCAGGTTCCGGCGGGAACGACCTATGCGCGATTCTCGCTGTTCGATGCCGACGTGGCGCCGGGCAGCGACGTCGACTTGTACGTGTTCGGGCCCACCGGAGCCTTCGTTGCCGGCAGCGGCAATGGCGGATCTGACGAGGAAGTCAACGTGCTTAACCCCGCGCCGGGCACCTACTATGTCTTCATGCATGGCTGGGGTCTGCCGACCGGCACTTCAACGTTCAAGCTGCATGCTTGGGCTCTCGGCTCCACGGCGGCAGGCAACATGACAGTGACGGCCCCGGCTGCTGCGGAGACCGGTATGACGGGTGAAATTTCGATTTCTACCAGTGGCTTGGCGGCTGGCACGAAGTACCTCGGCTCCGTCGCATACGACGGCGCAGCCGGTATGCCCAACCCGACGATCGTGCGTGTGGATACCCCGTAAGGGTCAACACACGAGCTGAGTCGGTTTGACTCGACGCCCCGGGGAGCAATCCCCGGGGCGTTTTCTTTGGTTCACATCGCGTCGCTCGGCGCAGGATCCACCGCGCGCCCGACAGGACAGAAAACCCAGTAGCCACGCGCACTGGCGTGATAGTTGAGTACCTGCTGGTCCGCCTTGATCCGGATTCGGTACCCCGGCACCAGCGCCATCGTGTAGTTCATGCCGGGCTCCGGGCAGCCGAGCGATCCATCGGGCCAGGTGACCGAGATGGATTCCACGATCTCGAGCTTGGCGACCTCGATCCCCATGCGCTTCGACGCGTCGACCAGCACCGCTTCCGTCACCGACTGCAGAGTTGCATTCACTGGCGCAGTGTATCCCGGTGCTGCAGCAGGTCGATCTGCAGCGCACGCGGAAAGACTCGCCGCAACGAACATCAAGATCGAGCACACGACCCGCGATCCAGCCCGCTGCATTCCGACACGTTCCAGACTGAATCTCGCGGTGAGTCTCATAGCGCCGGATCTCAGACTGGAAATTCCCAACTGCATGATGAGATCCCCCATGAATTTGACGCCTCAAACCCGCTTACGTAATTTACGTGAACCATCGACCCCATCGGAGCTGGCCCCGTTGGCAGCGAAGCACAACATTACTCTGGCGATCGAAGGCACGCTCCTCAAGCGAGCGCGTGCATTGGCCGCGCGACGGGGCCTTAGCGTCAGCGCGTTGCTGGCGGACGAGTTGCGTGAGCTCGTGGCCGAGGATGCGGCCTTTGCGTCGGCAGAACGCGTGGCGGCCGGTCTTTTGCAGGACGGGCTGCCGATCGACGGCGCTCGCGTTACGGACCGGGCGGCGCTTCATGACCGGCATCGCGTTCGTTGACAGTAATGTGCGTATCTATGCCCACGATCGCAGCGCCGGCGCGAAGCGGGACCGGGCTGTAGCGATCTTCAGGCAACTCTGGAGCGAGCGGACAGGTTGCCTGTCCGTGCAGGTATTGCAGGAATTCTTCGTCACCGTCACGCACAAGCTGCACACGCCGGTCGCTCGAGCCCATGCGCGGGAGGTCGTGCGGGCGTACTCTCCCTGGGTGCTCAGCCCGACCACACCGCAGACGGTCCTGCGAGCCACCGAGATCGGCGAGATTGCCGGAATTGGATTCTGGGATGCGCTGATCGTCGCTTCGGCCGAGCAAGCCGGCGCCGGGATTCTCTACAGCGAAGACCTGGACGACGGGCAAGTGATCGCCGGAGTCCGCGTCGTGAATCCGTTCAGATGACGCCATGAACTACCGCCACGCCTTCCACGCCGGCAACTTCGCAGACGTGCTCAAGCACGTCGTGCTGATGATGCTCGTCGAGCACCTGAGGAAGAAGCCTGCGCCGTTCTTCTATCTCGACACGCACGCCGGCCGCGGCCTCTACGACCTGAGCGAGGCCCAGGCGCAGCGCAGCGGCGAATACAAGACCGGCATCGGCCGCCTGCTGGAGGCGCGCAAGGCATCACTTTCCGCGGAAACGTCGGCGTACATCGAGCTGGTACGGGCGTCTGCCGGCGAGGGCCACAGCGCGATCACGGCTTACCCGGGATCGCCGCTGATCGTGGCCCGAATGCGCCGCCCGGGCGACCGGATGGTGCTCGTCGAATCGCAGCCGAAGGAAGCGGCTTCGCTGGCGGCGGCACTCGGCCGCAAGCGGCTCGTGTCGGTGCTGGACGGCGACGGCTACGCAGCGCTCAAGGCGCACCTGCCGCCGCGCGAGAACCGCGGCCTGGTGCTGATCGATCCGCCATACGAGTCCGACCTCGAGTTCGACCGTGTGCTCGCGGGCCTCGAAATTGCGCACGAACGCTGGCCGACCGGCACCTACTGCGTCTGGTATCCGCTGACCGATCGCGCCGGCCCGCTGCGGTTCCGGCACAACCTCGAGCGCTCGGGGATCCGCCGCGTGCTCGACGTGACGCTGAGCGTGCTGCCCGCCGATGCGCAGGTAGGCATGAGCGGCGCCGGGCTCGTGATCATCAACCCGCCATGGCTGCTCGACGAGCGGTTGCGGGAACTGCTGCCGCAGTTGCATCGGCTCTTGTCGCCGGACGGGCTGGGCGGCACGAGCGTCGATTGGCTGGTGCCGGAGTGAAAATAGGGGACATTCTCCTTTTCCGGTCGGAAAAGGAGAATGTCCCCTATTTGCCGCATCCCGCATGGCGGAAGCAGCCCACGACGTGGTCATTGACCAGCCCCGTCGCCTGCATGTGCGCGTAAATGATCGTCGAGCCGACGAATCGGAACCCGCGCTTCTTCAGGTCCTTGCTCAACGCATCCGACTCAGGACTGGTCGCCGGCACCTGCTTCATTTCGGTCCAGCGATTGACGATCGGCTTGCCGCCCACGAACGACCACAGGTGCGACGCCAGGCCGCCGACCTCGTCCTGCAGTTTCAGCACGGCCTTCGCATTCGAGATCGTCGACTCGATCTTGAGTCGGTTGCGGACGATGCCGGGAAATTTCATCAGCCGTTCGACCTTGCGACGATCGAAGCGCGCGACTTTCTCGACGTCGAAGTCGGCGAAGGCTTCGCGATAGCCCTCGCGCTTGTTGAGGATCGTCGACCAGCTCAGCCCGGCCTGCGCGCCCTCGAGGATCAGGAATTCGAACTGCTTGCGGTCGTCGTGGACCGGCACGCCCCACTCTTCGTCGTGGTAGCGGATGTACGCCTCGCTCATCCCGGCGTAGGACCAACCGCAGCGGTTGAGCTTGTCGGTAATCAATCCTGCCTCCAATCCACCGCGGCGAGCACGCGCTCCGTGATCTGTTCCAACTCCGCATCACTGCCGCCGATCACCGCGATGCTGCCCGGACCGGCCGGCACGATCGTGCCCGTAAATCTGTCCTCCGCAAAGCGAACCGGAGCGTCCAGCGGCTCGTTACGCAGCACCATCACGGTCACCGGGCCGCCGTCGGTCTGCACGACGAGGTGAGGCACGGTGCGGCCTCGAAAACGGCAACTGTTCGCGTACGAAACGGTGCCGACCTCCGGGCGCAGGCGGATGCCGCCGCGCTCGAGCACTCGGCCGAGAACGGCATCGTCGGCCGGGGTCGTCGTCACGACGAAGGCCTCCGGCTCGTGATCCATGTGCGCGAGCACGTCCTGCGCGAGCGAGTTCCGCGGGCCGCCGACCCACAGCAGCGACCCAACCAGCACGCCGGCCACGATGCTGGCCGCCAGCGCATACCAGCGACGCCGGTCCAGCCCTGACACCGATGCTGCGGCGCTCTTCGCTCGGCCCGCAACGAGCGGCACGGGCACGCTCAGCGCAGCAAGGATGTGCCGATCGAGTTCCAGCGTCTGGCGCAGGTAACCGGCGCAACGCGGACAGCCCGCGGCGTGCTCGAGCACGGCCGCGTCCGGATGCTGCGGGTCGGCCCCCGCAAGCCTGCGGAATTCCAGGCAGTCCACGACTAATTCCCCTCCTCGTTCGCGCCGGCGACCAGTCGCTTGCGCAGCTTCTGCCGGGCGCGGAACAGCCGCGTCAGCACCGCGGCCTGCGTCAGGCCGAGCTGGCTGGCGATCTCTTCCGTCGTCAGGCCCATCAGGACCTGCAGCGCCAGCGGCTCCCGGTAGTCGTCCTCCAACTCGAGGATTGCGCGACGCAGGTCCAGCGTCTGCTGCTCTTCGGCGACGGCCAGCTCCGGCGACTCGCTGCCGACCAGGTCGTCCACCGGTACGGTCTCGAAGCGCTTGCGCTCGTAGAGCCGTGCGTGCTCGCGGCGGACGATCGTCAGCAGCCACGGCTTGACGGTGCCGATCTCAGCCAGGCTCTCCCGCGAACGCCACGCCCTCAACAAGGACTCCTGCACCACGTCCTCCGCCACCTGCCGGTCGCGCGCCAGCCAGAATGCGAATCGGAATAGGTCCGGCTGCAGCTCGTCGCAGAGCCGCGCAAATGCGGTTTCCCCGTCCTTTCCGGCAAATGGCGCGTTCATGTATAAAGACCGGCCTGACAGCGGCCTTATTTCGACTGGGTGGCATCGGCAGGCCCGCACCATAGCCTCCGCGCCGCGCCGGTGTAAACCGCGCCCCGGACGCCTTTGGAGCCCGAGATGAGCCACCACCAGCCTCCCTCGCAATTCCCCCGGGTTCGCATGCGCCGGATGCGCCGCGACGACTTTTCGCGTCGCCTGATGCGCGAGACGACGCTGACGCCCGCCGACTTCATCTATCCGGTGTTCGTCATGGAGGGCGCGAAGCAGCGCGTCGCGGTGCCCTCGATGCCGGGCGTCGAGCGGATGACCGTCGATGAACTGGTCCGCGAGGCCGAAACGGTCGCGAAGCTGGGCGTGCCGGCGATGGCGCTGTTCCCGGTGACTGCGCCCGAGGCCAAGAGCCTGGACGGCCGCGAGGCCTGGAACCCGGAAGGCCTCGCGCAACGGGCCGTGCGCGCGCTGAAGAAGGCGCTTCCCGAGCTGGGCGTCATCACCGACGTCGCGCTCGACCCGTTCACGACGCACGGCCAGGACGGCATCATCGACGCCACCGGCTACGTGATGAACGACGTCACGGTCGAGGCGCTGGTCAAGCAGGCCCTCTCGCACGCCGAGGCCGGTGCCGACGTGGTGGCCCCCTCCGACATGATGGACGGCCGCATCGGCGCCGTCCGCGACGCGCTCGAAGCCGGCCGTCACATCCACACGCGGATCCTCGCTTACTCGGCGAAGTACGCCTCGAGCTTCTACGGCCCGTTCCGCGACGCGGTCGGCTCGGCCGGCAACCTCGGCAAGGGCAACAAGTACAACTACCAGATGGATCCGGCGAACTCGGACGAAGCGCTGCGCGAAGTGCAGCTCGACCTCGACGAGGGCGCGGACATGGTGATGATCAAGCCGGGGATGCCCTACCTCGACATCGTGCGCCGGGTGAAGGACCGCTTCGGCGCGCCGACGTTCGTCTACCAGGTGAGCGGCGAGTACGCGATGCTGATGGCGGCGGCGCAGAACGGCTGGCTCGACGAGCGGGCCGTGATCCTCGAGTCGCTGACCTCGATCAAGCGCGCCGGGGCCGACGGCATACTGACCTACTTCGCGCGCCGCGCGGCCGAATGGCTCCATGCCTGACGCCTACGTACTGTTCGGCTACCCGGTCCAGCACAGCTGGTCGCCGTTCATCCACGGGATGTTCGCGAGGCAGGCCGGGCAGGACATGAGCTACCGGCTCTTCGAGACGCCGCCCGAGCGCTTCCGCAACGACGCGCTCGCGTTCTTCAGCGGCGGCGGCGCGGGCGCCAACGTGACGCTGCCGCACAAGCGCGCGGCTGCAGACCTCGTCAACGAGCTGACGCGGCGCGCTCAGCTGGCCGACGCGGTCAATACCATCGCGGGGAAGGACGGTCACCTGGTCGGCGACAACACCGACGGTGCGGGCCTGCTCGCCGACCTGACGAAGAACCTGCAGCTCCGCTGGGACTCGCCGCGGATCCTGCTGCTCGGCGCCGGCGGCGCCGCACGCGGTGCGATGGAGCCGCTGCTCTCGCTGCAACCCGAGCTGCTGGTGATCGCCAATCGCACGCTGCACCGCGCCGTCGAGCTGGCCACGGAATTCGCCGAGCTGGGCCCGATCGCCGCCTGCGAGTTCTCGAAGCTCGAGCATCGGCGCTTCGACCTGATCGTCAACGCCACCTCGGCGAGCCTGCACGGCGACGTGCCGCTGGTGCCGATCGACGTCGTGGACTCGACGACGACCTGCTACGACATGGCCTACGGCGCGGGCGACACCGCGTTCGTCGCCTGGGCGAAGCGGCTGGGTGCGGCCCGCGCCGAGCAGGGCTGGGGCATGCTCGTCGAGCAGGCGGCGGAGGCTTTCCAGCTCTGGCGGGGCGTGCAGCCCGACACGGCACCGGTGCTCAAGGCGCTGCGGCAGCGAGCCGCTATGGTTGCTCGTAGTCCTTCTTGAGGTTGACGTACCACGCCGCCATGATCGGCACGCGCGCGATCTCGACCTCGGTGAGCTCGCGGGCGCGGCGCGCCGGATTTCCGACGTAGAGCCCGCCCGATTCGAGGCGCTTGCCCGGCGTGACGACGGCGCCGGCTCCGATCATCACGTCGTCCTCGACCTCGACGCCGTCGAGCACGATCGCGCCGATTCCGACCAGCACCCGGTTGCCGATCGTGCAGCCGTGCACGACCACCTTGTGGGCGATCACGACGTCGTCGCCGATGATCAGCGGCCAACCTGTATCGTTGCCCGGGTACGGTCGCGACACGTGCAGCACGCTGCCGTCCTGCACGTTGCTGCGCGCGCCGATGCGGATCTGGTTGACGTCGCCGCGGACGACGGCCATCGGCCAGACGGAGGCGTCTTCGCCGAGCACGACGTCGCCGATCACGAGTGCGGTGGGATGGATGTAGACGCCGGGACCGAGCGTCGGCCGGGTGCCGAGATAGGGCTGGGCAGGCATGGGGCCGTCCGGAAGATTTGAGACTTGTAGTCTAGACGCTCGGGGCCCGCTGCCTGCAATCTTGCGCACCGGCGGATGACCCGCCCCGAGGAGCGCGCAACGTGATCGTCGTAACCCTGCTGTTCCTGGCCCTGCTCGTCGTGGCGGCGATCTACGGCGTCCGGATCTACAACGGCCTCGTCGCGCTGCGCGAGAACGTGCGCAAGGCCTGGTCGAACATCGACGTGCTGCTGACCCAGCGGCACGACGAGCTGCCCAAGCTCGTCGAGACCTGCAAGCGCTACATGGCCTACGAGCAGGAGACGCTCGAGCGCGTCATGCAGGCGCGGACGGCCGTGTTCAAGGCCCAGGGCAGCGGCGACGTGCCGGCGCTCGGGGCTGCCGAGCAGCAGCTGCGCGAGGGCCTGGGCCGGCTGTTTGCCGTGGCCGAGAACTATCCGGACCTCAAGGCCGACCAGGGCTTCAAGCACCTGCAGACCCGGATCAGCCAGCTCGAGGACACGATCGCCGACCGGCGCGAGCTCTACAACGAGGCGGTCAACCTCAACAACATCCGCATCCAGACGTTCCCCGACCTGATCGTGGCGCGGATGTTCGAGTTCAAGCAGTCCGCGCTGCTCGAGTTCACCGAGGAGCAGAAACGCGACGTGGATGTAGGCAAGCTGTTTGGCTGACCCGTCGGATTTCTGGTTCTGGCTGCTCTGGCTCGGGGTTGCCGTCGCGGGCGGCGGCTGGTTCGCGTTTCGCTGGCTGCACATCGCGCGGATGGTCGAGGACACGCCCACGTCGCGGATCCGTTCCGCGGCGCAGGGCTACGTCGAGCTTGCCGGACGCTGCCGCGCGCTCGACGGCACCGAGAACATCGCGCCGCTGACGCAGCGGCCCTGCGTCTGGTGGCGTTATCACGTCCAGCGCAGGACGGGCTCGGGTTCGAGCAGCAACCGGCGGACCAAGTGGCAGAAAGTGAGTTCCGGACGCTCCGAGCAACCGTTCCTGCTCAGCGACGGGACTGGCGACTGCATCGTGCAGCCAGCGGGCGCCGAGATCCTGACCACGGAAAGCACGACCTGGTACGGTGACACGCCGTGGCCGACGCAGGTCCCGGGCCAGGGGATGCTGCGCTCCGGCGAGCAGGAATACCGTTACTTCGAGGAACGCATCTACGAGCACGAGCACGTCTACGCGCTCGGCCAGTTCCGTACGCACTCGTCGACCGGCCAGCGCAACCTGCAGGCCGAGATGACGGCGCTGCTCGCGGAATGGAAGCAGGATCAGGCCGGGCTCGCCGAGCGATTCGACCGGGACGGCGACGGGCACGTGAGCCTCGCCGAGTGGGAACACGCACGCGAGGAGGCCCGGCAGGCCGTCGTGCAGCGGCACCTCGACCAGCCATCGCAACCGTCGCTGCACGTGCTCGGCCGACCCGAGGGACGGCACCTGTTCCTGATCGCGGCCTTCCCCGAGGCCGAATTGGCGCGTCGTTACCGCAAGCGCGCGATCTTCGCGTTCGTGGGCTTCGCCGCCGCGGTCTATGCGCTGGGGTGGCTGCTGCAGGGGGCCTTCGGCTGAGCGCTCGACTGTGTCTAGAATAGCGGCATGACCAACCCGCTGCTGACCGATGCCCCTCTGCCCGCTTTCGGTGCCATCGACGCGAGCCACGTCGAACCGGCCATTCGCCAGCTGCTGGACTCGAACCGGCGCGAAATCGCGGCGCTGCTCGCTTCGGGCGCGGATCAGTGGGAGACCCTGATCGTGCCGATCGAGCGCATGCACCACCGGCTGGCGCGGGCCTGGTCGCCCGTCGGCCACCTGAACGGCGTCATGAACAGCGACGAACTGCGCGCCGCGTACAACGCCTGCCTGCCGCTGCTGACCGCGTATCACACCGAGCTCGGCCAGAACGCCGAGCTCTGCGCGGCCTACCAGCGCGTGGCGGACCGTGAAGGCGCCGCCCTCTCGGCCGAGCAGCGCAAGCTGGTCGACAACGCGTTGCGCGATTTCCGTCTCGCCGGCGTCTCGCTGCCGGACGACCGCAAGCAGCGCTTCGGCGAGGTCATGGAGCGGCTCGCCACCGCGCAGTCGAAGTTCGACGAGAACGTGCTCGACGCGACCAACGCGTGGTCCAGGCACGTCGTCGACGAACGCGAGCTCGACGGCCTGCCCGCCAATGCGGTGCATCGCGCACGTGCCGCCGCCGAAGCAGCCGGATCGGCGGGCTGGCTGTTTTCGCTCGATCCGCCGACCTACCAGGCGGTGCTGACCCACGCAGTCAACGAACCTCTGCGCCGCGCTTTCTACGAGGCCTGGGTCACGCGCGCATCCGACCGCGGACCGCATGCGGGACAGTGGGACAACGGGCCGCTGATGGCCGAGATCCTGGCACTGCGCCACGAGGCGGCGAACCTGGTGGGCTTCGCGAACTTCGCGGAATATTCGCTGGCCACCAAGATGGCGCGCGATCCGGCGGAGGTCATCGACTTCCTGCAGAGCCTCGCCCGCGTGAGCCGCCCGGCCGCCGAGCGCGAGTTCACCGAACTCGAGCA
>Ga0316603_10001458_pt1 | contig 12610 bp, 8 predicted proteins | sample OWC_soil_day10_n_FD_207649 | JGI IMG/M metagenome (GOLD analysis project Ga0316603, IMG submission 207649) | Wetland soil microbial communities from Old Woman Creek delta, Ohio, United States - OWC_soil_day10_noCT | ecosystem: Environmental > Terrestrial > Soil > Wetlands | place: USA: Ohio...
CGGCATTGGCCATGAGCCTCGTGACTTCAGGTGTGCTTGATCTGGATAGGCCGCTTGTCGAATATATCCCGAAGGACTCTATCGAGAGCGGCATGGGGCATTCGTTCGATTATCCGGGCTTTCGCGTGGACTGGGCGAAACGTATCACACCTCGGATGGTGCTGAGCCACTCGTCGGGTCTTCCCCACGGGCAGCGGGGGAAGCCGTACCCAATCCTGTTTGAACCGGGGACGAAGTTTTCCTATTCCGCAGACGGCTACTTCATGCTGCAGATGGCAATCGAGCACCTCCTCGGGGAGCCTCTCGGGGAGACAATGAGAAAGCAACTCATCCAGCCGCTGCGCATGCACTGCAGCTCGATGGTCTGGGATGATCGTTTCAGTGCGAATGCGGCTGTCGGTCATAGCCTTGTGGGTATCTCAAATGGTAGTGTTCGAAAGTACGCCGAAGCGAACGCGGCTGCGAGCCTCTACACCACCGCCGGCGACTATGCGAGGTTCGTCGCAGCCTTGATGACCGACTCGTTCCCTGGCTCCCCACCGATTGACCTGATGTTGACGCCGCAGATTTCGGTTGCGGACAGTGTCTCCTGGAGCCTGGGGTTCGGCATCGAGAGGACCTCGAGTGGCATCGCCTTTTTCCAGTGGGGGGACTATGGAATCTTCCGGAACTACGTCGTTGCGCTGCGGGCTCAGAGGCGCGCTCTCGTCTACCTCACGAACAGCTTCTATGGGCTTGCGATCGCGAAAGTTCTCGCCCCCATCGCCATGGGTTTCGAAGAAGACTTCGGACTCCGCTGGCTTCACTATGAGCCGTACGACTCGGATATCAACACGTTCTTCTACACCATTGCGGAACGGCCGGCCGAGGAGAACGTACGCCTCTATCATGAACTCCGGAGCAAGAATTCTCCTGCGACAGATGAGAATTTGGTGAATACGATCGGCTATGAGTTGCTACGCAATGGAGTCCATGACAAAGCGTTGGTTTTCTTCGAATTGAACACCAAAGCCTATCCAAACTCGGCAAATGTGTACGACAGCATGGGTGAAGCATGCGAGACGATGGGTGACCTGGCTCGTGCTGCGGCATGCTACCAGAAGGCTCTTGACGTCCTTCCGGGCGACACCACCCGGAACGAGGCCTCGAAGGCCCGACTCAAAGTGGTGGTCGAGAAGAACCTGGCACGTGCGACCCGTAGCATTAAACCTGAATAGGTGGAGGTTTCGGCTCCAAGGAAGCTAGCATATGAGACTCGCAAAATGGATTTTTCTCCTTGCAGGCGTCTCAGGCCTGCTCTGCACGGTTCCTCTTCTCTGAGAACACGATGGGGGCAGACAGGCAGAATTCTACTACGGGTTCGTGTGCCTCGACATCTGCTGGCAGATCTTGTACCTCTTCCTATCCTCAGATCCGATTCGGTATCGCCCGATGACGATTCCAGCGTTTCTGGCAAAAGGCAGCGGTACGATCGCTCTCACCTGGTTGTATCTGCTCGCACGAGTCTCCGTCCAATGGATCGTGATAGGAGCTGTGGATGGTATCTTTGCGATGTTCTTCGCCATTGCATATTGGGCTACAGGCGATCATCCCAAGGTGCGGGCAGCTAACCAGTCGCCCAGATTGATGGCCAACCGTCCGAAGTCATTCTGATCTGCCTTTGTCTTGCGATCCACATTGGGAGTTGGCGTCATCCATGTTTGTTCGCTTGCCGCGTGTGTGAGCTTCCACTGGACCCGCGGCATGTGCTCCATTCATGTTTCTACCGCCGCAGGCTAGTCGTGTGCGTCGGGAGGACGATATCGAAAGGAGCGTCCATGAAACCAAGGATAGAGGAATGGGCTAGGAAGCATCCAATAGAGGCCTTCTTTTGCCTTGCAATCATCATTTGTTTCGGAACTCTATTCCCTGCAATCTACCTCCTTCCGCGTGATACCACACTTGGTCAGATTCTGGGCTATTATCTAAGTAAGATGGGGGCTTACAGTCCTGTTATTGCGGGAATATTGACTGTTCGAACCATTCAGCCGGACCGGAAGAGAGGTTCCTTTGTTGGGCGCTTGAAAATCTCGCTACCAGTGTGGATCACTGCAGTGGCCATCAACATCGCGAGTCTGAAGCTTACAGCCTCTCCCGCGGTTCCACTAACCGGTCTGATCTTGCTCTCTCTGCCCGTTGCGCTTCTACCGGCTTGGGTGATCGCATCGGCAGTATCCGGAGCAGATGGCGTGCGACATATGTTGGCGACGTTGGTCAAGCCCAAAGGAAGAGTTGTCTACTACGTTATTGCTTTCTTGACATTCCCAGCCATAAGTATCATCGGCTCGGGGATTACCAATATCATGAATGGTCGCGCATTGCTTCCCCAGGCGAGTGCAGGAGCTGACCTAGCTCTCACCATCGTGGTTACTTTCTGTTCTGTTCTGTTGTTCGCGGGAGGAATTAATGAAGAGTCTGGGTGGCGGGGTTTCGCCCAGAGAAGACTCCAAAAGAAGTGCAGTCCCCTGATTGCAGTCCTAGTTCTGTGGTTCCTCATGGTGATCTGGCATATCCCAAACGACATTTTGCAGTACCAGCAAGGTGGGTACTGGCTGGTACGAATTGCACTGTACCCGTTTATCACTATTCTGTTTTCCTGGATCTACAACCGAACCAACGGGAGCATACTGGCTGTAGCGGTCTTTCATGCTTCCATGAACTCCATGAATCCACTGATGGGGATTCTTCCGATAACCACCGCAGGAAATGTCCTGCTTGTTAGCTTCGCCATGTGCGTCGTCGTTTTCGATCGCATGTGGCTCAGGCTCCCCGGAGATCATCCTGCGGTGCATCAAGATGTTGTGACATCTGTTTTCGCCGGGTCGTCTTCCCAACCGGTGGCTTAAGCTGATGGAATTGGCTGGATGAGTTGCTTCAGTGGCAAGGCCATTCATCCGGAGTAGGGTAGTACACGATTCACAGGTCCATCCGCCGCAGCTTGGCTGCATTGTGAGGCGTCCCTATCCCGATCAAACGTCCCGCCACAAGGAAGTGAGCAGATGAGACTCGCAAAATGGATCTTCCTCCTTGCAGGCGTCTTAGGCCTGCTCTTCACGGTTCCCCTTCTCTTTGCTGAGAACTCAATGGGTGCAAGACAGGCAGAATTCTACTACGGGTTCGTGTGTCTGGACATCTGCTGGCAGATCTTGTATCTCTTTCTATCCTCAAATCCGATTCGGTATCGCCCCATGATGATTCCAGCGTTTCTGGCGAAAAGCAGCGGAACGATCGCTCTGACCTGGTTGTATCTGCTCGCAAGAGTCTCTACCCAATGGATCGTGATAGGAGCTTTGGATGGTATCTTTGCGGTCTCTTTCGCCATTGCCTATTGGTCTACGCGCGATCATCCCAAGGTTCGGGCGGCCTCACCAAGTGCTCGGGGGCTCGGAAGTGATTCCGAGGCCTTTCGTTCGTCAAGATAACGTGGACTTGTTTGCGAAAGCAAAGAAGGGTTCTGAAGATCAGAACCCTCCTCTCCTCTGTGCCCGGAACCGGGTACACACTTGATTGAACATTCCTTGCACCCGTTGCTTCTTGTGGTAGGACAGCCGCTTTCGCTGGTGGCTAGGCACGAAAAGTTGTTGTCAATGTGAGGCTCTGACTCCTTCTCCGTAGGTTGGACTGTAACTATAACTCTCTCTCAAATCTGCAATCAGAGGTTGGCGTTCTGGAGTTACGCCTTGGTTGTGGTTACAGTCCAGACCCCGGATAGAAGCACAAGATATCGCTCATTAAGGATCCACTTTGTCGATCTCCCTCAAATCTACTTGCCTTAGTAGCAGTCCCCCCTGGAGTAACTATGCCGGGCAGTCGTAAGACCACACCCCCCATTTCGTTGACCCGCGGTGTTCCCATTTGACTCCCACCTCACCCTGGCGTATATTGCCGCCGTACTACTGATTCTTTATGCCGTTGGGATCATGCACATCCGTGTAGGTTCCCCATGATCGGCAAAGTTATTTCCCACTACAAGATCCTCGAAAAGCTCGGCGAAGGCGGCATGGGTGTCGTCTACAAGGCCGAGGATCTCGCCCTGACTCGCCCGGTCGCACTTAAATTCCTCCCCCACGGTCTGGAAACGCACGAACCTGAACGGGTGCGGTTTCTCCAAGAAGCTCGCGCAGCCGCCATTCTCAACCACCCCAATATCTGCACTATCCACGAGATTGCCGAAGCCGATGGCCAGCAGTTCATCGTGATGGAATATGTGGAGGGGAAGACACTCCGGGAGATGGTCCCCCTGAAGAAGATGCAGGACGCAATCGGCTATGCCATCCAGATTGCTGAGGCCCTCAAGGAGGCCCACACGCATGGTATAGTGCACCGGGACATCAAGGCCGAGAACGTCATGGTCAATACGAAGAACCAGGTAAAGGTGATGGACTTCGGCTTGGCCAAGCTGAAGGGATCCTTGAAGCTTACTAAGACATCGAGCACGGTTGGGACGCTGGCGTACATGGCACCGGAGCAGATTGAAGGGAAAGAAAGTGATGCCCGGTCGGACATTTTCTCATTCGGCGTGGTGCTATACGAGCTGCTTACTAGTCATTTGCCGTTCCGCGGGGAACACGAGGCGGCGATGATGTATTCAATTGTGAATGAGGAGCCAGAATCGCTGCAGACATCTCTCCCGGATGCCCCGTCGGAACTTCTGCACACGATGAACCGCGCGCTCGAGAAGGATCCTGAGGAACGGTATCAAACGGTCCATGACATGCTGATCGATTTGCGCCGGCTGAAGAAAGATACGTCCAGAGTGTCACGGCAACACATTCCCCCAGACGCAACACCCATGGGGGCTGTCCCGGCGATACCCGGTGCCAGACACGGAATTCAGAGAGCAAGGATCTGGTTAGCTGCTGCCGGTCTGGTGGTGCTCTGTGCTGTCCTCGCCCTTCTGCTTCTCCCGAGAACAGCCTCTGTGATACTGAACCCCAATCGATCCTTTCACGCCCTTGCTGTTCCCCTCGAACGAGTGAGCTACGGATCGTTGTCCAAGCACGGCGACTGGCTAGTTTTCCCTGCACAAGATGATAGCGGCAGGTGGGACATCTACTGGACGAGCATAACGGGAGGAGAACCCAGCAGAATCACACGCGAGAAGAATTACTGGATCGTCAATGCGGAAGTGTCGCCAGACGCTGACATGGTTGTCTATGATCGCTTCACAGACCCCGGTCATCTTCTTGGGAACATACGGATTGTTCCTCTCCAGGGAGGGCTCAGCCGCAGCATTGCCGACACGGGAATCGGCGGGCGGTGGGCACCGGATGGCAAACGGATCGGATTCCTGCGGACAGGCAGGCCCGGATCGAATTCACGTGCTCCCAGTGCATCGGGACACCTGGAAATCTGGAGCATCAAGCCTGATGGGACCGACTGCCGACTCGAGTTGAGAGATAGCCTATCGGTGCAAAGTTCTCCATACTCTTTCTGTTGGTCACCGGATGGACGGTCGGTCGCTTGGGTACGCAATTCTGCGGAACGGTACGGAGAAGTGATGGTACGTGACTTGGCCACGGGAAGAGAGCGGCAACTCACCGCTGACAGGAAGGTCGTCGACGAAGTGATCTGGGCTTCGAATGAGAACATTCTCTTCATTTCAAACAAGTCAGGGTATTCCAACCTCTGGGCGATTCCTTCGGAAGGGGGTGAGGCAATTCAAGTCACGCAGGGGACGGCCCCCATTATCAGCGCAAGGATTTCTGCAGATACAAAGAGGCTTGTGTATTTGCAGAGCGAGCGGGTGTCGTACATCTGGATCTCGGGCTTGGATGGACGCAATTCCCACCAGGTCACATACGACGATATGAATGTCTGGTGGGCGACATTCTCACCGGACGCCCGTCAGATTACAGGTGTCATTGGCAATGTGGATATGTTTAGCCCCGAAAGTCAACTTTACGTGATGGACCGAGAGGGAAAGAACCGGAGGACGCTCACATCCGGATCACAGATTGTCAGTTACTGCAGATGGTCGTTGGATGGGAAGTGGCTTGCGTATTCCTCACGGTCGGTGGGAGAACCCCCGGATTCAGACAGAGTATATATTGTCGAACCTGCGAATCCCGGGACTCCCCGGCTTCTGGGCTCGGGATCCACGCCCGAATGGATCGACGGCGATAACCTCGTCGTCATCCGGGGGCCCAAGTCATGGCGGTACTCAATCAAGGGAGGTACGGGTGCCCAGGTCTATCGGGATTCGACAGCTGCAGTACCGCTGTTACGTTCACACCAGATGTTCTTCCACGATGAGCGAAATGGACGAGAGGGTTACTGGGTGGTTTCAATGGACTCAGCCGGGCATGAGGTAGGAGAACCACGGAGGGTGCAGCCGCCGTATGACCCATACTTCACAGGTCCACCAGACTTCAGGTTCCGGGTCTATCGGAAGGCAGGCGGAAATGAGATTTGGCGGGTATGGCTAGCCAACGGAAAAGAGGAACGGATCGGGAATGCGCTGCCTGGGATGACGTACATGGTCGATGTGAGCCTGGATGGCAACAACATTCTGTGGGTGGAATACAGCGGGCGCTCGAAACTCGCGCTGATTGAGAATCTTTTTGAATAGGATCGGCCGAATGGTAGGTCAGGAGATTTCACACTACAATATCCTCGAGAAGCTCGGCGAAGGAGGCATGGGCGTTGTCTACAAGGCCCTTGACACCGAGCTCGATCGCACCGTCGCGTTGAAGTTCCTCCCGCACACCATCACCCCGGACGAATCGGAACAAGCCCGTTTCTTGCAGGAAGCGAAGGCCGCATCCGCGTTGAACCATCCCAACATCTGTGCCATCCACTCACTCGGCGAACATGAGGGGCATCGGTTCATCGACATGGAGTTCGTCGATGGCGAGACTCTGCGACACCGGATTGCGAAAGGAAGACTGCCCATTGGAGAGGCAATTGATTTTGCAGTCCAGATCGGCGAGGCCCTTCAGGAGGCGCACAGCAAGGGGATCATCCACCGCGATATCAAGTCGGACAACATCATGGTGACGACGAAAGACCAGATCAAGGTGATGGATTTTGGTCTGGCGAAGCTGAAGGGGTCATTGAAACTGACGAAGACGACATCCACAATCGGAACACTTGCCTACATGGCTCCGGAGCAGATCGAGCATGAAACCGTCGATGCACGGTCTGACCTCTTTTCCATGGGGGTGGTGCTCTACGAGATGCTCACCGGCCATCTCCCCTTCCGCGGGGAGCATGAAGCGGCAATGATGTATTCGATTGTGAACGAAGAACCGGAACCGATTCAGGAGTACCTCCCGGACGTCCCCTCCGAACTCGTCCATATTGTCAATCGCGCATTGGACAAAGACCCCGAGGACCGGTATCAGTCGGCCCACGACATGGTCATCGATCTGAGGAGACTGAAAAAGCAGTCGACAAGGGTGATCCGGCGGGAAGGAATCCTCCCCGCACTTCATCCGGCCGAGGCGGCCCCCGAAGTCGTGCCGCGAAACCGCCGGAGACTCTGGATAGCCCTCGGCGCGTTGGCCGTGGTGATTGTCGCTGTCATGACCGTGGTGCTTTTGCAGGGCGGTCAGCAGCTCAATCCGGAGATGAAGTTCCGCATCATTCAGACCCCTATGCGAAATATCTGGTACGGCGACCTTTCGGCAGATGGAAACTGGCTGATCTTCTCCGCGTCGGATGAAGGAGGGAAGTTCGATGTCTATATGATGAATGTGGCGGGTGGCCAACCGAGGCGAGTGACAACAGACTCGTCGGCATATATCAACGGTGTCTCTCTCTCCCCGGATGGAAGCACGATTCTCTTCGCAAGCATGAATGTGCAGACGCGTACCTTCAGGATCATGAGTGTACCTTCAGTCGGCGGAGTCAGCCGAGAGATTGTTGAAGCAGGTCTCATCCCCGGCTGGAGGCCAGACGGACAAAGGATTGCGTACGTGGCAAGCAAGTCTCTTTCGAATGGCCGCACCACGTACGAGCTTTGGACTTCTACTCCGAACGGTTCAGAAAGGAGATGCGAAATCTCTGACACTATGGTGTACAGGGCAGGGTTACGCTTCTCCTTCAGCTTTTCACCGAATTGGAAGTCTGTGGCCTGGACGCGCAACTACCCCGAAGGGTATTCGGAAATTGTCGTACACGACATGGAGACCGGGCAGGAACGCCGGCTGACAAACGACAAACAGTTTGCCGATGATGCACTCTGGCTGCCGACTGGCCATATCGTGTTGTCTTCCACAAGAGGAGGAAACGCAAACCTCTGGATTGTCCCTGCCTCCGGAGGTGCGTTCGTGCAGTTGACAAAAGGGAGTGGTCCGGATGCCCCTATCGGGTTTTCAAGTGCATTGAATCGCCTTGTGTACGTCGAGATGCAGCAGACCGGTCAGATCATTGCTGCGAATCTCGAGACGCGCGTCATGCAGGAGCTGACAGTTGAGGACCGCGTGCGTGGCTTTCCGTCCATCTCTGAGACCGGCAGATTCGTCGTATACCCGGAGCAGGATGCAGACGCACTGAGCATGACGAGCAATGTCTACGTCGTCGACAGACAAAAAGGAACGACGCGGAAGCTCACGGATGATAACGAGTACAGGATCGCTCCCGCCGTGTCGCCAGATGGACAGTGGGTCCTCGACTGCACCCGTCTCTTAACCGAACCGGCCGAGTCAACCCGGGTCTTCCTCCTCTCCGTCAGCAGTCCCGGCCGGAGGAAATTCATAGGGCACGGGCGCCTGGCGCAATGGCTCAACGAAAAGGAGTTTTTCTTATGGTATCCGCTGGCCTTCAGAGGATCCATTGAAAGGGACGGATGTGAACGCTTCGGACCTGATTCAGTAGCTATTGTATCGATGAAGGGGGGATCACATCTTCTCTCAGTCGATATGCGCGCGAAAAGCAGAGGCCTCTGGATCACATCCGTTCCAGGAGGTTCTCCACAGAAAGCCGGCATCCCACGGCAACTGCTCAAGAGTCCTCCTTTTTGGATGGCTTTCGCTTCTCGTGCCAACGAATGCTTCTACCAGCTGGGAATGAGGAGCGAGATCCGGCGCATGTCGCTCCCCAGCGGGAAGGATATCCCTCTGGGACTGAAGCTGCCAGGAATTGCGGTGGGGTTTGGTGTGCGACCCGATGGGAAAGAGATTGTGTTCCAGGATGTGTCCATCAAGTCGAGGTATGTAGCGATAGAGAACGTTTTCAAGTAGGAGCAGAGTGCTCTGAACTGACGCGCCTGTGAAGGTGAACCAGGAGTTATCACACGTTGCGCGAGACTACTCGCGAAACTTCCGGGGACGGAAGGGTGGAGATTCCTGAACACCTTTCGTGCGAGGCCATCGTCGCATTCAGAAATGTGAAAGGGATACAGGAATCACCGATATCCCTTCGCAGAGTCGCTGTGTCCGGAACAGCACCCCGCCCAGACAACGGGCGGGATTTCATCTGCCTTCGGCGGACTTAACTTGAAATCAACCCTGGTGTGGGAACATAGAAAACAAAAACGCCACGCAGAAATCAGGGGGCATTTTTGTCTTCTGTGCCCGGAACAGGACATGTCAACTCTGCGAAGTCAAGTGACAATCAGGTCCACTCCTGGTGGATTGTGAAGGAGATGCCCTTGGATCACCAGAGACGCCACGGGAAGTAGTTCATGGCGACCGGGAACCGGAACGGATGATGTTGCGAACAACGGGTGGTAGGTGGTGAGGGAAATGCCGCTATTGAGGACCCCGCCGCCCGGAACCGGGTAGCGCGGTCCCCCTGGAACGTCACCTCACCGTCAAGCACCTTGTGTCTTCTCTTTCACTAGTGTATCTTTGCGGCATAAATACCGGTACCCAACGGGTTCCTCAGCCTGAAGGCCACTCTCGCTGGAATCTGAACCAGTTTCCCCGTTGTCGAGCTTCCCCTGACGCCTCCCTGGTGGCGAAACCCAAGGTCTGGCGGAAGTCGCTTAGCTGATCGCTGCTTTGGCTCGCAGTTCACATTTTCTCCTTGGGTGCCCACAAATCTCCAAGGCGTCGCGATCCATGCTGACCTCAAAGAAACAGCTCATCATCCCTTTCCTGCTCCTGTTCAGTCCCGCGGCAGCTGGCTTCGCGCAACTTGGCGTGAAGGGGGGGATTGCCATATCGGGATTCAGACTCTCTCCCGATGACGCTGGAACCTCACAGGAAATCGATTTCCGACCGTTTCTTGGTTATGAAGTGGCTTGGATCCAACATGGAACATCCAATCCGGACATCGGTTTTCAGTTGGGCGTATTCTATGCCGCCAGATTGTCAGAAGATCTCTCGATACAGCCTGAACTGCATTTCGCCCAGCGAGGATATTGGTTCGAACAAATTGAGAACTACAACACCTTCTACCAATTGAAGGTACACTATCTTCAGATCCCCTTGCTCCTCAAGTATGGGCCCCCACTCGATTGGGCCGTGCGGCCTGGTCTCCTCCTCGGTCCCTATGTATCATTCCGGCTGACTGCGAGTCGAACAATAGAGATCTGGGGAAAAAGGGACACCAGGAGTGTGTCGGCCGTGAACTTCTTGGACTACGGACTGGTCGTTGCTGTCGATGGGGAATTCTCTGCGTGGTCTCAGACGGTGGGGGTGGAGCTAAGATTTGACCTGGGTCTCTCCAGTGCTCTATCTCAGCCGCAAGAGTACACTGTGTTGAATGCAAACCCGGGCACGGTAAGAGTCCTGGCATTTTCTGCACTGCTTTGTTACAGGTTCTAGCGGCATGAAGAAATCTTTCCCTCTCTGTGTGGCGGCTATGTTCTTTTTCCATGGCTGCTCTCCGCTCGCACCCGACGTCGAGGAGTTCGCTGATCCTGAAGGCGAAATTCTTCGCGAAATGAACAACAGCGGTATCCCTTCCATCGCGGCGTACGTCGTCAAGGGTGATGACATTGTGTGGGAAAGATACTATGGCTATGCGGATGTTGCACGACGCAGAGTTCCCGACAGTAGCACCAGCTATGCGTTGGCATCTGTCTCAAAACTTATCGTCGTCACCGCCGTCATGCAATTGCATGAAGAGGGACTGATTGATCTCCGTGCAGATGTCAACCGGTACTTGCCGTTTAGTGTGAGAAATCCCAGGTATCCGGATCGGAGTATCACGCCCTATCAGCTTCTCACTCATACATCCGGCCTTGCGTGGCCGCTGAGTGACAGTGAAGTCCCCGGCATGTTCACCAAGTATCGGCTTGATGCCGCTCCACCGTTGCGAGAGTGGCTCCCCCAGTATCTCCTTTCGGAGGGCCAGCATTATGTCCCGTCTGTATGGAAGGATACGCGTCCCGGTGAGAAAGAGTTGTACTCAAATATCGGCATCAGTCTGCTGGCATACCTTGTCGAAGAGGTAAGTGACACAACCTTCAATGCATACTGCAAGCAGCATATCTTTGGTCCACTCGCGATGTCGAACACAAGTTACAATTATGCGGATCTTGACTTGAACAATGTGGCCGCCATGTACCGGGGCAGCGTGCAGATTGAGTTCTATCGTGAGTTGTGTTACCCAAGCGGATACTTGTAAAGCAGTCTCGAAGACTTCTCGCATTTCCTCGTAGCGTACATGCGGGGAGGTCAGTTCAGGGGGCGGAGAATCCTGCAAGAACGTACGGTGGAAGAGATTCTCACGATTCGCAATATGGCGAGTGGTCTCTGCCTCATTTGGTACTGCACTCTTGGAGACTGGTACGGACATCAGGGGGCAATAGATGGCGGGGCTTCATACGTGGAATTCCAGCGAGCGAGCAACCTCGGCTTGATGGTTGTTTCAAACATGCACCATAACTCATTGTACCCCGGGGGCAAGATTCATGCCCTTCTGAGAAGGATTTCAGGGAGATATCAATGAGCGCAGCCCGGTTGCCCGCAACATTCCGTCCTGCGGCTACGTTTCACGAGGCTGGTAAGGAGGTGAGGGGATGATGAGGCTGGACCTACTCCTCATCGTGTTGGTTCTGGCCCATCTGGACTATGCTCAGTCTTCAGATTCCACCATCGAGAGGAGTATACGACGCGTAGAGCAGGGACTGCTCAGTTCGTATGGCGACCCGCCCTGGAAAAGAATGGACCTGGCGGACCGCATGGCCCACTACAATGTTCCCGGCGTCAGCATCGCCGTCATCAACAACTATCAGGTTGAATGGACGAGAGGGTACGGGGTGTTGGAGGCGGGCAGGAGTGAACCTGTAACACCAGGGTCACTCTTCCAACCCGCCTCCATCGCGAAGCTTGTGGTCGCGGTGACTGCCCTGCGGTATGTCGAGAGAGGCGCTCTTGACCTTGACGAGGAGGTTAACCAAGGGCTTGTCTCGTGGCGGGTTCCTGAGAACGAATTCACGGCGGCTGAGAGAGTTACATTGCGGAGGATTTTCAGTTTCCTGCCCGGAACAGGACCCCTCGGAGCACCAACGCAAAGGTGTTCCATGGTGAGAGATGTTCGATTGCTTCTCTTTCTGAAATGCTCGAGTTCGGGAAAGGAGGCTACGGACTCGGGGTTGGCTATTTTCGATCCACTCTGGCGGGTGGTGAGCAGGCAGTGGGCCACATGGGAGGGAACATCGGAACAACTGCTTCAA
>Ga0316603_10001459_pt1 | contig 12609 bp, 10 predicted proteins | sample OWC_soil_day10_n_FD_207649 | JGI IMG/M metagenome (GOLD analysis project Ga0316603, IMG submission 207649) | Wetland soil microbial communities from Old Woman Creek delta, Ohio, United States - OWC_soil_day10_noCT | ecosystem: Environmental > Terrestrial > Soil > Wetlands | place: USA: Ohio...
CTGCCTCGACGGCTATCAAATGGCGCGAAAAGGCCGGGCCGGGGCGGCGCTGGGCATCGCGGCCTTCGGCTCATTTATCGCCGGGACCGTGGGGATCATCGGCCTGACCTTCCTGGCGCCGCCCCTGGCTTCCATGGCTCTTCGGTTCGGCCCTCCGGAATACTTTGCCGTAATGGTTCTCGGCCTGACCATCCTGATATTTCTGGCCGGCGGGTCCATGGTCAAATCCCTGATGATGGCCTGCGTGGGAATGATCATCGGCAACATCGGGATGGACCCGATCAGCGCCCAGCCTCGATTCACTTTTCATACCGATATCCTTCTCGATGGGGTGGGGCTGGTACCGCTGGTCATGGGGCTCTTCGGGATCTCGGAAGTTTTTCTGAATGTGGAACAGTCCCTGACGACGCGGAAGGTCTTTGAAACCAATCTAAAAGGGCTTTTGCCGAACTTACGGGATTGGAAGGAGTCGATCGGGCCCATTGCCCGGGGATCGGCGATGGGGTTTTTCCTCGGCATTCTGCCGGGAGGGGGAGCGGTGATTTCCTCTTTTGTCAGCTACGGGATCGAGAGAAGACTCTCCCGGCACCCGGAAGAGTTCGGAAAAGGCGCGATCGCCGGGGTGGCCGGGCCGGAATCGGCAAACAATTCGGCCACAGCAGGGGCCTTTATCCCCTTGCTCACCTTGGGGCTTCCATCCAACGCCGTCATGGCCATTCTTCTCGGCGCGCTGATGATTTTTGATACGCCGCCGGGACCCCGGCTGGTATCCCTTCATCCCGAGATATTCTGGGGGGTCATCTCCAGCATGTATATCGGCAATGCCATGCTTCTGATTCTCAACCTGCCGCTCATCGGGCTGTGGGTCAAGATCCTGAAAATCCCCTATCCCATCCTGTTTCCCTTGATTGTTCTGTTCTGCCTGATCGGGGTTTACAGCCTCAATAACAAGACCAGCGAAATCGGCCTGATGCTGCTTTTTGGGGTCGTCGGGTACCTGATGAAAAAATTCAAATTCGACGGGGCGCCGCTGATTCTCGCCATGGTCCTGGGGCCCCTGATGGATAAATCGCTTCGGCAGTCCCTCCTGATGTCCGGGGGAAGCCCGCAGATATTTTTCGACAGCACAATTTGTCTTGCCCTGTTTACCATCGTGGCGGTCGTTCTCTTTGTTTTGCCCCTTTTACCGATGATCTCGCGGTTCCGCAAGAAGGTGGGCGAAGTTGAGGAATCACCCTAAGACCCTGGGGAAGGCAATGGTAAGGCGGGACCTGGTTGGTTTTCCCACGGCCAAAGGGAAAAAGAAATCTGGGAATCATTTGCAGTAAGAACAACCAAAAGGAGGAGAGAATGTTAGGGAAAAAAGGGTGCGCCAAGAAGTTGGTATTGCTGCCGGGAGCGTTTTTCGTGGTCTGGCTGGCGGTGGGCCAAGCAATTCCCTCGCCGGCTGCTGATTTTCCGAAGAAGCCAATTAACCTTATTTGCATTTACGATCCCGGGAGCAGCGCCGATCTGATGGTCCGGCCTCTCGCCGATTTCATGCACAAAGAACTGGGACAGCGGGTGGTAGTAATGAATAAAGTCGGCGGCGCCGGAACGCTGGGCATTACGGAGCTCTCGAAAGCCCAACCCGACGGCTACACCATAGGGATGCTCACGTTCGGTCCGATGGCCATCAGCCCTCATCTTATGAAAGTCGGTTTCAACCTGGATGATTTCGATTATTTTGGCGCTTTCGGGGAGTGGGTGTACGGCCTCTATTGCTCGGGAAAGCGGCCGTGGAAGGATGTTAAGGACGTGGTTGCCTATGCCAAGGCCAACCCCGGGAAGCTGAAACACGGATGGGCCTCCCACCCCAATGCTCTGCCCATGCTCCTGCTTGCCGAAAAAGAGAAACTGGATATCAAGTTCATCCCCACCTCCGGCGGGGGGGAGTCCGAAACCCTTCTGGCCGGGGGGCATACGGACACGGACTGCCGGCATCCGAGCGTGATAAAGTCTTTTCCCGAGGAGCAGATTCGATTCCTCAATCCTTGCGGAGACAAGCGCTGGGACCCATGGGGAAGAGGGGATCGTCCCACCCTCATGGAGGCGGGTTATGATATCAATGTCCGCTCCTTCATCGGCTTGGGCGCGCCCAAGGGATTGCCCGCCGACGTGAAAAAGATTCTGGGGGATGCTTTTCGCAAGGCTTCCAACGACCAGCGGACAAAAGACAACGTTTTCAGGATCGGCCTTTACCCCACCTGGATTGAAGGGCCGGATTATGAAAAGCTGATTAAAGACGGATACAAAATCATGGGTCCGGCCGTGCAGAAGCTGAAAAAGTGAGGAATACCTTTTCTTGGGAGGAGGCCGGTCTAGTTTGGGAAATGGGACCGGCTCATTTTTTGGCTCCCGAACCGATCCTTCCGGCCCGGAAAATAATCGAAGGGCCGCAGCCAAGAATATGGATGTCTTTGTCTAAAGAAGACTTGAGGCGTTAAGCTTTTCAACAGAAGAAGAGTAAAAAAACACGGAGAAAGAATTTTATGAGGGCTTTGTTTGTCTTAACCACGAGTGAATCGAAACGGCTGATCGGCAAGGCCGTAGCCCGGATGGAGCTGATTCAACGGGCGATGAAAAAGGGAAAACTTCTCATCAGCCATGGATCGACCAATGTTTATGTGGTCGAAGAAATTCTCGGTAAGGAAATTGCTTCCGAGCTCTGGTGCCGGGATAACTATGTTTCCGGGGCGCTGTTGCGAGGAAATCTCTGCACGATCCCGGCGGGGGATAAACCTCCGATCCTCATTTTGAACAAGGGGAAGGTGGAGGCGCCAGCCCTGACCATGGCGGAGATTTTGAAGGGATTCGACCAGAACTCGGCGTTTGTCAAAGGCGCCAACTGCCTGGACCCCGAGGGGAATGCCGCGGCTTTTGTTGCCCACCCGGAAGGAGGGACGATCGGCTGGGCGATCGGTCACCTCTGGTCCCAGGGAATTCCGCTGATCACGCCGGTGGGTCTGGAGAAAATGATTCCCTCGGTCAAAAAGGCGGTCTCCCTCTGCGGCCAGCAAACCTTCGATTATTGCCAGGGTTTGAAAGTCGGGTTGGTTCCGATGGTCGGCGCGCGAGTGGTTACGGAAGTAGAGTCGCTGAAAAGTCTCGCCGGCGTCGAGGCCTTTCATATTGCTTCGGGCGGGCAGAGCGGGTCCGAAGGAGCCGTCACCCTGGTTTGCGAAGGAGAATCGACAGCGGTTCGGAAAGCCATCGGTCTCATCGAGTCCATAAAGGGAGAGCCCCCACTTTTGCCGCGCAAGGCCGTTTGCGAGACCTGTGTCCTCACTTCGCCGGTCCAACCGAAAGGCTACAGGTTTGAGGTTTCGGGGAAACGGTGCATGTTCGAGGGGAAAAAGGAGAAAGATCTCCCGCCCTATTTGCAGAACCGCTGATCCCTCGGGGGGATTTCCTTTTCTAACGATGCAAGGCGGAATGGACCTTCTTTAGCTCCGCGCTGATTTTTATATGCTGCGGGCAGCGTTTCTCGCATTCCCCGCATTCGGAACAATTCGAAGCGCGCTGCTCGGGGGCGGTCATTCTATTGTAAAGGAAGAAGTTGATCTCCTGATCCTTGAACATCTGGTGATCGTTGTACAGCCGGAAATTATGGGGGATATTCACCCCCTGCGGGCAGGGCAGGCAATAATAACAGGCCGTGCAATCGATGGTCAGCATTCTTTGGTATGTTTCCGTCACCCGGTCGATCAAGGCCAGGTCTTTGGCGGAAAGGGAATGGGCCCGGCTCTCGCCGGCGATTTTCAAGTTTTCCTTCAGTTGGTCCATGGAATTCATGCCGCTCAGAGCGCTCGAAACCTCCGGGTGGTTCCACACCCAGCGCAGGGCCCATTCGGCGGGCGACCTTTTCTGGGCGGCCGAATCCCATAGGTTTTGAACCTTTTCGGGTATTTGTTCGGCCGCTGCCAGTTTCCCGCCCCGCAACGGCTCCATGATGACCGCGCCTAAGCCTTTATTAGCGGCGTATTCCAGGCCCTCCCTTCCGGCTTGATAGGTTCGATCCAAAAAATTGTACTGAATCTGGCAGAGGGACCAATCGTAGGCGTCCACAATCTCTTTGAATAACCTCACGTCGTCGTGAAAGGAAAACCCCGCAAAGCGGGCCCGGCCGTCCGCGAGGATTTTATCCAGGAAGCGGAGGGCCCCCAGTTCTTTCATTTTGGCCCAGGTTTGACTTCCCAATCCATGGAGCAGATAAAAATCCACATACCCGGTTGCGAGCCGCTGGAGTTGTTCATTTAGGAATTTTTCAAAATCCTCCGGCCCTTTCACCATCCACGCGGGGAGTTTCGTGGCGATCAGAACGTCTTTTCTAAAACCTCGGACCGCCCTCCCGAGAAGAGGCTCGCTTTTCCCGCTGTGATAGGGGTAAGCGGTATCAAAATAGTTGACTCCCTGTGCCTTGGCATATTGGATCAGCTCAATCGTCAGTTCTTCATCGATGAACTTATTGGGGTCAAATCGGTCCGCCGCGCTCTGGCTGCTATCCTTCATGGGAAGGCGCATACATCCAAACCCAAGAATGGAAACTTCACACCCGGTTTTGCCCAATTTTCGGTATAACATGCGCTCTAAATACCTCATCCATTTCTCTGGCCCCAACCTAATTACATCATATGTAAGTAAATACTTTCCTGTCAAGCAAATGGGTCATACGCGATAAATCCTTTCAGCCGGCTGCATAAGAATCCTTCGAGGTGCGTTACCGTAAAGATACCTTGATCCAAGGTCCCTGCTCTGGAAGGTTTCCTTATCCTCTTATTAAGAGACAGCCATAAGTTCACTCAGAACCAACGTTTCCCCAAAACGCTCTGCTTTTATTTCTTAATGTAGTCAACAACGTCCCATAAATCTCCCAGAATATCCCCCTCACCCCAACCCTCTCCTCCAAAGGGAGAGGAAGTTTCCGCATGAAGACCTCTTAGAATTCCGGAGGACACAGCACTAATCTGGCCCGACCCGCTGAAAATGGTGATAAAATAACATATAGCTGTGGTGCTGTTGGCAAAGCGCTGTTGTGGAAGACAGTGCAGGGCATGTTTTTGGGGGCCAAAGGAGCATAAACAAAAGATCGGCGGTCCTTCGTTGACCCTCGGGATGACGGCTTGGGGGGTTTTAACCGTCCGCCCTGCCTCTCCCAATCTTTCCCCCTGACGCGTATAAAGTAAGGAATCCTATGGCGTTGATAGATATGAAGAACGTGTGCCTGAGCTTCGGCGGACCGGTGCTCCTAGACGGAGTTGACCTGGCGATTGAGCCGGGGGAACGGGTCTGCCTGCTGGGGCGCAACGGCGAAGGAAAGTCCAGTCTCATCAAAATCATCAGCGGTGACCTGCTGCCCGACAAAGGCGAGATCACGCGCGCGCCGGGACTGCGGCAGGGAGTTTTGGAGCAGGAGGTGCCGGGAGCGATGCCGGGCACTGTTTTTGACGTTGTCGCCGGCGGCATCGGTGGCATAGGCCAGGTGGCGGCGGAATACCACGCTTTAATTGCCCATATGGAGGCGGATGACGATCCGAACCTTACGTGCCGCTTGGGGGAAATTCAGCACCGCCTGGAAATTGAGGGGGGGTGGCAGCTCGATCGGACCGTGACGTCGGTGATTTCGCGGCTTGAGCTTTCTTCGGAAGCGTCCTTTGGCAGCCTTTCGGCCGGGCTCAAGCGGCGCACGCTGCTGGGCCGGGCCTTGGTCCGAAGGCCGGACATCCTCCTTCTCGACGAGCCCACCAACCACCTTGACCTGGACTCAATCGGCTGGATGGAGGATTTCCTTTTGCGCTTTGAAGGAAGCATCCTTTTTGTCACCCACGACCGCATGTTTCTGCGGCGGCTGGCAACCCGCATCGTGGAGCTTGACCGCGGGAAGCTGACGAGTTGGCCGGGCGATTATGACGATTATCTGAAGCTCAAGGCGGGAGATCTGGCGGCCGAAGAAAGCCAGCGGGAGGCCTTTGACAAAAAGCTGGCCCAGGAGGAAAACTGGATCCGGCAGGGGGTCAAGGCGCGGCGCACGCGCAACGAGGGCCGGGTGCGGATGCTGGAACAAATGCGCCGAAAGCGGCGCGAGCGCAGGGAGCGGCCGGGAACGGCGCGGATGAAAGTCGAGAATGCCGGGATGAGCGGCAAAATGGTCTGCGAGGTGACCGGAGCAACGTTTGGTTACGGGGACCGGCCGATCATCAAAGATTTCTCGACCGTCATTATGCGCGGCGACCGGATCGGGATAATCGGGGCCAACGGGGTCGGCAAGACGACTCTCCTCCGGCTTCTTTTGGGGGAGGTCCGGCCGCAGGCCGGGGGCGTGCGCCTGGGCGCCAACCTGGAAATCGCCTACTTTGACCAGCTGCGCGACCAGCTCGACGGGGAAAAGACCGTCTTTGAGAATGTGGCCGGCGGCAACCCCATGCTGACCATTGGCGGCAAGCCCCGGAATGTTTACGGCTATCTGCAGGATTTTCTCTTTACGCCGGAACGGGCGCGGAGCCCGGTGAACAGCCTGTCCGGCGGGGAGCGCAACCGGCTCTTTCTTGCCCGGCTCTTTACGCGCCCTTCAAACCTTCTGGTCCTGGATGAGCCGACCAATGACCTTGATGCGGAGACCCTGGAGCTGCTCGAAGAGTTGCTCCTCAAATATCCCGGCACGGTGCTGCTGGTCAGCCATGACCGCGACTTTCTCAACAACGTGGTTACCAGCACGCTGGTCTTTGAAAGCGACGGCCGGGTGCGCGAATACGTTGGCGGGTATGACGACTGGCTGCGGCAGGCGACGCCGACCCCACCGGCGGACCCGAAGCCGAAGGCGGCGAAGATAAAACGCGAAAAGCCCCAGGGCAGGCGGAAGATCAGTTTCAAGGAGCAGCGCGAGGTCGAGGCGCTTCCGGAACAGATCGAGCTTTTGGAAGACGAGCGGCAGAGCCTTTATGCCCGGCTCGCGGACCCTATCCTCTATAAAGAAGGGGGCGCCGGCGTAGTGCAGGCCAAAGCGAGGCTGGAAACGATCGAGCAGGAACTGCCGCAGCTTTACGCGCGCTGGGAGGAGCTCGAGGAGATCAGGCAGCAGAAAGACGCTGCCGTCGTTTAAAAGGGTCCTTCGGGGTGACGGCCCAAGAACCTTTTTGCGAGACCATCAAGGTTTGGACCCCCGCGTCGGTCGCAACGTCGATCAGAAATACGCTATCCTTCAAGCGATAACGGGCGGCCGAAGCGCCAGGGATACGGGAGCAACTACCCGGAATGACGACGTTTACGGGAAAGATCGCTTTTGGTGTTCCCCCGGCCGGGGAAAATATTTAAAAATTTTTCTTGACAAAGACAACGGGATATTTAAAGATATAACCTACTGTTCCATTTTTGAAAGGGTCAGCAGATGATGGGCAGCGCCAATTTTTATGGATTCTGGTTTAGCTATTATTATTTCGGCGCATCGGTCTGCCCATCGCTTAGGAGGTAGCTGACAGGAAGAAATAATTTTACTAAGCCATGGACGGATCGAAAGATGCCGTCCATGGCTTTTTTATTTTGGGGGGCCAGGGCGGCGATTCCGACCAGGGCCCCCTTTTTTTTCACAGGAGGTTGGAAATGATCATCATCATGCAGAAAAGGGCAACGGAACCCCAGATCGAATCCGTCATCCGCTGGATCGAATCCGTCGGCTACAAACCGCACCCTTCCCGCGGAATCGAGCGGACGATCATCGGCGTCATCGGGGACGACCGGCACAAGGAGAAACTCCGCCTGGCTGAACACCTCCCCGGGGTGGAAAAGGTGGTTCCGATCCTGAAACCTTACAAGCTGGCAAGCCGGGAATCCCATGAGGGAAATACGGTAGTCACGGTCGGCGAGGTGGCGATCGGAGGAGGAGAATTTGTCGTGATGGCGGGACCCTGCTCGATCGAGAGCGAGGAGCAGCTCATGGAGAGCGCCTACACCACAAAAAAAGGCGCGGCTCATATTTTGCGGGGCGGCGCTTACAAGCCCCGCACCTCACCCTACAGCTTCCAGGGAATGGAGGAGGAAGGGTTAAAACTCTTGAAAAAGGCCCGCGAAAAATTCGGGATCCCCGTCATCACGGAGGTCATGAATACGACCGACGTGGATTTAGTCGAGGAATACAGCGACATTCTCCAGATCGGGACCCGGAATGCCCAGAACTTTCCCTTGCTCAAGAAAGTCGGCAAATCCAAGAAACCCGTCGTCTTGAAACGGGGCATGATGATGACGATCGAAGAACTCCTCATGTCCGCCGAATACGTCCTTTCGGAAGGAAACGAAGAGGTCATTCTCTGCGAGCGGGGCATCCGCACCTTCGAAACGGCGACGCGGAACACCTTGGACATCAGCGCCGTTCCGGTCCTGAAAGAACTCACCCATCTGCCCGTTATTATCGATCCCAGCCATGCTTCGGGCCATTGGAAGTATGTCATTCCCCTGGCTAAAGCCGCCGTGGCCGTGGGCGCGGACGGTCTTCTGGTGGAAGTCCACCCCGAGCCGGAGAGGGCGGTCTCCGACGGCCTCCAATCCCTGAAGCCGGAGAAATTTTATCAACTCATGGATGAAATCCGGATTTTGCAGAAGGCTCTAAAAAAGGAGGGATAACCATGGATATGAATCGAATCCGGGTCAACCTCGAACGCAAGACCGCCCATTCCTATGAGATTGTCATCGGCCGCCAGATCCTTGACCGCATCGGGTTGATCATGGCCCGGGGAAATTGGGCGAAACGGTACTTTATTCTGAGCGATAGGAACGTGGCGGCTCTTCATGGGCAAACGGTCCACGACACCCTGTCGGTCATGGGACTCGATCCCGAGTTGATTGAAATTCCCTCCGGCGAAGCCGCCAAGAGCATCCAGACCTGTTTGGAGGTGGTGGAAAAGCTGATTCAGGCCGGGGCCGACCGGACTTCGGCCCTCATTGCCCTGGGCGGAGGGGTGGTCGGCGATATCACGGGTTTCATCGCTTCTACCTATATGCGGGGCATCCCTTATGTCCAAATGCCAACCACGCTCCTTTCGCAGGTGGACAGCAGCATCGGCGGAAAAACGGCCATCGACCTGCCCACGGGAAAAAACCTCATGGGAAGCTTTCACCAGCCCAAGGCTGTCTTTATCGACCTTTCTTTCCTCCAGACCCTCCCGGACCGGGAATTCAAAAGCGGGCTGGCGGAGATCGTGAAATGCGGCATTATCGATGATCCCGCTCTCTTTGCTTCCCTGGAGTCGGGGGGATACGAAATCGTCCGGAGAGACATGGATTTTTTGGAGAAGATCGTCGCCCGAACCTGCCAGATCAAAAAGGAAATGGTGGAGCTGGACGAGACCGATAAAGGGATGCGCCGGTACCTGAACTTCGGCCATACAATCGGGCATGCGCTCGAAGCCGAATCCGATTATACCCTGTCGCATGGCGAGTCCGTTTCCATAGGCATGGTTGCCGCGGCGCGCCTCTCGGAGCGGCTGAATTATTTGCCGGCTGTTGAGCGGGAACAAATCGCCGCCGTGGTTGCGGCTCTCGGGCTGCCGTATCTCGTACCCCCAAATTCCAGCACCGCGGGGATCCTCTCCCGGCTGAAAGTGGACAAGAAGAAATCCGGCGAAAAGGTCAACTTCGTACTCCTCAAGAAGCTCGGCCTTCCCTTCATCAACGGCGGGGTTTCCAGAGACCTCATCCGGGAGGTAATCGAGGAACTAAAAGGATGAAAGCTGATTCTCTGAAGAAATTGAGGGAGGAATTGAAAAGGCGGGACCGCGAGATTCTGCGGCTTCTTAACGAACGGGGCCGACTGGCCATTGAAGTGGGGCGAATCAAGAGCCGGAAGGGGGCGGAAATATACGATCCGTCTCAAGAGGCAAAGGTCCTGGCGCAATTGACGAGGGACAATCCCGGCCCTTTGCCCGAGCAGGCAATAAGGAATATTTACCGCGAGGTCATTTCTTCCTCCCGGGCCCTCCAGGGTCCCATATCCGTCGCCTATCTCGGCCCTGAAGCCTCCTTTACCCACCAGGCAGCGCTCGCTCATTTCGGCCGGGATGCCTCCTATATTCCGAAACCGGCGATGGTGGATATTTTCAAGGACGTTGAGCGGGATCTTATTCCCTGGGGAGTGGTTCCCATAGAAAACTCCCTGGAAGGTTCGGTCCGGCAGACCCAAAGTCAATTGATTTCGACTTCCGCGGAAATTCGGGCCGAGATCTTTTTGCGGATTACTTTGTGCCTCCTGGCAAACCAGAGACAGACGAAAAAAATCAAGAGGGTGTATTCCCACCCCCACGCCCTGGGCCAATGCCGGGAATGGCTGCGGAAGAATCTGCCGCATTGCCGGCAAATGGAAACCGGCAGCACGGCCGAGGCGGCCGGCCGGACCTTGGAAGATGAGGAAGGAGCGGCGGTGGCCAGTCGAATCGCTGCCAGCACCTACGAGCTTCATATTCTCGAAGAGGGGATTGAGGACTTTCCGGAAAACGCTACCCGCTTCTTAGTCATCGGGAAAGGGGCAAGCAACCCCACCGGCGAGGACAAGACTTCCATCCTCTTTTCCACGCCCCATGTCCCGGGGGCGCTGCATCAGGCCCTGGCGCCTTTTTCAAGGGCCAAGGTCAACCTCCTTAGGATCGAATCCCACCCGATACGGGAGCGGAAATGGGAGTACCTCTTTTTTGCGGACTTTGAGGGGCACGCCGAAGAGAAGAAAACCGAAAAGTTGCTTCGGGAAATGAAAACCCGGACCACGTTTCTGAAAATTTTGGGTTCCTACCCTCGGGGGGAACAGGCGTGAGAATCTGCGTTCCCATCCTTGCTGAAAACGAGGAAGCGGCGTTAAGAAAGATGAGACGTCCGCTTCCCGGAAATGCTTCCCTGGAAATCCTGTTTGAACTCCGCGTGGATCGGATGCGGGAGATCAAAATAGACAGGGTGCTTCGGGAAAAGGAGAAAAAAATCGTGGTGACCAACCGCCGCCGGGAAGAAGGAGGCGGATTTCAAGGGACCGAAAAGGAACGCCTCTCTTTTCTCCTCAAGGCGGTGCATTTAGGGGCGGATTATGTGGACATCGAAGCGAGCACCGACCCGGTGTTGATCGCCGAGATAAAAACGGCCATAGCCGGTAGCGGTTTCAAGACGAAGCTAATTGTTTCTTCACACGATTTTACGGAAACACCTTCGGAAGGATCTCTCCTGCAAAAGTGGGAAGAATGCGCGGCCCCAGCGCCCGATATGGTGAAGATCGTCAGCCGCGCAAACGCCGAGGACGATAACCTGAGGATCCTGGGCCTGATTCCCCTCGCCCGGAGAAAGGGACAAGAGATCATTTCCTTCTGTATGGGCGAAAAGGGGCGGATGAGCCGAGTCATGTCCCTTTTCCTCGGCGCCTATATGGGGTTTGCCTCTCTAAACAAAGGAGAAGAATCGGCTCCGGGTCAGCTTTCCCTTGGGGAGATGATCACGATCCTTTCAATCTTAAACGGACCCGGCCCGGAGGAGTCCCATGCTTGATGGCGGCCCGATGATTTTCGCTCTTTTCGGAAACCCGGTGGGGCACAGCCTTTCTCCGCTGATGCATCAAACCGCTTACCGGGAGATGAAGATCAACGCCCTTTATGTTCCCTTTTGCGTGCGCATTCTTGAGGAAGCGGTCAGAGGGATCCGGGGAATGGGGATACGCGGGGTGAGTGTAACGCTTCCCTTCAAGTCGGAGGTGTTAAGGCATCTGGATGAAGTGGAGGAAAGCGCCGGCCGGATCGGGGCGGTTAATACCATTGTGAACGACGGCGGCAGGCTTTGCGGTTATAACACCGATTGGAGCGGCTTTGTTCGGGACCTAAAGGAGTTTATGCCGATCCAAGGAAAGACCTTCGGCGTTTTGGGCGCGGGCGGGGCCGCCAGGGCTGTTCTTTTCGGGATTCTTGCAGAGGGGGGAAAACCGGTGGTTCTGAATCGGACCGTCCGCAAAGGGGAAATCCTCGCCGAGGAAATCGGGTGCTCTTTTTTGCCCTTATCCGAAGCCGGGGCCTTGGATGCGGATTGTATTATCAACACCACTTCCGTAGGCCTGGCTCCCCAGGTTGAAAATTCTCCTTTGGAAGGAGGAATTCCCGAAAAAGCTTCTCGGGTTGTCGACATAGTCTATAATCCGCTGGAGACAAAATTGTTAAGGGATGCCCGGAAGGCCGGCTGCGAAACGAGATCGGGATTGGGCATGTTCGTGCATCAGGGAGCCGAGCAGATCAGACTCTGGACGGGCGAGGAGCCTCCGGTGGAATCGATGAAACGGACGGTTCGGGAGATGCTGAAGCAGAATGAAGAGAATTGAAACGGTCAGAAATATAAATGCCACCGTGCGAATTCCAGGCTCCAAGAGCTTCACGCAGCGGGCCCTGGTGGCGGCTTTCCTCGCAGAGGGGGAATCGCTGCTCAGGAACGCGCTCCTGGCGGAAGATTCGATCTGTCTGATGGAGGCGCTCAAGGATTTTGGGGCGGAAATCCGCACCGAGGGAGTCGAGGTCCGGGTGGCCGGGACAGCGGGGCGGCTCAAGAATCCCGGGAGAAGCATCCACC
>Ga0316603_10001460_pt1 | contig 12594 bp, 11 predicted proteins | sample OWC_soil_day10_n_FD_207649 | JGI IMG/M metagenome (GOLD analysis project Ga0316603, IMG submission 207649) | Wetland soil microbial communities from Old Woman Creek delta, Ohio, United States - OWC_soil_day10_noCT | ecosystem: Environmental > Terrestrial > Soil > Wetlands | place: USA: Ohio...
GACGCGCTGCGCACGGCCGGCATACACGTCGTGTTCGCCGCCGGCAACGATGGGCCGTCGGCCAACACCAGCATGAGCCCGGCGAACAATCCCGGCGTCCTCGCGGTCGGAGCGTTGAATCGCGATGGCAAGATTTCCGACCAGTCGGGGCGCGGGCCATCGGCGTGTGGCGGCAGTGTCTACCCGCAGGCATACGCCCCCGGTGAGGACGTCGAGAGCATCGACGCCGCGGGGCGCGTACTGGGCGAGCCCTTGCGGGTCACGGGAACATCGTTCGCGGCGGCGCTCGCGAGCGGAGTGCTGGCGCTGCTGGCGAGTGAGACCCCGTCGAAACCGCTGGCACAGCGCGAGCGCGAACTGGCGGACGTCCTTTCATCGAGCGGTAGGCGCGCCGCGCCAGCGGGCACGTCGGCGACTGCCCTGGCGTGGCGACCGGAAGTCGGCGCCGGCGACCTCATCGAGATCAATGCGCGAACGCTGCAGGCCGTGCTGCCGTGGACGGCACGACTGTCTCGCATCGAGATCGAAGGGCAGCCCGAACGCGGTCAGCTCGAAACGCTGAGCGCGGACCGGGTGCGCTATGCAATGGACCGCATCGACGATGCGAGACCGGCACGCTTCACGATCGTGGCGCACACGGCTGACGGCCGACAGTGGCGCGTCACCGTCGAACCGCAATCCGGTGGACAGCAGCCCGCGGTCGCAATCCGCCGCGTTTCGCTGGCCACGCGCGTCAGCGAGTCGATCAATTTGACGCGCGCGCAACTTGGCGGCGAGAGCCGGTTCGACAGCGTGCGGACGTCGCAGACGATCCGCGGTGGCCGGGTCGAAGTGCAGGACGATGGCAGCGTGCGCTATGTGCCGCGCAGCGGATTCCGCGGAGTCGACCAGTTCATGTGCACGCTCCTGTCGGCCGATGGTGCCGCGAACGAACGCGTGCAGGTCGTGGTCACGGTGAGGTGAATGACGATGGCACGCATCCACGCGGGTTGGTTGGCATTTTTCTTCACCGTCGTGTCGCTCGGCGCGTGGGCAAACGAGGGCCGTCACACGAACGGCGCGGAGAAAATGAGCGTCGGCGTGCAGGCGCGCTATCGCATTCCCGCCGTCACGGTCGTCGACACGCGTGGACGCCCGGTTCGCCTCCCGGGTCCGATGGAGTCCGACACGCCGCTGCTCGTCAACTTCATCTACACGACCTGCTCGACCATCTGCTCCGCGCAAACGGCGACGCTGGCTGAGCTCCAGCGGCAGCTCGCAGAGCGCGGCTCCAGGGCCCGGTTCGTGTCATTCACGATCGACCCCGACAACGACACGCCTCAGCGGCTCGCGGCATTCGCACGCCGGTTCTCGATCGAGCGCGACTGGGACTTCTATTCGGGCGACTTCAACGAGCTGCTCCGCGTGCAGCAGGCGTTCGACGTTTACCGGGGTTCGAAGGCGAGCCATCCGCCGGTGGTCCTGCTGAGACACTCACGTCACGCCCCCTGGGTGCGCGTGGAGGGGTTCGCGACGCCGGCCGAGCTGCTCGACGTGTATCAGCGGCTGCCGGCCTTGCGGTGAGGCGATGCGCGGCTTGTTCGCTGCAGTCGTCATCGTCGTCAGCGCGCTGTCGGCACGCGCGCAGAGTGCGGCAGACGACGCAGCGCTGATCGCGCGCGGCGAGAGCATCTACTTCGGAGCCCATGCCTCGCTGTCACGGTCCGGTTCGGCGCGGCTGCAGGGCGCACCGATTCCCGCCGCCGTGGCCGGTTGCGTCGCGTGCCACCGACGTAGCGGCCTGGGCAGCGCCGAGAGCAGCCTGCTGGTGCCACCGGTCGCCGGTTTCCTGCTCTTCAATCCGCTGCTGCCGCAGACCGGGCGGCGGTTGCCCTGGCTGAGCGCGGACCGTGCGCGTCCCGCCTACGACGAGACGACGCTCCTGCGGGCGCTGAACGACGGCGTGGCCCCGGATGGCGTGCCCCTGGCGACGCCCATGCCGCGCTATGCGTTCGAGCCGCAGGAGGTAGCAGCGCTCGCGGCCTACCTGCGCACGTTGTCTGCAGGCAGCCCGCCGGGCGTCGACGGCGAGGAAGTGGTATTCGCCACGGTGACGACGCCGGACGTACCAGCCACGCAGGTCGACGATCTCCTGAACACCCTGCGGGAGTTCTTCAGGGAGAAGAACGCGGGAACGCGGCACGAAGCCGGGAGGCGCAGTCAGTCGGTCCGCACCGACAGCACGATGTACAGCCGCTTCCGCCGCTGGCGTCTCGAGCACTGGGCGCTGGAAGGCGAGCCCGAATCGTGGGGCGAGCAGCTCGACGCACGCTATCGCAAGTCTCCGGTGTTCGCGCTGCTGTCTGGCCTTTCGTACGACGACTGGAAACCTGTCCACGCTTTCTGCGAGCGCAACCGGGTGCCATGCCTGCTGCCGAACGCGTGGATGCCGCCGGCGCGCGAGGATTTCTACAGCATCTACTTTTCGCCGGGGTTGGTAGCGGAAGTCAGCGTCCTGGCGCGTTCCCTGGCGGGCTTGCGCGAGGTCCTGCTGTGGACCGAGTCCACTGCGACGGGCGCGCGCCAGCGGATCGCGATCACGGCCGCGTTCGACGCGCACGACATCCGCGTCGTGGAGCGAAGGCCGCGCGCCGACGACGTCGTGATCGCCGCGCTGCCTTCGTCGCAGATCGAGTCCCGGTATCGCACACTGGCGCATCCGCCGCGGCGCGTCTATGTGCTCGCAGGCGCCCTCGGCGAACTGCCGGGCGACTGGATCCCGCAAGACGAAGGACTGCGGCGGCGGAGCGTGCTCGTGACGCCACTGGGGCAGGGAGCCATTGCGGAGCGTCAACTGGCCCGCACCCGCATGTGGCTCACCCGAAGGAAACTGCAGCCCGGCAGCGAGAAGATCGCTTCGAACGCGCTGCTGTCGGCCGTGTTGACCGCCGAGACGCTGACCCACATCGACGAACGATTCTCGCGCGAGTACTGCATCGAGAAGATCGAGCACAACCTCGAGAACCTGCCACCGATCACGGGCTACCCGCGGCTGTCCATCGGGCCCTCGCAGCGGTTTGGGGCGAGGGCCGTGCATCTGTGGCCGATGGAGGCTCGATCCGATGCGCTGGCCGACGGCTCCGGTCCGATGCGCCGTTGAGTACATTCTCGCGCCTGCGCGGGAGCGAACTGCGCGGGCAACGGGGCCACATTCTCTGCAAATGGCGACGCTCCAATGGACGCCCCGTCGATGAAGGCCGATCGGAAGGTCTCCCGCCACGCGGAGGCGCCCGCAAGCAGTGGCGCGAGTCGGCGCGCAATGCGCGCGGTCGCACTGCTGGACGAACGTGGCTGCATCGTGGACATCACTGCCGACGCCGCCGCCATGCTCGGTTACCAGCCCGCGGTCCTGCTGGGCCGCGACCTCATCGAGTTCGCGGCGCCGGGATGGAAGACCGTGGCGGCGGGTATCACGGCGCGCCTTCGTATCGCTGGCACTGACCCGTTCGAGGTGCTGCTGTGCGGCCGTAGCGGGCGCCTGGTCCTGGTGCAGATGCGCGCGCAGGAAGACGACGCCGAAGTCGACGTCGCAGGGAGCGGACCAGGCACGCACGTCCTTGTCTGGACCCAGCATTCGCCGATTACGAGCCGCGGCGGCGGGGCATGCGGCGACGAGCTAACGCTGCGCCGACTCGCCTACGGCCTGATGACGAACCATGAAGAAGAGAAGTCGCGCGTGGCCGCTGAACTGCACGATCGCATCGTCCCGCTCGTGTTCATGGCCAAGCTCATGGTCGAGGACGGCCTGCGACGCCTCAGAAACGGAACCACGAGTCAGGGCACGGCGGCCCTCGTGAAGGCGCTGGACCGGTTGCGCGACCTGTCCGACGAGGTGCGGCGGATCTCGATGGGGCTGCATCCGCGCATGCTCGACGACCTCGGGCTGCTTCCGACGATCGAGTGGTACTGCCGGTCGTTCAGCGAGGCGTGCCCATCGATTCGCCTGGAGCGTCATCTTGCCGCGGAGGAGATGTGCATCCGCGACGTGCTGAAGCTGGAGATCTTCAGGATCCTGGAGGAGGGGCTCAACAACGTCGCGCAGCATTCAGCGGCGTGCAGCGTCCGCGTGGAACTGGTGCACGCAGGCTCTGTACTGCGCCTGTCGATCACGGATGACGGCGTGGGCTTCGATGCCGCGCAAGTAGTGTTCGGCGACGGTTGCTGCAACCGCCTGGGGCTGCAGAGCATCAGGAAGCGCATTTGCGCGACCGGGGGGCAGCTGATCCTCGAGTCGATGCCAGGTGTCGGCACGACGATTGGCGCTGCCTGGTCTGTCGCATTGCGTTGAGGCGGGTCGGCTGCGCCGGACGGGTCGGTCCCGCGCCGGGGCGGCGGGGATCAGGCCCCGGCCGCGGTCCCCAGCCGCGGTGTCTCGTTCGCGGAAGGCGCGGCATCGCCCTGCGTGCCGCCGAACAGACGCTTGACCGTGCCGGGCTGCTCGATCAGCCCGCTTTCGAGGGCCACCAGCGTGAGCTCGGCGACGTTGCGAAGCCCCAGCTTGCGCATCAGGCTCGCCCGGTGTTTCTCGACGGTCTTCGGACTCAAGTTGAGGAAGGCTGCGGCCATGCGGTTGGTACGGCCTTCCGCGATCAGCTTCAGGATGCTGCGCTCGCGCGCAGTGAGACTGCCCCACGGCGTCGCCTTGGCCGGCGCGCTGTCGCGGCGCAGGAACGTGGTCACGAGGTGGCCGGAGACGTCCTGGCTCAGGAACTTCTTGCCGTTGGCCACGCTCCGCAACGCCGTGACCAGCTCTTCGTATGCACCGTCCTTGAGGACATAGCCGTCCGCGCCTGCACGCAGCGCCTCCCGCACATATTCGTCCGTCTTGTACGCGGTGAGCGCAACGACCCGGGTGTCGGGCAGCCGCTGCTTGATGTGCAGGGTCGCCTCGATGCCGTTCATGCCGGGCATCGAGAGGTCCATCAGGATCACGTCTGGACGCAGCGACAGCGCCTGTCGGATCGCTTCCTTGCCATCGGTCGCCTCACCGACGACCGAGAAGTCGGGCAGCCCGCTGACTATCGAACGAAGGCCCTGCCGCAACAGGTTGTGGTCCTCCGCGATCACGAGACGGTATGTCATGGAAGTCCCTTTCCGGTGTGTGGAGCCGGCGCCTGTGCGCCGCCAGTGGCAGGAGGTCGCGGGCCCGGCGTGCCGGGTTGTCGCGGCAGCTGGACGACGAAGCGCCAATGTCTGTACGTGGGGGCGCCTTCGAAGCCGAGCAGGTGAGGGGAAAATCCGCTGTGCTTCAACGGGATCGCTTCGGACAGCGAGTGCACCCCGAGGATGCCGTTGCCGGCCTTGACGAGTCCCCAGCCCGTCGTGCCATCGATCGGATCGGGGTAAAGGCGCCGCAAGTGGCGCACGGGCATCGGGAACCGGTCGTCCTCGAGCAGGACGTCGAGCGAGACCGGCAGTGTCTTGACGGGACCCGGGGACGAACGCCAGTAGCTCTCGATCGCACGCCGGTACTGCTCTCCCACGAAGAGCAGCTGCGCTTCGCGTTCACGCTTGAGCGCCGTCGCCCACAGCTCGGCGCCAACCATTGCCGTGAGGCTCGCAAGCACGAGCAGGAGCAGCACGCCGAACAGGACCAGGCCGCACGCGTCGTGCGGAGAACGGCACCTAGGATTCACGCTTGTCTCCGGGCGGCTTGCGCCGACCGCTGCGCACGTCGTACACGCCGCCAAGCGTCGGATCCTCGGGTGCGACGGTGATCCAGTCCGGTGCGGCGGTGTAGGGATCCACGGGAACCGCGCGCAGGTACCGTTCGCTGACGAGTTCGTCGAGGTTTTCCGGAAAGCGCCCCTGGTCACCGTGGAACTTGTCGATCGCGTCCCGAATCGTGGCCAGGTTCTGGCGCTGGACGCTGGCCTTGCCGTTCTCGATGGTGTTGAAATACCGCGGGACCGCCAGCGTCAGGAGCAGGGCGATCGTCGCCATCACGATCACCAGTTCGATCAGGGTGAAGCCGGGCAGAGATCGGGCTGAACGCATGCTCACCACTCCCGGTAGGCCACGCCGTTCAGACCCTTGCGGGGTGAACGCGAGGCGACATCGAAGACATCCTCGCCGGGCTGCGGGTCGTCCGGCGGGCTGCCATAGCTTCGCGTCGCCCACTGCTGCGACGGCTCGAGTGTCGGATCCGGACTGAACGGGTCGCGCGGTACGCGACGGAGGAATACAACGCGACGCCCGGTCATGGACTTAGGAGATTCGACACCCGCGGCCAGCACATCGAGCGACGGCGGGTATCCGGACTCGGCGGCGCTCTTCGGCACGATGCCCGTATCGACGGCGGTCTTGTACGCGTCGAGCGCGGCGCGGATTTCGCGCAGTGCCGCCCGCAGCTCCGCTTCGCGCAGCCGTGTCGCGGTGATCTCGAACAACGGCATGCTCAGCAGCGCCACCAGGCCGACCAGGGCCAGCGTGACCACCAGTTCGATCAGCGTGAATCCGGATGCGGGCGAACGCAGGCGCATGGTGGCGTCCTCAGGACCCGACGCGCAGGGTCAACGGCGGCGGGCGCACCGAGGCCGTGGTCACGCCGTGGTCGTCCTTGAAATCGAGGCTCGACATCGTGAGCTGCGTCATCTGACGCGGAGACCGCGCCTGGAAGCGCAGGCTCAGCAGCGGGCCGTGGCCCAGCAACGACCTGCCCGGTTCCGCCTGCAGATCGATCAAGAGGCGTCCGCGCTGGGTGTCGACCTCGGGTCGTGCCGCGCTGATGCCGCTTTTAGCGGCGAGCTCGGCGAGCTGCGCATCGAGGAAGGTCAGCACGACGGGATCGAACTGAACCACCAGGGGCAGCCTCTGCAGTTCGGCGATGGCGGTCCATTCCAGCGATACCTCGAACCGCTGTCCGACCTTTACGCGATGCGGTCCCTGCCAAGCGAGTTCGACCGGCTGGTCGCTCGCACTGGCGCGGGCTGTGGCACGGGCCGGGGCGGCCGCGGCCGCGTCGGCACCGACGACGGCGACCGCACCGGGCGCTGTCGGAGGCGTCAGCGTGGCGGCAGACGCCAGTGCCGGGCCCGTGCCAAGGTCGGACGTTTCCTTCGGCGGCGGCGGGCCTGGAGTCGGCTTCGGCGCGGCCGGCTGCGGGGGCGGCGCGGGCTTGTAGATGCCGCCCGGACGCACCGACGGGGGCAGGCTGTCGACCGGAACGGGAGTTCGCGGTGCCGGCGCGGCAGGCGGACCGGGCGACGGTCGAGGCTCCCCGGAGGGCGCAGGGGCGCCGCCGCCGCCGCCACTGGGCGTGCCAGCCGCAGGTGACGGTGCGGCGGCCGGTGCGGCGGCCGGTGAGGCGGCCGGTGCGGCGGGCGGCGCGGGCGGCGCTGCGCCAGGCGCTTGCGGCGTCGCCGGTTGACCCGCCGGAGTGGCGCCGTCGGTCGGCGCGGCACGTGGTCCACCGGGTGCAACGAACGGCAGGCTGCCCGCCGCCCCGGAGACCGAGCCGACCGGGTCGAGCCGCAGCGGCGTTTCGCGCACCGCGGCTTCCGTCCCGGAGTAGACGTCTCGCCACCGCGCGTCCGCCGTGGTTGCCGTGCGCACGATTCGCGGCGTGATCGATAGGATGATCTCGGTCTTGATCGCGTTGCCCGCATGGTTCGAGAACAGTCGCCCGAGGACGGGCAGCTGGCCCAGTCCCGGCACCTTCGAAGCCGTGTTGCGGTCGAAGTCGCTGATCAGGCCGCCGAGAATCTGCGTCTCGCCATCGCGCAATCTCAGGTTCGTCGTCGCGTTGCGCGTGCCGATCTGGTAGGCGAGCGATCCCTGCGGACCCGAGATCTCCTTCACGATGTTGCTGACCTCGAGATTGAGCTTGATGCCGACTTCGTTCTCGAGGTAGATGTGCGGCTCGACCTCGAGCTTGATGCCGACGTCGAGGTACTGCACCGACCCGGTGACGACCGCGGCGCCCTGCGCCATCGGAGTGACGGTGTTGGTGATCACCGGGACCTTGTCGCCGATCAGGATGCGCGCCTTTTCCTTGTGGCGCGCGCGGATGCGCGGGCTCGCGAGCAGGTTGGCGTCGGTGTCCTGCAGTTTCAGGTTGACTCCGAGCACAAGCGGCGTGACCAGCAGGTCGCGCGTATCGAGGTCCTTGAGGTCGCCGAGTGTCAGCAGGCCGTCGGCGTTCAGCGGCGTGGCGATGGTCATTCCGTCGGGCCACTTGATCCCCAGGTTCGTGAGGCGGTCGCGCGACACTTCGAGCACCTCGACCTCGAGCGTCACTTCTGGGTCAGCCAGGTCGTGGGCGGCGATGATCTTCTCGGCCACCGCGACCGTATCGGCCGTATCGCGAAGTACGAGGGTGTTGGTGCGTTCGTCCAGCGCCACGTCCTTCACCCTCAGGACGGTCTTCAGCACTGTCTGCAGGTGCTTGGCGTCCCCGTTGGAGATCTGGAAAGTCCGCACCTTCAGGTCCAGGTATTCCTTCTGCTTGGCGGCCGTCGCCGGATAGATGAACATCGTGTTCGCGTTGAGCACCTTCTTCTCCAGCTGGCTCTGCAGCAGGATCAGGTCGACGGTGTCCTCGACCGACGCGTCGCGCACGAAGATGGTCGTCTTGAGGTCCGCCCGCACGTCGCGGTCGAAGATGACGTTCAGCCCGGTCGTGCGCGAGAGCGCCTCGAACACCATTCGAATGTTCGCGTCGCGGAACTGCAGCGTGACCGGCTTCTTCAGGACCGACTGGGCGGCGATCTGCGCGCTTCGCGCCTCGGCGGCGCGGTCGATCTGCTGCTGCACGTCAGCCATCAGTTTCAGCGCATCCCGGTTCGACGGGTTCTCGAGCAGCACCTGCTTCAGCCGCGCGCGTGCCGTGTCCAGGCCGCCGCCCTTGGCCGTTCGCGCGATGTCGGCGAGCGTCACGCCGTGGCGCTGGTCCATTTCCACGCCGACGAGGCCGCGCCGCGCTCGATCGTTGTTGGGATGGATGCGGAGGGTCGCCGTGTACAGGTCGCGCGCCTCGTCGAGTTTCCCGGTGCTGCGCGCCTCGTCGGCCTTGCCCAGCAGGTCGCGCACGGCGATCGAATGCTGGCTCAGGTAGTCGACGCGGAACTTCGAGTTGGACGGCTCGAGCTCGCTCGCCTCGGCGAGCTTGGCGAGGCCCTGCTCGCGCTGGCCGGCTCCGATGAGCTTCATCCCCTCCGTGTTCAGCTTCTGCGCGGCGCAGCCTGCCAGGGCGGCGACCGCAACCGCCAGGAGCGCGCGCCCCAGCTGCGAAAGTCGACGCTTCACGGCGTTCCTCCCGATGGGCCGAGGCTCTGCCGCTGGTTGAGCGGAAGGTAGGTGACGATGATGCCGGCCGGCGACAGCGACTCGACGCGGTAGGTGCCGTCGATCACGTCGCCGACGGCAGCAATCACGAGCGCCTCTCCCTTTGCGAGGAAGGCGGTAGGGCGGCTGCTCTTCTGCTCGAGCAGCCCGACGAAACTGAACGGCGGTGGCGGCGCGGTCGGCGGAGGGGGCGGGGGTGCAATCCCTGGCGCGGCTGGCGGTGGCGGAGGGGGCGGAGGAGGGGTCCAGGTCGCAGTGCGGAATGCGTCGGCGGTGCCTTCGACGATGAAGCGCTCGCGGCTGACCTTCGGCGGCACGGTTTCCGACGATGGCGAAGCCGTGACCGGAGCGGACGCGGGTCGGGTTGCCTCGACCACGTCGACGCCGGAGCCGGAGGCGCCGAACCGGCTGGCAGCGACGAACGAGCCGGAGCCAGCGAGCGCGACAACGAACAGGTGACTGAACTTGATCGCCATCGTCGATCAGCGCTCGCGGTAGTGCAGCGTGAGACGGACGCGCGCGTCGAGGAGATCCGCGCTGGCCGTGGATCGCTCCATCTTCAGCTCGCTCAGGCTGGCGTGGGGGAGCTCGTTCAGCAAGTCCGCGATGAGCGCCTTGATGGTGGCGTAGCGATCCTTGACCGGAATCACGACATCCATGCGTGCCAGCTCGCTGCCGTCCTCGGAGCGATGCAGCGTGTATTCGCCCTTCGGCAGCGCGACGCGGTGACGGCTGGCGGCGGCAAAGACGGTACGCAGGTCGCGCGTTCCCGCTTCCAGTGGCGGGAGCAGCGTGCGGAGGGTCTCGGCCTGGCCACGGTCGGAGGGGACCCGCTTCCGATTCGCGGACTGCAAACTGGTTCGCAGCGCCTCGACATCCGCATGCAGGGTCTCGGTGTCGTCGCGCAGGAACGGTGCATACGCGACCGCCGCGGCGGCCAGCGCCAGCAACAGTCCGCCGGCGACGCCCTCAGCGCCCAGCCGGACGCGCCAGATGCGCCAGAAGCGACCGGCGTGGCGCAGCGACGCGGGGACGATGGCCGCGCGGATCATGGCGTGGCGTGCGCCGTTCGGATGGAGCGCGTCCACAGCGCCTTGGCCTGGAAGCGGATCGGCGTACCAGGTGTCTGCGCCTGCACCTGATGCGACACCAGGGTCACCTCGCTGAGCGTTCCGCCACGCAAGGCATCGAGATAGTCGAGCATGGCCGCGCTCGACTTGGCTTCGGCGGTGAGCCGTACCTCATTGCGGTGTGACGCAGGCTCGACGGCGAGCAACGCCACCGTGCCGCCGGCCGCAGCCTCGAACGTGGCCATCAGCGCCGGCCACGGAACGGTCAGCTCGCGCACGACGGCGGCCGCGGCCTTTGCCGTCCGCACTTCGGCGGGCGTCGGTGCGTGGCGACGTGCACCGCGCGCCTCGTTGAGTGCGGCCTGCAATTGCGATTGCTCGGCAGCGAAGTGCTCCCGCGCGTCGAAAGCACTCTGCAGATGCAGCGCTGCACCGACCGCCGCCGCGGTGCCGAGGGCCAGCGTCGCGCGGCGGATCGGCGAAACGCGAGGCCTGGTCATCGAGAGGTCGAGATCGAGCCGGCGCGGAGGGCCGGCCGTGGCCGCGGATCCATCGGGCCGCATCCAGGCTTCCGGCAGCGGTGCATCGGGTGCGGCGTCCGCGACGAATCGGATCGCGTCGTCCACTTCGAGGCCGGCACACCGCACGAGCCCGACGGCTTCAGCCTGAAGGTCAAGGGCGTTGCGCGTCGCTGACTCGAAACGCACCGCGCCGAGTCCGCGCTCGACGACGAGACCGAACTGCGTGCCGGCATCCCGCACGACGGCCAGGACCGCGCGCTGCGCGGCCAGGCTTTCGCGCCGCGCGTTGAACGTCCGCACGAACTCGCCTTCGACGGTGCCGAGCCGTACCCCGGCAGGCTCGAGGACAGCACGCAACTGCTCAAGCGCCTTACGCGGCACGCCGCACGCCAGCTGGCGCTGCTCGCCTTGCCGCTGCCAGCGGACCACCAGATCATCCGCCTTCAAGCCCAGCGTGTCGGCGAGCGAAGCGCGCACGACTTCGTCGGCCGCGGCGGACGACAGCTCGCCGAGGTCCCCCCGGAGGATCTCGTACGCAACCCACGTATCGGCGACGACGACATCGCAATACAGACCGGCGACCGGTCGCTCTGCATTCAGCGTTTCGAGGCAGGCGCCGAGTGCACCGATGACGTCCTGCAGTTCCGCGGCGGGGCGGTCGCATTCAATGGCGAGTTCATGCACGATCCGAGGCAGCGGCCAGCCGCGGCAGAAAGAAACGCGGGCGCCGTGACTGTCGAGGCCGGCGCGAAGGCGGCTATTCAACCTGGGTAACACGATTGATCTCCTCGATTGTCGTGTCGCCGCCGAGCACCGCGGCGACCGCCGCCTCGCGCAGCGACCGGTAGCCGGCCTCGAGCGCCGCGGCCTTGATCTTCGACAGCGGCGCGCGCTCGGCAAGCAGGTCCCGCAGCACATCGGACAACTGCAGCGTTTCCGCAATGGCCTTGCGGCCCTTGAAGCCCGAGCCGCGGCACGCCGCGCATCCCAGTCCGCGGCGGAGGTGGGCGCGCTCGAGGTCGCGTGCGTTGACGCGCGAGCGCGCGATCAGCGCCGGGTCGGCGGACTCCGACTGCGCGCAGTGCGGACACACCAGCCGGACGAGGCGCTGCGCGACGATCCCGTTGAGTGCGGCCATGAAGCTGTAGGTGTCGACGCCCATGTTCGTGAAACGTCCGATGACGTCGAACACGTTGTTCGCATGCACCGTGGTGAAGACCTGGTGACCGGTCAGGGCGGCCTGCACGGCGATCTGCGCCGTCTCGGGGTCGCGGATCTCGCCGACCATGATCTTGTCGGGGTCGTGCCGCAGGATGGAGCGCAATCCGCGCGCGAAGGTAAGGCCCTTCTTCTCGTTGACCGGGATCTGAAGAACGTCGTTGACCTGGTACTCGACCGGATCCTCGATCGTCACGATCTTGTCCAGCCCCGTGTTGATTTCCGACAGCGCGGCATACAGCGTGGTGGTCTTGCCGCTACCGGTGGGGCCGGTGACCAGCAAGAGGCCGTACGGCATCCGTGAAAGCTCACGCAGGAAATCGAGAACGTGCGATTCGAATCCGAGGCTTTCGAGCGTGATCTGGCGCGACTGACCGGCCAGCTGGTAGCGGTCGAGGATGCGCAGCACGGCGTCTTCGCCGAAAAGGTTGGGCATGACCGAAACGCGAAGGTCGATCTCG
>Ga0316603_10001462_pt1 | contig 12589 bp, 9 predicted proteins | sample OWC_soil_day10_n_FD_207649 | JGI IMG/M metagenome (GOLD analysis project Ga0316603, IMG submission 207649) | Wetland soil microbial communities from Old Woman Creek delta, Ohio, United States - OWC_soil_day10_noCT | ecosystem: Environmental > Terrestrial > Soil > Wetlands | place: USA: Ohio...
ATCAGGCGGCCGTACGACGTCCGGATCGTGAATTCCGGCCTGAAATCGGTGGCCGTGAGCGCGAACCCCCGCGCGGCCTGTTCGAGCGTGTCGAGGTCGCCGGCCCGGCCGCGCTCGACCAGCGCGTGCAGGCCGCGCAGCGCGGCGGCGCGCACGAGCCAGAACTTGTGGTCCACCTGCGCCAGCAGCGCCGGCCGCGCGTCGGCCTCGCCGCCCACGTGGCCGAGGGCCTCGGCGGCGGCCGCCGCCACCTCGAGCCAGCGGTCGCCGAGGAGCGCGATGAGCCCGGCGATGAGGCGGGCGCGCCCCTCGTCGCTGAGTTGACGGTCGAGGGCCGTGATGGTCCGGCACGCCTCGGCGCGCGCCTCGTAGTAAGGGTCGGCGAGCGCGGCGGCCAGGACGCTCTCGACCTCGGGCGTCGCGATGCCGAGCCGGGCGACCGCCGTCAGCGCGTTGCGCCGGATGAAGCCCACCTGCTCGAAGTCGCCGCCGAACAGGCGTTTGTACCAGGGTGCCGGACGCCGGTCCGCCAGGAGCGCGAGGACGAGCGGCAGTTTCTCGCGCCCCTCGAGCAGGCCGAGCAGCTTCACGCCCAGATTGCGCGCTTCCCAGTTGCGCCGGGCGAGCAGCGACGCCGCCCGGCTGATGTAGTACGGCCGGTCCTCCGCCCGCGGCTGCTCGGGCCGGGCCACGCCGGCCGGCAGGCTCGCGGCGCGCCGGTGTTCGAGCGCGTACAGCAGCTCGCTGTCCGGGAAGAGCCGCCCGCCCGCGGGCTCCGTGCGGGGCGGCGGCGGGAACGGGAGGCCGGGCGAGGGCTCGTCGCCCGCGATCGCGCGCCGGATGATCTCCAGCGCGTCGGCGGCGGCGAACGCCTTGTTGGCGGCCCCCATGCGGCGCAGGCCGTCCGCGTCGCCCACGAGCGCGAGGATCGTGTCGGCGAGGATCCTGCCGTCGAGCACCTCGACGACCTGGCCGCCCTCGTTCCGCGTCTCTTCGTAGAGCACGGCGGCGCCGCCCGCCGCGGCCAGCGCGCGCGCGTTCATCACCTGGTGCTCGCCGGGCAGGTTGATCTTCGGCACGACGATCGCGGGCAGCCCGAGCGCGGCCACCTCGTTGAGCGTGCCCGCACCGCCGCGCACGACGACGAGATCGGCCAGCGCGTACACCTGCTCGATCTCGTGGAAGAAGGGCCGTGAGACGTAGAACCCCTCGATCGCGCGCCGCTCGTCCTCGGTGTACCGCTGCGCCAGGCGCGCCTGCACGTCCGCGCCGGGGTCCGAGGCGCCGTCGCCGCGCCGCATGCCCGTGCCATGGACGATGAACAGGCGATCCCTGTGAGGCAGGAGCGTGCCCAGCGCGTCGACCAGCGCCCGGTTGATCGTCCGCGCACCCTGCGATCCGCCGAACGCGAACACCACCTGGCGGCCCGCGGGCACCGTGAAATCGAGGGCGGCGCGGGCGGCGTCCCGATCGGTTTTCTGGATGCGCCGCCGGAGCGGGTACCCGGCCATGGTTCCGTTGTCAGGGAAAGCGCCCAGCGTGTCGGGAAACGACACGAACACGCGGTCGGCAAGGCGCCCCACGAGCAGGTTCAGCTTGCCCGGCGCCGCGTTCTGCTCGTGCACGTACACCCGCGCCGAAAGCAGCCCCGCCCGCCGCAACATCGCCGCGGCGAGCATCGTGGGCGCCGAGGCATAGCCGCCCGTCCCGACGATGACCTCCGGCTTGAACGAGCGCACGATGAAGAGCGCCCGGAGCGTGCCCGCCGGGAGATTGACCAGGAACCCCAGCCAGGCCAGCGACGGCCTGGCGCCAGGATAGGCGGCTGCCCGCACGAACTTGATCGGGATGCCTTCGCGAGGAACGACTTCGGCCTCGGCCCGGCCGCGCACGCCGACATACAGGTAGGCCGTGCGCTCGCCGCCGAGCGCACGCCCGATGGCCAGGGCCGGGTTGACGTGGCCGGCGGTGCCGCCGCCGGTGAGGAGGATGCGCGAGAACGCCTTCATCGCGTGCGGTTCAAGGGTATCACTTTTGCGCCTGTACCCCCGGCGGCACCGGCGATGTCGAGCACGATCACGGGGGCGAGGACGAACCGGGCCGATCGACGGCGGCGTGTGGCGCCGGGCATGGCCGCGAGGTCTCCCGGCTCGAGCGGTGCCAGGGATGATCCCGATCGCCGTCCGCGAGGAATGCCCTGATGATGGGCGCCTGCGCCTCGTGCTCGAGCAGGAACGCGTCGTGGCCGTAGTCGCTGGGGATTTCGCGGTAGCGCACGGGCCGCCCCGCCGACACCGCGGCGCCGGCCAGCTCCTCGAGGTGGTACGGCGGGTACAGCCAGTCGGATGAGAAGGTCAGGAAGAGGAACGATCCGTCGCTCTCCACGAACGCGTCGCGCAACGTGCCTCCGGCGGGGGCGAGGTCGAAGTAGTCGATCGCCCGCGTGAGGTAGAGCAGCGAGTTCGCGTCGAAGCGGTCCACGAACGCCCGTCCCTGGTGGTCCAGGTAAGTCTCCACCTCGAATTCGTTCCCGAGACCGTACTGCAGGCCGTGTCCGCGGAGGCGGCGCCCGAACTTCCGGTGCATGCCCCGGTCGGACAGGTACGTCACGTGTCCGATCATGCGTGCGACGGCCAGCCCCGCGCGCGGCCGTTCGCCGTCGTAGTAGTCTCCGCCGCGCCAGTGCGGGTCGCTCATCACGGCCCGCCGGGCGATCTCGTTGAACGCGATCTGCTGCGGCGAGTGCCGGGGCGAGGTCGCAATCGCGATCACCGAGCCGACGGCGTCAGGATACTGGGTCACCCACTGCAGCGCCTGCATGCCGCCCATCGATCCGCCGGCGACGGCCCGCAGCCGCGCGATGCCGAGGCTGTCGACGAGCGCCCGCTGCACGGTCACCATGTCAGGGATCGTGACCACCGGAAAGCGGCTGCCGTACGGACGACCGTCGGCCGGGGCGATCGAGGACGGCCCGGTCGTGCCGTAGCAGCTGCCGAGCACGTTCGACGAGATCACGAAGTAGCGGTCCGTGTCGAATGCCTTGCCCGGGCCGATCAGGACGTCCCACCAGCCGGGTTTGGCGGCGTCTGCGTGCCACCCGGCGGCGTGCGCGCCGCCCGACAGGGCATGACACACGAGGATGGCGTTGTCGCGGGCCGGGTTCAGCCGGCCGTAGGTCTCGTAGGCCACCGTCACCGCGTCGAGGCGCCGGCCGCATTCGAGGTCGAGGCCCTGCTCGTGCAGCCTGGCATGGCGCGTCTTGACCGCGTCCAGGCCGTCGGGTGGGCGGCGCATCTAGGCCGCCTCCGCCCGCCGGACAGCCGCCGAGATGGCCTGGTCCAGGTCAGCGATCAGGTCGTCGGCGTCTTCGATGCCGATCGAGAGCCGGATGAAATCGTCCGGCACGCCGACGGCCTCCCGCTCCTCCGAGGACAGCTGCTGGTGCGTCGTCGACGCCGGGTGGATCACCAGGCTCTTGGCGTCGCCGATGTTCGCGAGGTGGCTGAACAACCGCAGGCTGTCGATGAAACGGCGCGCCGCGTCCAGGCCCCCGCGGATGCCGAACCCGACGATGGCGCCGGCGCCGCGGCGGAAGTAACGCTCGGTGCGCGCGCGATCCGGGTGCCCGGGAAGTCCCGGGTAGTTCACCCACGCCACGTCGGGTTGCCCGGACAGCCACGTCGCGACCTTCGCCGCGTTCGCGCAATGCGCGGCGATGCGGCACGGCAGCGTTTCGAGGCCCTGCAGGAAGAGGAACGCGTTGAACGGCGACAGGCACGCGCCGAGGTCCCTCAGCAGCTGCACCCGTGCCTTCGTGATGAAGGCGGCGCCCGGCGCGACCGCGCCCTCGTGTGCGCCGAACACATCCCAGAACACGAGGCCGTGGTACGCCGGGTCGGGCTCGGTGAACTCCGGGAACCGGCCGTTGGCCCAGTTGAAGCGGCCCGAATCGACGATCCCCCCGCCGATCGACGTGCCGTGCCCGCCGATGAACTTCGTCAGCGAGTAGACGATGAGGTCGGCGCCGTGCTCGAACGGCCTGAAGATGTACGGCGAGACGGTGTTGTCGACGACGAACGGCACGCCCGCGGCGTGTGCCGTTTCCGCGAGCGCCTCGAAGTCGTCCACGTTGTTGCGCGGGTTGCCGATCGACTCCGTGTACACGAGGCGCGTGTTCGCGTCGATCGCCCGCGCCACGTTCAGCGGGTCGGAGGTGTCGACGAAACGCGTCTCGATGCCCAGGCGGTCCAGCGTGTAGTGGAAGAGGTTGTACGTGCCGCCGTACAGAAAGCGCGTGGACACGATGTTCTGGCCCGGCTTCGCCAGCGACAGCACGGCGGTCGAGATGGCCGCCTGCCCGGAGGCCAGGGCCAGCGCGCCGACGCCGCCATCGAGCTCGGCGAGCCGGCGCTCCAGGACGTCCGTGGTCGGGTTGCCGATCCGCGTGTAGATGTAGCCGGGCTGCTGCAGGGCGAAGAGCGCCGCCGCGTGGTCAGCCGACTCGAAGACATAGGACGAGGTCTGGTAGATCGGCACGGCCCGCGCGCCGGTGGTGCGATCGGGAACCTGGCCGCCATGGAGGGCGACGGTCGCTGGACGGAACGGCGGAACGGCATTGGGCATCTCGCGTCTCCATTGAAGGCCGGCGCATCAGCACGCCGGCAAGGTCGCGGTCATCACTCGACGTCGAACAAGGGCAGGCTGACGATGGTCCCGCCCGTGCCGCCTGCGGGCGCGAGCGCTGTCAGCGCACGGGCCAGGTCCATCGGCCGGCACGGACGCACGACCGCGGCCCAGCGGCCAGAGCGGCCGTTCGCGTGCGCCAGCACGCGGTCGATCTCGATCCCTGCGCCGTCGAGCAGATCCGCCGGGCTGGAGGCACTCCGGAGTCGCGCGCTCGAGATGCGCACGTAGTAGGGCCGCGCGCGGTCGGCGGCCGCGCGTCGCGCCGGCCTGGCCGGCCACGGCGGCGGCACGCTGCGCTGCCGAGAGAGCGCGAGCAGATCGGACACCACGGCCACGGCCGTCGCGTCGCCGCCGGCGCCCTGGCCCGCAAAGACCGTCGTGCCGCTGCGGACGCCCTGCACCACGACCACGTTCTCCGGGCCTTGTGCGCGCCCGAACCACGAGTCCCGCCGCACCAGCGCGGGGCCCACGCACGCCGCGACGCCCTGCTCCGGCGGCGCGGTCCGCCCGGCCCACGCGACCTGCCGGATGACACGGCCCAATTCCGCCGCCGCCGTGATGTCGCCGCCGTCGATGCCCCGGATCGATCCGGCGGGAATGCCTCGCGGCGGCAGATGGTCACCGAAGCCGAGAGACGCGAGGATCGAGAGCTTCGCCCGCGCGTCGAGGCCGTCGAGGTCGGCGGCCGGGTCGGCCTCCGCCAGTCCGCGCGTCTGGGCTTCACGCACGGCATCGTCGAGGCTCATGCCGGAGTCGGCCATGCGCCCGAGCACGAAATTGCAGGTCCCGTTCACGACGCCGGCAATGCGGGTGACGCGATCGCCCGCGAGGCCGTCCTGCAGCCCGCGAATGACCGGCACCGCGCCGGCCACCGCCGCCTCGAACCTGAGCGGGCTGCCGCAGGCCCGCGCGAGGGAGAACAGTCCCGGCCCGTGCTCGGCGATGACCTGCTTGTTCGCCGTCACTACGGCGCGCCCGGACTGGAGGGCCGCCGCGATCCACGTGCGCGCGGGCTCCAGGCCGCCAATGAGTTCGACAAGGACGTCGGCCTCGCCTCCGAGCAGCGCATCGATATCGCCTGTCACCGTGACGGTCGCCGGAATCCCGGCCGGGTCGCGGCGCGCGGCGTCCGGGCGCCTCGTGGCGATGGCAGCGAGGCGCAGCTCCGGATGGCGGCCCTCGCACAGGACCCTGGCGACGGCGCGTCCGACGGTGCCGAAGCCGGCGATGGCGACCTTCAGCGGACGAGACGCTTCCGTCATGCGCGAACCTCCTGCCAGCCTGCCTGGACCGCGACGAGCGGTGGCACCACCGCCCCGGACCGCGGCTCCGTGTCGTCCAACAACGGCTGGCCGTCGAAGAGAACCTCGTGGAGGCTCTCGACCGCCAGCGCCAGGTCCGCTTCGTCGACGACGCACGCGACGTGATTGGAGCCGGGCGTGCGGGAGAGCAGGTGCACCGGGAGGGCATCGAGCGCGGCCAGCACGCGCCGCCCGATGCCGCGGCCGGCCACCAGACCGTCGCCGACGGCGGCCACGAGCGCGAGGCCGCCGCGGCGCGTGGAACCGGCTTCGGAACCGAGCTGCGCCGCCACGCGGTCGGCAGCCGGCCCGTCGCCGACGACAATCGAGACGCTCGCGTCGGACACGGCCGTCAGGTGCACGGCAGCCCCGGCGCGGGCACAGGCCGCATAGACGGCCGCGAGCGCAGCCGGGCGGCCGGCCCCTTCGGGCAGCGGCACGTCGAACGCGCAGAGACCCTTCAGGCAGCCAATGCCCGCGGCCGGGACGGGCCGCACGATCGGCCCCTCGGCGATCAGCGTGCCTCGGCCGGCAGGACGCCGCGAGTTGAGGATCCGGACTGGAATGCCGGCTTGGACCGCTGGCCGTACCGTCGCCGGGTGCAGCACTTTCGCGCCGAAGGCGGCGAGCGCCGACGCCTCGCCGAACGACAGGCGGTCCACGGTCCGCGCCCGGGAGAGGATACGCGGGTCGGCCGTGAGCATTCCGTCGACATCCGTCCAGATCTGGATCTCGGTGGCCGCAAGCGCGGCGCCGATGAGCGCAGCCGAGTAGTCCGATCCGCCGCGTCCGAGCGTGGTGGTCACCCCGCCGGCCGTGGCGCCGAGAAAGCCGCCGATGACGGGAACCGCGCCGCGTTCGACAAGCGGCCGCACCGTGCGAGTCAGTTGGACGGCCGTCTCGCGGGCGATTGGCGACGCCTGCTGGTGCCTGTCGTCGGTGACGACGACGCGCCGTGCATCGACCCATTCGGCGGGCAGGCCGGCGTCGTTCAGGATCGACGCGACCAGGCGGCTGCTCGCCAGTTCGCCATGCCCGACGATGGCATCGGATGCGGACGGCGCGCAGGACTTCAGCACGGAGGCCGCCCGCAGGAGGGTGTCCACATCCAGCCACGCAGCCTCGAGGTCCGCCAGCAGCGCGCGCCGCCTGTCGGCGTGCTGCACGATGGCGGCCATCGATGCATGGCGCTCGCGGAGCGCCTGGAGGCCGGCGCGCGCGCCGTCGAGGTCCCGTCGGGCCGCCCGGGCGGCCAGGTCCAGCAGTGCGTCGGTCACGCCGCCGAGCGCCGACACGACCACGATGCGGGGCCGACGTTCGGCCTCGACGATCGACCTGACCCTCGCCAGCGCCGCGGCGGTGGCCACGGATGAGCCTCCGAACTTCATCACGACCATGACAGGCCTCCTCCGGGCAGCCACCCGCGGGCCGCGAGCAGTTCCGCGTTCAGGATGGCGGCGCCCGCGGCGCCGCGGATGGTGTTGTGCCCGAGGGCGACGAGCTTGTACCCGAGCACCGGGCAGCGGCGCACGCGGCCGACGCACACGGCCATGCCGTCCGCCCGGTGCGCGTCGAGGCGGGGCTGAGGCCGATCGCGTTCGGACAGGTGGATGATGGGGGCGTCCGGCGCCGACGGCAGTTCCACGTCGTCCGGCAGATCGCTGAACGTCTCCAGGGCCGAGACCAGTTCACCCTCGGCTGGCAGCCGGTCGAACTCGACGGAGATCGCTTCGGTGTGGCCGTCCAGCACGGGCACCCTGGCGGCCTGGGCGCTGATGACGAAGGGCGCCGGCGTGACGCTGCCGTCGATGCAGGTGCCGAGGATCTTCGTCGTCTCCCGCTCGATCTTCTCCTCCTCGCCGTCGATGAAGGGCACGACGTTCCCGAGCAGGTCCCAGGAGGCGACACCAGGGTGGCCGGCGCCGGAGGCTGCCTGGAACGTCGTCACCAGCACGCGGCGCGGCGAGAACGGCCGGCATGCCGCGAGGACGAGCGCCAGGAAGACCGTGGAGCAGTTGGGATTGGTCACGATGGCGCCGCGCCAGCCCCTCGCGGCGCGTTGGGTGCGCAGCAGCGCGAGGTGGTCCGCGTTGACCTCCGGGATGAGGAGCGGCACGTCCGGCTCGAGGCGGTGCGTCCGGGCGTTGCTGACCAGAATGTGGCCGGCCTCGGCGAAGGCGTGTTCCAGGCGGGCGGCGGCGTCGGCCTCGAGGGCCGAGAACAGGAGTTGGGGCGCGCGGCCGGGCACCGGCTTCTCGACACGCAGGTCCCGCGTGTAGCCGGGCGGCGCGCCCCCGAGGAGCCACGGGATGTCGCCGTAGCGCCGCCCCTCGGACCGTTCGCTGCCCGCCACCCACGTCGGCCTGAACCAGGGATGCGCCTCGAGGCGCCTGACCAGGTGCTGCCCGACCATGCCGGTGGCCCCGAGTATCCCGACGTCCCATCCTTGGGTGGCCATGCCGCGCCTCTCTCCCCGCGCCCGGCAACCGTCCGGGCGCCGTACACGAAACAACCCGCCGACTGCGGTGCAGGTCGGCGGGTTGCGGTGGTCCCTGGCGTGCGATGGTGGCTGCTACGGTCCGGGCACGGTTCCCCCGCCGATGCTGGTCATTCGCATCGCCATCATCCGCGTCGCGGCGGCCGGGGTGAGGAGGAGCCCGACGGACATCGTGAGAGGCATCCTACCGCCGCGCGGCGGACGTGTCAAGCAGTTTATATCACCGTATATTCATGCGTGGATATCATAGGACCGCCCGCTGCCGTCCGAGACCCGGGACTGGAGACCGGGGCCGGAAACGCCCGTTCAGCGGCGTCTTCTGTCGGCTGGCTGCCGTCGTCCTGATCCTTGCTCCCAACTCCCAACTCCTGACTCCTGACGCCGGACTCCTCACTCCTCGCCTCTGACGTCCGGCTTCCGGCTTCTTGTCTTCGTCCTCCGAAATCCGTCATACTTCGGCCGATCCGTGATCCCCCAAGGAACCGCATCATGACCCGACGCATCCCCGTTCTCCCCGCGCTCCTGAGCGTCGCCCTGTTCGCCGGCGCGGTGTCCGGCGCGTGGGCCCAGCCGGCGGCCCCGAAGGCCCAGGCCCCGGCGCTGGTCACCTCCTGCGGCCAGAGCCCGGGCCCGCTGAAGCTGACGGTGTTCCTGAAGAAACTCGGCATCGCGTACGACTACAAGGCCGACGCCACCGTCAAGGACCTCGCGTCGAAGAAGTACGGGACGCTCATCATCGTCACGGGCGCGAGCCTGAAGGGCATGGGCGCCGCGGGCGTGTCGATGAAGGACGAGCTGGCGCGGACAGCGGCGCTCATCGACGCCGCGAAGAAGGGCGGCGTGCTGCTCGTCGGCGCGCACATCGAGGGGATGGCCCGGCGGTCCCAGGGCGCCGAGGCCGGCGACAACTCCGACGAGCAGTCGATTGACGCCGTCTGCCCGCGGTCGCAGGCGCTCCTCATCCGCAAGGACGGCGACGAGGACGGCCGCTTCACGGCGATCGCGAGGAAGCAGAACATCCCGATGATCGCGTTCGAGAAGAACCTCGAGATCGAGGGCGTGCTGAAGACGCTGTTCGGCCGCTGAGGAGGAGCCCGGCGGGCTCGCAGCGCCGGGGTGCTCGGACCAGGAGCGCAGTTCCGTGAGCATGTTCACCGAGGCCGGCATCATCCTCGGCGTCATGGTGGCCGTGTACGCGGCGGCCCGCGCATGCAGGCTGGCGACGGAACTGGCGATGGTGGCGGCGGCGCTCGGCGGCGCCGTGGCGGGCGGCTACTGGTTCCCCGCGCGCCAGGTGGCTGAAGGCGCGGCCACGTACCTCGACATCAATCTCATCTTCATCACCGCCACGCTGTTCATGAACCTCCTCAAGGAGTCGGGCGGCGTGGCCTTCGTCGTGCGCCGCATCCTGCGACGGTTCCACCGGCAGCGCGCGCTGCTGCTGACGATGCTCAGCCTCGTGCTGCTCGTGCCCGGGGCGCTCACCGGGGCCGGCAGCGTGACCGTGCTCATCGCGGGCGGCATGGTGGCCACCGTGCTCGGCTACATGGGCATCGCCCGCGTGCGCGTGGCGGCGATTGTCTTCGTCATCGCCGGCCTGAGCGCCGCCGCGCCGCCCGTCAGCCTGTGGGCGATGATGACGGCGGCCGGCGTCAACATGCCGTACGTCGGCTTCTTCTGGCCGCTGCTGCTGCCCTGCCTGCTGGCCGCGATCTTCACGAGTTTCCTGCTCGGCTGGAAGGGCACGACGGCCGACATCGACAGGGCGATGGCGGAACTCCCGCAGGCCCCCGCCGGCATGGCCTGGTGGAAGGTGCTGGCGCCGTTCGCCGTGTTCCTCGGCCTGGTGTCCATGGGACGCCAATGGCCGCACGCGACGCCGGTCGTGGGGCTGCCGCTGATGTTCGCGGCCGCCGCCCTCGTGTCGTGGGCGCTGTCGCCGGTGCCGCTGCCCGTGCTCCGCGTCGCGCGCGACACCGTCGAGCAGCTGCTGCCGCTGCTGGCCACGCTCACCTGCGCGGGCATCCTGGTGCAGGTCATGACGCTGACCGGCGCGCGCGGCCTGATGGCGGTCACCGCCGTCACGCTGCCCGTGGCGGTGGTCTACGCGACGCTGTTCCTCGTGCTGCCGCTGTCGGAGGCGGTGCTCATGTGGGGTTCGGCGCCGGTCATCGGCGTCCCGCTGGTCCTGCTCTTCAACACGATCGGCCTGAACCCGATCGTCGCGCTGGCCGGCATGAGCCTCATCTGGCCCCTCGGCGACGCGCTGCCGCCGACTGCCATCATCGGCCGGCTCACCGTCGACATCGTAGGTTACCAGGGGCCGTACGGCTCGTTCCTCAAGGCCTGCGCCGTGCCGGCGATCGTCATCGCCGTCGTCGGCACGCTCATGGTGATCTACAGCGCGAAGCTGGGATGGCTCACGGGGCTGTAGCTCGGGACTCGGGATTCGGGATTCGGGGTTCGTGGGTTCGAGACACGGCGCGCGGTGCCGGGCAGGCCGCCGGGCGGCCCCTCGAACCGAGCCGATGAGCGTCAGTGGGAAAAACGCTTCGGAGGGGCCGAAAGCCTGGTGGGGTGACGAAGTGGGGCCCCGCCTTCCGCCGACCGAACCCCGCAGATGCGTTTTTGCGGCGAGTGTGAGCGGGGACGCAACGGGGGCCTACCGGGCACCGGCGATTGGACGATGACCATGATCACGCTGCAGTTCGTCATCACGCTCGCCTATTACGCGCTGACAGCCGGGGCCGCCGCGTTGCTGCTGTACAGCTTCGTGAAGGCGAAGTCGTGGGACCGCGAGGTGCTCTACCTGATCGTCCTCGTCCCCTTCCTGCTGCGCGTCTTCCACCTGAAGTGAGACCTGCCATGGCGCGAACCGACCTCGCACGCAAGCTCCTGCTGGGCGCCCTGGCCGTGGTCTTTCTCGGCGCCTCGGGACGCAGCTTCTACGACCACCGGCACTTGCGCGAACCGGTGGTGATGGGCCCTGGCGTCACCCGCCTGACGACGCTCGCCGAGTACAACCCGACTGTCCGCGGCACAGCGAACGACGCGAACATCTACGTCCTCGAGGGCAGGGAGCCCGGGGGCACGATCTTCGTCTTCGGCGGCACCCACGCCGAGGAGCCGGCCGGGCGGCTGGCGGCCTGGCTGCTCGTCGAGCACGCGACGGTCGATCGCGGGCGGCTGATCGTCGCGCTGAGCGCGAATCGGAGCGCGTCCACCGTGACCCGCCCGAGCGCCGCCTACCCCGCGACCTACACGATCCCGACCGCGTGGGGCGGCCAGACCTTCCGGATGGGCGATCGGTTCACCAACCCGCTCGACCAGTGGCCCGACCCCGAGGTCTTCATCCACTACCCGAGCGGCCAGTACCTCGCCTACGTGGACGTCCGCAATCTCAACCGCGCGTTCCCGGGCCGGCCGAACGGCACCCTGACCGAGCGCACGACATACGCCTTCATGGAGCTCATCCGGCGCGAGAAGGTGGACGTCGCCATCGACCTGCACGAGGCCGAGCTCCAGTACCCGGTCATCAACACGATCGTCACGCACCAGAAGGGCCAGGAACTGGCCACGATGATCTCGATGACCCTCACGGATCTCGAGGGCTTCAACATCGGAACCGAATTCTCGCCGGTCAACCTCCATGGTCTGACGCACCGCGAGATAGGCGATCACTCCGAGGCCGTGTCACTGCTGTTCGAGGCGCCGGAGCCGTTTCTCGACGCCACGCGCGGGCGCACCAACGCCGACGTGCTGTTGAGCGGCCGGGACGAGTTCGTGGTGAAGGCCGGCAGGAAGGGCCTGCTCTTCGCGCCGATCGACGAGAAGGGCTGGCCCATCGCCACCCGCGTGGGACGCCATACGTCGTCGGTCGCCCAGACGATCGACACGTGGACCGAGTTCAACCCCGACCGCCCGGTCGCCGTGAAGAACATCCCGAGATACGCGGCCCTGGTGAAGCACGGCGTCGGTCATTACCTGCTCGACCCCGGACAGGCGCCCCGGAACCGCGTCGCGTACGAATAGGCCCGCCCACCAGCCGTTCACCCCGGCCCGGGCACCTCCTTTGCTCTCCTTCTGAGCGGAGCGTCCTTCTCTG
>Ga0316603_10001463_pt1 | contig 12589 bp, 10 predicted proteins | sample OWC_soil_day10_n_FD_207649 | JGI IMG/M metagenome (GOLD analysis project Ga0316603, IMG submission 207649) | Wetland soil microbial communities from Old Woman Creek delta, Ohio, United States - OWC_soil_day10_noCT | ecosystem: Environmental > Terrestrial > Soil > Wetlands | place: USA: Ohio...
TATGGTGGTGTTCGCGATGGTGGTGCTGGTGACACTGTATATGCTGGGCCGGCGCACCGGCCGCGCGGCGCAGGCGGCGCGGTGATCGAAGCCCGGCTGCATCTGCCGCGCGACGGCTTCACGCTGGAGCTCGACCTGCAGCTGCCGGGGCGCGGCGTGACGGCGCTGTTCGGCCCGTCGGGCTGCGGCAAGACGACGGTGCTGCGCGCGCTGGCCGGCCTGGAGCGCGCCGCCGGCCGCGTGGCGCTGGACGGCGAGCCCTGGCAGGACGATGCGTGCGGCCTGTTCGTGCCGACGCACCACCGCGCCATTGGCTACGTGATCCAGGAAGCCGCGCTGTTCCCGCACCTGGACGTGCGCGCCAACCTGGCCTACGCGCGCCGGCGTGCCGGCGACACCCGCGTCGCCCTCGAACCGGTGATCGAGCTGCTCGGCATCGGCGCACTGATGGCGCGCCGCACCGAGACGCTGTCCGGCGGCGAGCGCCAGCGCGTGGCCATTGCGCGCGCGCTGGCTGCCGGCCCGCGGCTGCTGCTGATGGACGAGCCGCTGGCCGCGCTGGACGCCGCGCGCAAGGCCGAGTTGCTGCCCTACCTGGAACGGCTGCAGCGCGAGCTGGCGCTGCCCATCGTCTACGTCAGCCACGCCATCGACGAGGTGGCGCGCCTGGCCCACCACCTGGTGCTGATGGAGCACGGCCGCGTCGTCGCAACCGGCGCGCTGGCCGAGGTGATGGCGCGGCTGGACCTGCCCACCGCGCACGGCGAAGGCGCCGGCGTGGTGCTGGACGCGGTGCTGGCCGAGCGCGACGCGCAATGGCAGCTGGTGCGGCTGCAGGTCGGTGCCGACTTCTCGTTGTGGGCGCGCGACCCCGGCCATGCGCCGGGCCATGCGCTGCGCGTGCGGCTTCTGGCCCGCGACCTGAGCCTGGCGCGCGAGCCGCAGCGCGGCACCAGCATCGGCAATCAGTTGCAGGGGGTGGTGGAGTCCATCGCCGACGACGAGCACGCGGCGCTGGCGCTGGTGCGCGTGCGCGTCGGCGCCAGCCCGGTGGTGGCGCGACTGACGCGGCGCTCGGCGCATGCGCTGCAGTTGGCGCCCGGTGTGGCGGTGTGGGTGCAGGTCAAGACCGTGGCCCTGATGGCATGAGCGCCGGCCACAGCGGGGATGGCGCACTGCTCAGCGGCGAGTTGCGCATTGCCGGCCGGCTGGACGCGCGATTCTTCGCGCTGCTCGAAGCGCTGCAGGCGACAGGATCGATCAACCGCGCGGCACGCACCGCCGGCCTGTCCTACAAGGGGGCGTGGCTGCTGCTGGAGTCGGCCTGCAATCTGGCCAACGAACCGCTGATGGAAACCGCCACCGGCGGCGCCGGCGGCGGCGGCACGCGCCTGACCGAAGCCGCGCTGGGCCTGCTTCGAGCCTGGCAGGCGCTGCAGGCCGAACACCGCGATTTCGTGCGCGCCCAGGAAACCCGGCTGGCCGCGCTGCCCGCATTGCATGGACTGATGAGGAGGATGGGCATGAAGACCACGGCGAGGAACCAGTTCGTCGGCAACGTCGGCGCGCTCGACATCGGCCCGGTGTCGGCGCAGGTGACGATCACGTTGAAGTCCGGCGGCGAGATCACCGCCACCCTGACCAGTGCCGCCGCCCGGAGGCTGAAGCTGGCCAAGGGCAAGGAGGCGCTGGCAATCGTCAAGGCCTCGGCCGTGGTGCTGGTGAGCGATTTCGCCGGCTGGCAACTGTCGGCGCGCAATCAGCTGGCCGGCACGGTGTCGCGCGTCGAGCGCGGCGCGGTGTCGTCGCTGGTGGTGCTGACGCTGCCTGGCGGCGGCGCCATCACCGCCAGCGTCACCAACGAGGGCGTGGACGCTCTCGGCCTGGCGGTGGGCACGGCGGCCACCGCGGTGTTCAAGGCCTATGCGGTGATGGTGGCGGCGCAGCCCTGATGCCGCCGCTGCGCAGCCTGCGGCCTCGGGCTGAACCGTGCGCTGCGCGTGTCAGGCGCCGACGAACGCGAAGTCCACCTCGGGCTTCAGGCCGCTGACGATGCGCGCGATGCTCTGGCCCGAGCCGCAGGAGTGCGTCCAGCCGAGCGTGCCGTGTCCCGTGTTCAGGAACAGGTTGGGCAGCTTGCTGCGCCCGATGATCGGCACGTTGCTCGGCGTGGCCGGGCGCAGGCCGGTCCAGAACTGCGCCTGCGTGCTGTCGCCAGCGCCGGGGAAGAGCTGCTCGACGCGCCTGACGATGGCCTCGCAGCGCACGCGGTTCAGGTCACGGTCGTAGCCGTTCAGTTCGGCCGTACCGGCGATGCGCAGGCGGTCGCCGAGGCGGGAGAACACCAGCTTGTACTCGTCGTCGGTCAGCGACACCTGGTGCGCCATCGACGCGTCCTTCACCGGCATCGTCACCGAGTAGCCCTTGGCCGGGTAGATCGGCAGCGAGATCCCCAGCGGCTGCGCGTACAGCGGGCTCAGGCTGCCCATCGCCAGCACGTAGGCATCGGCGCGCACGCGCTGGAAGCGCCCCTCGGCATCGGTGGCCTCGACGTGGTCGATGCGGCCGCCTGCGTCGCGCAGCGCGGTCACGGTGTGGCTCATCAGGAACTGCACGCCGTCGGCCTCGCAGCGCTTGACCAGCTCGCGCGCGAAGCGGTTGGCGTCCCCCGATTCGTCTTCGGCGGTGTAGGTGGCACCGGCCAGCTGCGCGCGGACGTGGCGCAGCGCGGGTTCGAGCTTCACCGCCTCGTCGGCCGAGATCACGCGGCGGTCGCAGCCGAGCGCGCGCATCTGTGCAGCGGGGCCTTCGGCGCCGTCGAACTCCTTCTGGCTGGTATAGAAGTGCAGGATGCCCTGCGTGCGCTCGTCGTAGGCGATGCCGATGTCGCGCCGCAGCTGCTGCAGCGTGTCGCGGCTGTAGGTGCCGAGTCGCACGATCTGCTCGATGTTGTGGCGCGTGCGCGCCGGCGTGCATTCGCGCAGGAACTGCAGGCCCCACAGCCACTGGCGCATGTCGGCGCGGATGCGGAACAGCAGCGGCGCGTCCTCCTGGCCCAGCCACTTCAGCACCTTCAGCGGTGCGCTCGGGTTGGCCCAGGGTTCGGCGTGGCTGACCGAGATCTGGCCGCCGTTGGCGAAGCTGGTTTCCGCGGCCGGCGCGGCCTGGCGGTCGACGACGCTGACGTCGTGGCCCTGCTGGCGCAGGAAGTAGGCTGACGTGACGCCGAGCAGGCCGGCGCCGAGGACGATGACTTTCATGACGGAGATCTCCAAAGGACGAGTAGCGCGAGCGACGGCAAGAATCGTCGATCGCTGGCCGCTCCCCCTGTCCTCGGTACCTGAGAGATTCGGCCCCGGGGTGGCGCCCCGGGCCTTGCTCCTTCGGTGCTTCACGGGTGTGAAGACTCTCCAGACGGCGATGGTGGTGTGCAGTACGGGACCTGAGCGTGCATGGGAGTTTGCGCCTTCGGTGGCCCCGCCTTGCGACGGAGCGCTCTCCTGCAGTTAAAAAAGGATCATCGTGCGGCGGCAGTGCCCTCCAAGGCCAGGAAGCGCTCGGCCAGCTGCACCCGGTAGGCGCTGCCCTTCTCGGGCCCGACCCGTGCGAGGGCCCTTGGCGCGCGAACTTGGTCTCGGCCGGCGTGTTGACCAGCACCGCATAACCGGGCTTCCAGTCGATGCGCGCGCACGCTCAAGTCCAGCGTGGCCGAAGCCGGGGTCACGTTGCTGGCCTTGCCGGCGCGCGATGCACCGACCGTGACCACCGCCGCCTGCAGCGGGTCGATGCGGCGCGAGCTTGCAGGGCATCCAGCAGATAGGTCACGGGTGGCTCACTGCGGCTGCAGGTTGATCTGCTTGGCGATGGCGCGGTAGCGCGCGGTCTCGGCCTCGAAGAATTTCGCCGACTCGGCCAGCGTCATCGGCGCCGCGGCCACCTGCGTCTGCGCGGCCAGTTGCGAGCGCACGGCAGGGTCCTGCAGCGTCTTGCCGATGGCGGTGTGCAGGCGCACGACCACGTCCTCGGGCGTGCTCTTCGGCACCATGTAGCCGGTCCAGATCTTGTACGAGAAGTTCTTCAGCGACTGGCCCTCGCTGGCGGTCGGCACGTTCTTCAGCAGCTCCGAGCGCTGCGCGCCGAGTTGTCCGATCACCTTCAGCCGGCCCTGATCGGCCAGCGCGCCCATCGCGGCGCTGTACACGAGCACGGCGAAGTCCACCTGCCCGCCGGCGATGTCCTGCAGCAGCGGAGCGTTGCCCTTGTATGGCACGTGCGCGAGCTTGATGCCGGTGGAGGCCTGCACGTTCTCGAGGATCAGGTGGTAGAGCGAGCCGATGCCGACGCTGCCGTAGGAGAGCGGCTTGTCGGCCGACTTGCGCGCCAGCGCGATCAACTCGTCGACGCTGCCGACGGGCAGGTCCTTGCGCGTCACGAACACCATCACCGCATCGGCCACCGGCTGCACCAGGCGGAAGTCCTCGGCCTTCAGCTTCACCGCGGCGTTGGCCAGCGGCGACAGGATCACCTCGTTGGGCGAACCCTGGAACACGTAGTAGCCGTCGGCCGGCGCCGCCAGCACCTTCTGCGCGGCCAGCGCGCCGCTGACGCCGCCGAGGTTTTCGACCAGCACCTGCTGGCCCAGTTCTTTGCCGAGCGGGTTGAAGAAGATGCGTGCGATCGCATCGGACGGGCCGCCAGCGGGATAGGGGACCATCAGGTTGACCGGCTTGGCCGGGTAGGCCTGCGCGAAAGCCGCGCCGGCGCCGAGCGTCAGGCCGGCCGCCAAGGCCAGCGGGCGCAGAAATTTGGACTGGATCATGGGGTCTCCGGGGCAGAGCTCGGGGTGGACTAAAGGCGCTGGAACGCGGCGCCAATGTAGAAGCCGACTCATCCAAAGTCCAATGCATTGTTTGTTCGATTACCATGAGTTTTAAGTTCAACCCAGCCGCGACGGAACATGACCCTCGTCCAGCTTCGACACCTGCTCGCGCTCGCCCAGACCGGGTCGTTCAGCAAGTCGGCCGCCGCGTCGTTCCTGACGCAGCCGGCGCTGAGCCGCAGCATCCGCGCGCTCGAAGCCGAACTCGGACAGCCGCTGTTCGACCGCATCGGCCGACACAGCGAACTCACGCCTTTCGGCCGCGAGGCGGTCGAACGGGCGCGCGAACTCGTGCTGGCCGCCGACGACCTGCGCGACAGCGGGCGCCTCGCGCGTGACGCACAGCAAGGCCTGCTGCGCATCGGCATGGGCTCCGGGCCCGGGGCGATGCTGATGACGCCGCTGCTGCTGAAGATGGCGCAGGAGCGGCCGAGGTTGCGCGTCGAGATCGCGCGCGCCGGCACCGACCTGCTGGTGCAGGCGCTGCGCGAACGCTCGCTGGACGCGCTGATCATCGACGCCCGCTCGCTGCGCCCGGCCCCCGACCTGAACGCGCAGTTCCTGCACGAGATGCGCGGGACCTTCATGGTGCGCCGCGGGCATGCGCTGATCCGGCGGCGTGGCGGCGCGAGCTTCGACGACCTGCTGCGCTACCCGGTGGCCTCGACGCCGCTCTCCGACGAGGTGGCGCGCGTGCTGGTCGAGCGCTACGGGCCGCGCGCGCACCCCAGCCAGTTCGTCACGCTGCAGTGCGAAGAGGTGCCGAGCCTGGTCGAGGTGACGCGGCGCAGCGACACCGTGCTGCTGGCGATACGCGCGGCGGCGCCGGACCTGGTCGAGCTGAAGATGCAGGCGCCGCTGGCTGCGACCGCACGCTTCGGGCTGGTCACGCTGCGGCGGCGCACGGTGCCGCCGGGGCTGGTGATCGTCCGCGCGCTGATGGCGGACCTGCTGGTCGATCGGCCGGCGTAGTCCGGCCCTGGCGCGCTCAGTAAGTCTCGAGGTGCAGGCGACCGTTGCGCTTCAACGCGTCGCCGATCTCGTCCCAGTTCAGCCCGGCACCGGCGGCGATGTCGCGCAGCGCCAGGACCACGCCTTCTTCCATGCTCTTGAGCCCGCAGACGTAGAAGAAGGCGTTGGAGTCGGCCAGCAGCGCGGCCAGGTCGGCGGCACGTTCGCGCATCGCGTCCTGCACGTACTTCTTCGGCTGATCCGGCGTGCGGCTGAAGGCGAAGCTGATGTCGATGAAGTCCTTGGGCAGGCTTTGCAGCGGGCCGAAGTAGGGCAGCTCCTCCTTGGTGCGCGCGCCGAAGAACAGCATCAGCTTGCCGCCCTCGAACTTGCCGCTGGCGCGCAGCCGGCGCCGCCACTCGGTCATCGCGCGCATCGGCGCGCTGCCGGTGCCGGTGCAGATCATCACGATGTGGCTCTTCGGGTGGTTGGGCATCAGGAAACTCGAGCCGAAGGGGCCGATCACCTGCACTTGGTCGCCGACCTTCAGGTCGCACATGTAGTTGCTGGCCACGCCGCGCACCGGGTTGCCCTGGTGGTCCTCGAGCACGCGCTTGATCGTCAGCGACAGGTTGTTGTAGCCGGGGCGTTCACCATTGCGCGGGCTGGCGATCGAGTACTGCCGCGGGTGGTGCGGCCGGCCGTCGGCATCGACGCCCGGCGGCACGATGCCGATCGACTGGCCTTCGAGCACCGGGAACGGCATCGTGCCGAAGTCCAGCACGATGTGGTGCGTGTCGTAGTCCTTGCCGACCTCGGTGACGCGCACGTTGCCCATGACCTTGGCGGCGAGCGTCTTGGTCGCGGCCTTCGGGCCGTAGAGGTTGGTGTAGGCATGGGCGGCCGACCACGGCGGCAGTTGGGCCCCGTAGCGAGCGCTGCTGAAGACCTCTTCGCCGGTGGCGGCGGCCGCTGGCGCGGGTTGCGCCTCGGCCTGCGCCTGCACGGCCTCGGCGCCGACCCCGGCTTCGGCCAACTGCTCCTGGCTCAGCTCGGCAGGCAGCTCGCCCCAGCCGAGCTGCTCCTGCAGGCTGTAGGCCCGGGCCTTCGGCACCGTGCGCCAGTTGTCGATGCTGCCGGTCGGGCAGGGCGAGATGCAGGCCATGCACAGGTCACAGATCGAGGCATCGACGACGTAGTTGTTCGAGTCGTGGGTGATCGCCTTGACCGGGCAGATGGCCTCGCAGGTGTTGCAGCGGATGCAGATCTCGGGGTCGATCAGGTGCTGCTTGATGACGACGACGTCCGATGCGTCCATGCCGATGTCTCCTCGATGCCGATTGGCGCAGGCCTATCCGAGTCGACGCCGCGGAACCGGCTTCGCCGGGCCACTGGCGTCGACCCCTGGGGGGGAGAGCGGCGAAGCCGCCTCGGGGGTCAATTGAACCGTACGTACTCGAAGTTCACCGGCTGGCGGTTGATGCCCATGACCGGCGGGGCGATCCAGTTGGCGAACTTGCCCGGCTCGACCACGCGGCCCATCAGGCCGGCGACGTAGGCGCGGTCGGCGCCGCTGGGCAACCACTCGTCCTTCCTGGCGTTCCACTCCGCTTCGCTGAGCACGCGGCCTTCGGGCGATACCTTGGCCCCGGCGAGCGCGCCGATGTTGCGGTGGAAGGCCTTGTGCGGTGTGCTCAGACGGAACGGGATGCCGGCCTTCTCGATCACCTTGTTCCAGCGGTTCACGCCGGCGATGCTGTCCTTGATGTAGTCGTCGCGCAGCACTTCGTTCAGCGCGTTGAGCATCGGCACTTCCTTCTCTACGAGCTGGCCGTTCTGCACGGTCAGCACGCGGTAGGTCTGGCCGCGCAGCTGGTGGTCATCGGTGCGCTTGCCTTCTTCGTAGCGGCCCTTCAGCCCGGTGGAATAGAAGGTGGCGGCATTGCTCGACTCGTCGGCGCCGAACAGGTCGATGGTCACGCTGAAGTGGAAGTTCAGGTAGCGCTGGATCGTCGGCAGGTCGATCACGCCGGCCTCGCGCAGCTTCTTCGGGTCGTCGGTCTTCAGCTCGTTCATCGCCGCGCAGGTGCGGCTGATGACGCGGCTGATGCCCGACTCGCCGACGAACATGTGGTGCGCTTCCTCGGTGAGCATGAACTTGGTCGTGCGCGCCAGCGGGTCGAAGCTGCTCTCGGCCAGCGCGCAGAGCTGGAACTTGCCGTCGCGGTCGGTGAAGTAGGTGAACATGAAGAAGCTCAGCCAGTCCGGCGTTTCTTCGTTGAAGGCCTGCAAGATGCGCGGGTTGTTCTCGTTGCCGCTGCGCCGCTCGAGCAGCGCTTCGCCTTCCTCGCGGCCGTCGCGGCCGAAGTACTTGTGCAGCAGGTAGACCATCGCCCACAGGTGGCGCCCCTCTTCGACGTTGACCTGGAACAGGTTGCGCAGGTCGTATTGGCTCGGGCAGGTCAGCCCCAGGTGGCGCTGCTGCTCGACCGAAGCCGGCTCGGTGTCGCCCTGCGTGACGATGATGCGGCGCAGGTTGGCGCGGTACTCGCCGGGCACGTCCTGCCAGGCGGCTTCGCCCTTGTGGTCGCCGAAGTGGATCTTGCGGTCCTTCTCGGCCGGATTCAGGAAGATGCCCCAGCGGTAGTCGGGCATCTTGACGTGACCGAACTGCGCCCAGCCCTCGGGGTCGACGCTGACCGCGGTGCGCAGGTAGACGTCGAAGTTGCTGCTGTTGTCCGGGCCCATGTCGGCCCACCACGACAGGTAGTTCGGCTGCCACTGCTCGAGCGCGCGCTGCAGCGTGCGGTCCTCGGCCAAGTTGACGTTGTTGGGGATCTTCTCGCTGTAGTTGATGGTGCTCATGAGGTGCTCCTGTTCAATTGCCGATGCGTGTGTAGGGGCCGATCGAGCGGCCGCCGCGCAGCCGCTTCGGGGGTGGGTCAAACTCTGTTCCAGTCGAAGACGGCCTTGTCGCCCTTGCCGTAGACCTTGAGGGCACCCTTGTCGCCGACGGCGTTGGGGCGTTGGAAGATCCAGTTCTGCCAAGCCGTCAGGCGGCCGAAGACGCGCGTGAACATGTTCTCCGGGCCGTTGAAGCGCAGGTTGGCTTCCATGCCGGTGAGGGCGTCGGGGCTCATGGCCACGCGCTCTTCGATGGCGATGCGCGTCTCGTCGGTCCAGTCGATGTCGTCGGGCTTGCTGGTCACCAGGCCCACGGCGAAGGCGGCTTCGGCGTCCAGCGGCTTGCCGGCCACCGCACGGACGGCGTCCAGCGCCGGCTGTTCGTCGTAGAAGCGGCGCTGCAGGCGGCTTTGACCGGTGGCCATCGGGTAGAAGCCGAAGTTGGTCTCGCCGACGGTGATCTTCGGCGCCTGGGCTGCGTCGTCGGGCAACGCCAGGTGGTAGCTGCGGTCGCAGGCCAGCGCCAGCTCGAGCAGCGTGCCGCTGAAGCACGAGCCCGGCTCGATCAGCGCGAACAGGCTGCGCGACGACAGGTCCAGCCGGCTGAAGGTGCGGCGCAGCAGACCCGTGGTCTCGCGTACCAGCCAGTGGTTCTTGTGCGCGGCGAGCACGGCGTCGACCGCCTGCACCGCCGCCGCATCGCCCTGGGTCTTGATCAGCCAGGTGCCGATCTCGGGCTCGTTGGTGCGCATCTCGAGGATCGCGTCTTCCAGCTCGCGCGCCATCTGCAGCGGGTACCAGGCGGCGCCGGCGGCCTCGATGCCGGCGACGTCGTCCGGCTGCGCGGCGCTGGGGCCCTTGACGGTGAAGCTGGCGGTGCGCTTGGCGCGGTCGATCTCGACCGTGATGAAGGGGTAGCGCAGCGCGTCGGCTTCGATCGTGCGCGCCACCGGCGTCAGCGCGATGCCCTTGGCGCCGGCCGGGCGGTCGCTGCTCGCGGCCAGCTGCAGCGCACGCTCCTGTACCTTGGCCGCAAACTGCGCTGGCTTGGCGATGTCGTCGACCAGCCGCCAGTCCTTGGCCTTCTGGCCGCGCACGCCTTCGACACTGGTGCAGAACAGGTCGGCCAGGTCGTGGCGCACCTTCTTCTTGTCAGTGACGCGCGTCAGGCCGCCGGTGCCGGGCAGTACGCCGAGCAGCGGCACTTCGGGCAGGCTGACGGCGCTGCTGCGGTCGTCGACCAGGATGATCTCGTCGCAGGCCAGCGCGAGTTCGTAGCCGCCGCCGGCGCAGGCGCCGTTGACCGCGGCGAGGAACTTCAGGCCGCTGTGCGCGCTGCTGTCTTCCAGCCCGTTGCGCGTCTCGTTGGTGAACTTGCAGAAGTTGACCTTCCAGGCATGGCTCGAAACCCCCAGCATGAAGATGTTGGCGCCCGAGCAGAACACCTTGTCCTTGGCACTGGTGATGACCACGGTGCGCACTTCGGGGTGCTCGAAGCGGATCCGATTGATGGCGTCGTTGAGCTCGATGTCCACGCCCAGGTCGTAGCTGTTGAGCTTGAGCTTGTAGCCGGGGCGCAGGCCGGCACTTTCGTCGAAGTCGGCGGCCAGCGTGGCGACGGGGCCTTCGAACTTGAGCTTCCAGTGACGGTACTGGCTGGGATGGGTCTGGTAGTCGACGCGGGCTTGGCTCATGATATCTCCGGGGAGTGCAGTGAAGTGCAGGATGATTGAATTCAAGTCATGCAGTTTAATGCCATCACAAATTCGATGTCAAGCAGTTTAATGCTTGTCGGCAATTGAGTGCTTACGCTGGCATCGATAGCAGGTCGCGCACCGCCTTGCGCAGCGTGGCGAAGGTGGTCTCCAGCGACCCGGCGCTGGTGTCCAGCCGCAGCTCGGCCTTCGCGTAGAAGGCGGAACGCCCGGCCAGGATGCCCTTGAGATCGTCCAGGGCCTCGCGGTTGCCGGCCATCGGGCGCAGGTCGCCTTGCGCGGCGACGCGCTTCAGGTGGTCTTCGGGGTCGGCCTGCAGCCACACGGTGGTGCAGTGCGCCAGCAGCAGGTTGAAGGTGGCCGGGTCGGATACCAGCCCGCCGGGGGTGGCGATCACCGCTTCGGGGTAGATCTGGATCGCTTCTTCGAGCGCGCGTCGTTCGTAGCGGCGGTAGGCGTTCTGGCCATACAGGTTCTGGATCTCGTTGATCGAGCAGCCGGCGAACTTCTCGATCTCGCGGCTGAGTTCGACGAAGGGGAAGCCGAGGTCCTCGGCCAGCATCCCGCCCAGTGTGGACTTGCCTGCGCCACGCAGGCCGACCAGGGCCACGCGGGCGCTGCGCTGCGATCCGCCGCGGCCGTGCGCGCCGCCGGTGCCCAGCAGTTCGCCGATGGCCTCGCGCACGCGGCGCAGCGTGGCCTCGTCGCTGTTTTCCAGCATCTCGCGGATCATCAGCCACTCGGGCGATCGCGTCGTCACGTCGCCGAGCAACTCGGCCAGCGTGCACTTCAACGCCTGGGCCACCTGCAGCAGCACCAGGACCGAGGCGTTGCCCAGACCGTATTCGAGGTTGGCCAGATGGCGCTCGGACACATCGGCCGCCGCAGACAGCCCCTTGCGCGTCATGCCTCGCCGGGCCCGCAGCGAGCGCACCCGCTCGCCCAGACCGACGAGGAATGGATGCTTGTGGGCGCTGTCGGCGGCGTTGCTTTCTGCCGCGGCCGCTGGCATGGTCGAGGTCTCGGTCGCCGGGCTCTCCTGAAGCGGCGAGCCTCGGGTCAACACGGTGTCGTGCAATATAGTGCTTGACATGTCGGCCACAGGTCCCTAGAGTTCATATGCGCACAATACTGCATTGTCAGGGGATCGGCAAGTTTCCGCCGCACCTGGTGCAAGATGGCGAGAGACGAAGGCAGCGCACCCGATGCACGACACCACCCTCACCCCCGAGACCTTCATGACGCAGATTGCCGGCCGGCGGCTCGATGCCGCGCTCGACGATGGGCTGGACGCGCACCACGGTGCCCGCTGGCTGGTGTGCCCGCCCGGCCGTGCCCATCGTCTCACCGTCCGCCAGGGCCGCGCCCGGGGGCGCTGCCTGCTGCCCGAGGGCCAGATCGATTTCACCCGCTGATTCACCGGCCCGATGCGTGCCCAGCGCACGTGCCGGCCTCGACCACCGCGCCCAAGGTGCAGCAGACACCCGGCGCCACCGGAGACAGACCATGACCCAGAGCACTCAGGCCGACCCAACGAAGACCCAGGACGACGTCGCCCCGCCGGCGGCACGCTTCAACTTCGCCCAGCACCTTCTGGAGGTGAACGCGCAGCGCGCCCTCAAGGCGGCCTTCATCGACGACCTGGGAGCGCTGACCTACGGCGCGCTGTCCGATCGGGTGCGTCGCCTGGCCACAGGCCTGCGCAGCCTGGGCATCCGGCGCGAAGAACGCGTGCTGATGCTGATGCAGGACTGCAACGACTGGCCCGTCGGCTTCCTCGGCGCGATGTATGCCGGCCTGGTGCCGGTGGCCGTGAACACGCTGCTCACCGCCGACGACTACGCCTACATGCTGGAGCACTCGCGCGCGCAGGCGGTGCTCGTCTCCGGCGCGCTGCTGCCCACGCTGACGGCGGCGATGACGCGCAGCGATCACGAGGTGGTCAAGGTCATCGTCTCGCGGCCGATGGCGCCGCTGCATCCGGCGGAGGTCGAATTCGAGACCTTCGTGCAGTCCCATGCCCCGGCAGCCAGGCCGGTTGCCACGGCGGCGGACGACCCCGGCTTCTGGCTTTATTCATCGGGTTCCACCGGCCGGCCCAAGGGAACCGTGCATTCGCACGCCAACCCCTACTGGACGG
>Ga0316603_10001464_pt1 | contig 12585 bp, 7 predicted proteins | sample OWC_soil_day10_n_FD_207649 | JGI IMG/M metagenome (GOLD analysis project Ga0316603, IMG submission 207649) | Wetland soil microbial communities from Old Woman Creek delta, Ohio, United States - OWC_soil_day10_noCT | ecosystem: Environmental > Terrestrial > Soil > Wetlands | place: USA: Ohio...
TATTTGACATGATTCTTTTTTTGTGAAATTCTATAACGTTGCGGCAAAGGAACCAATTCACTAAATTTAACTTCGCCGGTGTCGATCACTCGTTGGCTGTCTCCTTCGCGAATTCCTTGAAGAGTTTAACCGCAACGTTCAGAAAATGATTCGGAAAGCCGAAAAAACTCTGAAAACTCAACCTCTAAGATCCGGTTGGATGCAGAATTCAGGTAATAAGAAATAGAAAAGAGGTGCGAGATGAATACATTTCAAAATATCACTCGGCGCGCGATCGAATTGACGGTGTTCTGGTTTGTTATTCAACTAGCGTTTGCAGGAGCCGTGTTTGCTCAATGCCGCACGGAAGCCGGAGAATTCAAAGTCAATAAGGAAGACGCTAATGCTCAAAGAAACCCGTCGGCAGCAGGCTTGCCTGACGGTGGGTTCGTGGTCACATGGGAATCAGATCGTCAGGACGGCAGCGGCTACGGAATTTATGGGCAGCTCTTCAACAGATCCGGAGACAATGTAGGCACTGAGTTCCAGGTGAACTCTTACGTAATTGATGAACAATCTAACCCGGCAGCAGCGGGTTTGCCGGATCGTGGGTTCGTTGTGACTTGGCAGTCAAACGTGCAGGATAGCAGTTCCTATGGTGTTTATGGGCAGGTCTTTGACAGCTCCGGAAACAAGGTGGGCACGGAATTCCAGGTGAACACTTACACAAATAAGACGCAAGCTAACTCTTCAGTGGCGGCTTTGTTGAGGGACGGGTTCGTCGTGACTTGGCAGTCAAACGTGCAGGATAGCAGTTCCTATGGTGTTTATGGGCAGGTCTTTGACAGCTCCGGAAACAAGGTGGGCACCGAATTCCAGGTGAACACTTACACAAATAACAGTCAAGGTCGGCCGTCCGCAGCAGGCTTGTCAGGGGGTGGGTTCGTGGTCACCTGGGATTCGGAGGGTCAGGACGGCGATCGAAAAGGCATCTATGGGCAGGTCTTTGACAGCTCCGGAAACAAGGTGGGCACTGAATTTCCAGTTAATACTTACACAACTGGTTTGCAATATTACCCATCAGTCGCCGCCTTGTCAGGGGGTGGATTTGTCGTGACATGGATGGATAGCATTCAGGAAAACGGCTACCATGGTGTTTACGGCCAGGTCTTTGGCAGTTCCGGAAACAAGCTGGGCAGTGAATTCAGGGTGAACACCCACTCAGCTAGTGATCAGTGGCGCCCTTCGGCCGCAGGCTTGTCGGGGGGCGGGTTCGTGGTGGCTTGGGAGTCATCTGCTCAGGATGGCAGTGGGTATGGGATTTACGGCCAGGTCTTCCACAGCTCCGGAAACAAGGTGGGCAGTGAATTCAGGGTGAACACTTACGCGGCTAATAACCAACTGTGGCCGTCAGTGGCAGGCTTGTCGGGGGGCGGGTTCGTGGTGGCTTGGGAGTCCTATGGTCAGGATGGAAGCGGCGAAGGCGTCTACGGCCAGAGATACTCCTGTCGTAACGGAGTCGCCAAGGACGAACTGATCGTAGACTTTGGCGAAATCTATGGACTCTGGCATTATGATCAGGAGGGACTTCCAGACTGGTCACTGCTGAACCCCGTGGATCCGGACATGATGACCGCTGTGGATATCGATGGCGACGGCCGGGATGAGCTTGCCGCCGCCTTCTCAGGCGAGGGTGTCTTTACCTATGACCCTGTCAACGATTGGCAACGGGTCAATACCGTTGACCCGGAGAAAATGATCGCCGCCGACATCGACGGGGACGGCAAGGACGAGCTCGTCGCCGGCTTCAACGGTTACGGCTTGTACTACTACGATCAACCCGGCATCTGGTCGGACGCACCGATCAACACGATCCTACCCGAGGCCATGCTGCGCTACAGTGATGGGGTCATTTGCGACTTTGGAGCCGCCTATGGGTTGTGGTCTTACAACACCTCTGCAGGATGGGTGCGCTTGAATACGGAGGACCCTGGGCAGATTGTGGCCGCGGACACAGACGGGGACGGGAAGGATGAACTCGTAGTCTCTTTTGTCGGCTGGGGGGTTTACCTCTATGAGCCGGAGGGCGGGATATGGCAGCAGATCAACACGGTGATTCCTGACAGGATCTTGTCGGTGGACATAGACGGAGACCTCAATGATGAGCTGGTGATCTCTTTCCCCGGATACGGTCTTTACGTCTTTGAGCCGGAGGGCCTGATCTGGCAGCAGCCGCCGATCAACACGGTCATTCCTGAGAACATGATCAGGCACGGCAACGGCATCGCCTGTGATTTCGGTGCTGCCCATGGGCTTTGGATCTGGACCATGACCGGCGGATGGCTCCAGCTGAACGATGTGGATCCTGTGCACATGCTGTCGGTGGATATCGACAAGGATGGAGTGGAACAGCTCGTCGTCTCTTTTTTCGGCTACGGTCTGTACTATGATGACGAAATCATCGGCTGGCAGCCGCTCAAAGATGTCGTTCCTGAAGAAATGAAATCCATCAACTTCCGTCCATAATACGTTTACTTTAATCTCATGTTTTCGGATTTCAGTTGCGTCGACGCAGGCGCCTAACCGAAGGCAGGGCTTCGAATTTGTGTTTGCAGTGCTGACCGGCAATAGAAGGGCTTGAAGTTTGCGTGTGCCTTTCGTTTGCGACCTTGGGCTGTCAAAGGAGAGAGATGCCTGGCCGTGAAGGATAAGCCGGAATAGATGGACCTGGGCCACGGGACATACAGGAACAGGGGGATCAATGAGACGGAACATGAAGAATCAACTGTGTTTTCCAGGCGTTGCCGGGATCATCCTGGTTTCCTTCACAGTACTTTTTGCGACCGGATGCGCCCCCAAAGAGGAAAAGAAGGCGAAGCATTTTGACAAGGCACAGGAATACATCGCAAGGAACGAGCTTAAGAAAGCGGTCATCGAGCTAAAAGATGTGGTGCAACTCGACCCCAAAGATGACACCGCATATGAGCAGTTGGGAGAAATCTATCTGAAGCTGAAAGAGCACGGGGAGGCTTTCCAATCCTACACCAGGGCGGTTTCGGTCAACCCGGAAAATATTAAAGCCCAGCTCAAGTTGGGCCAGATGCTCCTACTAGGGACAAAAACGGACGAGGCGAGAAAGAAGGCCGACATGATTCTCGAAAAGTTCCCTGATGATGTGGAAGCCCTGGGACTGCTGGCCGGTGTTCAGGTTCAGGAGAAAGACTTCGAGGGCGGCATCCAGACGCTCGAAAAGGCGGCTTCCGTGAACCCAGACCATTTCAATACGCAGCTCTCCCTCGGCAGGCTGTTGCTGTTAAAGGGAAAGCCGGACAAAGCACAGGAGCATTACCAGAAGGCCATTGCGCTGGACCCTTCCTCCAGTGTTCCTTATGTTGAGCTTTCGCGCATCTATGCCGGCAAAGGGGAGTGGGACAAAGCTGAAGCAGTGCTCAAAAGGATGATCCTGACCTCAGGCTCAACATATCAGGCGCTTCACGTGCTGGCCTTTTTCTACGAGAGCACGCGGAAGTTCGGGCAGGCGGAGCAGACTTATCTCAAGGCCGTGGAGACGGCGCCGCAAGGGGATGTGGCGGCCCTGATCCAGTTGGCGTCCTACTATGGGCGAATGAAATCCTATGAACGCGCGTTGCAAGCCATGCAAAAGGTTGTAGAAATCAGGAAGGATGATCTGGACGTGCTGGTCAGCATCGGCCAACTCCATTTTTACTTCAATAAAGTCCAAGAGGCGGAAGCCACCGTTGACAAGGTACTCGATAAAAAGAAGGGGCATTTGGATGCCAACCTTCTGAAGGGTCGGATCCTTTTTGCGAGAAAAGATTTCGGTAATGCCCTTGAGAGGTTTGATGTGGTCGTGAGAGAGAGCCCCCGCAATGGCCTGGCTTATTACTACAGGGGGTTGTGTCACATAGAAAAAGGCGAGCCGAAAATGGGCCGGCAGGATCTCCTGAAAGCGTTGGAATTCAATCCCGGTCTCCTGGATGCAAGGCTCCTCCTTGCGGAATTTTACCTCAAAGACCGGAATGCCGATCTGGCTCGTCAGCAGATTGATGCAGCAGCGAAAATCTCCCCTCAGAACCCCCGCGTCCTGATCTACGCAGGAAGCCTGAAGGTTCTTGAGGGGGACTTGAAAGGGGCTGAGGAGATTTACAGCAGGATCATCCAGGCGGATGCGGACTATGCGCCCGCCTACACGCAGCTGGGGCTCATTTACAACCTAACGAACCGACAGCCGGAGGCCCTCAAGTTCTTCAACAAAGCCCTGGCCTTCAGTCCACATCAGACAGAGGCCCTGTCTCTGATCGTGGCGCTCTATGTTCGCGACAAGAAATACGACGAGGCCCTAAAGGCCTGTGAGGACCTCAAGAAGAAGGTCACGAATTCGCGGGCAAGTCTTGCCCACATTGAGTACCTGGAGGGAAAAATCTTCCTGGCGAAGAAAGATTACAAGACCGCTGAAAATCGGTTCAAGAAAGCGGTTGAGAAGGAACCCGACAATCTTGCCGCCTACGTGGCCTTGGCCGAAATCTATGCCAAAGAAAAGCGTTTCGACGAAGCGATCCAGGAGTACGAGGGTGTGATTGCCAAGAACCCCAAATATCTCGCAGGGTACATGGCTCTGGGAACGATCTACGACCGGAAGGGAGACGATCAAAGAGCGCAAGCTTACTACAGAAAAGCCCTCAACATCAACAACAGCTTCGGGCCTGCCGCCAACAACCTTGCATGGAATCTTGCGGAGAGGGGCGGCAACATCGACGAGGCCCTGACCTTTGCGCAAAAGGCGAAGGAGCAGCTCCCCGACAGTTCAGCAGTCATGGATACCCTGGGATACATCTACTACCTAAAGGGCAGCTACCTGAACGCAGTCACGGAATTCCAGGACAGCCTGGCCAGGGATCCGGAAAACCCAGTGATCAATTTTCACATGGGGCTCGCTCAATACAAGAACAACGACAAGGCAAAGGCCAAGGACTATTTTGAAAAGGCGCTGGAGCTTGACCCCAATTTCAAGGAAGCCGATGAAGCCCGAAGGCTGTTGAAAGAAATCAGTTTACTTTAAATAGTCTGAAACTGAAACTGTTTCGTAACCTGCCTGCGGGGGCAGGGATGCGCAGGTGTCCTGTTCTAAAACAGCCTTTGGTTGCACCCACAGGGCTGCAAGGGACATGAGAGGTAGTCTTGACACATTGAAAATATTCCCTTTTAAGATACTCTTTCTTTGCATCTTATTACCGCCTCTTTGCTACATCATGACGCTGAGCGGTTTGGAGAAATACTTGGCCAAACAGGAAACGGAAAAAGTGCAGGAGCTCATGATCCAGGACCAGCAGGCGCTTTACGAAGGGCGTCACACGATTAAGGATGAGATTAACCGGAATATCGGCATCTATCTCAGGGATGATTTCAAACAGAGGATCGGAATCGAGATCAAGATTCTGGTCAAAACCAGAGACGACCGCATTCTCTACGCCTCCCAGGCCAAATTGGACGTTATGGCGCCGACCCCGGGGGAGAGGGGTTTTTCAGAGAGCGGGTGGGAATCGCTCCGATACACGGAAGTCGCTTCGGAGAATTATCGGATGCTCAATGACGGCTTGATCCTTGACGTGGATTTACAGATCGGTCAGAATACTTGGCTGTCCAACAGCATCCTCATTGTGTACATATTGCTTTCTCTGACCGTCCTACAGGCCTTTATCAGAAAAGGCCTCCGTTTGATGGAACAGGAGGAGAGAGAACACAAGAGACTGATTCAGGGCCTCTCAGACCAACTTCACCAGGCTGAGCAGAAACTCAATGAGGTGGAAGCGAGAGAGACGGAATACCAGCAGAGAATCGCCACTCTCAGAAAAGATAAAGACGAATTGGCCAGAGATGTGGACGGACTGATCGAGGAACTGGAAAGCCAGGAGACAGGTCTCAAAGAACAGAAGCGGATCAAGGAGGAGATGGCGGTTCAGGTGAGTCAGCTCAAGGAAGATCTGAACGGGCTGATCTGGCAATCCAGGAAGATCAAAAAGACGTTGGAGACGGCAAGAAAACGCTTCGGAGTGCTTTACAGGAATGTCGTATTCACGGATCGAGCCCTGGAAGGTCTTCTTGCGCTGACCAATGAGCTTCAGTTGAAAGCAGAGGAAACAATTCACAAGCTGAACGACGATGAATCGGCTGTAACGGTAAAGCGCAAGGTCTTTGGGAAAGGAGGAAAGATGGATTTCCTCGAGGTGACCTTTGCGTATTCAGGGAGGCTCTATTATCAGAGGGATTCTCAGGCCAGGAAAATGATCGTGGCCATTGGAACCAAAAAAACTCAGGAAAAAGACCTGGCGTATCTTCAAAGTATAAGATGATGTACCTTGTCCGAATTGAATGGGTAGAAGAAACCTTGCGTGAAGGTTAAACTGTCTAAAATGACTAAAACGTACGGCCTCCGGCGCGGTCCCAGATAAATCAGTCGGGCGTGGCCAATGGCCTGCATTATGGGGTGCTCTCGCTCTTTGTTGCATCCCCCGGGGATGGGGGGAAGTCCGAGGCAGGTTTCGAGTCGCCGGGGCTCGCAGCGGTCCCCTGTGGGGTTCCGCCCGGCGGCGGTGCATTTCGAATGACTTTGAAGGCTTCAGGCGTCTCTTTGCCCGTAACCGGGCTTCCTGGGGGCGGAGCATTTTCGATGACTCTGAATGCCGGCGGCAGAGGCCCGTCAGACGCAGTAGCGCCGCCAGGAGCCGGAGCGTTCTCCTGGGTTTTGAAGGCATCCGGAAGTGCGGACTGCGCTGCACCTGAGCCGGGCGCCTGAGTCGCAGACCCGCCCTGGGCAGGCTGAGGTATAACCCTTGGCGGTCGACGCACCGTTGCGGCAGGCGGTGTAGAAGTCGAAGGCTTGGATCTCACAGCGGGCACAGGCCGGGTCGTGGCTCTTGGGGGCTGTGCACCGGGCTTAGTCGACTGAGCCGCGGCAGAGGTCCCTCCGCCCATAACCATCACGCCTGCGACCTTGTTCTTGGCGTCAAACATGAGGCTGTAATTCAGGTTGGCAAGAATGCGCTTTAACCCTTCCTCAAGGGGCAGGTCATTGAAGGTCACGGAGATCTTTTCCTGAAAAAGGGTTTCATCTCCCCTGAACCAGACTCCCGACTGCCTCTCAATGCCCCGTGCCACGTCCAAAAGCGTGCTCTCTTTGAGGTTCACGGAGAGCAAGCCGGCCTTAACGCTCACTGCCTCGGCACACAAAGCATTTTGACAAAGGAAGAGGCCAAGGATACATGAAGAAATGAAGAACCCACAAAACCTGGTTTTGATCGCTTTCAGAACCATCTCTAGTTCCCTGCAAATGGTCAGTCTATATCTGCCCAGCCGGCTGCTATGGGCCGGCAACTTCAAAATAGACGTTCGAAATCATATCACACTTGCCGAATGTTATCATTACAATGTTAATGAGCTGCCAATCTTGTGGACAATCGCACTTGCGGCTACAATAGGTTGTACCTATTAATAATTTCCCCAAGAAAAACTGGGCTTCAAACAAGGGATTTGATTTCCAAATAATAAACACTTACAATCATCGGGCTTAGATAGAGCTAAAGGAAATGAATCTCAAACGATTCTTGTTGCTGGGAAATATAATTCTCTCAGGTCTTATTCTCTGGGCAGGAGTGTCCGTTGTCGTCACCTGGGCAACGAGCGGGCGGACAGGAGACGCCGATTTGTCTGTCCCATCCAAGGTGTCGATGCCCAAAGAGCGCGCTGCTTCTAATGGCAAACGGTTGGAAGATTATGCCTTGATCACAGCCAAAGATGTCTTTCACACCAGCAAAGAGACTGCCAAGACAGCCGGAAAAGATGACGAAGATATCAAGGTCACGGATCTGAATCTCGAGCTGAAAGGCACCGTGGTGGGATACGGGAAAGATTCCTACGCCTTTATCCTGGACAAGGGATCGAAAAGACAAGAGGTCTACTACGCCAATGATTATGTGATGGGCGCCCAGATTCTCAGGATCATGAAGGGCCGGGTCATCCTGAATGTGAGTGGAAGTGAAGAGGCTCTTCTCATGCTCGATGAGAGCCGGACACTTCCGGAAATGAGCTCGGGTGAAGAGAGGTCAGGCGCAGAGGCTGTGAAGCCAACTTCGCAGGGGGCCACACCGTCCCAAAGGAGAATCATCACTCCGAGAAGAGGGATGGGAAAGACGGAAGGGTCGTAAGGAGCGCAGAGCAAGAACAGCTTTAGTAGGACACAGATTTCCACAGATGATCACAGAAGGGTTGTTCCGATCAAAGAATGAACGAATGAAGCAGGACACAAAAGCACATAAGAAATTCCTGGGTGTTCTTCTGATCGCCCTGGTCCTGTGCCTCGGCATCTCTGCCGCTATTGGCCAGGAGAAAGAGGCAAAACCCGCCTACATCACGATGAACTTCAAAGATGTGGACCTGCATGTCTTCATCAAGTTCATCAGCGAGCTCACGGGCAAGAACTTTCTCACCGATCCCAATGTCAAGGGAACCGTCACCATCATCTCCCCCCAGAAGGTCACGGTGGACGAAGTCTACAGGGTCTTCCTCTCCGTTCTGGAGGTGAATGGCTTCACCGTGATCGAAGCCGGCCAGGTGAGCAAGATTGTCCCTACGGCTGCGGCGAAGACAAAGGCCATAGAGACCTTCCTGGAAAAAAAACTGAGAACGCCTGAAGACAAGATCGTCACCCAGATGGTTCCTCTGACGCACGCTGATGCCTTGAACCTTGCGAGGCTCCTTGCCTCGCTGGTCGAAAAAACCGGCCTACTCGTGCCTTATGCAGAGACCAACACCCTCATCGTGATCGACACCCTGTCGAACATCAACCGCCTTGTCCGAATTATCACGGAGCTGGATGTTCCCGGGGATGAAGAAATATGGGTCACACCGCTCAAGTATGCCAAGGCGGATGACCTCGCGAAAAAACTGGCAACCCTCTTCCAGGAGCGAAGAGGCGCAGCCGCAGGGGCGGGGCAGCAAGCAGGGTTGGTCAGGGCCGATTTGAAGATCCTTCCTGATGAACGGACCAATTCTCTCGTGGTGCTGGCGGGCCCCAATCCCATGGCCAAAATCAGAGTGCTGGTGGACAGGCTGGATCAGAGGCAAGCTCGGCCGAGGGAGAACATTCACATCTATTCCCTCCAGAACGCCGTTGCGGAAAACCTGGCCAAGGTTTTGATGGAGATTCCCGGCAAAGGCACCAAGGATGAAAAGGCAAAAGCGGCGCCCGTATCGAAGGATGTGCAGATCTCCGCAGACAAGTCAACCAACGCCCTCGTGATCATCGCGGAACCCGAGGAGTACGCGATTCTGGAAGAGGTGATCAAGAAGCTGGATGAGCCCAGGACCATGGTCTACGTAGAAGCGCTCATCTTGGAAGTCTCTGCGAACAAGGCTCTGGAACTGGGAGTGGAATGGCGTGTGGGCAACACCTACGACGGCGGGTATGGCGCCGGGCAACCAGGAGGCGTGTGGTTCGGCGGATCACGAGGATCGAACAGCCCTATCGCAGACGCCTACAACACTGGAACGCTTACCGGGCTGCCGGCGGGCTTTGTGGCAGGCGTCCTCGGCAAGGGCATTACCCTAGGCTCCATCACTTTCCCCACCATAGCGGCCTTTGTGAGGGCCGTAAAGACGGACAGCGATTTCAACATCATTTCGACGCCTCAGATCATGACATTGGACAATGAAGAAGCGAGCATTGAGGTGGGTTCGAACATCCCGTTTGTGACTCAAGTCGACCAGGGGACGGAGACAACTTCCCGGGCGATTCAGAACTTCCAATACAAGGATGTGGGTGTTACGCTCAAGGTCACTCCCCAGATCAATGACGAAGGTTTCATCAGACTCAAGATAGAAGAAAGCGTGAAGTCGGTTGTATCGCAGACCGCTCTTCAAGGAACGGTACTTGCGCCGACGACCACTTACAGAACCGCCAAAACGAGCATCTCAGTGAGGGACAGAGAAACTGCGGTCATCGGCGGTTTGATCGAAACAAGAATGGATCGGGGAACCACCCAGACTCCTTGCCTGGGAAGCCTCCCTGCCTTTGGGTGGCTCTTCAAGACCGCTAACGATCGGGATGAGAAGACCAATCTCATGGTTTTCTTGACTCCCCACGTAGTGAGAAATGCTGAAGAGGCCACGGAGATTTTCGGGAAGAAAAAGGGGTACATGGACAAGGAGGCGGACAGGGCCAACAAGGTGCAGGAGCAGGAAATTATCAGAAAGAAGGCCTTTGAGTCCGACTGGGGATTCGGGACCGCTGAAGACGGTAAACAGTAGAAAAATGCAGTAAGCACAAAAGGAAAAAACGTAGCAGATAAGCCTAACGTAGTAGAATCGAAAAAAATCAGTCACAAAACCCCGAAAGGGGAAGGTGATTGTTGTCTCCTTTATCTTTTAAGACGCAATGTTTAAAACTCTCTTCAAAAGCCACACGCGCAATCACCAGCCTCCTCCTCCTGACGCCGACTCGGCTGTGCCTGGACTTTTCGTGCAGGACATGACGGAATCGGAACGCCTGTCGCAGTATTCGAATGAGCTCGGCATTCCCGTCAAGAAAAGGCTCCTCGACGACCTTCACTTTGAGGGCAAGCTGGACATTCCCATCCAGTACTTCAAACGCATAGGACTGGTCCCTCTTTTCGTGGAAGAGGGAATTCTGACCGTGGCCATCAACGACCCGGCGAATTTTCAGGCTGCCGATGACCTGGCCCGCCGCTTCGGGTTCAAGGGAATCCGCATGGTGCTGAGTCCTCTTGGAGAGATCCACTCGGCCATCAACGCGCTCTTCGATCAAACGAGCGATGAGGCGGAGAGGATGGTGCAGGACCTGGAATCGTACCAGTCCGAGGACCAGGTTTTCACCGAGCTCGAAGACCTGCAGGACCTCATGGATGTCACCAACGAGGCTCCGATCATCCGCCTCGTCAACGTGGTTCTGACGCAAGCCCTCCGAAGGCAGGCGAGCGACATTCACATTGAACCCTACGAAACAGACATCAAAGTCCGGTTCCGGATCGACGGGATCCTTTACGAAATTTTCTCCCTGCCCAAGCGGTTCCAGGCCCACATCGTTTCAAGGTTGAAGGTCATGGCCAACCTGGACATTGCGGAAAAAAGGCTCCCTCAGGACGGGAGAATCAAGATCAAGGTGGCCAATAAGACCGTGGACATAAGGATTTCCGTCATCCCCATGGCCTTCGGAGAAAGGATGGTGCTCCGGCTGCTCGACAAGAGCATTTCCATTCTCGGCCTTGCCGACATGGGCATGGCCGAAAAGAGGCTCGAGATCTTCGAGAAGCTGATCAACAAGAACACGGGCATTCTCTTGGTCACAGGCCCCACCGGAAGCGGCAAAACCACGACCCTCTATGCGGCAATCAACCGGATCAACTCCAGGGAAAAGAACATCATCACCATCGAGGATCCTGTCGAGTATGAGTTAAAGGGCGTGGGCCAGATCCAGGTGAACCCCAAAACAGAGCTCACCTTCGCCAGGGGGCTCCGCTCGGTCCTGAGGCACGACCCGGACATCATCATGGTGGGCGAAATCCGTGATCTGGAAACCGTGGAGATCGCCATTCAGGCCTCCCTCACCGGCCATCTCGTGTTCAGCACCCTTCACACCAACGACGCGACGGGCGCTCTCACGCGCCTGGTGGATATGGGCGTGGAGCCTTTTCTCATCGCCTCGTCCTTGCTGGCGGTTCTGGCACAGCGGCTCGTGCGGAGGATCTGCCCGGAGTGCAAGGAACCGTTCCATCCCGAGGAGTCCCCCCTAGAAGAACTAGGGCTTCCGAAGGATCAGGTGTTCTATCATGGCCGGGGATGTGAGACGTGCATGCAGAGCGGGTATCGGGGAAGGACCGGCATCTTCGAGCTTCTCGTGATGGACAACGACATCCGGCACCTTCTCACCTCCGGCGCGGATTCGGTGAAGATGAAGGACATGGCGGTGCGCAACGGTATGGCCACCCTGTTTGAAGACGGCCTCTTGAAGATGAAGAACGGGATGACCACGCTCAGCGAGGTGCTGCGAGTCACGCAAGAGTAGAGATGAAATCCGCTGTGGCGGATTTCATATTAGGAGCGCATGCCTGTCTTTGAATACAAAGCTCTGGACAGCAAAGGCAAGAAGATCCGCGGACTGATCACGGCGGACGGTCCTTCTGCTGCCAGGCTCAAGCTGAGCCAGGACCTCATTTACCCCACCGAAATTCGGGAAGTCAAAGAAGAGGAAAAAAAGCTCTTCGCAGAAGCGGCCGTTTCGCCCTTCGCCAAACTGCAGCGGGTCAATCCGGTGGAAGTCACCACCGCCCTGAGGCAGCTGGCGACCCTCATTTCTTCAGGCCTTCCTTTGGTGGAAAGCCTCGGGGGGGTGGTCGACCAGAGCGAGGAACCGAAGCTCAGGAAGATTTTCACCCAGGTCCGTGAACGGGTGCTCGAGGGCAATTCCCTTGCCCAGGCCATGTCCGCACACCCCGGAATCTTCAGCCATATCCACGTGAACATGGTGAGGGCGGGTGAGACCGGAGGGGCCCTGGACATCATTCTGAAGCGGCT
>Ga0316603_10001465_pt1 | contig 12583 bp, 9 predicted proteins | sample OWC_soil_day10_n_FD_207649 | JGI IMG/M metagenome (GOLD analysis project Ga0316603, IMG submission 207649) | Wetland soil microbial communities from Old Woman Creek delta, Ohio, United States - OWC_soil_day10_noCT | ecosystem: Environmental > Terrestrial > Soil > Wetlands | place: USA: Ohio...
TTTTCTACGGACTCCCCTACCACGTCTGCCCCACGTGCGCTTTGTACGAGCGCGCAACGACTGTTACAGGCCACCGGGCAGAAGGTGAGTGGGCCATGGCCGCCCGGGACAGGACGATCACCATATGATCCGCTTAGACAGGGGGTAGGAAGACGTGCTTCCCGCCCCTCCCATCGCGGCGGTCCGCTGACCGCCGCGCGATGAGGTGAATGTGAGCATGCATCACCGTCTGACCTGCCGCCCGCCCGGTGTTGATGGCAATGTTGAATCCCCCGATTTCAGAATCCTGTCCGAGTATCAAGGTGCGCGCCTCGACCAGCAGTTCCTGGCAGGCCACCACTTCCGCTCCTTCGAGTTCGAACCAGTCCGCCACATGTCGCTTGGGAATAACGAGCAAATGCCATTTCGTGATCGGATGGATATCCTTGATGACGACGGCGAGCTGGTTCTGAAGCACTATCACTCTCTTGTCGATCGAGCAGAATGGACATCCTGGCTCTGACGACGTCGTTTCGCGGGGGCTTGTTGCTGTCATGCTTCTCCAGATCCTTCAAGGTGAGTCATTGCAGTACCGGGAGGCCCCGGGACTCGTTCCGGGAGATTGGTACCGTTTTTCTCCGGGGAAGCACCTGTGCAGTCCAGAGAACGCAATTGTTTCCATGCCCTGATGTGTGGAGCGTGCGGTCTCCCGGCCGGAAAAGCAAAATGGCAACGGAATGTCCGCTGCCATTTTGGTCTTGCTTCTGACGCAATGCGATGCGAGGGTTTTACTTGGCCATCGCGTTCTTGATTGCACCGACAATGGCCATGAGCACGCCACCCCCAACTCCGCCACCCGCTATGCTTCCAATGATGCTCCCGATATCCAGGCTGCCGCTCGGCTCTGCCGCGATTCCGAGCTGCCCGAGCAGCCAACCACCGAGGCCGCCGCCCAGGATACCGACCACAGAATTCCACACGGTGCCCAGGGTGAGTTTCTTCATAAGTGAGCCAGCGAGATTTCCACCAACGGCACCGCTGACGAGCTGAATGAGCAACGATACGATGTCCATGTGATGAGTCCTTTCTCGTTGAGGCTAGATGGTAAGGCGGGAGTGGTTTGAAGCTGCATGAATGTACGACAACGCCATCAGACTGTCAACATGGGGGCCGGCAATTTTACACGGCAATTCTACACAGGCAATCTCCCGCACGCGATTCTGCACCGGAATGCCTGCTCCCGTCCTACATGCTGGTCTGCGGGTTTCACCACATTCAAACGAGGAGGCGTTCCAATTCCTGCACGGATACGCTGTTTTGATGGAACTGCCCCCACCATCTGCCGCACCTGTTTGCATCCAGCGGAATTCCTATGACCGGGACATCCACTCGCATGCACAGCCGTATGCCTCGAATCAACTCAGGTATGCATGCCACACCAAGCACTCCAACGCTCTTGCCCTGTTTGCGTAATCGCCGGAGAAGGGACTGAAGATTTGCTGTCATCCAGATGTACGGTGTCACCCCATGCCGGCGAAGAAGCTTGCTGACTGTATTCAAAACGCAGTCCACCGTGCAGCTCCTGCACACATGATCCTCCCCGTGAACCACGGACTGACATGTGACGGTTACGTCGTGCAGGCAGTGGGGGAGAAACGCGAGGCGCATGTCGCAGTTGCGAAATCGGGTCACGTTAAAGCGATTGACCAGCTCTACTTCGAGCATGTGAAAATGATACTGCTCTTCGCTGGTGGCGAGCACCCGATCCCAGTGTTGAGCCAGTGGGAGTGAATTTAGATGGGATTCAACGTTCACGGTATACCGGTGGAGTTGCTCCCGCAGCGTTCGGGCGAGTGCTGCTTCTAGCGAGACATCCGACACCCGCAACAACAGCCGTCTGAGGTGGCGTTTGCTTCTGCTGGTTCTTCGAACGATTTCCAGCAACGGCTTCAGATCGTTCCCCTGCTGTACGAGATCATCCGCAATGAGACGGATGCGCCTGTAGTACCCATCGGTCTCTTGATCATCGCCAAAGAGCGAATACGTCCTACCTTCACCCGGCTTTGGCACTCTCGATCTTGACGGTTCTGACATCTGAAAGTCCGGATTGTCTGGCCTCACTCACTCGGCGGGGATTGGTCTTCGAAGACTCAGGCGAACCATCGCATATCCCAGCAACCCCGTGACCAATGACGAAGCCAGGACAGCGATCTTCGATTGCTGAATGAGCACGGTCTCCTGGAACGCAAGCAACGTGATGAAGATCGACATCGTGAATCCAATGCCTGCAAGAACGGAGACAGAAGCGATGTGCCTCCATGCAAGGCCGGCGGGCAGGATAAGAATGCGCAGCCACTTCCCCGCCACCGCAAACAGTGTAATGCCTATCGGCTTTCCGAGTACAAGTCCAAGCGCGATACCGATGCTGTTAGGTTCAAGCAATGCCGTGTGCCAACCGGGAGCAATTGTCAGACTCGTGTTCGCTAGTGCAAACAACGGCAACACGAGGAACGCCACCGGGTAGTGTAGAAAGTGCTGGAGACGGGCAGAGGGAGAATGTTCATCCCCCTTCCGGAAAGGGATGAGGAACGCGAGGACTACGCCGGACACCGTGGCATGAATACCCGAAAGATGGATGAAGTGCCACAAGAACACACCACCGATCACATACACCGTCAGACTCTCGATCCTGAGGCGGTTGCATGCCAGCAACACGGCAGCCACGAGGGCTGCAATCAGGAGATTGGACACGGAGAGAGCGGATGTGTAGAAGAAAGCGATGACCAGGATTGCGCCAAGATCATCGATGATAGCCAGCGCGGTCAGGAAAACCTTCAATGCGAGCGGCACACGGTTACCCAGAAGCGAGAGGACGCCGAGTGCGAATGCAATATCCGTGGCCATCGGAATACCCATACCACGTTGCGTGATTGTCCCGGCATTGACGGAGAAATGCAGAAGGGCGGGCACGAGCATCCCCCCTACTGCGGCCACAATGGGTACCATCGCTTTGCGCGGGTGTGAAAGTTCGCCGACGTAGATCTCACGTTCGATCTCCAGACCAATGAGGAGAAAAAAGACCGCCATCAAACCGTCGTTGATCCAATAGGAAACGTCCTGGCCCAGGAACGGCAGTTGCCATACTGAAGTATACCAGGAAGCGAAGGAGGAATTCGCCAGGGTCAGTGATATCGCCGTACAGACGATGAGGACCAAACCCGAAGCCTTTTCGGTCTTGAAGAATTCGAGGAAGAGTCGCGTCATAGGAGCAGGAAGAAGAATGTTCTTTTAGATAAGTACACATGAATTGGGAAATTGTCAACGGCTAGAAAAGGAATTGACCACACTTTTTTGTACTTTGCCGGGAAGCTTAAAGGATCGTGCTCCACAATGATGCCTCCACAGAGGATGTTCTCCACAGCCGAAAAGGCAACCCAGGGAAATTGGCGTACATGAATCAGGATCTGGCCCAGGGATCCCGGATTTCTCCCGAGCGCACAAGGTGAGGAGGATTGAAATGGATCTGCAGAACAGATTCTCGCGGATGTTCCTGCAATGGCTGATCGTGAACATGTTCCTCTGTCTCGTCGCAGAGGACGCCCATGCCCAGGGGCAACGCGCCGCGCCGGAGAAACGCAAAGAACGCGTCGCCGCCGGTACCATGCACACAAGCAGCAGCGATGTCTATGCTGACATCGGTGGACGCTCCATTGAAGGACGTCGTAGTGTGCTCGAGGAAATCCGACCGCCGGTGTTGCCCCGCAAGATGCTGCCGGCCGGAAAGTCCAATCCGCGTTCAGCGTTCACACCAACGCAGAAACTCGATACCCCGGAGGAGTTGAACGTTGAACTCGAGCGGCAGCGAGGCAGGTATGCCCCTTTCCTCGAGGATCTCGCACCCGGGCTTCATTCCCTGCGCGAGACTCTGCGGCTGGAAGAGTTCCAGTGGAGGCTCGAGACCGATGCAGACCGTCGGGACTTTCAATATACGCTCAGCGGCGCGGGTGACTGGACCGCCGTGAGAATCCCCCACTTCGGCGGACCCATCGGACGGGCTGTAGCATACTACCGGACCACGTTTCCAATAACGTCCACGATGCTCGAGAAGGGCGCCATCGTTGTGCGCTTCGGCGCCGTGGACTACAAAGCACATGCGTTTGTCAACGGACACTACATCGGGTCGCACGAAGGGTTCTTCGCGCCGTTCGAATTCGACTGCACCGCGCACGTACGCGAAGGCTATAACACGCTGGTGGTCAGGGTCGAGAACGACGCAATCTACATGGGCAACGACTCCTGGGGGCAGCCAGAAGAAGGCGACAAATTGTACGCCGCCACGAACCTCGGTTGGGACGATCCCGGGATGGGTTGGCATCATTGCCCACCAGGATTCGGTATCTACCAGGATGTGTTCGTAGAGGGACGGGCGAAGCTGCATGTGTCTGACCTGTGGGTGCGCCCATTGCCGGATGAGGAACGCGTCGAGGCCTGGATCGAGGTCTGGAACCAGGACCGCCGAAACCGGCCCGCCTCGGTTGAGATATCTGTGTTCGGTCAGAACTTCAAAGAGACCGTCATACGCGGGCTCCGGCACACGCCCGGTGCACGGATTATCCCCGGTGTCGGCGATCTGCAAAAACCAACCGACAATCAGAGCGTGATCCTCACGATGGGAGCCGGGTCGAATCTCATCAGGGTGCCGCTCGGCATTCCACGTCCACGCCGCTGGGACCTCAACAACCCGTGGCTCTATCAGATCCAGGTCCGTCTGCTTGACGACTCCGGGCGCGTTGTGGACAACGCAAAACGGCAATTTGGTATGCGCTCTTTCCGGCAGGACACTGCCAGGATTCCACGCGGCCGGATGTTCCTTAATGGACGAGAGATCAGGCTGCGCGGCGCAAACACCATGGGCTTCGAACAGCAGGACGTCTTCCGGAAGGATTTCAAGCAACTCGTGGACGATATCCTTCTCGCGAAGACCTGCAACATGAATTACCTCAGGCTGACACAGAGGCCCGTGCAACCTGAAGTGTACGAGTACTGCGACAGGCTCGGGCTGATGACGCAGACAGACCTGCCGCTCTTCGGCTGCCTGCGCTACAACAAATTCGCCGAGGCTCTCCGTCAAGCCGAAGAGATGGAGCGGCTGGTGCGCGGTCATCCGTGCAACATCATGATCAGCTACATCAACGAACCGTTCCCGAATGCCAGTGGAAAACCGCACCGTCATCTCACCCGCCCGGACCTGGAGGGTTTTTTCGGGGCTGCCGATCGTGTCGTCCGGGCGCAGAATCCTGACCGCGTCGTCAAACACATCGAGGGTGACTACGATCCCCCGAGTGAGACTCTGCCGGACAACCACTGCTATTGCGGATGGTATAATGGTCACGGACTTGAGCTTGGGAAACTGCATCGCGGCTACTGGGTGCCGGTCAACCGCGACTGGCTCTATGCATGCGGCGAGTTTGGGGCAGAGGGTCTGGATCCCGTGAACCTTATGCGCCGTCGCTATCCACGCGAATGGCTCCCCGGGGCCGATGAATCCTCCTGGTCCCCCGATGCCATTCCAGGCGCACAGACCGGGAAGTTTCACTACATGTGGTTCGACACACAGCACACGCTTGATGACTGGGTGCAGGCCAGCCAGCGCCACCAGGCATGGGCCACGCGTTTCTTTGCCGAGCGGTTCCGCCGTGACAACCGGATGGTAAGTTTCGCGATTCATCTCTTCATCGATGCCTTTCCCTCCAGCTGGATGAAGACTATCATGGACTGTGAACGCCGCCCAAAACCGGCATACTTCGTCTATCGGGATGCGCTTGAACCCCTCACCGTCAGCATCCGGACTGACCGCTGGGCGTTCACGTCCGGGGAGCAGACGAGATTTGAATTCTGGATCTGCAACGATACGCCTGAGTCGCCGAAGGGGTTACGGCTCCGATGGCAAATAGAACAGAACCATCGTGTTATTTTCGCTCAGGACGGTCCGGCCGATGTGGAAGCAACACGCGCCACATTTCAGGGATTCTTTGCGACCACTGCACCGCGCGTTGCTGAGCGGACCAGGTACACAGTGCGGCTCGCGCTCGCGGAGGGCGACAGCATCATGCGCGACACCGCCATCGAATACGAAGTCTATCCATCACTGCCCGATCCAGCTGCTTTACCGGTCAGCGTGATCGGGACAGGCAAGGCGCAGCAACTGATGCGGGAATTGGGAGCGAAACCAGAAACGAAACCACCGTCGGTGTACCTGGTGGACGACTATGCCGGCTATGAACAGCGTCGTGGTGACATTGACCGTGCCGTGGCTGCCGGTGCGAGAGCGGTGTTCCTTGAACTTCCCGCCGGAGAGTATGAAATCGGGGGTTCCATGGTCCACGTAGAAGAGTGTGTGATGCGATCCCGGGAATTCGTCTCGCGCGCTACCGGACATCCCTTGGTGTCCGGATTCGAGCCGGAGGATTTCAAGTGCTGGTTTGACCAGAAGGCGGGATACTTTCGGCCGATTCTGCCCACGGTATTCGAGGCAGACGGATGGAAACCGATTCTGACGAATGGCAACGGAATATGGGGCGGTGCCGCATGGAGGAAGATGCTGGCTGCGGCCGAATTGCCCAGCGGGCACGGGTCGTACATCATCTGCCAGGTTGAACTGACAGGCAGGATCAAACACAACCCTGCTGCTGCGATATTTGCGCAGAGGCTGCTTACGAGGTGAGTGGCACAGGCGGCAGCCCACCGCTCACATGCGCGAAGGGAACCCGGCGGGGCGATCGGATGCCCACACGTGGGCATACTCGTCCAGCAGGAGCAGGTACATTCGGTACTGATCGAGAGACACGCCGGGCGGCGTCTGGTGGTCGACACTGGGAATGATTCCCCCTGACCGAGCCAGCGGGGACAGCCGCTCGAACTCCTCACGCAACGATGCTTCGCCGAGGTTCATGACCATCTTGTCGAAGTGACCGACCATGCACAGGGCCGGGAAGTTCTGCCGCAGACTCATTCCGTCGACTCCAGCCTGCCGCTCCAGAGGAAGCACCCCATTGATCCCCACCGATTGCAGCCATGGGACGAGCAGGGTCACATCCCCATCCGTATCGACAAAGGTCAGTGTGTTCATATCGCGGGCCCGCTCCACCAGACGGCGGTAGTACGGAGACAGGAACTCTTCGCAGATCTCGCGCGATACCATGGGGCCGTTGTTGTAGGACATGTCCTCCGCTACAGTCATGAATGTCGGCCTGCATGTCCTGCCGATTTCATCCAGGATCCGCAAATTGAAATTCAGGAGATCCTGATTGATGCGATGGACGAGTTCAGGTTGATCGTAGTACGCAAGCATCAGCTGCATGAACCCCATCAGGGTGCGGGGCAGCCAGAAGAATCCTTCAAGCGTAATCCATACGACAGCATTGCCCCTCGCCTGACGATCGGCCCAGGGCGCCATCTGAGCCAGTGTCGCGCTGTGATCCGGAAACAGCAGAGGACGAATCCTAATGTAATCATCCATGGTAGCGACGTGACCTTCGATCCGGTCTTTCACCACTTCCGCCGCCGCATCGCTAGTGCCGAACCAGAACTGCTTGTACGGATCCAGGCCGAAGTACTCGTGAATCGCAAACACATCCTCGGCCAGCCGGAGAGGAAGGCCTTCGCTGCGCCAGCGGGCTAGCGTCTTGTCCCACCACATCGCCCATTCCCACTTCGGCAGGCGGTCAACCTGCTGAAAGTTCATGACCGCCCGGAATCGTTCCACATGATTCACTTCATCGCTCGTTCGTGGTTTCTTCGGTGCTTGATTTCGTGGTTGCCCTCGTGCACTGCTTTCCCTGCGTCCATGCCGACTCAGTCTTTCGATTGCAGAGCGTGAAACAGTCTTCTCGTTATCTCCGGAACGGCGGCCATGTTCTTCATGTTCAGCCCTGTGAGATAGTAGATGATGCAGGTTCGCTCCGCAGGCGAGAAATACGCATTCGTGAACATGCTTGGTCCGAAACCGTTCATCGAAAACACCTTCGCGCCTTCGACATCCAGGATCAGCCAGCCCAGACTCTTGTCGATGATTTTCGATTGCCGTGAGGGGATGTTCAGCATTCCCTGCGGACGCAGCATCAGCTCGACGGTCTCGGGATTCAGCACACGCCGGTCTCGATAGCGCCCTTTGTCCATGATGACACCGATGAACCTGGCAAACTCATCCATGGTCGTGCGCAGCGTTCCGCAGGGATAACCGGGTTCACCGAAATGCTGCGCTTTTCTGTAGACCGGAACAGTGTCGTTCGGAGAGAAACTGTAGCCAAAGATGATGTTGCTCGTGTCAAGATCCCTGAGGTGCCAACCGGTGTTCTTCAGCTCCAGCGGCGCAAAGATTCGATCCTGACAATACTCGGCAAAATCCTGGCGCGCAATCCTCTGGATAAGATAGCCGATCAACGAGTACCCGATATTCGAATAGCTGTATTGGCTTCCCGGCTTGCTCTGGCTGAAATAGTCGGTGGAGTAGTATTTCCCACCGGGCGCGAGTATCTCCTTGATATACACCTCAAGGGGAATGTCCGAATCGCCAAGGGCGGTCGGGGGCCTGCCGACGTTGCCGGGGATCCTTGGACCGGTCGGAGTGACGTCTGCCAAACCCGCCGTGTGATTAAGCAGCATTCTGAATGTGATCGGCGTGTCGGGGAAATTGGGGTTCCTTACGCTGATCGGCAGATACTTGTTGACATCATCATCCAGGTCAAACAACCCCCTTTCGAACAACGTCATCAGCGCAAACGCCGTCACGGTCTTGGACAATGACATCAGGGAGAAGATGTTCCCGCGCGTCAGCGGTGTTTGTGCCTCAAGGTCGGCATACCCGTAGTATCCTTCCCAGGCGACGCTGTTATTCTTGAGGATGCACGCTCCAAGTCCTACATACTGCTGCGTGCGGACGACGTCCCTGAAGAAACCATCAAGCTGTGCGCGCGTATTCCCGGTAACTGTCTGTGCGTGCATCGAATCACGCGCACATACTAGTCCAGAGAAAATGACGAACAGGACTGCAAGGACTCGTTTGACTGAGAATCTCATTTCTGTATACATAGGTTTGACTCCTTCCGTCAGTAATCCCAGCGAGCACGTTGCCGGCGGAAATATACTGCCCTCTCTTACGAGAATCAAATGCCCAGAGGGCACTGCTGAACAGGCCTTGCCGAACAGCCATTGCCGAACAGGCATTCCCGAACAGGCATTGCCGAACAGGCATTGCCGAAGCGGCGCAATCACCTCACCGTCCCCTGATACGAACTTTCCTCGAATGTTTTGGATTGAGGAAGGTCACGCCGCTTGTTGGATTAGGCGATCGCTTGAGTATGTGCTGACGGCCTGTGGAACTCCGGCCCTGGTACATTCGTTTCACATGCAGGAGGATCACGATGAAAGTTGGAATAGTCGGAGCGGGACAGGTCGGGAGTTCGGCAGCATATGCGCTTGTGCTTTCGGGCTCAGCGACGGACATAGTGCTGGTTGACATAAACGAAGCGCTTGCGCGCGCGCAGGCAGAGGACATCCTCCACGCAACTCCCCTCTCAAACCCCGTTCGTGTCTCGTGGGGTAGCTATCAGGCGCTGGCGCAGAGCGATGTGGTGATCCTCGCCTGCGGCGTCAGCCAGGCGCCGGGAGAAACCCGTCTGCACCTGCTCGACCGGAACAAGAGGATATTCGAGACAGTGACACGTGAAGTCGCTCAGAAAGCGCCAGGCGCCATTCTGATCGTGGCTTCAAATCCGGTGGACGTGATGACCTACTTCGTGACAAGAGATGGCGGGGTGGACCCGTCAAAAGTCATCGGTTCGGGGACAATTCTAGACACCGCGAGATGCCGTGCACTTCTCGGTGAGCACCTGGGTATGTCGCCGCAGTCGATTCACATGCATGTTCTCGGGGAGCATGGCGATTCGGAGGTGCTGGTATGGTCGAGCGCCGACGTTGGCGGTGTGCCGCTTCAGGAAGTCGCGCGGACGCTCGGGCGGCCGATCACCGAAGATGTCAAAAAGCAGATCGACCGCGGCGTCCGGGCCGCGGCGTACACAATCATACAGGGGAAAGGAGCGACATACTACGGTATCGGGGCCGGGCTTTCACGAATTGTAGCCGCGATCCGGGACGATGAGCGCGCCGTGTTCACTGTCTCCAATACAGACAACCCGGGGTACGACGACGTGAGTTTTTCTCTTCCCCGCGTTGTCGGCTCGGCAGGCATCCTCGCCACTCTCTCTCCTGCACTGTCAGCAGAGGAGCGAGTCGCCCTCTCTGCAAGCGCAGAAGTGTTACGGAGCGCCCTCGGCGCAAGGGCTTGAACCCCACCCCGCGCAACCGCACGCATCGGTCATCCCTCGCAACCACAAGCCCATTTCTGCCTTCACTGACGGCCTCCGTCAAGCGCAAGCGCCTCCTCGATGAATTGCAGGTTTCCCGCGGGAACACGGCGCACCCTTGCTTTGTTAAGAAGATTGTGTATATTGCCTTAGATCCTTAGTCATATATTGTTCCTGGCTTAAGGCATTCCACTCACAAGCACTGGAGACCATACGATGCGCCCCTTTTGGGCCCTCTCCTTCGCCATACTCCTGGTTGTTGCCATAGCAGGCTCCATCTTTCCCTACCCCTCCACAGACCACGGAGGAGGCCCGGTTAACCCGGCTGACGTGGCGTGGATGCTCACCGCCACGGGACTGGTCCTTCTGATGACACCCGGGCTCTCGTATTTCTATGGCGGCATGGTCAGCGCCAAGAACGTGATCTCGACGATGCTGCAGAGTTTCATTGCCATGGCGGTGGTGAGCATTCTCTGGGTGGTCGTGGGCTTCAGTCTCGCATTCGGCGACAGCATCGGGGGCCTGGTCGGGAATCCCCTGACGTTTCTGATGTTCCGGGGAGTGGGGACTGCCACGCACCCGACACTCTCACCGACAATTCCTTTGCTGCTGCTGGCGATGTTTCAGCTTAAGTTCGCGATCATCACTCCCGCTCTGATCACCGGGTCCTTTGCCGAGCGGGTCCGTTTCTCGTCGTATCTTGTCTTCATGGTCCTCTTTTCCCTTCTCATCTACGCACCGCTCGCCCACATGACATGGCATCCTGATGGCTTTTTGCGGAAGATGGGCGTACTCGACTTCGCGGGGGGCGCTGTCGTGCATATGTCGGCCGGATTCGCCGCACTCGCGGGGGCGATGTATCTCGGACGCCGGGAATCCCACAAGAATGGCACGAAGCACAAACCGGCCAACATACCCTATGTTCTGTTGGGGACCGGGCTGCTCTGGTTCGGCTGGTTCGGATTCAATGCCGGCTCCGCCCTGGGCGCCAACGAAAGCGCCGTGCTTGCCTTCGCCACAACGAACACCGCCTCCGCAGCCGCCGCACTTGCGTGGGTCTTCTATGATGCGATGCGGGGAAGAAAAGCTTCGGCCCTGGGTGCCTCGGTCGGTGCGGTGGTCGGTCTCGTCGCCATCACGCCTGCCGCCGGCTATGTGAGCATCGGCGCAAGCATCGCGATCGGCACGATCGCAAGCCTCATCAGCAATGTGGCCGTCTCATGGAAAGCCAGCTCAAATCTCGACGACACGCTCGATGTTTTTCCGTGTCACGGCTTGGGCGGCTTCGTAGGGATGTTCGCTACAGCAGTATTCGCCAAGGATACAGGCTTGATTTTCGGCGAAACGGCGCTCTTCTGGGCACACTTGAAAGGTCTGGTCTTTGTTTCTGCCTTCACGTTCCTGGGCTCATGGCTTCTCTACCGTGTCACAAACCTGCTCATCCCCGTACGTGTGGCGCGTGAACAGGAGCAGGTCGGTCTGGACCTGAGCCAGCATGGAGAGGCCACAGCATGAAGTGTTACAGCGTCGCGGCAAACTCCTGCGCGAACCTGACCATCGACGGATCTGTATCATACGGAAGCACGCCGCTTCCCAGAACGGTCCTGGGCCGGTCCCCCGCGAGTCTGGCCAGGTGCTCCAGTTCCGTGCGAAGGGGCTCCCGATCCTCAGACGCAAAAAGTCTCGCCGGGGTGTTCAATCGCACCGTTACCGACGGGTGCTTCCGCATGACCTCCATGAATGCCTCACGGTCCGTTTCCGCCGGACAGATCACGTACTCCGTCCCCGTGCTCAACAGATCCTCCAGAATACCCGCCGTGTCACCGCCGAGAATCAGGGGTGGCGATTCGTGTGTGAGACTCCGGGCGCCGGCGATCATGTCGCGAAGTGCAGGCAGGACGAGATTTCTGAAAGAGTCTGCAGTGATTATGGGTGGAGAAGCTGCGGAGTCAAAGAACATCACGCGGAACCCTTTGGCCGCAAAGGAGCGAACCACCTCAACCTGCCCTGCCGCAAGATGCCGTAACGCCGCAGCGACGGCATCCGGGTTGGTCAGCGTCTCCATCAGAATTCCCTGAAAACCTACCAGCGCACAGGCCATTGAATACGGACCGCTGAGAGGAATGCGTATTTCAGCCCCGGGGCACGCTTCTTTCAATCGAGAGGCCGCGTCCATGATCATCGGGAATCGACCACTGCGTGCCGGGTCAGGCCACACGAGCTCGCAGAGTTCCGCCGCA
>Ga0316603_10001468_pt1 | contig 12573 bp, 11 predicted proteins | sample OWC_soil_day10_n_FD_207649 | JGI IMG/M metagenome (GOLD analysis project Ga0316603, IMG submission 207649) | Wetland soil microbial communities from Old Woman Creek delta, Ohio, United States - OWC_soil_day10_noCT | ecosystem: Environmental > Terrestrial > Soil > Wetlands | place: USA: Ohio...
GACCCGTGCGGACGGGTGGCGTGCGGCGGTCTCGCCCGGCGCGGCGTCGGCGGTTTCGATGGTCAGGCCGGGCCGGGCAGCCCTCTCTCCTGCGTCGCGCCCGGGCGCTACGGACCGTCGGTCGCGGTGCAGGGCGCAGAGGAGATCGCGTCCGTCACCGCGGCACCATTCTGGCCCTTCGAGGTGAGCGAGACAGTCCCGGCGCCGGCCGCCACCTCGACGAGTGCGTAGGAGTTGGTGTTCAGGTTGCGGCAGTCGATCCCGTCGAGCGTGAGCAGGCCGTTGAACGCGGCGAGCCCCGCCGGCCCGGTGAGCGCGAGCACCTCTGCCTCGAAGGTGTTGGTCGCGATGGGCCCCGTCACGAGTTCGTCCGCGATCCGCGCCGGCGCGGCGAAGTGGTCGATCGCCACCTGGTTCTGGAGCGTCGCGTGCGTGTCGGTCGTGAGGAACTTCACCCCGGTGATGCCGCTGCCCTGGATGAAGGACAACAGGCCGTTGCGGTCGGCGGCGTAGCCCTCCCAGCGGTCGTACGGCAATGCGTGGAACTGCTGGATCGGTTCCTCACTCACCACGAGCTTCCACTTCGCGGTCGACGCCAGCAGGTCCGCGCGCAGCTGCGCGCTCTGCACCGGGCCGAGCAGCGTGCGCGCCGGATCGAAGATCGTGGCGAGGCAGCCCGCGGGCGGAGAGGGCGTGACGAAGAGGTTGAACGGGAAGCTCGAGCGGACGGCGGTGGGGAGCGTGGGCGCGAGGTCGCCGAGGCACACGACCGCCGCGTCGGAGCTGCGGCACGAGCGCTCGTCGAGCAGGAAGACCTCCGCCTCGCTGCCCCAGCGGAACTTCCGGTAGAGCGGGGCGCCGGCGCAGGTCGCATCGTTGAGCAGGCCCGACTCGCGGACGGGGTAATAGTCGAGGAATGCCTGCCGGCCGGCCGCGTAGCGGGCGGGATCGACCGTTTGGCCGTCGTAGTCGTTCACTACCTCGTGGTCGTCCATCGTCGCGTAGACGGAGGTCGAGGCGAGCAGCCCGCGCAGATTTGCGTAGCCGCGGTTCTCGCGGTGGGCCGCGTGGTACTCGGCGAGCGTCGTCGCGGGCCCCGTCGTCCGGAACGACGAGTCGGCGTAGATCGTGTCGCCGTCGAAGACGAAGAAGTCGCCGCCCTCGAGCCGCGCCGCCTCGAGCACCTCGAAGTCGTTGAAGGCCGGGGCGCCGCCCGGTAGCCGCGTACCGTCCGCGTCCCCGGTGTAGGTGGCGCGGACGTCGGCGGCGTCGCTCGGGTCGGGCGCGGTGCGGAAGGTCCCGACGTCGCTGGACGCCACGCCGTCGAAATCGTCGTGCTTGAAGCGGAAGAAGTAGGTCGTCGCGGGCTCGAGGCCGGTGGCGTCGACCTTCACGGTGAAGTCATGCGCCGCGGAGACGTGGGGAAAGGTCTGCTTGAAGGTCTTCATGCCCCTGAGCGCCGGATTGTTCCAGACCTCGATCTTCACGCTCGCGTCGCGGTCGATGCGCGTCCAGAGGATCGCCGAGGTCGACGTGACGTCGCCGCTCGCGACGCCGCTCGTGAAGACCGGCACACCGCCGCTGTCCGCGCGCGCGGTCGGGCCCGCGAGCAGCCCCACCGCGGCGAGCACCGGAGCCAGACCAAGACCCTTCGCGAGAGCCGATTGCCACTGCCGCATGTTCCGAGACTCCCGACGGTGCGCCCGACGGCGCCGCCGTGTGTTCCGAGATGGACGCGCGGGCGATCCCTCGCCGCCCGCCTCCCCATCCCCCGCGCTTCTACCATGCGAGCACGGGAAGAACAAGCGGGGATTCTCGGGTCGATAGCGAGCGTTCTGGCGAGTCGTCGACTGGTGACCCAGGCAGGAATCGAACCTGCGACCTCTTGCTTCGGAGATTTGCTCGTGACGCGTTGGGTCTGGCGTCCGTCAGCGTCCACCGACGTTCAAAGCAATTTGCCGACGGCTACTTAGTCGCGATTCACTGGCTAGCCTAGTAGTCCGCCAGCGTTCGATTGCATCCACGTTTGTTCGTGGGCTTGGCTACACCGTGGCTACAGACTTCAACTCAGCGTCGCCCTAATTTGACTTGCGAGGCGGGCTCGACCCCGAGTCACCCGAGCAAGGGGTCGCTCGCAAGGATGTGACGTTGTGACGTTTCTTGGGCGCGGGTGGCCGCTGTGTTGCCCCTAGCCGAGCATCGAATCGAGCTCGCCAGCAGCGGCCCGACCAAGACCCTCCGCCAAGTGGGAGTAGACGGCGAGTGTGGTGCCCACGTCCGCGTGCCCGAGGATCGACTGCACGACGCGGGGATGGACGTTGAGAGCCATGAGCAGGCTCGCGCACGAATGGCGGAGGTCGTGGAAACGAAGCCCCGGAACACCCGCCACCTTGGCGAGCGGGCCCCAGACTCGACGGCGGAAGTTCTGCCGCCTCAGCGGGCCGCCCTTCTCGTCCGAGAAGATCCAAGCCGAGGGGAGCGGCGATACCGACTGCCGGTCCCGGTGCCCCAGCAAAGCCTCAGTGCAGAACCTGGGTAGATCCAAGGTCCGGCGGCCCGCCGCTGTCTTGGGCTCGCTGACCTCGGGTTTGCCGTTCACATCCACGATCTGTCGCTGGATCTTGAGTCGTCCCGCGTTCGCGTCGAAGTCGCCCCAGCGAAGTCCGAATAGCTCGCCCTGCCTTGCCCCGGTGCCCAGCGCCACCACGAAGAGCGCCTCCAACCGGTGTTCCCGCGCCGCTTGCAAGAGCGTGCGCGCTTCCTCCGCAGATAGAGCCCGCATTTCGCGTCTCGGCACTCGCGGGCGATCGACAACTGCGGCGGGATTGTGACGGATCAATCGCCAGCGAACCGCGTCGGCAAGAGCGCGTCGCAGCGTCGCAAACACGGCTTGCCGCAGTCGCGGTCCACGTCCGTCCCGCTCCATCGCGCCGAGGAAGCGTTGCACTTCCGCAGCGTCGAGTCGTTGCAGAAGCACGCCCCCGAGGCGCGGCTTGAGGTGCGTCCGGATGAAACTCCGATACGTGTAGTACGTAGTCGAACGGACGCGCGTGCGGGCAGCATCTTCCAGCCACCTGTCTAGGAATGCACCGACGGTGAGCCGCTCCGGCTTCGGGATCGGCCCCGATCGCGCATCGCTTTGGAGTTCGGAGAGCTTTTCGGCGACTTCGCGACGGGTCGCGCCGTATTGAACTCGTCGACGCCGCCGCCCATTGGCGTCGTATCCGACGACAAGACTACCGACCCACAGGCCGTCGCTCTTTCGTTGTAGATGCTTCCCTCGCCCGCCCCACGCCGTCCTCGTGCCATATTTCTATTCTCCTGCGGTTTTATGATATCATACAACCATGCCGAAGCGAGGAGAGAAGAATCTCGGCGGGCGTCCGCCGCTGCACCCGGCGGAACGCCAAGACGCATCGATTCTCTTGCGGTTCAAACCCGCCGAACTGAGGGCGCTTCGCCGCCTCGCCAGGGAGGCAGGGGCGAGTGTTGGGATCTACGCGCGTGCCGTCATCCGCAGACATCTACGGACATCAGCGAACAAGCCGCGACCAAGAACCGCAGCCACCGCCCCGTCCGGGGCCTCCCCCCGCACCCGTCGCCGCTGACAGTCGCGCTCTCCCGTGGCGAAACGGATTCGAGTTGGATCCCGGACGTGGACCCGCCCGATGCTCTTGGGATAGGAGAGCAGCGCGACGGCCCCAGACGGCCCCTCTCTCGCGAGCGATCACGCCATGCAGTGCGCGTCTACAACTAGATCGCTTCCTTGTGGAGTGATCCCGGTGGGCCACGCCCGCGCGGCGAGATGGCGAGCTGCCGACTGCTTCTTTCCCCAGCCGTTGGCCCTCGCCCTCGGGCGGAGAGTTGCCATAGTATTTTCTTCCTCGCTCTTTCGTACTGGGCGTCTCGGCTACCGGGGCACCCGGGCGGCCCTGCCACGAACGTCCCTCGGATCCCACTATCCCTCTGCAGGGAAAATTCATCGGGGGAATCGATGACGAAGCAGGCTAGCGGCGTGGTGATGGCAGTGATGGCGGCGATCGCTCTTTATGCTGTGCCGCTGCGAGCGGACACAATCCACTCGAACCTGGGCCCCGGAGACAGCTTCGACCCAACCAGCGGTTGGAACGTGACAACGTTGGCCTCGCTAACCGGTGTAGATCAGGATATTGCCATGCCGTTCACGGTGATTGGCACGAACCATACGTTCACGTCTGCCGAGTTGGCTATGTTGCATCTAGGCGGAACGCCCTCACTGGACATCCTTCTTAGTGCGGATGCCGGTGGTGTGCCCGGCGCGGTGATCGAGACACTGAACGTCACCGTTGCCGGTAGTCCTGCTCTCGTAACGGCGACCTCGGTCCTGAATCCCACCCTGGTGGCAGGAACCACATACTGGATCGCGACGGTCGCCGGTGGGGATCATTCGTCAGAATGGATGTTCGCGGGCAGCCAGGGGGGGAATAATCCTACCGGCACCGTGGGCTTCAGCTACGACGGTGGGGCGTCCTGGTCTACGCTTACTGGCGAAGAGGCAGCCTTTAGGGTCAACGGAAACGTGGTTCCCGAGCCCACGACCGCGCTGCTGCTGGGCGTCGGACTCGTTGGAATGACCGGCGCTCGGCGCAACCGAAGCGCGCAGTAGCCGGCGCGCGTACCCGCGCGACCATCGCGAGCGCGCATTCCCTGGTGGACCACCCGGGACTCGAACCCGGAACCAGCGGGTCAAAAGCCCGGCCGCGACGCAAGAAGTGACGCGAACTTGCGTCTCCTGGCTTGCGGCGTGCTGCGACGAGCGGCGGCGGGTGGGTCGGTCCCTATCCGTCTCCGCCTTGGCTGCCTCTCGCGAGCGCCAGCCCGATCGCAACAAACCGGCCGTGGGTACTGGTGAGGATCGCGGCGTAGGGCGGCCGGATCGAGGAGATGGTGCCGGCGGCCTACTGCCCCATCCGCCTCGCCACCCTCCGCTTCCAGATCCACAGCCCATAGGCGGTGGCCGCGAAGGTCAGCGCGGTGAGCTTCAGCAGGGACAAGGCGGCGACCCAGATGATCGCCATGGCGTCCGGACTGATGCCGCACCAGCCCGCGGACGTGGCTCCCAACCCCGGGGCACCGACGAGCATCAGGAAGCCGATCCACACCACGATCATCAACACCACAGCTACCCAGATCGAGGCCACCATGCAGTCGGTGAGGCCGTCCAGTAGGCGCTGGTCGTTGGATGCCTCGGTACTCACAGCCATCACGCTCCTTCGCTGTCCGCAAATGGAGAGCCTAGCCGGCATAAGGGGGAGCTTGGGTCGATAGTCAGCGTTCTGCCAAGAACCGCCCGCTGGATGGCGACGGCACTTACCTCGCGGTGCTTATGGCAGCCGCCCTATTGCTCGCGTAGCGGCTCGCCGTCCATAAGCCACATCGGATCGCCGTGGAACCTCGCCAGCACCTCGGCCACCAGGTCGAGCGTTGCGCCCTGTATCCGCAAGGGAAGCTCCGCAGCGCGCAGTCGCTCGCTCAGCATCCACGCGCCTCGCCCGAAGAGCAGGTCACGCCATGCGGCGGTGTCGCATTCGGAACTTGTGCTCGGCATAGGTAGTGTGGTCAAATGGCAATGCCCGAGGGAAGGGACTGAGTGCTATCTCGCGCCGCGTCTTCTCCCACTGCGGCACGAGGTGATCTCGGTGCGTCGTCTTCTCGTTCTCAGCGCTTTGGTGTTCTTCCTTCCCGCTTACGCCCAAGCACAAGATTGGGACAGCGACGGGGAGCCGGATATTTCCGACAACTGCCTCTACGAGGGGAACGGCGCTGTTTCTCTGTGCACCAACGATGGAGTACCTTGGCCCTGCTGTACGGGTAACGGAGCCGGGCCAACCTGCGGCCAGGCGGACTCCGGTGGTATCGGCCTCGCCTCGCTGTCGGACGGGATCGGCGACGCCTGCCAGTGCGGGGACACGAACAACAACGGCTTCGTCACGTCGACGGATTTCGTCAAGTTGACAAAAGCCTTAACCCAGTCGCCCCCCTTCAACTCGGTTGGCGGCAACGCCGCATGCACTAGCAACGGTGTACCTTACGCTTGCTGCACGGACTCGACGATGGGAAGCTGCGACCCCGGGCTTGGGGCTCCTGGCCTCAACAAGTGCAACGTCGGCGCCACTGTGGTCCCTGGCCTCGCTGGCTGCACCGCGAGTGACGCGACCATAATCACGCGGCACCTCGCCAGCCTCGGGCCGTGGATTCAGCAAGGCTGCGACGCTGCGAACCCCTGACCCGGGTTTCGGGCTGCGGGTCGAGTGTGACCCGAGTTCGGCACGTTCCTGCTCGTGCTGACGGGCGTGCTCGGCCTCGCGGCAAGTCGGAGACGCCGCGCGAACCAGACCAACCCCGCGCCCGCGTGATCCGCGAATGCCTCGGACCGGCGCGCCCTTCGAGGCTTTCGTCGCGGTCGCCTTGGCTCGCGCGACACCGGCGCGGGCGCTTCGAGGCCCGACAGGTAATCCGAATCGCCGGCACTAGAGCGTTTGCGTGCGCTCATTCCTTTCCTTCTCTCTGCAACTTCGTGGTGATGAAACTCTCGCCGATCGATCGCCAAGGGAGCGTTTCTATTCCCCGTTTCTGTTCCGCGCCGATCTCCCGTTGGAGTCTCGCGCTGAGCCGAGAGTTGGGCGAAACTGCCAGGCTGTCGAATGGACGTCTTGGATTAGGAGAGCAAGACATGAAACTTCTTCGCTACTCGGGGTTGGCCCTCGCCGTCAGCGTCGCCGCGGCTATTGCGCCCGCTTCGGCAACGGTCACGTTCTACGACGACCAGGCGGCCTTCGATGCCGCCGCCAGCACCGTGCTGATCGAGGACTTCGACAGTGTTGTGCCGAAAGACGTGCAGATCCTCACGCCGATCGTCCGTGGCATTGCGACCTACTCATCCTCGGCCCCTGTCGCGTCGCCGAATCTGGTGGTGACGGGCACGACCTACACCAATTTCGGTGCCAACCTGGTCCCGTTCAACGAGACCGTGCTCACCGCCTCTGGCGAGGAAGACATCCTGGTGAACTTCTCGTTGGCGCAGACGGCTGTGGGCTTCGACGGCTACCTCAACGGCCTCGGCCCCGGCACCGTGCGGGTATTCGACGGTGCGACGTTGCTGGACACGTTCGATCTCGCCGACCCGGTTGGCGGTGGCAAGACTTACGTCGGAATCGTGAGTACGACGCCCTTCGACAGTTTTCGCTGGACCACCACCTCGGGCACTGAACTCAACACCGCCATCGATTCGATCGCTGTCTCGAATGCGCCAGAGCCCGAAACGGCCGCATCCATGGTGGCCAGCCTGCTCGCGATCGGCGCGGTCGCCAGAGCGCGGTCGCGCCGCGTCGTTGATCCCCTCGTCTCGGTCTCGGAATCCCGTCGCTGAATACTGCCTATGCTCCGCTCCGCTTATTGCGTCGCGTCGGGGAACACGTCGATCCAGATACACCTGTCGTTCGGACCGATGATGCCGCGCGTCTGCGTGCTCGCGTGGAGTTCCGGCCGGCCGCGCAGGTTCATCCAACGCCACGGGCCGCGCGGCGTCACCGGGATGCGGAATCCCGCGCCTTAGTCGGACGGCCCCACATACGGCACCACCACAGCCTCTGCCGCCGCATGGCGCGCCCTCTCCCCTCGCCGGTCGTATCGCTTCGTCGTGTTGGGCGACGCATGGCCCGCCAAGTCGGCCGCGGTCGCCAGGTCCACGCCGCGGTCGAGCAGCACGCTGATATAGGTGCGGCGCAGGTCGTGGGGCGAGAACTCTCGAAGCCCCGCCTCCTCCCCCCGCTTCTCTCAGATCCTTAGGACTGCCGCAGGCGCGAGTGCCCGTAGCTCGACCCTGCCCCCTTTCCGAACGGGACCGACCAACGGCCCCGGCTCCTCACCCCGACACCGCAGCCACGCCCGGATCGCTTCCAGGGTGCCGCCCTTGACGGGCACCTCGCGAACCTTGTGACCCTTCTGACCTGCTCTTTGTGAAGATTGGACGACGCCGATTGGTTCCGCGTCGTGCTCTCGTGGAATGGCTTGCGTCGGGACTTCGAGGTGGCCAGCGGCCCTGATTCTCTTCGGTGGCTACAGCGGGGCTACAGATTCGGGCGGCGGCGACGCCATGCCGGTGACTCAGAGGTATCTATGTACTTGAATTGGTTAGGTTCCGTGTGGTGACCCAGGCAGGAATCGAACCTGCGACCTCTTGCTTCGGAGGCAAGCGCTCTATCCAACTGAGCTACTGGGCCAGGAACCCTGCAAAGGCGACCGCGTCCTGATGAACTTCGCTCGGCTTCGCCTCGCGGCGCGCCGCGGACGGCTTGCGGTGGTGGGACGTACTGGGCTCGAACCAGTGACCTCCGCGGTGTGAACACGGCGCTCTACCAACTGAGCTAACGTCCCGTCTCCACCACCAGCGCCGGACGTTCTTAGGCGACGCGCCGAGCCGTGGCAAGCCGCAGCGATCTCAGCTCTTCCGCACGCGCTGGTTGGCGATCGCCGCCTGCACGAACGAGTCGAAGAGCGGGTGCGCGGCGAACGGCCGGGACTTGAACTCCGGGTGGTACTGGCAGCCCACGAACCACGGGTGGTTCTCGAGTTCGATCACCTCGACGAGGCGCCCGTCGGGCGAGATTCCCGAGAAGACCAGTCCCGCTCGCGAGAGCTGGTCGCGCAGGTCCGGGTTCACTTCATAGCGATGGCGGTGCCGCTCCGAGATCTGCGCGGTGCCGTAGGCGGCGTACGCCCGGGTGCCCTGACGCAGAACGCAGGGATACGCGCCGAGTCGCATCGTCGCGCCCATCTCGGAAATCTCGCGCTGCTCCGGCATCAGATGGATCACCGGGTACGGCGTCTCGGGGTCGATCTCGATCGAGTTGGCGCCGGCGAGACCCGCCACGTGGCGCGCGAACTCGATCACCGCCAGCTGCATGCCGAAGCAGATCCCGAAGTACGGAACCTTCTGCTCGCGCGCGTGGCGGATCGCAACGATCTTGCCTTCCACCCCGCGCGCACCGAAACCGTGCGGAACGAGGATCCCGTCGACGTCCGCGATCAGCGCCGGGTCGGAGAGCTTCTCCGAGTCGATGTACTCGATCACCACGCGCGCCCGGTGCGCGAAGCCGGCGTGATAGAGCGCCTCGTTGAGGCTCTTGTACGACTCGGTCAGGTCGACGTACTTGCCGACCATCGCGATGCGCACGGTGCGCTCCGGGTTCTTCACCGCCTCGACGAGGCGCTGCCACTTCTCGAGGTTGGGGCGTCCCGTCCAGATGTTGAGGAGCTTCGTGACCTTCTCGTCGAGCCCCTCGTCGTGGAGGATCAGCGGCAGCTCGTAGATCGACTCGACGTCCTTCGCCGTGATCACGGCGTCGTCGTCCACGTTGCAGAAGAGCGCCACCTTCTGCTTGATCGCGCGCGGCAGGAAGCGGTCGGTGCGGCACACGATCACGTCGGGCGAGATGCCGACGGCGCGAAGCTCCTTCACCGAGTGCTGCACCGGCTTCGTCTTCAGCTCGCCGGCCGTCGCGATGTACGGCACCAGCGCGATGTGCATGTAGAGCACGTTCTCGCGCCCGACGTCGGCGCGGAACTGGCGGATCGCCTCCAGGAACGGCAGTGACTCGATGTCGCCCACCGTACCGCCCACCTCGACGAGCAGGAGGTCCACGCCCGTGGCGGCCAGGTGGATGCGGCGCTTGATTTCGTCGGTGACGTGCGGGATCACCTGCACCGTGCCGCCGAGATACTCGCCGCGCCGCTCCTTGTTGATCACCGTCTCGTAGACCTTGCCAGCCGTGACGTTGTTGACCTTGCCCATCATGGCGCTGGTGAAGCGCTCGTAGTGACCGAGGTCCAGGTCGGTCTCGGCACCGTCCTCGGTGACGAAGACCTCGCCGTGCTGGAACGGGTTCATCGTGCCGGGGTCGACGTTCAGGTACGGATCGAGTTTCAGGAACGATACGCGCAGGCCGCGCGCTTCGAGCAGGGCACCGGTCGACGCGGAGGCGAGGCCCTTGCCGAGCGACGAGAGCACGCCGCCCGTCACGAAGATGAACTTGGTCGCGCGATCGCTCATCGGAAGCACCTCTCGCTAACGCAACTTCGTTGCAGAGCCCCCGGCGACGGCGTCCCCGATGCGCACTCGGTGGATCGGAACGAGCGGTTCGGGAAGAGCGTCGACGGCAAAGTAGCCCGTGGCCAGTACCTCGTCCGGCGTGGTGAGCTCGCCAACGCCGATGGGCACGGCCTCGAAACACAGGTTCACCGCGTGCACGCGGCGACCGTCCGGATACTCGATGACTTGAATCGCGGGATCCGAGTAGACGCCGACGAGTCGTCCCACCTCGACCTGCACTCCGGTTTCCTCACGCACTTCGCGTGCGGTCGCGCGGTCGATCGATTCGCCCGGCTCCACGTACCCCCCAGGGAGACCCCAGTGTGCATTGTCGCTGCGCTGCATCAACAGCAGCTCGCGATGCTCTACATCACGCCACACCACGGCAGAGACGGAGAGACGCACTTCGTGCGGATCGGTCGCGAAGTAGCGACTCAACGATCACTCCAGAACACACGTTGTCGGGGATGCCCGGCCGGAGATAGCTCCGATGGCCGCCTCGTGTCAAACCCAAAAAAGACGGGAGATCCGAAGACCTCCCGTCGCAAGGCGTGGTCGTGCGCTGCAGATCAGCGCTTCGAGAACTGGAAGCGCGCGCGCGCACCGCGCTGTCCGTACTTCTTGCGCTCCTTCTTGCGCGCGTCGCGCGTCAAGAAGCCGGCCTTCTTCAGCGTCGGGCGGATTCCCTCGTCGAGGCTGCAGAGTGCGCGGGCGATGCCGTGCCGCAGCGCGCCGGCCTGGCCGGTCGGTCCGCCGCCCTTCACGCTCGCCGCGATGTCGTAGCGGGTCGTCGCATTCGCCGCGTCGAGCGGCTGCTTCACCAGCGAGCGCAGCGTCTCGCGGCCGAAGTACTCGTCGATCGCGCGACCATTCACCACGATCAAACCCGTGCCGAGCCGGAGCCGGATGCGCGCAACCGCGGTCTTGCGCTTGCCAGTGATCGGCGCTGCCGTGAGGGCTTCAGCCAAGCGTCAGCTCCTGCGGCTGCTGCGCCGCGTGGGGATGATTCGGACCGGAATAGACCTTGAGCTTCCGATACAGCTTTCGGCCCAGCGTGGTCTTGGGAAGCATGCCGCGCACGGCCTCTTCGATCACGCGCTCGGGATGCGCTCCGGAGAGCACCTGGTCGGCAGTGCGGGACTTCAGGTGTCCCACGTAGCCGGTGTGCCGGTAGTAGGTCTTCTGCTCGCGCTTTCGACCGGTGAGGCGCACGCGCTCGGCGTTCACGATCACTACGAAATCACCGGCGTCCGCATGCGGTGTAAAGAGGACGTTTTCCTTGCCGCGCAGCAGCGACGCGACGCGCGCCGCAAGGCGGCCGAGAGTCTGGTCGGCCGCGTTCAGCACCCACCACTGCTGCCGATCCCCGGACCGGATGCTGCGAGTCGGCCGCGGCGGCCTGGCGACGGGCATTTGCTTCTCCTGCGAACTTCGGCGCTCGACGGGTCCTGTGGCGAGCGGATGCGGTGCGCCCAGACCGGCCGAAAGACCGGGCCCGGGGAGCCGCAGTCGTTAGCCGAGTGGCTCTCCGCCGTCAACCCGTTCTGGCTCCAAACCCCCGGATTCCAGGGGGAAATCGCAGTGGACGTGGATCAGGGTGAGGCCCCGTGCGGGCGCCGTCGGCCCGGCCTGGCTGCGGTCCAACGCCGCGAGCAGGGCGGGCATCGCAGCAGGCGCCCGACGGCCCCTCCCCACCTCCAGCAGCGTCCCGACCAGATTCCGAACCATGTGACGGAGAAAGCCCGTCCCCTCGAAGTCGAGGAGCACCTCGCCGCCGAGCTGGCCGCGGATCTCGAGTCGCAGGAGCGTCCGCACGCTGCCGCACACCGCCGAGCCCGCGCCGCGGAAACTCGTGAAGTCGTGGGTGCCGACCAGCGCCCGGCCGGCCTCGCGCATCGCCTCGAGATCGAGCGAGCTGCGCACCCAGAGCGATCTCCGTTCGCGCAGCGGCGACCGCGACGCCCCCGTCCAGAGTCGATACACGTAGCGCTTGGAGCGCGCGTGGCGGCGCGCGTCGAAGGCGTCGGGCACCCATGCCACCTCACGAACTGCGACGTCGCGTGGCAACACCGCGTTCAGAGCCCGCTGGAGGTCCACGGGCGCGAGCCGCGTGGCGATCCTCGCATTCGCGACCTGCCCTTCCGCGTGCACGCCCGCATCGGTACGGCCCGCGCCGGTCACCGTCACCGACACGCCGGTGATGTGTTCGAGCGCAGCCGCGAGAGCACCCTGCACGGTGCGAGCCGGGCCGGGCTGGATCTGCCAGCCCTCGAAATCGGTGCCGTCGTACTCGACGAGCAGGCGGAAGTTGGGCACGTCAGCCGCGCCCGAAGCGCGCCTCCGCGACGCGCACGGCGTGTGCGGCCGTCAGCCGCACGCCATCGGCGGCGAGCCACAAGAGCACTCCGCCCGGCCGAGACTCGTCGCGGCGCACGCGTCCCACG
>Ga0316603_10001469_pt1 | contig 12568 bp, 11 predicted proteins | sample OWC_soil_day10_n_FD_207649 | JGI IMG/M metagenome (GOLD analysis project Ga0316603, IMG submission 207649) | Wetland soil microbial communities from Old Woman Creek delta, Ohio, United States - OWC_soil_day10_noCT | ecosystem: Environmental > Terrestrial > Soil > Wetlands | place: USA: Ohio...
GCTCGTACGGCAGGTCGCCCATCAGCATGTGCATGCCGCGGCCTTCCTCGCCGCCAAGCAGGCAGCCGGCCGGCACGCGCACGTCCTCGAAGTAGAGCTCGGACGTGTCCTGCGCGGTCATGCCCATCTTGTCGAGCACGCGACCGACCCGGTAACCGGGCAGGTTCTCGGTCTCGACCATCAGGATCGACAGCCCGCGGCTGCGGTCGCCCGGGTCGGTGCGCACCACCAGCATCAGGATGGTGGCGATCGAGCCGTTGGTGATGAAGATCTTGGAGCCGTTGATGACGTACTCGTTGCCGTCACGCACGGCTCGAGTGCGGATGCCCTTGAGGTCCGAGCCGGCGCCCGGCTCGGTCATGGCGATGGCACCGATCAGTTCGCCGCTGGCCATGCGCGGCAGCCAGCGCTGCTTCTGCTCCTCGGTGCCGTAATTCAGCACGTAGTGCGCCGCGATGCTGTGCACGCCCTGGCCGAAGCCCGAGATGCCGCGGCGGTTGCATTCCTCATACAGCACCGCTTCGTGGCGGAAGTCACCGCCGCCGCCGCCGTACTCGGACGGGACGTCCATGAGCAGGAAGCCGGCCTCGCCGACCTGCCGCCACGTGCTGCGATCCACATGGTGCTGGGCGCGCCAGCGCGGCTCGTGGGGCAGCATCTCCGTTTCGACGAAGCGCGACACCGCCTCGCGCAGCATCCGCAGGTCGTCGTCCATCCATGGGGACTCGTAGGGCTTCATGGTCGCAGGCTCGTGAGGTGAATCAGTCGAAGGGATGGCGGAGCACGATGGTCTCGGTGCGGTCGGGCCCGGTCGAAACGATGTCGATCGGCACGTCCGCCAGCTGCTCCATGCGCGCCAGGTACCGGCGCGCGTTCTCCGGCAGCTTCGCAAACTCGGTGATGCCGCTGGTGGGTACCTGCCAGCCCGGATGGGTCTCGTAGACCGGCTCGCACTCCGAGAAGCGGTGCGGCAGCAGCGGCGGCTGCTCCTGCACCTCGCCGTCGATGCGATAGCCGGTGCAGATGCGCAGCGTGTCGAGGCCATCGAGCACGTCGAGCTTGGTCACGCCGAGGCTCGACAGGCTGTTGTGCAGCACGGCACGGCGCAGCGCCACGGCGTCGAACCAGCCGCAGCGGCGCGGCCGCCCGGTCACAGCGCCGAACTCGTGGCCGACACGAGACAGGTGCTCGCCCGTCTCGTCGAACAGCTCGGTCGGGAACGGACCCGCGCCGACCCGCGTCGTGTAGGCCTTGACGATGCCGAGCACGCGGTGGATGTCGCGCGGGCCGAGACCCGTGCCGACGGCCGCGGCACCGGCGATCGTGTTCGACGAGGTGACGAACGGGTACGTGCCCACGTCGTTGTCGAGTAACGCACCCTGCGCACCCTCGAAGAGCAGGTTGCCGCCGCGGCGCATCTCGGCGCGCAGCCGCTCGCTCACGTCCTCCACCAGCGGCTGCACGCGTTCGCCCTGCGCCACGAGGTCGTCCAGCACGCGCTGGAAGTCGACGGTCTCGGCGCTGAAGTAGCGACTCAGCACGAAGTTGTGGAAATCGAGCACCTCTCCCAGCCGCGCCGCCAGGCGATCGCGTTGGAAGAGATCGGCCACGCGCACCGCGCGGCGCGCCACCTTGTCCTCGTAGGCCGGGCCAATGCCGCGGCCCGTGGTGCCGATCGCGTTGACGCCCTTCGCGCGTTCACGGGCCCGGTCGAGCGCGATGTGCGACGGCAGGATGAGCGCGCAGTTCGGGCTGATGCGCAGTCGCCCGTACACCGGCACGCCCTTCTGCACCAGCGCATCCGCCTCGCGCAGCAGCGCCTCCAGCGACAGCACCACGCCATTGCCGATCAGGCAGTGCACGCCGGGGTGCAGGATGCCGGACGGGATCAGCGACAGCACTGTCTTCACGCCGTCGATGACCAGCGTGTGGCCGGCGTTGTGACCGCCCTGGAAGCGCACGACCGCAGCGGCGCGCTCCGTGAGCAGGTCTACGATCTTGCCCTTGCCTTCGTCGCCCCACTGGGCGCCGATCACCACGAGGTTGGTGGCCATGGATGTCTCGTCCGCCGTTCGATCAGGCCGTGCCGCGCACGAAGTACAACAGCACGGCGCCGGCCAGCATGCTGAGGAACCCGGCGATGCGCAGCGTGCGCTCGTCGAGCTGTGACAGTTGGCCGAGCGCGCGCTTCATGCCGCCGGGATTGGCGAACGGCATGAGGCCCTCCAGCACGAGGTAGAGGGCGCACGCCGCCCACAGGTCGTTCCAGTCCATGACGGTCCGGCCGCTGAACGCGGGGTCAGCGACCCGTTTCCTTCAGGTACTTGAAGAACTCGCCGTCTGGCTGCAGCACCATGATGTCGCCCTGCTTGCCCAGCGAGCGACGGTAGGCCTGCAGCCCGCGGTAGAAAGAATAGAACTCGGCATCGCGGCCATAGGCCCGCGCGTAGATCTCGGCCGCCGCCGCGTCGCCTTCGCCGCGGATGATCTCGGCCTGGCGGTACGCATCGGCAAGGGTCTCGGTACGCTGACGATCAGCCTCGGCACGGGTGCGCTCGGACACCGCGGAACCTTCCGCGCGCAGCTGCGCGGCCTGCCGCGCGAAGTCCTGCTGCATGCGGTTGTATACCGACTCGCTAACTTCCTCAGGCAGGTCGATGCTCTTCACGCGCACGTCGACGAGCGTGATGCCGAGACCGCCGACGTTGCCCTCGGCCACCTTGCGCACCTCGCTCAGGAACTCGGTGCGTTCGGCCGCGACCACCTGCTGGATGGTGCGCTTGGCGATGACGCCCTTGATGCCGTCCTTGACGATTTCGCCGAGGCGGCGGTTCGCCACGTCCTCGCTGCCGCCGGCGGTCGAGGTGTAGTAGCGGGACACGTCGGTGATGCGCCACTTCACGAAGAAGTTGATGCGCAGGATCTTGCCCTCGCTGGTGAGGAACTGCTCGGCCGGGTAGTCCTCGGTGAGGATGCGCTTGTCGAACTTCCGCACGTTGTTCACCAGCGGCATCATGAAATGCAGGCCCGGCTGGTACTCGGCGCGCACGATCTCGCCGAAACGGAACTTGATCGCGAGGTCGGTCTCGCGCACGGTGAACGCGGCCATGGACGCCACCAGGGCGAGGAACCCCAGCACGATGACCGTGAGGTAGCTGCGGTTGCTCATCAGCGGGTCCCCCGCTCGCGGCGCGTCTCGACGGTCTCGACCGGCGCCTCCGGTTGCTGGGCTGGCGCCCGGGCCGCCGGCGACTGGCGCTGCTCGTCGAGCGTGAGCGTCGGGGTGCGGCGCTCCATGAGCTTGTCGAGCGGCAGGTACATCATGTTGCCGGAACCCTTGGTGTCCACCAGGACTTTGTTGGTGTTGCCGAGTATCTGTTCCATCGTCTCGTAATAGAGGCGCTGACGGGTGACGCCCGGGGCCTTCTCGTAGGCGGCCAGCAGCTTGGAGAAGCGCTCCGCTTCACCCTCGGCGTCCGCGACGATGCGGGCCTTGTACGCCTGCGCGTCCTCGGCCTGCCGCGCCGCCGAACCCTTCGCCTTCGGCAGGATGTCGTTTGCGTAGGCCTGGGCCTCGAGCGCCAGCCGCTCCTTGTCCTCGCGCGCCTTGATCGCGTCGCGCTGCGCGGTGGCGACCTGCTCCGGCACCGCGACGCCCTGCAGGTTGACGGAAGTGACCTCGATGCCGGTCTGGTAGGAGTCGAGCGTGCGCTGGATGAGTTCCTTGGTGCTCGCCGCGATCTCCTGGCGGCCCTCCTCGAGCACGAAGTCGAGGCGGCTGCGGCCGACGATCTCGCGGATCGCGCTCTCGCTCACCTCACCGAGCGTAGCCTCCGGATCACGCACGTTGAACGCGTAGGCCTTGGCCTCGGCGCGCCGGTATTGCACTGCGATGTTGATGTCCACCAGGTTCTCGTCGGACGTGAGCATGCGCGTCTGGTCGCTGAAACCCTCGACGCTCTCCACGTTGACGATCTGCCGCGTCTCGATCGGCCACGGCATGTGCCAGCGCAGGCCCGGCTCGGTGGTAGCGACGTACTGGCCGAAGCGCGTAACGACGGCGCGCTCGGCGGCATCCACTTTGTACAGGCCCGTCGCGGCCCAGATGGCGACAAGCACGAGCCCGACGGTGCCGGCGCCGAAGCCGCGCATCGCAGCCCCGCCTCCGCCGTCGTTGCCCCCACCGCCCCCTTGCCCGCCAAAGATCCCGGCGATCTTCTGCTGCAGGTTGCGCAGCGCATCGTCGAGGTCGGCGGCACCCCGGTCGGGGCGATTGCCCCAGGGATTGCGGTTCCGTCCCGGGTCGTTCCAGGCCATGGGTGGGGTTGCTCCGGCGAATGTGTTCGTTGCGACTGGTAAATCCGGTCCGCGAGGCCCCGGCGTACTCAGGTAGAGCCGCCCGCGGCCACGCAGCCTTGGGATTGTAGGAACGCGCCTGAGTCGGCACAAGGCGCGTTTGCCGCTGGTAGTTCGAGCCCTGCCTCGCGACAGATTCGCTCCAGCTCGTGGCGACGCAGACTCACCTCGAGTTCGATGCCGCCGTCGTCGAGCGGGCGCTGGCGCAGCACCGCACCAGCGGCGAATAGACGAGCACGGGCGCGACCCTCGGAGGGCGGCAACCTCAGCACACAATGATGCAGGTCGGCTCCGAGCTGCGCGTGCAATGCGTCGAGCAGCAGATCGACGCCCTGCCCCGAGTGCGCGGACAGCCAGATCCGGTCGATGCGGCCATCGGCATCGGTCTCGGCGCGGGGCAGCTCGCCTGTGCGGTCAATCTTGTTGTAGACGGCGACCTGCGGCAGCGACTGGGCTCCGATGGACTCGAGCACCTCGTTCACCTGCTGCATGCGCTCGGTTCGCTCAGGGTCGGCTGCGTCGATCACGTGCAGCAGCAGGTCGGCCTCGCGGGCCTCCTGCAGGGTCGAGCGGAACGCTGCCACCAGTTCATGCGGCAGGTCGCGCACGAAGCCGACTGTGTCGGCCAGCGCCACTTCGAGGCCGGGAGCAAGATGCAGCCTGCGCACGGTCGGGTCGAGGGTCGCGAACAGCTGGTCCGCGACGTAGGCGCCAGCCGACGTCAGGCGGTTGAAGAGCGTGGACTTGCCGGCGTTGGTGTAACCCACCAACGCCACCGTGGGGACGGCGCCCCGCTTGCGCTCCTGGCGTGTGGTCTCGCGCTGCACCAGGACCTTGTCGAGGCGGTCGTTCAGGGTCTTGATGCGGCGCGCGAGCAGCCGGCGGTCGGTCTCGAGCTGGGTCTCGCCCGGGCCGCGCAGGCCGATGCCGCCCTTCTGCCGCTCGAGGTGGGTCCAGCCGCGCACCAGGCGCGTCGACATGTGCTGGAGCTGGGCGAGTTCCACCTGCAGCTGGCCTTCGAAGCTGCGCGCGCGCTGGGCAAAGATGTCCAGGATCAGGCCGCTGCGATCGAGGACGCGGCACTCGAGTTCCTTTTCGAGGTTACGCTCCTGGCCCGGCGACAGCGCGGCGTCCACGACGACAAGGTCGGCGCGGAGTTCGACGATGCGGGCCTTGATCTCCTCCACCTTGCCAGTGCCGATGAAGAAGCGGGGTTCGGCCACTTTGCGGGTGACCGCCAGGAGCTCGAGCACCTCGGCACCCGCTGAGCGGGCAAGCGCGCTGAACTCTTCGATGCGGTCGGGCTCGGGCGCGCGGCCCAGCCCGACGCAGATGAGAATGGCTCGCTCGCCGCTGCGCGGCCGGTCGAACAACTGGTCCTGGCTCCGTCCGTCGGGCGTCCGGCTCAGGTGGCCGGCGCGTCCTCGGGCGGCAGTTCCTCATCGCCCATCGGCAGGCGCACGTTGCGCGCAGGCACGACGGTGGAGATGGCGTGCTTGTACACCATCTGGCTCACGCTGTTGCGGAGCAGGACGACGAACTGGTCGAAGGAGTCGATCTGGCCCTGCAGCTTGATGCCGTTGACCAGGTAGATGGATACCGGGATCCGCTCCTTGCGAAGAGCATTCAGGAAGGGGTCTTGCAGGGACTGGCCCTTGGCCATGATCGGTTCTCCGTATTTTTTGCTGTTGCCGTTCCTGCCGCGGACTCTTCCATGATGCGGCCGCAGTGCCCGCGGCCACGACGTACAAGAACGGGTCCAATCCTACCACACAGGGCGGCCATCAACGGCCGGCCACCGTGCTCATGACCCGCAAAATGGGGGCAAGTTCCTGTTCTGCAAGGCCGCGGACCTGTTTCCAGGCTGGGTCGGATCGCAGCCAGGTAAGTTGGCGCTTGGCGAGATTACGGGTCGCGCGCTGTCCGGCCGCGATCGCCTCATCGAGTCTGCAGGTGCCCCCCAGGTGGGACCAGAGCTGTCGGTAACCCACCGAGCGCAGGCTCGGGAGGTCCGGATCGAGGTCGCCGCGCGCCCGCAGGGCACGTACCTCCTCGAGGAATCCCTCCTCCATCATGGCGAGGAAACGCTCGTCGATCCGCCCGTAAAGAGCCTGGCGGTCGTCCGGCACGAGCGCGAAGGCCGCCAGCGTGAACGGGGCCGGCTCCGCCTGCCGTTGCAGTTCCGACAGCCGCTTGCCCGTCAGCTCGAGGACTTCGAGCGCGCGCTGGATGCGCTGGCCGTCCGCCGGACTTATGCGCGACGCCGCCTCCGGATCACGCACCGCAAGCTCGGCATGCAGCGCCGGCCAGCCAATCTGTCCGGCCCGTTCGTCGATGCGGGTACGGACCGCGGGATCGGCCTCGGGCAGCGGCGCGATGCCACGCATCAAGGAGCGGAAATACAGCATGGTGCCGCCCGCCAGCAGCGGCACGCGCCCGCGCTGCCGGATCTGGCGAATCAGTTGCAGAGCCTCGCGGCGAAAGCGTCCTGCCGAGTAGGGATCGGCAGGATCGCAGATGTCGATCAGGTGATGCGGCACCTGCGAGCGGATGTCCGCTGACGGTTTGGAGGTACCGACATCCATGCCGCGGTACACCTGCGCCGAATCAACGCTCACGATCTCGACGGGAAACCGGTCGGCCAGCTCGAGCGACAGCGCGGTCTTGCCGGCGCAGGTCGGTCCGGCGAGCAGGACCGCCTCGGCAGCCGTCGCGGCCGTGTCGCTCATCGTCCGCGCAGGAAGATGCGGTCGAGGTCGTCGAGACTCACGAACGACCAGGTTGGACGACCGTGCACGCACTGGTCGGCACGCAGCGTGGTCTCCATTTCACGCAGCAGCGCATTCATCTCGGGCACCGTGAGGCGGCGATTGGCGCGCACGGCCTGGTGGCAGGCCATGGTACCAAGCGCACGCTCGAGCGCCTGGCGAGCCCCACCACCACCCTGTGCGCGCATGTCGGCCAGCATGTCGCGCACCAGCCCAGCCGGATCGGCCGACGTGAGCAGCGCAGGCATCGCGCGCACCAGCAGTTGCGTGGGCCCGCTGCGCGACAGTTCGATGCCCAGGTCCTCGAACAGTCGCCCATGCGCCTCGGCCTCATCCGCCTCTGCAACCGACACAGCCAACGGTACCGGCACCAGCAGCGGCTGGCTTGCGACCCGCGCCGTGCTCAGCGCGGCCTTGAGTCGCTCGTAAGTGGTGCGCTCGTGCGCTGCGTGCATGTCCACCAGCACCAGCCCGCCCTGCGCCTGTGCGAGGATGTAGATGCCGTGCAATTGCGCGATCGCGTAACCCAGCGGGTGTTCGGTGCCGGACGCCGCTGCATCGATCTCGCGCTCCGCCATCTGCGGCGACGCGGCGAGTGGCGTCCCCGGCGCGCTGTCGCGAACACCGCGGTCGAGCGCGCCGTAGAGATCGAGCGCCGAAGTGCGCGGCCCAACCGAGGGCAGCGGCATGCGCTGGTCGAAGCGTGCAGCCGGAATGTCCACAGCCGCCGCCTGAGTCGGTCGCGTCTCGGCCAGCGCGCGTTCGAGCGTGCGGAAGATGAAATCGTGCACGAGGCCGGGCTCGCGGAAGCGCACCTCGAGCTTCTGCGGGTGCGCGTTCACGTCGACGCGTGCCGGGTCCATGTCTAGGTACAGCACGTACGCCGGGTGTCGGCCGTGGTACAGCACGTCGCGATACGCGAGCCGAACTGCGCTTGCGACCAGCTTGTCGCGCAGCGGCCTGCCGTTGAGGAAGAAGTGCTGCTGGTCGGCCTGGCTGCGCGCGTACGTGGGCAGGCAGAACCAGCCGCTCAGGCGCATGCCAGCGCCCTCGTGATCCAGCTTGAGGGCGTGCCGGATGAACTCGTCGCCGAGCACCGCCGCCACGCGGGCGTCGCGGCCGCGTTCATCGCGCGCCGGTGGATGATCGGCCAGCACGCGCCGCGCCGACATGAGCCGGAATCCGACATCGAAGCGGCTCAAAGCCAGTCGTTCGACCAGGCGCTCAACCTGGCTGAGTTCGGTACGCTCGGCACGCAGGAACTTGCGCCGCGCCGGGACGTTGAAGAACAAGTCGCGCACCTCGACCGTGGTGCCGGGGGGATGCGACTGGGGCACCGGGCCGCTCACTTCGCCGTTAACCGCGGTCACCGCCTGTGCGACCGGCGCGGCCACCGGACGCGACACCATCTTCATGCGCGACACGGAGGCGATGCTCGGCAGCGCTTCGCCGCGGAAACCCAGCGTGCGGACCGCTTCGAGATCGTCGATGCTGCCGATCTTGCTCGTGGCGTGCCGCGCCAGGGCCAGCACCAGCTCAGTTGCCGGGATGCCGGCACCGTCGTCGCGCACGCGGACCAGCGACGCCCCGCCACCTTCGACCTCGATCTCCACGGCCGCAGCGCCGGCATCGAGGCTGTTCTCCACCAGTTCCTTCACCACGGACGCCGGGCGCTCCACCACCTCGCCAGCAGCGATCTGGTGGATGAGTTGCTCGGGGAGGACCCGGATGGACATGAAAGACCAGCCTCGCACTCGGGTGCGCGAGGATAGCAAAGGCCGGCGCGTTTCAGCGCTCGGCGAGGGTCTGGCTGGGGAGCGAGCCGCCGCGGCGTGCGGCGACGATGGCCGCGAGCCTGGTGCCCGGCGGCGGTTTGTCGTAGAAGAAGTCACGCACTCCGGCGTGGATTGCCGCCGCGACACGCTGCTGGAAGTCCTCGTTGCGCAGCTTGCGCTCATCCGCGGCATTCGAAATGAAGGCGGTCTCGACCAGCATCGACGGGATGTCGGGTGACTTGAGCACGACGAAGCCCGCGTGCCGGACCCGGCTGCCGTGCACGGTGCCGACGCGCCGCAGCGATGACAGCACCGCATCGGCTGCCTCGACGCTGTTGCTGACGGCTTCCTTCTGGGTGACATCGAGCAGCACCGAGGCGAGCACGTCGTTCTTGTCGTCGAGTGACACGCCGCCCATCAGGTCGGCGGCATTCTCGCGCTCGGCCAGCCAGCGCGAGGCCTCGTCCGAGGCGCCGCGCAACGAGAGCACGTACACCGAGGACCCGCTGACGTTGCGGTCCAGCACCGAGTCGGCGTGCACCGAGATGAACATGTCGGCTCCATGCTCGCGCGCCTTGCGGATGCGTCCACGCAGGGTGATGAAGTAGTCACCGTCGCGGATCAGCACTGCGCGCATGCCCTCCTCGGCGTCGATCGCCTTGGCGAGGCGTCTGGCGATGGCAAGGGTCACGTCCTTCTCGCGCGTGCCGCCGCGGCCAAGCGCACCTGGGTCCTGGCCGCCGTGTCCGGCATCGACCGCGATCACGAGATCTCGGCCCTTGACGGTCGCCGCCAGCGACTTGACCGGGTTGGCGACAGCGGACGTCTCGCGCGCCAGCGCTGCCGACGATGCCGCCAGCACCTGCTGTGAACTCGGCGCGGCGTCGGCTGGCGCTGCAGGGGTGACCACTGCGCCGGTCGTGGGAGGCAGTTCGACCACCAACCGATGTCCGGTGCCACCTTCGGGCGCGACCATGAAACTCTTCACCGACTGCCGGGAGCCTAGATCGAGGACGATGCGCAATCCGCCGTCATCCTGCGGACCGGAGCGAACGCTGCGCACCGGTCCCTGCCCCTCGGGCAACGCTTTGTGCATCGCCAACCGGGCATTCTCCAGGTCGATGACGATACGGTCGGGGTTGTCCAGGGAGAACACCTGGTGGCGCACCGGCGCGCTCAGGTCGAGCACCAGACGAGTACCCTCGGGGCCGGACCAGAGTCGGACATCCGCGACCTGGGCAGGGGCAGCGGCACGCGCGGCTCCCGCGACGCCGAGCATTGCAAGCGTGCACAGGAAGATCCATTGCATGGCCGGCCGCGTCGACATGCGGCGTAATCTACCTGTCGGCACGACAATAATCCAATGAAATTATGAGGATACAGACGATTCGTCAGATGGGGTCTAGCCGAAGCGCTGCGGCCACGCGCCGTCCGGGCTCGCTGGCGGGCGCCAGCGACAACCTGCGCCCCTCCCCGGCGTACTCGAGGAACAAGGCCAGGTCAGGCTCGTGCAGGCGGTCGCCGGCGCGCTCCGGCCACTCCACCAACAGCACGCTCGGTCCGGCCAGCAGGTCGCGCAGCCCGAGGTCGTCGAGTTCCGCCGGATCGCGCAGTCGGTACAGGTCGCAGTGGTAGACGTCGCGACCGGCGAGCCGATACGGTTCGATCAGCGAGTAGGTCGGACTGCGGGCCGGCCCCTCGTGCCCGAGCGCCGCCAGCAGGCCACCGACCAGCGTGGTTTTGCCTGTCCCGAGGTCACCGGACAGCCCGAGCACGAACGGCTCACGCGGGTTGGCGGCGCGCAGTGCGTCGGCGAGTCGGGCGCCCCATGCCCGCATTTCCTCAGCCGAAAGTGCAGTCAGACGCCGGACGGATTCACGCACGCACGCACCTGCTCGAGCACGTCCGAGGCCAGCAGGCCGCGCTCGCCCCGGCGCGCCGCAAGGTCACCGGCCTGTGCGTGCACGAACACACCGGCCCGCGCCCCAAGTTCGAGGTCGGCGCACTGAGCGGCAAGGCCGGCAATGACCCCCGTCAGGACGTCGCCCATGCCGGCGGCAGCCATGCCGGGATTGCCGCGATCGCAGATGCCGGGGACGCCCTGGGTGCCATGCACAATCGAGCCCGCGCCCTTCAGCACCACCGTGCCGCCGTAACGAGCTTGCAAGTCACGGGCGGACTGCAGGCGATCGGCCTGAACTGCGGCACTGGTGATGTCGAGCAGCCGCCCCGCCTCACCGGGATGAGGCGTCAGCACCCAGCGGTCCAGCCGGCCCGGCGCCGCTGCCAGCAGGTTCAATGCGTCAGCATCAACGACCAGCGGCCGGCCGCTTGCGATCGCCGACTCCAGCAGTGCTACTGACCAGTCGCTCTGGCCGAGTCCGGGACCGACGGCGACGACGGTCGCCCGCTCCAGTGCGCCCACGAGGTCCGCCGCCGTCCGGGTCGCGACACACATCAGTTCGGGACGGGCGCCGACGATGCCGGTGCTTTCGGGGTGCACCGCGAGCGTCACCAGCCCGGCGCCCGCACGCAGCGCAGCTTCGCCCGCCAGTCGCGCGGCGCCCGGCATTCCCGGACCACCGCCGATCACGAGCACGTGACCATGATCACCCTTGTGCGCAGCCCGACGCCGCCGCGGCAGTGCCTGGAACACGTCCTGCTCGTCGAGCAGGCGCGCGACCGGCGCCGCCCGGTCATAGGTTTCCGCAGGTACGTCGAGGGCATCGAACACGACGCGACCGGCATGCTCCGGGCCTCCTCCGACGTACAGGCCGACCTTGCGGCCGATGAACGTCACGGTGAGTGCAGCGCGCGCTGCAACGCCCAGCACCGCACCGCTGTCGGCATGCAGGCCCGAGGGAATGTCCACGGCGACGACCGGCCGCCCCGATGCATTGACGGCCTCGAGCATCATGGCAGCTTCGCCTGTCACGGGCCGCGCGAGCCCCGTGCCATAGAGCGCATCCACGACGACGTCGGACTCGAGCACCTCTGGCGACCAGGGCTCACAGCGGCCGCCAGCGGTCGTGAAGTCGTCGCAGGCATGGCGCGCGTCACTCCCGGCCGGCGCGGGATGGCCGAGCGCGACGACGTGCACACGCAGGCTCTGTGCACGCGCCACGCGTGCAACCACGTAACCGTCGCCGCCGTTGTTGCCGGGTCCGCAGAGCACAGTGATCGAGCGCGCGGCGGGCCAGAGCGCACGCAACGCATTCAGCGTTGCGTGCCCGGCACGCGTCATGAGTTCGTAGCCCGGGATGCCGAGTTCACGGATGGCGCGGCGATCGAGATCGCGCACCTGCCCGGCCCTGTAGAGTGCGCCGCCCTGCACTTGCATGCCGGCCATTATACTGGCCGCGGGCAACCATCCCCCGACCAACGCGGCACAGATGCATGGATCCCGCAGCGCTCGCGGCGCAGCTCAAGACCTGGGGCCGGGAACTTGGCTTCCAGAAGATCGGCATTGCAGCGACCGAACTGCCGCAGGACGAGCGGCGCCTGCTCGACTGGCTCGCCGCTGGCCGCCACGGCGCGATGGAGTACATGCTGCGGCACGGAGCGAAGCGCGCGCGACCGGCTGAACTGGTGCCGGGCACAGTTCGCGTCATCTGCGCGCGCATGGATTACCGGCCCAGGGCGGCCGAGCCGGAGACGATACTGGCCGAT
>Ga0316603_10001471_pt1 | contig 12561 bp, 12 predicted proteins | sample OWC_soil_day10_n_FD_207649 | JGI IMG/M metagenome (GOLD analysis project Ga0316603, IMG submission 207649) | Wetland soil microbial communities from Old Woman Creek delta, Ohio, United States - OWC_soil_day10_noCT | ecosystem: Environmental > Terrestrial > Soil > Wetlands | place: USA: Ohio...
CCGAAGCGCAGCAGAGCGCCAACCGCCGCCAGCAACGCATTCAGGACGACCTCGACCCACAGTTGGTGCCCCTGTTCCTGGAAGAGGCCGACGAACTCATGGCCCAGGTCGGCCCCGACCTGCGGGCCTGGCGCGGCCAGCTTGGCGATGCCGCCATTGCCGGACGCCTGCAACGGATCTTCCACACCCTCAAAGGCAGCGCCCGCATGGCCGGCGCTATGGGCGTTGGCGAACTCATCCACAGCATGGAGACCCGCGTCGATAACGCGATGGCGGCCCATGCGGTAACGCCGCAACTGATCGACGACCTGGAAGTCTCCTTCGACCGTGCGCAGTTCCTGGTCGATAAGATCCGGGGGGGTGATGCCGGCGAGGAGGCCGCTGAAGAATCCACGGCAGCTGACGTTCAGGCTCCGGCCAGTGCCGCCGCCGCACCGGCGGCCCCCGCCCCGGTGGCTATTGACCTCGCCGCAGTCGAGAGGAGCGCCGAGCCCGAGTCCCAGGCCGCTCGTGCCGTGCTACGGGTTCAGGCGGAGCTCATGGACCGTCTGGTCAACGAGGCCGGCGAACTGGCCATCGCCCGCTCGCGTATCGAGGGCGAAATGCGTTCCCTCAAGACCTCGCTGCTGGACTTGACGGAAAACGTCATGCGCTTGCGCGGCCAGTTGCGGGAAATCGAAATCCAGGCCGAATCCCAGATGCAGTCGCATCAGGCCGAAGCAGCGGAAAAGAATCGCACCTTCGACCCGCTGGAAATGGACCGCTTCACCCGCTTCCAGGAATTGACGCGGATGATGGCCGAGTCGGTGAACGACGTCACCACCGTCCAGCACAACCTGCTGCGCAATCTCGACCACGCCGACGCCGCCCTGGCCGCCCAGGCGCGCCTCAACCGTGAGTTGTCCCAGGCCCTGATGGGCGTTCGCATGGTGCCCTTCAACACCCTGGCCGAACGCCTGCATCGCATCGTTCGCCAGACGGCCAAGGAAACCGATCGCCGCGCCAATCTGGACATTCGCGGCGGCCAGACCGAACTCGACCGTTCGGTGCTGGAAAAGATCACCGGCCCCCTCGAACACCTGCTGCGCAATGCCGTCAGTCACGGCATCGAGCCGGTCAGTGGGCGCGGCAGCAAGGACCCGATGGGTCAGATCACCCTCGCCCTGGCCCAGGAAGGCAACGAAATCCGTATCGAACTCCAGGATGACGGCACCGGCCTCGATCTGGCGAAGATCCGCGCCAAAGCCGAATCCCGTGGCTTGCTGTCTCCCGGTCAGGCGATTGACGAGGCACAGCTGATCCAGTTCATTTTCATGGCCGGCTTCTCCACCGCCGACAAGCTGACCGAGGTTTCCGGCCGCGGCGTCGGCATGGATGTGGTGAAAACCGAAACCGCCGCCCTCGGTGGCCGCATCGAAGTGCATTCGACACCGGGCCAGGGTTCCACCTTCCGCATCTACCTGCCCCTGACCCTGGCCGTCACCCAGGCGGTGCTGGTCAAATCCGGCAATCGCACCTACGCCATCCCCTCCACCATGGTGGAGCAGGTCAGCGAACTCAAGCCGGAAGCAGTGCAACGGATTCGTGATGAAGGCGGTACCGACTGGCTCGGCACCCACTACACCTATTACTACATGACGCGCCTGCTCGGCGAGCCGGATGCCCAGCCGCAGGTCCTGCGCCGGCACTGGATCATGCTGCTGAAGAGCGGCGCCGGTCGCATCGCCGTTGAAGTGGACGCCCTCACCGGCAATCAGGAAATCGTCGTCAAGAACATCGGCCCGCAACTGGCGCGGGTGGTCGGCATCGCCGGCGCCACCGTGCTCGGCGATGGCCAGGTGGCCCTGATTCTCAACCCGATTGCCCTCGCCGGCCGCGACCATGTGGTCGACATTGCTGCCGGCTCCGCAGTCACGGAAGCGGTGGCTCCGACCACGGTGCCGACGGTGCTGGTGGTGGACGATTCCCTCACCGTGCGCAAGATCACCGGCCGCCTGCTGGCCCGCGAGGGTTATCACGTGGTCACCGCCAAGGATGGCGTCGATGCGCTGGAACAACTCATCGACCTGCGCCCGGCAGTGATCCTCTCCGACATCGAAATGCCGCGCATGGACGGTTTCGATCTGGTGCGCAACATCCGCGCCGATGCCGCCATGAAGGACATCCCGGTGATCATGATTACCTCACGCATTGCCGACAAGCACAAGCAATACGCCAAGGAAATCGGCGCCGACCACTACCTCGGCAAGCCCTACGACGAAGACGAACTGCTCGGTCTCATCGCCGGCTACGCCAAGAAATAGGGGGCAAAAAAAGAGGTGGCCACAGGCCACCCCTCGTTTCAGCACAGGGCGCGATTTCGCGCCCTTTTCTTTTTGCTCAGTTAACCAGGCGCAGCGCAAACGGATAGCGATACGACACGCCGCCGTTCACCTTCACCGCCGCCAATATGCAGAAGACGATATTGGCGATCACCACCAACGGCATCAGCAGCAGACCAATCAGCACGAACATCAGCACCCAGGAAATCATCACGGCAATGAAAACCGTGATCTGAAAGTTAAGCGCCTCCTTGGCTTCCGTCACCACGAAGCCCGCCTGAGGATCATCCTTCTTCACCAGCCAGATGATGAGGGGAGCGAGAAAACCGGTGAAGATCGGCAACAGATGCGCCAGCATCGCCAGGGTACGGTCGTTCATGCCGCCGCCCCCACCACCACTGGGTGCGGCAGCCGGCGGCGGCGGCGGTACCGAACCGGGCGCCGGCGCAATCCCTTGTAGCAAGGTGGACAGCGGCACCCAGCCGCTCTGGCCTTCGGTCCAGGCGAGGTCACTCGCCTGCAGTTGCCCCTGCTGCACATAGGCGCGCGCTTGCTCTTCCGTGTACGGGCCAAACTGCTGGCCATTGCGTGAAATCGTAATCTGCATGGTGTTATCCCCTGAGAATGGCGGTGCTGGCATGAAATCCGCGTCGATTCTACGCCGATGTCAAACTGAAACAATCGCGGCAAGCCCTCGGCGTGGCGCTCATTTGCCGCGAGATGCCTTGCCAAATCGCTCTAGCGTCCGCTCCCGGGCCAGAGCATGATCCACCACTGGCGCCGGATAGTCCTGACCAATCGTGACGCCGCAGGCGGCCTGCATGTCGCTGCCCATGCGCCAGGGAGCGTGGATGAACTTGTCGGGCACGGCGGTCAGTTCCGGCACATAGCGGCGGATGAACACGCCCTTGGGATCAAACCTCTCCGACTGGGTGACGGGATTGAAAATGCGGAACCAGGGCTGGGCATCGCAGCCGGTGGAGGCCGCCCACTGCCAGCCGCCGTTGTTGGCGGCGAGATCGAAGTCGAGCAGCTTTTCGGCAAAATAACGCTCACCCCGACGCCAGTCGATCCCCAGGTCCTTGGTCAGGAAGGAGGCTGTCACCATGCGCAGGCGGTTGTGCATGTAGCCGCTGCTATTGAGTTGTCGCATGGCGGCGTCTACCAGCGGATAACCGGTCTGGCCCCCACGCCAGGCAGCGAACAGTTCCGGCGCGTCGTCCCAGCCCAGATCGTCGAACTCGGGCTTGAAGCAGCGCGCCACCACATCGGGCCGCTGCCAGAGAATCATCTGGTAGAAATCGCGCCAGATCAGCTCGGAGAGCCAGGTTTCCGCCCCGCGCCCGCCGTGGCCCAGGGCATGGGCAACGAGCTGGCGGATCGACACGGTGCCGAAACGCAGGTGAGCCGCCAGATAGGACGGTCCCTTGAGGGCGGGGAAATCACGCTTCGCGGCGTAGTCGTCGATGCGTTCGACGAAATCCCGGAACAGGGTTTGCGCTCCGCTCATGCCTGTGGGCAGATTGAGTTGCGCCAGGTCGGTGGCCTCGAAGCCGAACTGCCCCAGGCTCGGCACCGATTCGGGGTGAGGCGGCGGCGCCAGGTGCGCGCCATGTTCCTCGACCGGGAATAACGCCACAGGGTCCGTCGCCAGCTTCTTCAGCCAGGCATTCTTGTAAGGAGTAAATACCGAGTAGGGCCTGCCGGCCTGGGTCAGCACCTCGTCGCGCTCGAAGATCACCTGGTCCTTGAAGTCGCGAAACTCGCGTCCTGCGACAGCGAGGCTTTGAGCCACGGCGGCGTCGCGCTGCCGCGCCGCCGGCTCGTAATCGCGGTTGGCGTAAACCGCCGCAACGCCAAGTTGCTGCGCCAAACGCGGAATCTCCTCCCGCGCCGTGCCGTGGCAGACCATGAGTCCGCCGCCCATGCCACGCAGCGAAGCATCCACCTCCGCCACGGCGCGCAGGATGAATTCCACGCGCCGATCCTGGCGCGGCAGCGGATCGAGGATCTCGCGATCGAAGACAAAGACGCAGAACACCCGGCCAAAGTCGCGCAGGGCGTGATGCAGGGCGGCATGGTCGGTGGTGCGCAGATCACGGCGGAACCAGACGAGGGCGGCATCCATGGACAGGGAATAAAACCAGCTAAAATGAAGACGTGAGCGAAACCACTATCACCACCGTCAATCTTACCCATCATTTCCTCATTGCCATGCCGGCGATGACGGACCCGAATTTCGCCAAAACCCTGACCTACATCTGTGAGCACAACGATCAGGGCGCGCTGGGTATCATCATCAATCGGCCCATCGACATGAATCTGGCCGGCCTGTTCGAGCGGGTGAACATCGACCTCGAAGACGACCGCGCCGTCAGCAACTACAGCAACATGCCGGTCTATTACGGCGGGCCGGTGCAGACCGACCGCGGCTTCGTGCTCCACCGCCCCCTCGGCCAGTGGCAGTCGACCCTCAAGGTAAAGGACGAACTCGGCCTCACCAGTTCCCGCGACATCCTGCAATCCATGGCCACCGAGGCCGAGCCTCATGAAGTGCTGATTACCCTTGGCTATGCCGGCTGGTCGGCAGGACAACTGGAATGGGAGTTGTCGCAGAACGCCTGGCTCACGGTGGAAGCCGACCCGGAGATCATTTTCAACCTGCCGCCGGAAGAGCGTCTGGTGGCGGCCATGCAGTCCCTTGGCGTCGATTTTGCCAATCTCTCCGATGTCGCCGGGCATGCCTGATGGCGCCACGGCCACCCGAGCAGGCACGGTGCTGGCATTCGACTTCGGCCTCAAGCGCATCGGCGTCGCCATCGGTGAAATGATGCTCGGCCAGGCCCGCCCCCTCGCCACCATCGCCCACGAAGCCAACGACGCCCGCTTTGCCGCCATTGGTCGCCTGATCGACGAGTGGCAGCCCGCCGCCCTGATCGTCGGCCTGCCCCTGACGGTGGAAGGTGAGGAGCACGAAATGAGCGCCCGCTGCCGCCGCTTCGCCCATCAGCTCGAGGGCCGCTACAAACTTCCGGTGCGCCTGGTCGATGAACGTTTTTCCTCCGTCGCCGCCGAAGATCGTCTCGCCGGCCGCGGCCTCGACTGGCGCCAACGCAAACAGGCGGTAGACGCCGAAGCCGCCACCGTTATCCTGCAAGACTGGTTCGATCATGCCCACTGACATTTCCCTTCCCAACGCCGAGGAGCTCTGCCAGCGCCTCGCCGTCGCCATGCGCCCCCAGGTCTCCCCCGAAACCGTGCTGGTCGGCATTCACACCGGCGGCGTCTGGGTTGCCGACTGGTTGCAACGCGAGTTCCGCTTCGCCACGCCCCCCGGCAGCATCGACATCGGCTTCCAGCGCGACGATCACCGTCTCGGCGGCAGCCTCAAATCCGGCGGCCGCGCCTCCCACCTGCCCTTCGACGTGGAGGGCGCCCATGTGGTGATCGTCGATGACGTGCTTTTCACCGGCCGTACCATTCGCGCCGCCATGAACGAGCTGTTCGATTACGGCCGCCCGGCGCGGGTCGATCTGGCGGTGCTGGTGGATCGCGGCGGCCGCGAGTTGCCGATCGCCGCCACCTGGTGTCCGCAGGGACTCACCCTTCCGGCCAGCCAGATCCTGGCCCTGGAAAAATCCGCTGACGGTGCTCTCTCCTTCAAGGTGATCGAGAAATGACTCCTGCCCTGTTCCCCGGCAACCCCCAGCTCAACACCCGCGGCGGGCTGCAACATCTGCTCTCTCTCGACGGCCTGCCGCGCCAGATCCTGACGCAGATCCTCGACACCGCCGCGCCCTTTACCGAAGTCGCCGAGCGGGAAGTGAAGAAGGTGCCCCTACTGCGCGGCAAGAGCGTGTTCAACCTGTTTTTCGAGAACTCCACGCGCACCCGCACCACCTTCGAGATTGCCGCCAAGCGCCTCTCCGCCGACGTCATCAATCTCAACATCAACACCTCCAGCGCCTCCAAGGGCGAGAGCCTGCTCGACACGGTGGACAACCTCGCCGCCATGCAGGCCGACATGTTCGTCGTCCGCCACGCCTCCAGCGGAGCGCCCTACCTGATCGCCCAGCACCTGGCCGCCACCGGCCGCGACCACATCCGCGTCGTCAATGCCGGCGATGGCCGCCATGCCCACCCGACCCAGGGTCTGCTGGACATGTTCACCATCCGCCACTACAAGAAAGACTTCACCAACCTCACCGTCGCCATCGTCGGCGACGTGCTTCACTCCCGCGTCGCCCGCAGCCAGATCCACGCACTGACTACCCTCGGCGTCCCCGAAGTGCGCGTGATCGGCCCCAAGACCCTGCTGCCCACTGCCGTCGAGCGCCTCGGGGTGCGTGTGTTCCACGACATGAAGCAAGGCCTGAAAGACGTGGACGTGGTGATGATGTTGCGGCTGCAAAACGAGCGCATGAACGGCGCCCTGCTGCCCAGCACCCAGGAATATTTCAAGTCCTACGGCCTCACGCCGGACAAGCTGGCGCTCGCCAAGCCCGACGCCATCGTCATGCACCCCGGCCCCATGAACCGGGGTGTCGAAATCGACTCGGCAGTGGCCGACGGCGGCCAGGCCGTGATCCTGCCCCAGGTCACCTTCGGCATCGCGGTACGCATGGCGGTGATGGCCATGCTGGGAGGAGCGTAAGCATGAACATCCACATCACCAATGGCCGCATCGTCGATCCGGCCACCAACACCGACAAGACTGCCGACCTGTTCATCGCCGATGGCAAGATCGCTGCCATCGGCAACACCCCTGTCGGCTTCAAGGCCGAGCGGGTGATCGACGCCAAGGGCTGCGTGGTCTGCCCCGGCCTCGTCGATCTCTCAGCGCGACTGCGCGAACCGGGCTTCGAGTATCGCGCCACCCTGGAATCGGAAATGGCTGCCGCCGCCGCCGGCGGCGTCACCAGCCTCGCCTGCCCGCCGGACACCGACCCGCCCCTGGATGAGCCGGGGCTGGTGGAAATGCTCAAGCACCGGGCGCGGCTGCCGGACTTCGCCCATGTCTATCCGGTCGGCGCCCTCACCGAAAAGCTCGACGGCAAGCACCTCACCGAAATGGCTGAACTCGCCGAAGCCGGCTGCATCGCCTTCAGTCAGGCCAACACGCCGATCCGCGACACCCAGATCATGTTGCGGGCGATGCAATACGCCGCCACCTTCGACTTCCCGGTCTGGCTCTCGGCCCAGGATCCGCATCTGGCCCGCGACGGCGTTGCCCATGATGGCGAGGTGGCGAGCCGCCTCGGCCTCACCGGCATACCCGTCGTCGCCGAAACCATCGCCATCGCCACCCTGCTGCATCTGGTGCGCGAAACCGGGGTGCGCCTGCACCTGCAACGCATCTCCAGCGCCGCCGGCCTGGAGATGGTCAGCGCCGCCCGCGCCGCCGGCATCGCCGTCACCTGCGACGTCAGCATCAACCACCTGCACCTGTCGGAAATGGACATCGGCTACTTCAACCCCCATGCCCGCCTCGACCCACCCCTGCGCAGCCAGCGCGACCGCGACGCCCTGCGCGCCGGCCTCGCCAGCGGCGCCGTGAATGCCCTCTGCTCCGACCACACACCGGTGGACGACGACGGCAAACAGATGCCCTTCGGCGAAGCCGAACCCGGCGCCACCGGCCTCGAACTGCTGCTGCCCCTGACCCTCAAGTGGGCCGAAGAAATGCAGTTGCCGCTAGCCCTGGCCCTGGCCCGGGTCACCTGCGATCCCGCGCACATCATGGGCATTCCCGCCGGCGCCCTCGCCGTCGGCAGCGCCGCCGACATCTGCATCTTCGACCCCAAGGCGGAAGTCATCGTCAGCCGCGAACGCCTCAAGAGCCAGGGCCGCAACACCCCCTTCCTCGGCCTGCCGCTGGCGGGACGAGTGAAATGGACGCTAGTGGATGGCGTGGTGGCCTTCGGCGACTGACCGGCCTGGAAGGCGCGTCAAACGGCGCTTCCAAGCACGACAAGGCTGCAAGCGCCATTCGAGGGCATCCTGGCAATACCTTGCCCACAACCACCATTCCACGCGGGTTGCGGGCGCGCCCCGAGCTATTCCCCCAATAACCTCTGCCGCGCCGCGTCGGCGGCGTAGTCGCTGACTCGCAGCCGCTTGGCGCGGGAAGTCATGCCGGAGACCAGACTGACGCGGGCCTTGGCGATGCCCAGGGTGTCGGCGAGAAAGGCGATCAGCGCCTCGTTGGCCTTACCGTCCACCGGCGGGGCGGCGAGGCGGACCTTGAGGGCTTCGCCGTGGAGTCCGACAACTTCGGTTTTCTTGGCACCGGGCTGGATGTGGAGGCTCAGCACCACATCGGCGCCGGCGCTGGTCAGCCAGGGAGGCGTCACCGGGGAGCGCCGGGAAGGTGGGAGAAAAGCTGCGTCGGCAGCAGGGCCGAGATCACCGCCATCTGGGCGCTATCGAGCACCATCAGGATCACTTGCAGCGTCAGCAGCAGGGCGACGGGTGAGAGATCCAGCCCGCCGATGGGGGGAATCAGGCGACGGAAAGGCGCCAGCATCGGAGCGCTGAGGGCGTTGAAGAAGGGCGCCAGGGGCGCGTAGGGGTTGATCCAGGAAAAGATGGCGGAGATCAGCACCACGGCGATGGCGAGCCAGACGCCGATGCGCACCAGGGCGAACAGGGCCTGCACGGCGACCACGGCGATGGCTTCCGGCGCCAGGGGGCCGCCCAGCAGACCGTAGGCGAGGCCGAGGTACATGCCCTGTACCAGCCAGGCGAGCAGCAGGCTGGCCAGATCCAGGCCCCAGAGGCCGGGAATCACCCGCCGTACCGGCTTCACGGCCCAGTCGGTGATGGCGATGATGAACTGGCCGAGGGGGTTGCGGAACGAGGCCCGCGCCCATTGCAAAACGAAGCGGGCAAGAAAGGCAAACGAGAGCAGACTGGCGGCGGCCTCGACCAGAAACAGGAAGATGCGTATCAGCATCAGTCGGCTCCCAGCAGTTGGCCGAGTTCCTGGCCGCGCTTTTCGGCGGCGTGGATGCCGCGCAGGATGGCCTGATTGACGGCATCGGCGGCGAAGGAATTCAGCGCCGCCTCGGTGGTTCCGCCCTTGGAGGTGACGCGCTGGCGCAGGGTCGCCACCTCCTCCTGGCTCTGGTCGGCCAGGCGCGCAGCGCCGAGGAAGGTTTCCACCGCCAGTTGGCGGGAGGTAAGGGGATCAAATCCGAGTTCCCGTCCGGCGGCCTCCAGGGCCTCGATGAAATAGAACACATAGGCCGGGCCGGAGCCAGAGATGGCGGTCACGGCATCCATCTTCGCCTCGTCATCAATCCAGACCGTGGTGCCGACGGCCTTCAGCACCTTCTCGGCGGCGGCGCGACCTTCCAGATCAACGCTGGCGTCGGCGCAGAGGCCGGTGACGCCGGCGCCAATCAGGGCCGGGGTGTTGGGCATCGAGCGCACCAAACGGCGGTGACCGCCGAGCCAGCGCGCCAGATCGACCATACGCAGGCCGGCGGCAATGCTCACCACCAACTGGTCCTTGAGTTTACCGGCCACCGGGGCGAGGGCTTCCTTCATCTGCTGCGGCTTCACCGCCAGCACCAGCACCTCGCAGTTGAGGGCGGCGGCATCGACGCTCTCGGCGCAACGCAGGCCGAATTCGCTGGTCAGGCGTTCCCGCGCCTCGGCGAAAGGCTCGACCACCTGCATGCCGGCCATGGAATAGCCCTGGCGCTTGAGGCCGCCGATGAGGGCAGTGGACATGTTGCCGCCGCCGATGAACGTGATCTTCATGTTGCGTAATTCCTTTCGCCAAAAATGGCCGTGCCGACGCGAACGATGGTAGCTCCTTCGGCGATGGCGGATTCGAGATCGTGGGACATGCCCATGGAGAGGGTATCGAGGGCGAGGCCCCCGGCATTGAGTTGGTCGCGCAAGGCGCGCAGAGTGGCGAAACGGCTGCGCAGCAGGGCCTCGTCGTCGGTTGGCTCGGGAATCGCCATCAGGCCGCGCAATTTCAGGCGCGGCAGAGCGGCGACGGCGCGGGCCAGGCCCGCCACATCGACGGGCGCGCAACCGCTCTTGCTGGCTTCGCCGCTGACATTCACCTGTAGGCACACATTCAGCGGCGGCAGACTCTCGGGGCGCTGTTCGGCGAGGCGCTCGGCGATCTTCAGGCGCTCCACGGAATGCACCCAGGCGAAGTGTTCCGCCACCGGCCGTGTCTTGTTGCTTTGCAGGGGGCCAATGTAATGCCATTCCAGCCCCGTGACGCCTGCGGCGGCAACCTCGGCGATCTTGGTCACGCCTTCCTGCACATAGTTTTCGCCGAAGGCCCGCTGGCCGACACTGGCCGCCTCACGCACACAGTCCGCCGGCCAGGTCTTGGAGACCGCCAGCAGGCTGACCGCGCCCGCTTCCCGCCCGGCAGCGTGACATGCGGCAAGGATGCGGGATTTAACGGCTTGCAGGTTGGCTGAAATTGTTGTCATATAGCGGCTTCAGTATACCGAAGCCGCTCACAGGAAACCTTCATGGACATCACCGAACTCCTCGCTTTCGCCGTCAAGAACAAGGCCTCCGACCTCCACCTCTCCGCCGGCCTGCCACCCATGATCCGGGTTCATGGCGACATTCGCCGCATCAACCTGCCGCCCATGGAGCACAAGGACGTCCACGCCATGGTGTACGACATCATGAACGACGGCCAGCGCAAGACCTATGAGGAAACCTGGGAGTGCGACTTCTCCTTCGCCATTCCCAACCTGGCTCGTTTCCGCGTCAATGCCTTCGTGCAAAACCGCGGCGCCGCCGCCGTGTTGCGGACCATTCCGTCGAAGATTCTCAGCCTCGAAGACCTGGGTGCGCCAAAAATTTTCGCTGAACTCGCCGACCAGCCACGAGGCATCGTGCTGGTGACCGGCCCCACCGGCTCCGGCAAATCCACCACCCTGGCGGCAATGGTGAATCACAAGAACGAAGTCGAGCAGGGCCATATCCTGACCGTCGAAGACCCGATTGAATTCGTGCACGAATCGAAGAAGTGCCTCATCAACCAGCGCGAAGTGAATCGCGATACCCAGTCCTTCAACAACGCCCTGCGCGCCGCCCTGCGCGAAGACCCGGACGTGATTCTGGTGGGCGAAATGCGCGACCTGGAAACCATCCGCCTCGCCCTCTCGGCGGCGGAAACCGGCCACCTGGTGTTCGGCACCCTGCACACCAGCTCGGCGGCCAAGACCATCGACCGGATCATCGACGTGTTCCCGGCAGCGGAAAAGGAAATGGTGCGCTCAATGCTTTCCGAATCCCTGCGCGCCGTGATCTCCCAGGCCCTGTTGAAGACCAAGGACGGCGCCGGCCGCATCGCCGCCCACGAAATCATGGTCGGCACCCCCGCCATCCGCAACCTGATCCGCGAAGCCAAGGTGGCGCAGATGTATTCGGCGATCCAGACCGGCCAGCAGTTCGGCATGCAGACCCTGGACCAGAACCTGACCGACCTGGTGCGGCGAAACATCGTTTCCCCCGCCGAGGCCCGCAGCAAGGCCATGAACAAGGATTTGTTCCCTGGCTAGGCCAGGGAACAAATCTTCACTGACACCCGCCCCTCCCGCCCTCCCCTCGCGGGGCAGCGGAGTCGTTGGCGGCTTTGCCGCCTTACGAATCCGGCGTCCCCTTCACGGGGAAGGTGACTAAAATGAAAGCTACGCGCTAAAGGAGACCCAGGCTATGGAACGCGACGAAGGCCTTAAATTCATGTACCAGCTTCTCACCATGATGGTGCAGAAGAAGGGTTCCGACTTGTTCATCACTGCCGGCTTCCCGCCCGCCATCAAGGTGGACGGCAAGATGACGCCGGCCACCACCCAGGTGCTGACGCCCCAGCACACCATCGAGCTGGCGCGGGCGATCATGAACGACCGCCAGGCCGCCGACTTCGAGGCCACCAAGGAATGTAACTTTGCCATCAGCCCCTCCGGCATCGGCCGCTTCCGGGTCAATGCCTTCGTCCAGCAAGGCCGCACCGGCCTCGTGCTACGGACCATCAACGTCAGCATTCCCAACTTCGAGGACCTCAAGCTGCCGCCGGTGCTGAAGGATGTCTCCATGACCAAACGCGGCCTGGTGCTCTTCGTTGGCGGCACCGGTTCCGGCAAATCCACTTCCCTCGCGGCCATGATCGGCTACCGCAACCAGAATTCCTACGGCCACATCATCACCATCGAGGATCCGGTGGAGTATGTGCATGACCACAGGAACTGCA
>Ga0316603_10001472_pt1 | contig 12559 bp, 8 predicted proteins | sample OWC_soil_day10_n_FD_207649 | JGI IMG/M metagenome (GOLD analysis project Ga0316603, IMG submission 207649) | Wetland soil microbial communities from Old Woman Creek delta, Ohio, United States - OWC_soil_day10_noCT | ecosystem: Environmental > Terrestrial > Soil > Wetlands | place: USA: Ohio...
TATTATTTGAAACATCCGTTGAGCTCGAACGGGAATTTCCTATCATGTCATTGTTTAAAACGCCAATAATATTCCAGCTCTCTTTTTTTGCAACAGATGCCATATAAGCAGCACCAAGAAGCCCGTGTTCCTCACCGCTGAGAAACATCAGCTTAATTGTAACCGGTGTTTCAATTCCGGAAAGGATTCTTGCAATTTCCAGCAATGCAGCAACTCCGCTGCCATTATCATTTGCTCCGGGAGCAAATGCCGTAGAATCGCTGCTATTGTCTGCCCGGCTGTCGTAGTGGGCGAGTAAGACAATTATCCGGTTATCTCCCTTATTGCTGCCTTTAAATGTTGCAACAACATTTGTCAGAGTTATCTCCCTGCCCAGTCGTGTATCTTTTCCTCCGGCCCTGTATTCAATTTTTTCAACAATTGCCCTGCCGGCTGAGTTTTTGATATAACCGTTTAGCTTATTTGAAAGATACTGAGTTGCAGCCCCGATTCCTTTTGCCGGATCATTCTTTGTGCTTAAATTGTGTCTAGTATGAAGCGCAACAAGCTCATTTACCGTAGTTTTTATATTAGAAGACGAAATTTGCAAAACCGCTTTCTCAATTACGGAATCTCTTACAGTAATTTGCTGAGCAATCGCTTGTCCGGAGAGCATTACTATTGAAATAGCAAAAATTACTAGTGTTTTCATTATTAATACAGTTCAAAAAATCGGCTAATCTCTTTTTTGTGTTTCCCCTGAATGAGAATGACATGGTTTCCAAGATGCGAGTTAAGGAAATCATCCATATCGTCGCTTGATTTAAACCTGAATTTAATTTGCGTGCGGCATCGTTCAACAACGTCAGTGTTTTGGATTATTTCACCATGAATTGCAATGAATTTATCCAGATTGACTCCTCCACATTTAAAAATAGTATATTTCCCAAGAGCAAGTTTTGCAGAGATTCCTATGCCAGATTGTGATTCATAATGAGAAGGAAGGGCAAAGCTTTCCGACATTGAAAGGGGAGCAGTGCAATGAGAAAAATCTACTGTATTGTCGCTTCGGTCAATCGAAGAAGGATTCGCCATAAATGATGTTTTGTTTAAAAGAGCCCTTGCAATTATCATTGACCATAGCGTTGGTACGTCACCCTCACATCCGGATACAAGCCCACGGTCATTGAATATTGAAAGTGCAAGACATGCCGTTGTTTTACATGTATTAATTATATCAAAACACTTTATAGACAGAGCATTAAGTTCGTTTTTCTGAATTAAATCTTTAAGTGAATTATATAATTTTACCGCTTCAAAAAGATCATTCTCAGTTCTGCTTTTCTCAATATGTGAAGTCAGATTGTTTAAAAGCATTGTAGACTCGGTGGAGTTCATTGCATATTTTCCCTGATATTTGCTAAAAGCATTGAAGTTATCTTCAAGAAGCGCAATGGGAATATCAATGAATTTCGCACCAAACTTCTGTGTAATCATCTCTTTATTAACATCAGAAGATATGAGCCATGGCGAAGGATCGCCAAACAAGCCTATTCTTGTATTTGAAATCTCCTTGAATGCTCTTTGGATATTATAAAGCAACGCGATTTCATCATGAAGTTCCTCAAGAAATTTCTTGCTTGGAGAAATAGGAAAGTTGATGTGCCTGTGTTTAATTCCATTATTGTTCATCCAACTTGATATTTCAAGTGAAGCTGCCAAAGAGTTATGAAATGAGTCACTTAAGATAACCAGCGGACGGGTGAATTTTTGCCAGTCATTAAGAAATGTCTGTTCTGTTCCTCCGGTTGCAATAAATGCAATTGCGAGTTCCTCCTGTCCTTTAATTGGTTCGTATTCCTGAGAGCTAACTACTTTTAGCGCATATCTGGATTTAAATTCGGAATATATATTTTCTCTGGATGCCGCTACGGTCAGACCATCGTGAATCGATGATGCAAAAACAACAAGTGTTAGATTAAGTTCCATAAATAAGAATTAATTTCGCAAATATAGTAAAAATGTAAAACTATTTTTTTTCAAAATCGTTATAACTTAATATTGGATAATTTATGCACAGAGATAATATTGAAGCTGCCCCGGAAAACTCTTCGGTAAGGAACATTATAACAGCATTTGCCCTTAATCTTTCTTTTGCTGTAATTGAACTGATTGGCGGATTACTGACAAATTCAGTCGCAATTTTATCTGATGCCCTTCATGATTTCGGAGACTCACTTTCTCTGGGGGTTGCCTATTATCTTCAAAAGAAATCAGATAAGAAAGGGGATAAGTTTTATTCATACGGATATAAAAGATTTTCCCTTCTTGGCTCAGTATTTATTTCGGTTGTTTTGCTGGTTAGTTCCGTTTTCATTATAGAAGAGAGCGTCAGGAGAATAATTTCGCCTCAGGAGACAAATGCTCAGGGAATGTTTATACTTGCCATTTTGGGGATAATAGTGAACGGAGCTGCAGTCCTGAAGATGAAAAAAGGAAAATCCCACAATGAACGGGCAGTTACTCTTCACATGATGGAAGATTTACTTGGCTGGTTCGCTGTTTTAGCGGCAAGCATAATAATGATTTTCATAGATGTTCCCGTCATTGACCCTATTCTCTCTGTCGCAATAACGGTTTGGGTCTTGTTTAATGTTTACAGGAATCTTAAAGAAACATTCCGGATAATGTTGCAGGAGGTTCCAAAAGATGTCGATATAAATAAGATTGAAAATGAATTACTTAAAATAGAGGGCGTAAAATCTGTCCATGATTTGCATATATGGACCATGGATGGAGAAAAACACATTATGACAGTTCATATTGTTACCGGACTGACCTTAAACAGCGACAATGTCAAAAGGCTAAAGTATGAAGCCCGTAAATTGATACGTGAACTTAACATAAGCCATATAACAGTTGAAATTGAGGGAGAGAATGAATCCGGGGACTGTTTGTATAACGGGACTTGTTAAATAAATGGGCCGGCAAAAGAATTTGCCGGCCCATTCACACAAATTGATATTAAGCTATGCTTCAGCTACATTCTCTCCCTTTATTGAAAGGAAAGGGTTAAGCTGACATGCTGAAAAATCTTTAATATACGAATACCTCTCATCGTTCCATGACTTTGACTTTCCGATATATATTTCGGCTGACATAGCATAACTGTCGTCGGACTGCGCATCTGAGAGAAGCAGGTACGACATAATAATGTGTGCAGCCATTTCAACAAGTCTTCTTGCATGAAAATCAATAAATTCATTATCTCCTTCAAGAACTTTCTCGACAGCTTTCTGATACTGATCCGTCATTTCCGAAAGAATCTTTTTCAATTGTTCGTACTCGGGTTTTACATCGATTTTCTCATATTCTCTTATCTGAGCAAGGTAAGAACCATTTGTAACATATCTTTGTGCAGCTACAACCTGAAGTTGAGATGTCCCTTCATAAATAGTTGTAATTCTTGCATCTCTGAAAATTCTTTCAATAGGATAATCTTTCATAAAACCAGAACCTCCATGAATCTGAAGTGAATCATATGCATTCTGATTTGAGTATTCGGAAGACATTAGTTTCAAAATAGGAGTGAACATATCCGCCAGCTTCTGAAATTGTTTTGCTTCGGTACGCTCTTCCGGGGTGAGTTTTCGTCCTTCAGCTATAAAGCCATAAGCTTTATAAACATCTACAAAACGGGTTGTTTCATACAACAACGCTCTTGAAGACTGTAGCTTAGCCTTGATTACTGCAAGCATTTCATAAACTGCCGGGAACTGGATTATCGGCTTGCCAAACTGAGCTCTTTCATGAGCATATTTTAATGCCTCTCTGTATGCAGCTTCCGAGATACCAACAGACTGGGCACCTACTCCAAGTCTGGCTCCATTCATCAGAGACATTACATATTTAATAAGTCCCAGTTTTCTTTCGCCTACCAATTTGGCGGGAGCATTATTAAATACGAGTTCACATGTAGGGGAGCCTTTTATTCCGAGTTTATTCTCTATCCTCCTTACCTGAACACCTCCCCAGGCTTTGTCATACACAAAATAGGAGAGTCCGCGGCCGTCAGTTGTTCCCTCTTCCGATCGGGCGAGAACAAGCTTTATTTCTGCATCTCCATTTGTAATGAATCTTTTTACACCATTCAGAAACCACTTTCCCTCTTTTTCGTTATATGAAGCTTTAAGCATTACTGCCTGCAAATCACTTCCTGCATCCGGCTCAGTAAGGTCCATCGAACATGTGGCGCCATAATTGATTCTTGGCAAAAACTCATTTTTTATCTCTTCGCTTGCATATTCATGAATTGTTTCTGCGCAATCCTGCAGTCCCCATATGTTTGCAAATCCTGCATCTGCTCTTGCAACAAGTTCTGCTGCCATCACATACGGAACCATAGAAAAATTAAGACCGCCATATTGTCTTGGAAGAGACATACCGTATAAACCGGCCTGAATTAAAACGTCCTGATTTTGTTGAGTCCCGGGAGCATATGTAACTCTCCCGTTTTCATGATGAGGGCCTTTTTTGTCCACTTCTTCGGCATTGACTGCGATTACATCTGCACAAATCTCACCAAGGATTTCCATTACTTTTTCATAGGAATCTATAGCATCGTAAGCAACACAAGGTGCATAATCGAACTTTCCGGCATCTTTATAATTCTGTTCCTTTAAATCAACAATTTTATTCATTAAAGGATGCCGAAACTGAAATTTAAGGTCTTTATTATCGTTATAAAAATTTGCCATATTATTTACTGTTTTTTTTGTACGATTTTATCATCCTTGGCACAACCTCGTTCAGGTCGCCAATAATAGCATAATCCGCCAACTGATGTATAGGGGCGAGGGGATCGCTGTTTATTGAAATAATCATTGCAGATTGCTCCATACCCGCTGTATGCTGAATTTGTCCCGATATACCGGCAGCGATATACAGTTTTGGCCTTACCGTTACACCTGTTTGTCCGATTTGTCTTGCGTGGTCGGCAAAACCGGCATCAACGGCGGCTCTGGAAGCACCAACTTCTCCTCCGAGAACATGCGCAAGTTCAAATAAAAGATTGAAATTTTCCTTTGAACCAACACCAAAACCTCCTGCGACAATAATCGAAGAGCCTTTAATGTCAATTTTCCTCTCTTCCATGTGACGCTCAATTATTTCTACAATGAAATCGGTATCTGAAAGGACAGAACTTACATCTATTATGTTTAATTTACAATCAGCCGCTTTATTTAATGGCTCCCTTTTCATAACACCTTCTCTCACTGTTGCCATCTGAGGTCTGTGATCGGGGTTTATGATAGTTGCAATAATATTCCCTCCGAAGGCAGGGCGAATCTGATATAATAGATTTTGATATTCTTTGCCTGCTTTGTTGTCAGTATGGCTGCCAATTTCAAGTGAAGTGCAATCCGCAGTCAATCCGCTATTTAACGCACTCGATACTCTTGGGGCGAGATCCCTTCCAATACTGGTTGCTCCAAAAAGCGCTATCTGTGGTTTTTCTTCTCTGAAAAGCGAGATTGTAATGGAAGAGTGGGGCAGGGTAAGGTAGTTTACAAGTCTCTTATCGTCTGCAATGTGTATTTTGCTTGCACCGTAAAGTGCAATTTCATCTTTAAGTTTTGTAACATCATGCCCAATGAGAAGAGCTTCTACATTGCAGGCAAGTTCTTTAGCAAGACCGCGGGCTTTTGTGAGTAACTCAAGGCTCACATCGCAAATTTTTCCGTTTTCGGTCTCAATATATACTATTATGTTATTCATTGCTAAAATTATTAATATTAACCAATTGTATGTGAAGAAATAAGCTCTTTGATCAAAGTATCAACATCTTCATCGGAAGAGGTAATTCTTTTTGATTCCTTAGCCTGAAATACAATATTTTCGATTTTCTTAACCTTTGTTGGCGAACCTGAGAGGCCGTAATTTGCCTCATCACCGCCAATGTCATTTACACCCCATTCAGGTATAACAAGATAGTCCAGAGTATAAGTAGGCAGGTATGAATTATGCTCGTTATCCTGCTCTTCGCTTTTAGTCCGGGCATGCTTGAATCTCATAAGCTGTTTTGCGTTTCTGGGGCGGCACGCCGGTGCTGTTGCGTGAACAGTAATAACTACAGGCATTGATGATTTTACAACTTCAATACCTCTCTCAAGCCTTCTCTTGATAATTATTTTTCCGTCTTTTATTTCAACAATGTCCTCCGCATAGGTCACCTGAGGATAGTTTAGCTTTTCTGCTACCTGAGGACCAACTTGTGCAGTGTCACCGTCAATAGCCTGTCTTCCTGCAATAATAATATCCGGCTGTATCTTTTTTACTGCCATCGAAAGTGCGTAAGAAGTTGCAAGAGTATCTGCCCCTGCAAATTTTCTATCTGTAAGGAGAATACCTCCATCTGCACCTCTAAAAAGACCTTCTCTGATAATTTCTGCTGCTCTTCCCGGACCCATTGTCAGTAACAATACTTCACTTCCCGGATACGCATCCTTTAATCTTAAAGCCTGTTCCAGAGCATTCATGTCCTCCGGATTAAAAATCGCAGGCAGGGCGGCACGATTAACAGTTCCATCCTCCTTCATAGCATTTTTGCCAACATTTCTAGTATCCGGCACTTGTTTTGCCAGAACAACAATTTTAAATGTCTTAGTCATACTGTTTATTTATAGTGATTTAAGCTTCGGCTGAACTATTACCGAAGCCCATTGGAATAACTCCTTTTGATTCGTTAAAAAGTTCAATCTCTCCATATTGAGATTCAAACTTTGCAATATTATCCTGTAGCGCAAGAAACAACCTTTTTGCATTCTCGGCAGTCATTATTATTCTATTGTTTACCTGAGGCTTAGGCACCCCCGGCATCATTCTTATGTAGTCGATTATAAATTCACTGCTTGAGTGGGTAATTATTGCAAGGTTAGAATAAGACCCTTGTGCAACATCATTACCTAACTCTATATTTAACTCATTATCAGTACTCATAACTATTTTCTTTAAATTATCGTATGCAAATATAAGACTTTTTCTGTAAAGCTAATTTTGTGTGCTCTCCATAAAATGTATAACTTTGCTGTTTAGATTTAAAAAGTAAATGGTTTTTATGGAGATTCCGGCTAAATACGATCCCTCATTGACGGAGGATAAATGGTACTCATTTTGGTTACAAAACAGATATTTTCATTCGGAACCTGATGCAAGGGAACCATATACTATTGTTATACCTCCACCCAACGTTACAGGTGTACTTCATATGGGTCATATGCTCAATAATACTCTTCAGGATGTATTAGTCAGGAGGGCCAGAATGATGGGCAAAAACGCTTGCTGGGTGCCCGGAACGGACCATGCATCTATTGCAACCGAGGCGAAAGTGGTGTCTAAGCTTAAAAGCGAAGGAATTGAAAAAAGCGACCTTACCAGGGAAGAGTTTTTGAAACATGCATGGGAGTGGAAAGAGAAACATGGCGGCATTATTCTGGAACAATTAAAAAAACTGGGTGCATCATGTGACTGGGAAAGAACAAAATTTACAATGGACCCGGAATTGAGCAAAGGGGTTATAAATACCTTCGTTCACTATTATAACAAAGGACTCATATACAGAGGCGTGAGAATGGTAAACTGGGATCCGGAGGGTCAAACGGCCGTGAGTGATGAAGAGGTTATTCATAAAGAGACTTCATCAAAACTCTACTATCTTAGATATTACTTATCAAACGACGGAAAAGCAGGCAAAGACTTTGTAATAATTGCAACTACCCGTCCCGAGACAATAATGGCAGACGTTGCTCTTTGTGTACATCCTCAGGACGAGAGATATTTTGGGCTTAAAGGCCGCAAAGTATTGATCCCTCTTATAAATAAAGAGATTCCGATAATTGAGGACGAATATGTATCAATGGATTTTGGAACAGGCTGCCTGAAAATTACGCCGGCCCATGATATAAACGACTATGAAATTGGAATAAGACACAAACTGCCGGTTATTGATATTCTCGACAATTTTGGGAAACTCAACGAAAAAGCAGTTATCCTAATTGGAGAAGAGAGATTTGCTGCAAGGAAGAAAATTGTAAAAATGCTTTCCGAGGCCGGTTGTCTTGAAAAAGAGGAACAGTACACATCACAAATAGGATATTCAGAAAGAACTAATGCCGTAATAGAGCCAAGACTGTCGCTTCAATGGTTTTTGAAGATGGAAGAGGCTTCAAAAGAGGCTTTAAACTATGTTGAGAGCGATAAGATTAAACTTATTCCGGACAAATATAAAAACACATACAAACATTGGATGGAGAATGTGCGGGACTGGTGTATTTCCCGTCAGCTATGGTGGGGACAAAGAATTCCTGCCTGGTATCTGCCTGATGGCGACTTTGTTGTTGCTTCAAACGAAACCGAAGCACTGGAACTTGCCAGAAAATCAAATCCATCAATTGAGTTGTCCGATTTGAAACAAGATAATGATGTGCTGGATACATGGTTTTCTTCATGGTTATGGCCAATATCGGTTTTTGATCCTGGAAAACCCGGATTTCCCGATAAAGTCCCAAACAGCGACCTTGCATATTATTATCCTACAAATGACCTTGTAACAGCTCCCGAAATTCTGTTTTTTTGGGTAGCAAGAATGATAATGGCCGGTCATGAATTCTGTAATGACATTCCATTCAGAAATGTATATCTGACTGGTATCGTAAGAGATAAACTTGGCAGAAAAATGTCCAAATCTCTTGGAAACTCACCTGATCCGATTGAACTGATCAAAAGCTACGGCGCAGATGGCGTACGTGTTGGAATGCTGATTTGCAGCAATGCAGGTACTGATATTCTTTTTGACGAAAGTCAGGTAGAACAGGGAAGAAACTTCTCAAACAAAATATGGAACGCATACAGGCTTGTTATAGGCTGGAACGTTGAAGAGAGTCTGAGACAGAACGAGAAATCGGCAAGTGCCGTCAAATGGTTTGACAATATCCTTTCCCAATCAATAGAAACGATTAACGATCACTTTGAAAAATTCAGGATTTCTGATGCCCTGATGTTGATTTACAAGCTCTTCTGGGATGATTTTTGCGCCTGGTATCTTGAAATCATCAAACCTGATTCCGGAGCGCCAATGGATCCTGATACATACAAGGCTACAATGGGATTCTTCGATAAACTGCTCAAGATTCTTCATCCGTTTATGCCATTCATTACCGAGGAGTTGTGGCATAATCTGGAAGAAAGGGGACAAAAAGAGAGTATAATGATAGCAATGCAGCCTGCGGCAAAACCATATTCGCCTGAATACATTAAAAGCTTTGAACAGGTTAAGGAGGTTATAGTTAACATCCGGAACATTAGACAGTCAAAGGCAATTTCTCCTAAAAATCCGTTGGAATTGTATATTAAAGGAGGGTTATCTCCGGAATTCTATCCGATTATTAAAAAAATGGCCAACATATCGGAGATAAAATTACTGGAAAGCAGAGCGGATAATAACTCAGGTTCTTCATTTATGGTAGACACCGCTGAGTTTTTTATTCCACTGGGAGATTTGGTTAATAAAGAAGAAGAAATAAGAAAGATTGATGCCGAAATTGAGCATCTCACAGGTTTCCTTGCCTCTGTAAACAAAAAGCTCTCAAATGAAAAATTTGTGGCAAGTGCCCCAAAAGCTATAGTAGATATTGAATTCAAGAAAAAAAGCGACGCCGAAACTAAAATTGATAAACTTTCCAAGTTGAAAAATGAACTTCTTAAACATTAAGTTATGAAGAGCTTTTTCTATATCGGAAGGATTAAAACACTTCTGATACTGCTTGTATTATTGGTTTTGTCTCTTTCTTGCCGGAAGGTAAGTGAATTAAGCGACAACAATAATATCAATACAATTTCAATTACAGGGGGGAAGCCTGCAAATGCAGTATTTGACACTCCACGGATTGAAGGAAAGAAAATTATAATTCCGCTCAGGTTTGGCAAATATCTTTTCCCTTTGGATGTAAAGCTGGATGTAAAAACTGAGAAATCTATTGATAAAATTCTTGGCTTTGACACAGATGGTTACATAAGATTTGAATCTATACTCAGTATAAATGAAATTAGTGTAGTGGCAGAAAGCGGGATGACTGCAAAATACGAGGTTGTTCTGGAAGAAATTCCTTCAAACGACCTTGCCGAAGTAGAAAAATTCACGGTCAAATCCAGTCATCCGGAAGATTGCAAGTTAATTAATGAAGCATCAATTGACTACTCAAATTACACTATAGGTATTTACACCATATCGGCCATTGCTCCTTTTACTATTGTGCCCGAAATAACCTTATCGGCCGGGGCCGGATTTAAAGACTACAAAGCCAATACACCGATAGTATTCGAATCATTATCAACTCAAAAAGACCTTTCAGTTATTTCTGAAAGCGGAAGAGAGGAGATATGGAAAATCAAATTGTCTCCTGCAAAACATTTTACGATTCAAAATTCTTCTCAGGTCCCGGATGATGTGTCGGACCGGATAAATTTTGGAATAAATGATGTAAAGGCAATTGCGGTTAACTCCGGATTGGAAATTTATAATCTGCTTGTTTCAAACACCACTTCAACAATTACTTTAATAGCAAAAAGCCCTCAAAATAACTCTTCCGGAACCGTCAAACCTGAGTTTGTAACCGGCAAATACTCCTCCCTGACAGGGATTAAATCAGGAGAAAACATCTCTTTTACAAAATGGGGAGAAAAAAAGAGTTTCTTTTTTTCTGATATAATTACCGGCTGGACAAAGGAATGGAATATTGAGTGGAGGAGCTATAATGAATATGCCGAGATACTCAGTGTATCAAAAACAGGATACAGCAGTGCTGACAGCAAAATTGAAATCGGGAATTTTACTGTTGACCGCTCCGAAAGAACAGTAAATGTTCCCATTTTAAGCAATGGCACATTTCCTCTGTTAATTAACGGATGTTTTGCCTCACTTTCATCGGGTGCTACATCTACAATGCCTGCAACGCTTTCCTTCTCATCAATAAACGATACGGTTGATTTCACTGTTACAAAAGAGGGGTTGTCGGAAAAATGGGAAATTGTTCTAACAAACAACTTCACTCCAAAAAGTTCTCAAAACGAAATACTGGATTTTATTTCCGGTATTCCATCCGGGGGATATATATTCTCTTCAAAATACCTTGAAAACGGAATATCTAGAATTACTTTGATTACAGACAGCTATGACAATATGAGGAAATTGATAATTTCCCCGGCTATTACTGTTTCCCCAAAGGCAAAAATTAAAGGGACGGCATCCGGTGCACCGATAACTTTGTCGCCTGATAATGATTTCCGGTTTTCAGTAGTTGCAGAGGACGGGAGTGAAAGATTATGGAGCATAAAACTTATTGCAGCTCCTCAGATTGAGAACAGCAATTTTGAGACATGGGGCACTCACCCTTTGTTTTCAACAATTCCACTTACTATTTCACCAAGCGACGGTTCCGGATGGAACTCATCCAATAACCCTTCTGTACAGGGACTGTCAAGAGTTTCCGGATACAATTCGCCTTATGCGGCAAAACTTCAAACGCAACTTTCTGTTATAAATTTTGCTAACATAGTAAGGGTTACTTCTCTGGCTTCCGGAGGTCTGTTTCTCGGAAAATTTAAATACAGTATTCTGGCACAGGATGTGTATCACCCTCAGAATATGACTAAATTTGGGATTCCTTTTACCGGCAAAACAATTCCTGTTGCTTTTTCATTGAATTACAAGTATTCAAAAGGCATAAACCTCATAAAAACGACCCCAAAATTCTCCTCGGTAAATATCCCGGCTTTTGAAGATCCGGCAGCTGTTGAGGGAAGCGATAAAGCAATTGTATGGGTGGAATTATGGCATCATTCCGGAACGGATGAGTTTGATATTCAAAAAGAGCCGGTATCGAATAAAATTGCCCGCGGGGAATTCATTATCGGCGAAAACACTCCGGACTGGAGCTTGTCGCTGACAGATATTAAGCCGCTGAGCGGAGCGCAAAATCTTACTCCAACGCATATAGTGGTGACAATGTCTTCCAGCAGGGACGGAGATATATTTACAGGAGCAGACGGCAGCAGCCTGGTTGTAGACAATTTTAAATTGCATTACTACTCTCCGGGGCAGGGTGTAAAAATTTTAAACTGATAAATATGTATATTTCGGAAACAATTCTTGAAGTAAGATATTATGAGACCGATTTGATGGGAATAGTGCACCATTCTAATTATGTCAGATATTTCGAGTGCGGCAGAAGCAAAGCTCTTAAAGATTTAGGTCTGCCTATCGAAAAGATTGAGGAAGAGGGAATAATGATGCCGGTTACTCATGTCGAATGTAATTACAAACTGCCGGTGAAAATGGGCGAAATAATTCGTATCGTAAGTACGATAAAGGATTGTCCAAGGGCCAGAATTATAATTGACACTGTTATTTATAATCAGAAAAATGAAGTTGTTTGTTCGGGAAGTGTTACGCTTGGCTTTATCAATTCTCTTAGCAGAAAGCCTACAAGAGCTCCTGAATCGGTTGTGAAAGTGTTTTCACCAT
>Ga0316603_10001475_pt1 | contig 12545 bp, 10 predicted proteins | sample OWC_soil_day10_n_FD_207649 | JGI IMG/M metagenome (GOLD analysis project Ga0316603, IMG submission 207649) | Wetland soil microbial communities from Old Woman Creek delta, Ohio, United States - OWC_soil_day10_noCT | ecosystem: Environmental > Terrestrial > Soil > Wetlands | place: USA: Ohio...
CCTGTCCACCTCGGCTCAGAACGCCCTGCGCCAACATTCCTGGCCCGGCGGTTACGGCGAATTGAAGAGCGCCATCAAGTCCCTGGCCCTGGCGGCGCTGGAAGATGAAATCGGCCACGACGACGTGCTGCAACTGCTCTCCCCCGGCAAGGAAGCGGAAGAAGGCCCGCCCGGCTTCGATCCCGCCCTGCTCGAACTGCCCCTGCGCGAAGCGCGGGAGGCCTTTGAGCGCACCTATTTCGAGTGGCACCTGAAGAAGGATGGCGGCAACATCACCCGCCTCGCCGAACGAGCCGGCATGGAGCGCACCCATCTCTACCGCAAGCTCAAGGACCTGGGCCTGCGCGGCGGCAAGTCCGAGGCGGAAGAATGAACATCGTCATCGTCGGCGCCGGCCAGGTGGGAACCTCGGTGGCGGAGAGCCTGTGTTCGGAGACCAACAACATTACCGTGGTCGACTTCGATGCCGGGCTGCTGGCCGGCTTGCAGGATCGCTTCGATCTGCGCGGCGTGGTCGGCAACGCGGCGAGTCCCTCGGTGCTGCGGGAAGCCGGCATGGAAGACGCCGACATGCTGATCGCCGTCACCCAGTCGGACCAGACCAACCTGGTGGCCTGCAAGATCGCCCATTCCCTGTTCAACACGCCGACCCGCATTGCCCGCCTGCGCTCGGCGGATTTCGCCGAGAACCCGGAACTGCTGGACGAGAAGAACTTCGCTGTCAGCTTCAGCATCTGTCCGGAGCAGGAAGTCACCGAGGCCCTGGTCAAGCTGATCGAGTTTCCCGAGGCGCTCCAGGTACTCCAGTTCGGTCATGGTCAGGTCACCCTGGTGGCGGTGCGGGCCTATCAGGGCGGCCTCATGGTGGGCAAGCCTCTGCGCGAGCTGAAGAGCCACCTGCCCAACGTCGATGCCCGCATTGCTGCTATTTACCGCATGCACCAGCCCATTGCCCCGGAAGGTCATGTGGTGCTGGAGCATGGCGATGAGGTGTTCTGCCTCGCTGCCAGCCACCACATCCGCGAGGTGATGAAGGAACTCAAGCGCATGGACAAGCCGGTGCGCACGGTGATGATCGCCGGCGGCGGCAACATCGGCTACCGTTTTGCCAAGGCCATCGAGGCTGACTACCGGGTCAAGCTGATCGAGCGCGACAAGCGCCGCGCCGAATGGCTGGCGGCCAACCTGAAGCACACCCTGGTGCTTCACGGCGACGCCACCGATGAGAAGCTGTTCGGCGCCGAGGCTATCGACGAGATGGACTTCTTTCTCGCCCTGACCAACGACGACGAAGACAACATCATGGCGACGCTGCTGGCCAAGCGCCTCGGCGCCCACCGGGTGCTTGCCCTTATCAATCGCAAGGCCTATGTGGACCTGGTGCAGGGCGGCGAGATCGACATCGCCATTTCACCGGCGCAGATTTCCATCGGCACCCTGCTTGCCCACGTTCGCCACGGCGACGTGACCCAGGTGCATTCCCTGCGCCGCGGCGCAGCTGAAGCGCTTGAAATCGTTGCTCATGGCGACAGCAAGAGTTCCAAGGTGGTGGGGCGGCGCCTCGATGAGATTGAACTGCCCAAGGGCGTCACCATCGCTGCCATCGTGCGCAAGCGGGAGGAGCCGCTGCTGGTACGGGAGAATCAGTTCGTGGTGCGGGAAATTTCCGACAAGGTGCTGATGGTCCACCACGACACGGTAATCGAGGCCGGCGATCACGTCATCGTGTTCTGTGTGCACAAGCACTTGTTGCCGAAGGTCGAAAAGCTGTTCCAGGTCAGTGCGGGTTTCCTGTGAAGAATTCCCTGCTTGCGGTATTGCGCGTCCTGTCGTTGGTGCTGATGATCTTCAGCGCCACCATGCTGGTGCCTTGGGGAGTCTCCTACTGGCTCAAGGACGGCGCCCAGTTCGCCTACGACGAAGGCATTGTCATTACCCTCAGCAGCGGCACCCTGCTCTGGTTTTTCACCCGTCACCACAAGCGGGAGCTGCGCATCAAGGACGGCTTTCTGCTGGTGGTGCTGGCCTGGACCGTTGTGCCGGCCTTCGCTACCATTCCCCTGCTGGCCTACTTCTGGCCCAGGCTCTCCTTTACCGACGCCTATTTTGAAGCCGTCTCGGGCATGACCACCACCGGCGCCACGGTGCTGGAAGGTCTCGATAAGCTGCCGTACTCGATCAACTTCTGGCGCGGTGAACTGGTCTGGCTCGGCGGCATGGGCCTGATCGTGCTGGTGGTGGCGATCCTTCCCCTGCTCGGTGTCGGCGGCCGGCAGATATTCAAGGCCGAAGCGCCGGGGCCGATGAAGGATTCCAAGCTCACTCCGCGCATGACCGAGACGGCCAAGGGCCTGTGGCTGGTCTACCTGGCCCTCACCGTTGCCTGTGCCCTCAGCCTCAAGTGGGCGGGCATGGACTGGCAGGATGCGGTGATGCACTGCTTCAGCATCATGGGTCTGGGCGGATTCTCCACCCACGATGCAAGTTTTGGGCATTTCAATTCGGTGGCAATCGAAGTCGTCAGCATTTTCTTCATGACCCTGTGCGGCATGAACTTCGCCACCCATTTCGTCGCCCTGCGCGGACGCAGCGCCCGCCCCTACTGGTTCGACCCGGAGATTCGCTGGTACCTATTCGCCATGTACACCGGGGTTCTGCTGGTGACCTACTACCTCTGGGCCATGGGCACCTATCCGGATTTCTGGACCGCCCTGCGCTTTGCCGCCTTCAACACCGTTTCCATCGCCACCACCACCGGCTTCGCCAACACCGACTACAACCTGTGGCCCATGTTCGCGCCCTTGTGGATGCTGTTCATGTCCAGCTTCATCACCTGCTCCGGCTCCACCGGCGGCGGCATCAAGCTGGTGCGGGCAATGATTCTCTACAAGCAGGTGTTTCTGGAGATCCTGCGCGCCATGCACCCGAGTGTGGTACGCCCCATCAAGCTCGCCGGCCAGCCACTGCCCGCCAATATCGTCTACGCCGTGTTGGCCTTCGGCTTCATGTACATGGTGACCCTGGTGTCCCTGACCCTGGTGATGGCGTTTTCCGGCCTCGACATCATCACCGGCTTTTCCGCCGTGGTGGCTTGCGTTAACAACACGGGCCCGGGCCTGAATCAGGTGGGACCGGCCACCACCTTTGCGGTCCTCAACGACTTCCAGACCTGGGTCTGCACCTTCGGCATGCTGCTCGGCCGCCTGGAAATCTTCACCCTCTTGGTGGTGCTTTCGCCGGCGTTCTGGGAGAAGTAGGCACGTTGGTGGTGCCGGATGCGATAATTCCGCCTTTACCGCTGCCCGAAAGCCTGCCTCGCCATGACCAGCCGCCCCAAGAACGACACCTTCCTGCGCGCCCTGCTGCGCGAACCCGTCGAGTACACCCCTGTGTGGCTGATGCGCCAGGCCGGCCGCTACCTGCCCGAATACTGCGAGACACGCAAGCGCGCCGGCAGTTTCCTTAATCTGTGCAAGAGCCCGCAGATGGCCTGCGAAGTCACGCTGCAACCCCTGGCCCGCTACAACCTCGATGCCGCGATCCTGTTTTCCGACATCCTCACCGTGCCCGACGCCATGGGCCTCGGCCTCTATTTCGCCGAGGGTGAGGGGCCGAAGTTCGAGCGCCCCCTGCGTGAAGAGTGGGCGATCCGCGACCTCACGGCCCCGGATCCCAACGTGCATCTGCGTTACGTCATGGACGCGGTGAGCGAGATCCGCCGTGCTCTGGATGGTTCGGTGCCGCTGATCGGCTTCTCCGGCAGCCCGTTTACCCTCGCCTGCTACATGGTGGAAGGCGGTGGTTCCGACGACTTCCGCACCGTCAAGACCATGCTGTATTCGCGGCCCGACCTGCTGCACCACATCCTCGACATCACCGCCACGGCGGTCACCGACTACCTCAACGCCCAGATCGAAGCCGGCGCCCAGGCGGTGATGATTTTCGATTCCTGGGGCGGCGCCCTGGCCCACCGGGCCTACAAGGAATTCTCCCTGGCCTACATGCAGCGCGTGGTGGATGGCCTGAAGAAGACCCACAACGGCCAGCGCATTCCCAGCGTCGTATTCACCAAGGGCGGCGGTCAGTGGATCGAAGCCATCGCCGCCATCGGTTGCGACGCCATCGGCCTCGACTGGACCACCAACCTGGGCGAAGCCCGCCGCCGCACCGGCGACAAGGTGGCCCTGCAAGGCAATTTCGACCCCATCGCCCTGTTCGCCGGCCCCGAGGCCGTGGCGGCCGAAGCCAAGCGCGTGGTGGAAGACTTCCATAGCGCCGGCCCCGGCGGCGGCCACGTTTTCAATCTCGGCCACGGCATCAACCAGCACACGCCGCCGGAAAACGTCTCCGCGTTGGTGGATACCGTGCATGACTACAGCCGGAGCTTCCTCGCCCGCAAGTAACGTCCGCTGGTCGCGCCGGCTCTGGGTATGCCTTTCGGGTGACCGGGAACCGGCGTGGAACACGGCCTCGACGATGCCCTGCCAGCAAAGGGCCAAGGGATGCGGTTTCCCGGGCCGACCGGCCGCAAACCCACGCCGGACGGGCTGTGGAAAATTGAGGTCAATAGTTGACTTATTCACAGAATTGCGCCGATAGCGAGAATCCGCACCATGGGTGCGGCCTTCTTGCCGCACAATTTTAGTGCATTGATTTCTAATGGTTTTTTTCTGCCTATTTGTTACGCAAAGATGAAAATTTCCTTGCCCCGGCAACAGTTAGGCAAATTCGCCGGTCCTTATTCACAAAGTTATCCACAGAAAATGTGGGTAAGCAAAAAGTCGTTTAGACCCATTGAGTTAGGCAATAAAACCTCGAATCTATCGAGCTGTCGGCGGCAAGCCCTTGAGGAGCGGTGACGATGCCCTCCACCGTGCCTTGCCCCCCCGCATCGGCTAGCGGGACTTCCGCTCCCGCCATCGTCCGCGTCGCCCTCGACGTGCCGCTGCCGCGCCTGTTCGACTACCGGGCGGCGGACGCCACCGCCGCCGATGTGGGCTGCCGCGTGGTGGTTCCCTTCGGGCGCGGCAGCAAGGTGGGGCTGATCGTCGCCGTGCTGGCCGCCAGCGACCAACCCGCCGACAAGCTCAAAGACGCCACCGAAATCCTGCGCGATATGCCGCCCCTGGCCGCCGACTGGCGCGCCCTGTGCGAGTTCTGTGCCCGCTATTACCAGCACCCGCTGGGGGAGGTGATGGCCTTCGCCCTGCCGCCCATGCTGCGCAAAGGCAAGCTGCCACGGATGCCAAAGGAGAAGCCGGCCAAGGAGGCGCCGCCTCTGCCGCCGCGTCCCGAGTTGCTACCGGAACAGGCCGCCGCCGTGGACGCCATCGTCGGCGCCCAGGGCTTCACTCCCTTCCTGCTCCACGGCATCACCGGCAGCGGCAAGACCGAGGTCTATCTGCGCGCCATCGACGCTGTGCTGGCCCAAGGCAAGCAGGCCTTGATGCTGGTGCCCGAGATTGCCCTCACGCCCCAGCTGGAAGGACGCGTGAGTGAGCGCTTCCCTGGCCGGCACATCGTGTCTGCCCACAGTGGCCTCGCCGACGCCGCCCGGGCGCGCGGCTTCCTCGACGCCCAGGCCGGCCGCGCCGACATCGTCCTCGGCACCCGCCTCTCGGTCTTCATGCCCCTGCCGCGTCTGGGGCTGATCGTGGTGGATGAGGAACACGACCCCTCCTTCAAGCAGCAGGAAGGCCTGCGCTATTCGGCCCGCGACGTCGCCATCTTCCGCGCCAAGCAGGCTGACGTGCCCATCGTCCTCGGCTCGGCGACGCCATCGCTGGAAACCTTCCACCATGCCCGCGAGGGCGGCAGCGGCCGTTACCGCCTGCTGGAACTCAATCGCCGCGCCGTCGCCGAAGCGCCGCCGACGGTGCGCAGCGTCGACACGCGCAAGCAGAAACTCCAGGACGGCATGAGCCAGGAGTTGATCGACGCGGTGAGCGAGCGCTTACAGAAGGGCGAGCAGAGCCTGGTGTTTCTCAACCGGCGCGGCTACGCCCCGGTGCTGGCCTGCCCCGCCTGCGGCTGGATTTCCACCTGCCGCCGCTGTGCCGCCAACCTGGTGGTGCACCTCAAGGACAAGCGCCTGCGCTGCCATCACTGCGGCCTCGAAACGCCCATCCCTCGCGCCTGCCCCACCTGCGGCAACATCGACATCCAGCCCTTCGGGCGCGGCACCCAGCGTCTCGAAGACGCCCTCGCCGAACGCTTTCCCGAGGCCCGCGTGCTGCGCATCGACCGCGACTCGGCCAACAGCCCGACCAAATGGCGCGCCCTGCTGGAACAGATTCATGCCGGCGAAGCCGACATCCTGATCGGCACCCAGATGCTGGCCAAGGGCCACGACTTCCCCAAGCTGACTCTGGTGGCCGTGGTCGGCGCCGACGCCGCCCTCTTCGCCGCCGACTTCCGCGCCCCGGAACGCCTCTTCGCCCAACTCATGCAGGTGGGAGGACGCAGTGGCCGCGCCGCCTTGGCGGGTGAAGTGCTGATCCAGACCGAATACCCCGATCACCCGCTCTACCGCGCCCTCGCCAACCACGACTACGCCGCCTTCGCCGCCGCCCAGCTCGAAGAACGCCGTAGCGCCGGCTTCCCGCCCTTCGCCTTCCAGGCCCTGCTGCGGGCCGAGGGCCGCGCCATGGAGCAGGCACTCACCTTCCTCGCCGAGGCCCGCCGCAACGGGGTCGCCCTGGCCAGCGACGCCATCACCCTCTACGACCCGGTACCCATGCGCCTGTCACGCCTGATGAGCCTGGAACGCGGCCAACTCCTGGTCGAATCCGCCAGCCGCCCGGCCCTGCAAGCCTTCCTCACTGCCTGGATGGAAACCCTCTACGCCCAGAAAGAACCCGCCGGCCTGCGCTGGCATCTGGATGTGGACCCGCTGGAGTTTTGACTTTCCGCTTAACCCGCCGTCTGCGTTACGCTTGTCATAGTTCTTGTCGGGAGATCTCCATGCACACCCTCAAGCTCACCCAAATTGACGACGCCGTCGGCATGATCCTGCCGGACGAAGTACTCAGCCGCATGAAGCTGGAACTAGGCGACACGCTTTACGTTACTGAAACCGCCAATGGATTTGTGCTGACGCCTTACGATCCGAGCTTTCCTGAGCAAGTAGCGGCAGCCGCTGGTCGCAAGCGCCCGGAAGATGTCTGACGGGTCAGTCTGAGTTGTAACCAGCAAGCCGGCGAGCTGGAAGAAGCTGAACTCGCTATGCGATGCGGCGATTCCTTGCTTATTTGGTAAGCCGGGTCCATAGCTTGTTATCCTCGTCCGCCGGAAATCTATATAAAAGCTCTTCTTTCAGTTTCATGGCCTGAGCAATTTTCTCTTTCGCCAGTTGCTGATGAATGGGGTCGGTCTTTTCATAGGTGCCCGCAATCAGCAACATCCGGCTGAAATAGCGTTCCATCATGATTCGGCCTGCCGCGTCGTAATTCTTGTTGGAGAAAGTACGAAGCACTATCTCGTCATGTCTCGCTTCCGCGAGTTCGCGCTCGATCGCGTCATTCAGATAGTACGCCTCGAAAACTTTCAGGGTACGGTATGAGCCAAACCAATATCCTGCGTAGGTAAGGCATGAGCAGATAGCGAGAGTGACAAAAAGAGTAGTTCGCCGCATTGATGACACTTTCCAAAGGTATGGGGCAAGAGGGCCAGGGTGAATTCTGACATTCCACTTGGCTAAATCCTATCAGCATTAGGATTTGCATAGTCGAGTCTCGGCACCGTGCGCGAAATGTGCGGCACCACCTCCGATCTTAGACTTGCCGGGGCGTAGGCCCCGGAGTCGGCCTTTCCAATCGGTCCGCCAGCGTAGGACTACTCCGACCTCTTTCCCACCAAGAACCACCCCCAAGCCAACGCCTGCATCAGCAGCAGCAGGCCATAGCTCCAGCGGAAGGCTTCCGGCGTCGCCATGCCGGTGGCTTTGAGGGCGTCGAGCAGGATGCCGAAGCCCCATTGCAGGCCGGCGGCGCCGACGAAGGCGCCGAGGTTGAGGGCGGTGTTGGCGCGGCCGGAAATCTGCACCGGGAAGTGGGCGGTGAGCAGGGCGTAGGCCAGGTTGCCGACGGAAAACACCAGGCCAAGGACAAACCAGAGCAGATGGCTCGGCGCCAGGTCGAAGACGATCAGGGCCGTCGCCAGAATGCCGACGCCCATCCCCACGGTGAGTATTTGCTCCGGGTGGATGCCCCGGTGCTTGAGGCGATTGACGAAGGCAGCGATGGCGACAAAACCCGTCAGCATGGCGCCGCTGGTAAGCAGCATGTGGAAGGCGGCGGACTCGCGGGAGGCGCCGCTCACGTTCATCAGCCAGGGCACCGCCCAGAGGCCTTGCATGGCCATGAAGCCGCCGACGATGGCGGCGGTCTGGGGGGCGAAACGCCAGAACACGCGGCTTTTGAGAATCTGGCCGAGGGCCTTGAGTTGCTGGCCGAGGCTTTCCTTGCCGGCGGCCAGGGGCTTGTCTGGGGTGGTGAAAATCACCGCCGCCATGAGGGCGGCCAGTCCGGCGAGGCCGAAGAAGATGCCGCGCCAGCCGGTGATCGGCAACAGCCAGCCGATCGGCGTCGTGGCGGTGAGGGCGCCAAGGCCGCCGGCGGCCATCACGGCGGCGTTCAGCGACGCCTGGCGCTCCAAGGGAAACCAGAGCGAGAAGGCCTTGAAGCTGGCCATCAGGCAGGCGGAGACGCCGAGGCCGATCAGGCCCCGGGCGATGGCGAGTTCGGTCAGGTTGCCGCCGAGGGCGAAGGCGCCGCAGCCGGCGGCGGCCACCAGCAACAGGCCGGCCTCGACCCGGCGCGGGCCGTAGCGGTCGAGGAGGATGCCCAGGGGCAGCTGGAAAGCGCCGAAGGCCAGCAGGTAGGCGGAGGTGAGCAACCCCAGGTCGGCAGCGGAGACCGACAGATCCCGCGTCAGCTCAGGCGCAATAACGGCATTGACGTTGCGCAGCAGATAGGAAAGGTAATAACCGGCGGCGAAGGGGGCGAAAATGCGCAGCAGCAGGTTCATGTGTTCTTTCGCAGCCACTCGCCGCGCTCCGTCAGCTTCTTGCGCCAACCGGGGGTGAGGCCAGAGGCGGCGGCAAGCAGTTCAAGCTCGGCCAGGGACGGCCGCAGTTCCTTGAGGCCGCGCCAAAGGCGAGCCAGGGTGAGGTCGGGGTTGGGGCGTTCAATCAGGTCGAAATCGCAACCGGCTTCCACCTGCCCCTCTTCCAGCACGCGGAAATACCAGCCGGTCAGCCCGGTTTCGTCGATCCAGCGGGCGATGCCGTCCTGGCCGTAGCGGGCGTCGATCTTCCAGCACGGCGAGCGGGGCTGACTGACCTGGATGCGGGCATCGCCAAGGCGGAAGATGTCGCCGACGCAGACGCTATCCTCGTCCCAGCCCGCCACCGAAAGATTCTCGCCAATGCTGCCGGGAAGCAGATCGGCGGCGGCCTCGGGGAAGGCGGCGGCGAGGCGGGCGTAGTTGGCGACGGCGTATTGATGCAGGGCTTTTTCCGGTCCGCCGTGGACCCGGCGGTCGGCCTGGGCATCGCCGCCGAGACCCTCGGTGCCGAGCCAGAGCGGCTGGTGGCTTTCGGCCTTGAAGATCCCGGTGGGACGATTCTCCGGCGGCAGGGGGCGCAGGCCGCCGAGAAAAAGGCGAGCGCCGCTCATCGCGATACCTTCATGGAAGCCGCGTCGAATGGGCATCTCGGGGCTGTATGGCCTGGAACGCCCGGTCCACGGCCCGTCCCGGCATGCTGTGCCTGAGATGGCCTTTTGACGCCCCCTACAGACCGACGGTTCATGCCGCCGGCCACAGCCAGGCGGCGCCGCGCACCCCGGAGGAATCGCCGTGACGGTGCTTCACCAGCCGCGTCGCCACCTGATCCGAAAACACATAGGCGCCCCAGCATTCCGGTACGTTGCGATACAGACGCTCCAGGTTGGAGAGGCCGCCGCCGAGGACGATAACTTCCGGGTCGAGGATGTTGATGACCTGGGCCAGGCCCATGGCGAGGCGGTCTTCGTAACGTTGCAGGGTGGCTTCGCAATCCTCGTCGCCGGCCTCGGCACGGCTGACGATCTGGGCCGGCTCCAGGGATTCGCCGACGTGCTTGAGATGGTCACGCTGGAGGCCGGGGCCGGAGAGATAGGTTTCGACGCAGCCGGCGCGGCCGCAATAGCACACCGGCCGCTTGTGCTCGCCCACCGGCAGGCCGTTGTGGCCCCACTCGCCGGCAATCGCGTTAACTCCCGTCAGCACCTTGCCATCGACGACGATGCCGCCGCCGACACCGGTGCCAAGAATCACACCGAACACCGTGGCAGCGCCGGCCGCCGCGCCGTCGGTGGCTTCCGAGAGGGCGAAACAGTTGGCGTCGTTTTCCAGCCGCACGTCCCGCTGCAACACCGCTTGCAGGTCGCGGCGCAGGGGCTGGCCGATCAGCCAGGTGGAATTGGCGTTCTTGATGAGCCCGGTGGCGCGGGACTCGGCACCGGGGATGCCGATGCCGACGCTGCCGCGCTGGCCGAGTTCGTTCTCGGCCTGTTCCACCAGCGCGGCCACCGCCATCACCGTCGCCATGTAATCGTCGCGCGGCGTGGCGACGCGCCGTCGCAACAACTCGGTGCCCTCATCGCCGAGGGCGATGATTTCGATCTTGGTGCCGCCGAGGTCGACGCCTAAACGCATTGGCGCTAACGCTCAAGGCGGCCGAAGCCACCCACCGATGATGAAACACGCGAAAAGCGGCATAAAGGCCCGCCCCCTCCCATCCTCCCCCTCGCGGGGGAGGCTATCGGTTTGTTCGCTACGCGAAAGAGCTGACCCGTCGTCAAATGTCGTTGTTTCACATTACGTCCGAAGATGCGCCACTTCCCGTTGCAAGTCAGCCGCCATGCCTTCCAGGCGACTGGTGGATTGCGTCACTTGCCGGATCGCGTCATCGTTGGCGCGGATCAGGGAACGCACCCGCTCCAGGTGATGTTCCAGTTCCTGCTCAGCGGAGCCTTCGACGCTGATGGCTCCGCCAATTTCGGCCACCACCGCCTTGACCTGCTGGGCGCTCTCGCCCATGCGGGTAAAGGCCTGCTGGGCCTGACGTGAGAGTTCGACGCCGCCTTCCACCTGCTTGACGCCGGCTTCCATCGCTTCCACCGCGCGCTTCGTGCCGCCCTGAATCGCGCCCACCATGGTGCTGATCTCGGCGGTGGATTGGGTGGTGCGCTCGGCCAGCTTGCGCACCTCGTCGGCCACCACGGCGAAACCTCGGCCCTGCTCGCCAGCCCGGGCGGCCTCAATGGCGGCATTGAGGGCGAGCAAATTGGTCTGGTTGGCGATTTCGGAAATCACTGCCAGGATGGTGGAAATCTGCGCCGTCTGCTGCCCCAGTTCCTCCAGGGTAACGGCAGTTTCGCGCACCGAGGCGGCCACCTGCTGGGCGCCTTCGACGGCGCGGTCGATCACCTGAGTACCCTGGCGCGAAATGGCGTCCGACTCTTCGGAAAGGGCGCGGGCGGCATCCACCGAGGCGCTCACCTGGCCCAGACTCTGGGTGAGGGCGCCGGCGTTGGCCATCATGCTCTCGGCCGACGCCAGTTGATCGGCGCTGCCGGTAGCCACGGTATTGGCCGACACCGCCAACTCGCGGGTGGCGCCAGTCACGGTCTGCGCATGGCGGCCGATGTTGCCGGTCAGGGTGCGAAGGCTCTGCTGCATTTGCACCAGGGCGGCGAGCAGGCTGTCGCGGTCGCTGGCAGCCACCGCCACCTGGCGGCTCAGATTGCCCTGGGCCACTTCCCGCGCCACGTCCTTGGCGTAGGAAAGTTCGCCGCCGAGTTCGCGACGCACGAATGCCTGGGTGGTAACGACACTGACGATACCCACCAGCACCGCCAGCACGGCGAGGATCAGACTGATGGTCTGGAAGCGGCTGGCGGAGGCGGAAACTTCGTCGCGGCGCTGAGCGGTGAGCTTGTGGATGGCATCGATATCATCGAGCAGAGCCTGCTTAAGTTTGCGCCACGCGGGGGTTTCCTTGCTGTTGAGCAGGGATTTGGCCTCCGCTTCCTGGCCACCCTTGACGGCGGCGATCACGGCAGCCTGGGCGTCGGTCTGGGTGCCGATCAGCGTGTCGAGCTGTTGCAGCTTGTCCACGAACACATTCAGGCGCGTCGCCGCCTTGCCGGCTTCTTCGCGGGCGGCCAGGAAGTCCTTGCGCGCCTTCTCATGGTTGGCGTAGGCCTTGGGGTTGGCCGGGTCAAGCAGGATGTTGCGCGTCGCCTGGCCCAGTTGCAGGCCCTGGGCATACATGTCGCGGTAATGCTGGCGCAGGGCCAGTTCGCCAGAGAGGAAGTCGTCGAAGTTCTGCGACGAGGCCCGCAGGCCGACGAACGCGACAATCACGGCGGCAAGGAAGGCGCCCATGATGAGGGCCATGCCGATCAGCAAACGATTGCGAAAGCTCATGATGTTCCCGTCTCCCGGTTGATTTCAGTCATTACGAAGTTCAGCAAGTGGTGCCGCCAGCAGCGCCTCCC
>Ga0316603_10001477_pt1 | contig 12537 bp, 14 predicted proteins | sample OWC_soil_day10_n_FD_207649 | JGI IMG/M metagenome (GOLD analysis project Ga0316603, IMG submission 207649) | Wetland soil microbial communities from Old Woman Creek delta, Ohio, United States - OWC_soil_day10_noCT | ecosystem: Environmental > Terrestrial > Soil > Wetlands | place: USA: Ohio...
TGCCATTTCATCAATGTGCGCGGTGTTCGCGGAAACCGAAGTCATCGGCTTGCTCCATCAGGGTGTGCCGGTGGAAGAGGTCCTCCGGGGTGTCTTTGACGCGGTGGCACGCCGGGTCATCGGAATGGCCGGGAGGATCGGATTGACCGACCCGGTTGTGTTCACCGGCGGCGTCGCCCGCAATGTAGGTATCGTGCAAGCGCTCGAACGTGTAACAGGTCACATGATGCACGTGCCGGACGAACCAGAGTTTACCGGCGCTCTCGGGGCCGCCCTCCTTGCCGCACGAGCGGCATGAATGCACATACACTCTAAAAGAAAGGATCCATGGAAGGCTTCCAGGAATTCAATATGCGACCGAAGGCAACGGACGGTAAGGAGATACGCCTCCTTGCCTACGCTGCCTGTGCTGGCTGAGCGGGGAAAGTGAGTCCGGCCAGGCTGGCCGGCATTCTGCAGAAGCTTCCGCGCGTCATCACGCCTGACCTGCTTGTCGACATGGATACCATGGACGACGCCGGAGTATTCCGTCTTTCTCCGGATCTGGCGCTGGTTCAGACTGTGGATTTCTTCCCACCGATCGTGAACGATCCGAAGACGTTCGGACGTATCGTTGCCGCGAACAGCCTGTCGGACGTCTGGGCCATGGGTGGGACGGCATTGACCGCGATGAATGTTCTGGCCTATCCTTCGCGCAGGCTTCCGGCAGAGGCGGTTGAGCAACTCCTCATTGGGGCCTCGGAGAAACTCCAGGAGGCCGGCGTTGCTCTTGTTGGCGGCCACACGATGGATCAGCAGGAGTTGTTCTACGGACTGAGTGTTACAGGAACTGTGCACCCGGGAAAAATCCTGACCAATGCGCGTGCGCGGGTCGGTCATCATCTGATTCTGACGAAGCCGCTCGGTGTTGGCGTGTACAGCGACGCCTTTGCGAAGGATGGCCTGACAGCCGCACAGTACGGCGAATGGGTCGCGAGCATGGAGCGGCTCAACCTTTATGCATCCAGGGTCCTGGGCGGTTATAGCGTGAGCGCCATGACAGACGTTACCGGTTTCGGGCTGCTCGGCCATGCTCTGGCGATTGCGCGGAACGCCGGTGTGACACTGAGGTTCTTTGCGGATGCCGTTCCGTCGTTCAGCGGCGTCTACGAGTTGATGGGACGTTTTGCTGCTCCCAGGATTTCGGAGCCGCGTCAGTACGTGCAGCCATTCGTTCGGCGCAGTCCTGATCTTTCGGATCTTCAGTATGATCTGCTTGTGGAACCGCAGACGTCAGGCGGTCTGCTGGCGGCCATACCCGCAGGCGAGTCAGCACGTGCGGTTTCAGAGCTGAAGTCGGTTGGCGACTCAAGCTCGGCTGTGATCGGTGAAGTTATCCCGTTGCAGCACGGTGAGAATGGCGATCCCTTGTATTTGTCGGTTGTGGTTGCGTAACATGCTGTTGTATGGAGTTTGCTATCGCGATGTGTTTGGGGATGAATGGGGACCTGGTGGCCCCCGCGGTCTTCAAAACCGTTGTCCCGGGCCGAGAGGTTCGGGAGGTGGGTTCGATTCCCACCCGTCCCCGCTAGAGATGTGAGTTCCGTATCAGGCAGACACGAACGCGGAATGATCCATATGACACATCGTCCTCTCTACGGTTAACGCCTGAACCAACCCCAAGGAGACTCTCATGAGAGCGCACCTCTGCATCGCTGCCGTGCTGGTGGGATCGTTGCTCATTTCTCCCAACTCTCCCGCGCAGTCAGGATGGAAGCCGGACACCATCAAGATCGGAACCATCAGCAATCTCTGGGATGTAAAGTTCATCGACGAGAACAGAGGGGTTGTCGTTGGGGATACCGCAGTGAAGACCACAGATGGTGGCAAGACCTGGCAACCTCTCGCAAATGCTTATGGATTCAACGGAGAACGATATCTCTTCACGTCTATCCACTGTTTCGATGCAAATCGATGGGTTGCCGTGACGTACGGAACAAGCTTCTACACGGTTGATGCCGGCCTGACATGGAAGTGGGACTCAGTCAGGGTTCCACTTGTGAACTTTCGGGGCATTGCCGCGATCCCTGGCGGCCCCTGCATCGCCGTGGGAATGTATTCCGCCATAGCGCAGTCATTTGACCAGGGAGTGCAGTGGAGCACTGTTTCGTATGTCTTTGACCCTTATGGCCCAAATTACTTCTGTGTTGCTCCCGTCACCCCGACGAGCTGGGTTGTGGGAGGGGGAAATACTCTGCGAACTGTCAATCCCGGTGTGATCATCCGATCAGTGAACAGCGGCGCAACGTGGGACACCGTTCGTTTCGCCGCAAGGGTGATCACAGCGGTCTCATTCCCGACTTCTTCAATCGGCTATGCAGCGGGGGATTCTATCTACCGCACGTCCGACGGCGGAGCAACGTGGAGCGGGATGTCCCCCATACCGGCATCGGTCCAAGGTATGTCCTTCAAAGATCCTGACGTCGGCACCATCGTCTGCTCCGTTGGAAAAGTGTTTCGCACAAGAGATGGCGCGAAAACCTGGATACAACAGCAGAGCAATACCAATCTGGATCTGCGTGCAGTCAGTTTTATTGACACGAGCAGAGGATGGGCGGTTGGATACCGCGGGATAACCATTCGCACCACGAACGGAGGATGGGGACCGCTGGTATCTGCACCTGAAGTGCCACGAGAGATCCCTCAGGAGACATATCTGCACCAGAATTATCCCAACCCTTTCAATCCAGGCACGACCATCGCGTACGAGTTGGCACAGACATCCCACGTGACCCTTACCGTGTACGATCTGCTCGGTCGCGAAGTGTCAGTGCTTGTGGATGAAGTGATGGGCGCAGGCCGTCACGAGTCGAAGTTCGATGCACGAGCATTGTCGACCGGTGTGTACATCTGTCGATTACGCGCCGGCAGCAGTACGGCGTTGAAGACGATGGTGATGCTGAAGTGAGAATCTGTTGATTCTGGGTGTGCTATCGGGTACCTTGTCTTAGCACTGGCATCAACTCCCTTTGGGATGAAACCGCACCTGGACGAGGAATTCAGCCCATGCGCATTCATTGTATTCTCATGATGTTGGTTTTCGGGTTCATCACGACACCCGCTCAGACGGGGTTGCAAGCCCTCGTGGCAATCGAGCTCGGGCCGGAGACGAACCAACGAGTGCCCCCACAGCTGCAAATCCCTGTGTTCCATCAGTTCGACGACGTCCTTATCGCTGCGCTTAGCCCGGAGCAACAGCAGTACTTGACTGATGCCGGGGTCCGATTGACGGTTCTGGACGACCCGCTTGCTCGGGGAGGATACCTCCTGCTTTCGAAAAAGGAAGGCGCGATGCGCGCCGCCGAAGCCGACGGTTGCGTCGTGCTCTACGAGAAGCAAGGGACGTACATTGTCCGCGGGACGGAAGGCGATCAGGTCCGGCTTGCAGCCCGGAACATAAGGAGTGCGGCGCTCCGTGCGACGATGCGGTCACTCGAGGACAATGATGTTCTGAAGCAGCCGGTTAAAAGTGCGCTTGTCGACAGTCTCATCGCGGTGTTGACAACCAACGTGAATCCGGACACGGTGCGTTGGTTCATCGAAGGACTGACAAGCTTCGGCTCGCACCACTACAGGTCAGCGAACCGGCATGCGGTTGCGGAGTGGATTCAAGCCGCTTTCCGGAGAATGGGCTTTGCCGATGTCGTTCTGGACACATTCATGGCGAACGGCTATGAGCAGACCAATGTTATTGCGACACTTCCATCTTCTTCCGCCACAGAGGATGTCATTGTAATTGGCGGTCACCATGACACGGTGGGCTGGAGGGACTCGACCGGTATCTACCCCGGAGCGGATGACAACTCGAGTGGAACCGCCGCCGTCCTCGAGTCTGCACGTGCGCTGACTCGGGCAGGCTACAAGCCCCGAATGACACTCCGGTTTATCACATTTGCCGCAGAAGAGGCGGGGCTGCTCGGAAGCCGCAGCTACGCGCAGAGGGCATCCCAGAGTGGTATGAAGATCCGCCTGATGATAAACCACGACATGATTGCTAACTCATCTCTTCAATTGGAGGACGACACCGTTCGGGTGTACTACTATACCGGCGCGGAATCCTACCGCGAGCTGGCAAAGACGATGACGCAAGAATACACCATGCTCACCCCTGTGGATGGAAACAAGAATTCCGGCGGATCGGACAGCTATTCCTTTTATTCGGTGGGATACCCCGCAGTGTATTTCTTTGAAAAGACGTTCAGTCCCTGGTACCATTCGACGTCTGATATCATTGCGAACTGCAATATCCCGTACTGTGCAGAAATCATCCGGGCCTCTGTGGCAACCCTGTTGTATACGGATATTGCCGGACCGGTCACAGGTGTCGATGCTTCCGCTCCCATAACGCCGGTGTCGCACGCGCTGCTGCAGAACTTCCCAAATCCGTTCAATCCAAGTACAACGATCACATACGAGCTGCCCCGTGCATCACACGTGACGCTGGGAGTCTATGATGTGCTAGGCCGTCAGGTCGAGGTATTGGTGAATGATGTGAGGGATGCAGGGCGTCACGAAGTCAGGTTCGACGGGACTGGACTATCGAACGGAGTGTATTTCTATCGGTTGCAGACAGATGGTTTTTTGTCTACCAGGAGGATGCTGTTGACGAAGTAGCCGGTTGGATCTCACGCTGAACGCGACACGGCTGTCGCGATCGATGAGAATGGCGCAGGCCGGGCAGTGATACCCGAAAATTCTGAGCGCCCGGAGCGAAAGGGTGGGTAGGGCTCAGGTTCTTATGGCACTTAAGGAGCAGTGGACGAGGAGGAAACGTATGGCCCCTGAACATCCAGATGAAGCCGTGGTCCGGGTGAAAAATTTCCCAAACAGGGCACTGGCTGAGGCTGCGCTGGCGTTTCTGAAAGAGCGCGGCATTGAAGCCATCGTCCAGGGATCCGATATTGCCGGGACGGGAATGCCGCAGGGTTTTGACCTGTACGTCCAGGCACAGGAGAGCAAGACCGCTCACGAGCTTTTGGAAATGCTGTACGATGGGATTTGATTGCTCTGTGGCGTCGGGAACCTTCCTGCAGAGCAGGATCGGCATCCTGACCGGACCCGGAGCGATTTAGGAGTGCCCCCTGGAATCAAAGCCGCGATACCTCCGGGTTGACTGACACAATCTGGATCTCTCATTTGTCGATGGATGCGGAGTAGAAAAATGCCCAAAACAGCACAGAAAGAGCCCATTTCCCTGCTCTATTGACAATGCCTATGCGCTGCCGTATTTTGCCAGCACAAGCAGCGACCATTCTGGGTCAAAGGCCCGCACGACTATGGTCAGCAGTTGGCTTCAGAAATCCCGCACCCCCACAGCATCTCTCCTTGTTGTTGCTCTTCTTCTTGCTTTCCTGAGTGGTTGCGTCTCCACGAAACAGGCGCTCCTTCTTGAGAGGCGCGCAAACTGCCCGTTGATGAAGGGCATCCAGGACAATGACGAAGACATTGTCCAGATCGAAGATGGAACCGGTGCCGTAGGGGAGGCTGCCGCCTGCCCTACCTGAGGGTAGGGCCATGCTTCAGGTGAAGCAATCACATACGCGATCTCTGGTTCACGTTCCACTCTCCATTGCCACCATTGTTCTCCTGTATTCAGGCGCGGCGTCAGCGCAAGGCTACGACGACGCATTCGAGATGAAGAACAAGCTGAAGGTGGAAGTGCAGTACGCCGACTACGGTGAGTACGAGTATCCCGAGCCAATCCTCTACCATTACAGTGTCTCCTCTTATCAGAAGATCCAGCCCTTCATCGTCAACTTCCCCGAACTCCGTTCACTTGTGAAGTTCGTGCGCCTGGTCGACTGGCGCACAGCTCTCGGGATCAAGTATCAGTATTCCGATCTCAAAGAAGATGCTGCGCAGCACTTCGCTGAACTGCGGGTCACCAGGAATCTCTCTGAATCGGTGATCGGTCTGGGAATGGTGCAGTTCGTCCACGATACGCGCGGCTTCAGCTCCATCCAGGGAGGCGTGGGAGGACAGTGGGACATCAACGTTCTGACGTCGTTGCAGGGTGATATGCAGTACTATGCGAGGGGATCAGGTGCCACGGCGGTGGGTGGGAGCATGGGCACTTGGAATCTCCGGATCAAAGCGCGGCGTGTGATCACGATCTCAACCGCCCTCCAGGGAGAGTACATTTATTACAATGCCAGCGGCGACAACATCTCGTTCCGTTCGCACACTGCGGGGATCTGGATCAGCCAGTACCTCCCAACGGAAAGCGCTGTGCATCTGCATTTCCGGTATTACACGAATTCCATGGGAATCCACTCCATTGCGCCTTCGCTCGAAATCGCACACTACCTGGACTATGCGACGGTGCTGTCCCTGAAGCTCCGGTACTATGAAAACAAGAGTGACAACGTCAGTCTGGGTGAGAGCGATGTGATTATTCCCGATGGACTTCGCTCGCGGTCATTAAGCCTCCAGCTGAACAGGGAGTTCGGCAACTCGGTTCTGGCGTACCTGAAGTACAGGTACTATACCAGCTCCCTGGATGTCCAGATGAACACGTATATGATCGGTGCCGTGTATTCGTTCTAGAGGATGGGATATCCCGGGTCCAATCCCTGAGGGGCAGAATATGGTGATGCCGGAGGGGCAGAAGACGACGATTCCGGAGAGGAGAAGATGACGGCAAAACGGTTCAGGTCGGTTCTTCTTGCGGGACTTGTGATAGGCGCGAGCCTTCTGATCTTGCGGTGCGGGGATCCTCCGACGGCTGCGCCGGATCAGTACATGGGATCCCTTCGCGTAGCGGCTCTCGACACGCTGACTATCGACTCGATCAGCATTGATCTTGACGATGTGAGGATCGGCCGGTTCCGCAATCCCACTCTGCTCGGTGATGTCGTGGCCGGAATCCACAAGGTCCTGGTGTCGAACACACCCGCCGTCACAGCGTCGCGTACGGTAGAAATATTTCGGGGACGGCGGACGGACCTGTTCGTCCAGCTTCAGACCAGCGGTCCGTATGTGGGCGGCACTGCACCCCTCTTTACTGCCCGGGCTGTAAACGGCGACACTATCGCGATTGCGAAGTTGAAAGGCAAGGCCATCTTCCTCGCCTTCTTCGAGCACACCTGAACAGACTGCATCTGGACGGAGTTGCCGTCCTTCCAATGGGAGTTGCGACCCGCGGTTTCGCCGGACAGCCTTGTCATTGCGGCCATCAACAACACATCATCAACATCGTGGCTGAACACGTACAGAGGATCACGGGGTATCACCTATCCCCTGGTCTATGATTCCACGAGCCAGATCTTTCAGGCATACCAGGTGGGGACGCAGTACGGCAATGCTCCGCCCACGTACATTATCATTGATACAAAAGGTGTTATTCAGTACCGGGTGGATGACAAATTCAACCGTACGTCCGAGATTATTGCCAAGGTCAGGGATGTACTGAAGAACCCGTAACGAGTGGTCAAACCAGGAAGGAGGTGGCGGCATGAGAAGAAGAGTGTTGCGGACCTGCTCCATCTGGTTGTTGCTTCTGATTCCGTGGATGGCGCAGGCGCAGTGGCAGTGGATCGGTCCGTCGGGAGGGATGCTCGCGGGATTCGCCCAGTCGCCGTCGAGCCCGAACATTCTCTATGCGGCATCACAAGTCTACCCTGCCGGTGTCTACAAGACAACCAATCGGGGAGATTTGTGGACGAGGGTCGGCTCGATTTCAACATACCCGTATGCGATTGCGGTTCATCCGACGACTCCGTCAACGGTATACATCGCAGCAGGCTATCAGGTCTGCAAGAGCACGGATGGAGGTGTCAACTGGACAAGCGTCAATTTGGAGACGTCGCACTATGCCCGTTCGATTAGCCTGCAACCGGGCAATCCTTCAATTCTGCACTGCTCAGCGTACTATTATAATACAACTACGCAAGTACCTAATCTCGCGTATCTAAAGAGCACCAATGCAGGATTGACGTGGTCTGCCAAGATTGTTTCATCGGACTACGGCTTTGGGTACGCTGCAGTGGGAGATCCCACAAACGCGAATATCGTCTACGTGTGCGGGTATTGTGAGTCCGGGGGCATGTACCTGGGCAAGGTCTACAAGAGTACAAATGGCGGGACTGATTTTATTGATCAGACCGGTACCATAACAGGGTATGTCTACGATCTGGCTCACGATCCGGCTGTAGCGGGAAAGATCTATGCAGCCTCGTCGGCGGGAGTCTACCGTTCAACGGACGGGGGGAGTACTTGGACGCAGAGCACTGGGGTGTACAGCGTGGAGCACATCGCCATTTGCCCGGGCAATACATCGATGCTCTATAGCGGAACATCGAGCGGGCAAGTGTACAAGAGCACTGATGGAGGGAGCAACTGGTCAGTGGCACCGACAGGCCTGACGGGCTTGAGCAGCATGGGATTGGCTGTCGAGACTGCGTCAACTGTGTTCCATGCAACTGTTGCCGGCGTATTCAGGACAACGAATGGCGGAACGCTGTGGACACCGGTGAACACGGGGATCTCTGCGGCTCACATTACATGCGTGCGTCATGCGCCCTCCAACCCTTCTGTCGTCTATGCGGGAGTGAGCGGCGACGCGGTGTACAAAACTACAACGGCAGGTCAGGCGACAGTGACCTGGTCAAGGATACCGGACTTCTATTCGTGCACGGAGGTGTCGGATATCATCATCTCGCCGACCAGCCCGGATATCCTGTATGCCCTGGAAGGGGGCACATGAGGGAACTCAGGGCTCTATAAGAGCACAAGTGGCGGGTCCACTTGGTCCGAAATTGACAATGTCATCAGCGACGGATTTGCCCTGGCGTTTGGTTCTCTCTATGAAGCAGGAAGTTGGTACGATGGCGTAAGCCAGCTCAACCGTATGGCCGTCTGCAAGAGCACGAATGAGGGTACTTCCTGGTCCCGTACGTTCCTGAGCACAGACGCGGGTCAGGTCAACAGCATGCAACCTCAGCCCGGCAACAACAATGTTCTCCTGGCCGGAGGGTTCACGATGACCAGTGGGTCGTACACACGGTACTGCAAACTGTACCGGTCAACTGATGCGGGGTCATCATGGAATCAGGTCGGGGCTTCCGTATTGTCTGCATCGGATGAATATGTCAATGCGATTGCATGGGATCCAAACAGCGCAAATCATGTCCTGGTCGGCAGCAGTCGAGGCGTTTATGCCAGCACGGATGCAGGAGCGACATGGTCGGTGCTGACGAACACGTACTCCCCATATGATATTATTGCAGATCCCGGTAGATCGAACTGCTTCTACCTGGGATACTACAACGGGGTGTATGTGACAACGAACGGAGGAACCAGTTGGACCGCGATGAACACCGGTCTGAACACGCTCGATATCCGACGTCTGACACTCGATCCAACCAACCGGCGGCTGTTCGCTGGGACATATGGAGATGGGATTTACCGTATCAGCGTGCTCACTGATGTGCCCGGCAACGAAGTACCCGGGACTCCGCCGCTGCAGTTTGCGCTGAATCAGAACTACCCTAATCCGTTCAATCCCGCAACGACGATAACATTCACTGTCCCGGAAAGCGACGTGTACCAACTAGCAGTGTACGACATGCTCGGGCAGGTTGTTGCGGTGCTGCTGGATGGCCGGCTGGAAGCGGGGAATCACACTGTTGCGTTCGACGGTGCGACACTGGCTTCCGGTACGTACTTCTGCAGGCTGACAGGCCATGCGGGAACCCTGGTGCGCACTATGGCACTCATCAGATAGGAACCGTGCTTTATGATCCACACCCGAACAGGGATTACTGCCCTTCTCCTTCTTCTCTTCTGTATCGCCGGGGTGTTCGCACAGGAGGGACTGAAATCCGGCCTCAAGGCACCGGACTTCAAGCTCCCTACTGTGGGTGGAAAGCGGAACGTGACCCTGCGGGAGTTCAACGGGAAGGGTGTGGTAATCCTCCATTTCTGGAAGTCGCGCTGAAGGGAATGTCAGGCGGAGTTTCCGCCTTTGCAGAAGATCTTCAGCGAGTTCAAGAACGTCACGATCCTCTCCATCAATCCGATTGATATGGAAGGGAAGGTGGCGTCCGACGCCAAGTCCTTCAAGCTTCCGTACACCGTGCTTGTGGGGCGTGATTCGGATGTGATCGAGAAATACAAGATCACAAAGCTCCCGCGTCTGGTGATTGTGAAAAAGAATGGTGTGATTGCGGCGACGGAGAAGTTCATGAAACTGGACCCCCTCCGCGCGCAGGTCAAGCTTGCGTTGAAGTAACGTGACGTTCAGTTGTTGGACGAGTGAAACAGCAACGCCGTGTCTGCTTGTGCAGGCACGGCGTTTGCATTTGTACGAACGTGTCAACGGACATTGCCTCGCATCAGTCCTGACGGAGGAGATTCCGGATCTTCCTCAGGCGTTGTGCACCTCAGGTCTCATGCGCCTCAGGCTTCGTGCACCCCAGGCCTTGTGCACCTCAGGCCTTGTTGGCGCTTCCCAGCACGTTGACGATCTTGTGCTTGTAGAGCGCCTTAAGCTGGTCGCGCGCCGGACCGAGGTACTTCCGCGGGTCAAACTCGGCCGGACTGTCGACGAAGACCTTGCGGACTGCAGCGGTCATGGCAAGGCGCCCGTCGGAGTCGATGTTGATCTTGCACACCGCTGATGCTGCAGCGCGACGCAGCTGGTCCTCAGGAATTCCAACCGCATCCTTCAGCTTTCCCCCGTTGCTGTTGATGATCTTGACAAGGTCGGGCGGCACCGACGAGGCGCCATGCAGCACGATCGGGAAACCGGGGATACGCCGTTCCACTTCCTCAAGAATGTCAAAACGCAGGGGCGGCGGGACCAGTACTCCATCCGCGTTACGTGTGCACTGCTCCGGCTTGAACTTGTTCGCGCCATGTGATGTGCCAATGGAGATCGCCAGCGAGTCCACACCGGTCTTCTTCACGAAGTCCTCCACTTCCTCGGGCCGGGTGTAGTGGGTGACTGCGCTGGACACTTCATCTTCAATTCCGGCCAGCACTCCCAGCTCGCCTTCAACGGAGACGTCGTACTTGTGTGCGTATTCCACTACCTGGCGCGTGAGCTCCGCATTTTTGTCGTAGGGCAGGTGCGAGCCGTCAATCATCACTGATGAGAACCCGGATTCGATGCATGACTTGCAGAGCTCGAACGTGTCGCCGTGATCAAGATGGAGGACGATCGGAATCGGATATCCCAGTTCGCGTGCGTAATCCACCGCCCCCTTGGCAAGATGTTTCAACAGCGTCTGGTTCGCGTACTTCCGGGCACCACTGGACACCTGGAGAAGTACGGGTGACTTGGTCTCCACGCAGGCGCCGATAATGGCCTGCAGTTGCTCCAGATTATTGAAGTTGAACGCAGGGATAGCATACTTGCCCTCCATGGCCTTCCGGAACAGCTCTTTGGAATTGACAAGTCCGAGTTCTTTGTAGTGTGTCATTGATGTAAGCGCCCTTCGTGATGGTATTGAAGATGTTATAAGATGCCAGATTTTTCCTCTCAAAGCAAGTGGAGGCGAAATTGTGCGCAGCGGCGGCAGTGCGGTGGAACAGCGGCCCAAAGATAGGAGGGCGAGCCTCATTACCCATGTCATGCGCAGAGTCCAGTTGAGGAGTTAACCTCACTGCTTGCATCCTGTGGAATCTGGTAGCTACAAGGCAGTTCAGGATTCTCCCCACAGGGTAGCCACGATCCTTCTGCTGCCGCCATCCTCACGGTGTTCGCCCAGGTAGATCCCCTGCCACGTTCCGAGGTTAAGGTAGCCGTTTGTGACTGGAATTGTCAGCCCGCAGCCCAGAAGAGATGTCTTGAGGTGTGCGGTCATATCGTCCGGCCCTTCCGTGTCGTGCGTGTAATGGCGGGCATCATCGGGAGCCATGAGCCGCAGGTGCTGCTCCATGTCCGTCCGCACGCTGGGATCCGCATTCTCATTGATCGTCAGTGAGGCGGACGTGTGCTTAATGAAGAGGTTGAGAAGGCCGTGGCGAATAGTCTCGATCTCGGGAAGGGATGCCAGGAGTTCCGTCGTCACGAGATGGAAGCCGCGCGAACGCGGCCTGAGCGTGAGTTCTTTCTGTATCCACATGGAGTGTGTGCTCCGGGTAGGACTCTGTTGTTGATGTGTCGATGGGCTCCTGTGTTTTCGTCCGTCGTTGGAATGCGCCGGTGCCTTGTGCGCAGAACTCATCAGGGAGAAGGGTCTTTCTCATCTCCGGCTTGCCATGGTTCCAGGTATTGGCACTGCGATGACCTCCCCGGTGGCCGTGGTCTTGCCTGCGGCGGAAAGCTCGGTGACAACGACCACTTTTCTTGGCGAGAATGACTGCACGTGACTGCGCAGCGTCAGCTCCGGACCGAGAGGTGTCGGCTGGAGGAAGCTGACATGCAATGCGGCAGTGACAAACCGCGGAGCCGGGGCCTCACCGATCTTCCTTCCAGCTGCCCTTTCGGCCGCTGCCGCAGCGGTTGCCATGCTGTGGCAATCGATCAGCGAAGCAATCAGGCCACCATACACA
>Ga0316603_10001481_pt1 | contig 12513 bp, 8 predicted proteins | sample OWC_soil_day10_n_FD_207649 | JGI IMG/M metagenome (GOLD analysis project Ga0316603, IMG submission 207649) | Wetland soil microbial communities from Old Woman Creek delta, Ohio, United States - OWC_soil_day10_noCT | ecosystem: Environmental > Terrestrial > Soil > Wetlands | place: USA: Ohio...
ACACGCGATCGATCTCGATCAGTGCCTGGCTACGCAGGTCGGCATGGTCCACGCGTAAAAACCACTGCTCGGTCGCGCGGAAGATCAGCGGACTCTTGCAACGCCAGCAGTGGGGGTAGGAGTGCTGCAACTGTTCGACCTGCACCAACGCGCCGTGCGCGCGCAACTCGTCGACAATCGCATCGTTGGCTTCGAAGACCGGACGACCCGCGTAGGCGCCGGCCTCCGCGGTGAACCGACCGGCCGCGTCGACGGGAGTCAGCACCGGCAGACCGTACTTCTGTCCGACCGCGAAATCCTCGTATCCGTGACCCGGCGCCGTATGCACACAGCCCGTACCGACGTCGGCGGTGACGTGGGACTCAAAGACGAGCCGCGCCGGACGCTCGATGAACGGGTGACGGAACACATCACGCCCGTCGAGCGCAGCGAGATTGACGGGGATGCGCCGTCCCGTCTCCCGGCAGCCCGTCGCCTTCAGGAACGCATCCGCCAGGCGCGCCGCCACCACGTAATCAGCGTGCTCCACCTGGACCGCGACGTACTCGAGATGTGGGTTCAGACACACCGCCAGGTTGGCCGGCAGGGTCCAGGGCGTTGTCGTCCAGATGACCGCCGCCAACCGCTGGTAATGCTGCGCGAGTTCGGCCGCGTCCTCCGGCAGCACAGCGATCGCCGCGGCCTCCTCGGCCGTGCCGCAAAACGGGAAGCGAACGTAAATCGATGGAGACGTGTGGTCGGTGTATTCAACTTCGGCTTCCGCCAACGCCGTCGCGCACACCGGGCACCAGTGCACCGGCCGCAGGCCGCGATAGATAAAGCCACCTTCGACCAACTGACGAAACACGGTGATGATCGCTGCCTCATAGGCCGGCGCCATTGTCAGGTAGGGCTGCTCCCAGTCCCCGATGACGCCGAGCCGGCGGAATTCCTCCCGCTGAATGCCAAAGTACTTCTCGGCGTACGCACGGCAACGACGGCGAATCTCCAACTGGCTCAGTTGCCGTGCCTTCGCACCCAGATCTTTGGTCACCTGGTGTTCGATCGGCATGCCGTGACAATCCCAGCCCGGAACGTACGGGGCCTGGAATCCGCTCATGGACTTCACCTTGACGATGATGTCCTTGATGATCTTGTTGAGTGCCGTGCCAAGATGGACGTGACCGTTCGCGTAGGGCGGCCCATCGTGCAACACGTACTTCGGTTTGCCGGCATTGGCCTGCAAGAGTTGTTGGTAGAGACCGATCTCGTCCCAGCGCGCGATGATCGCCGGTTCCCGTGCCGGCAGATTAGCCCGCATGGGAAAATCGGTCTTGGGAAGACTGAGCGTGTCCTTGTAATCCATCACACCCCGGTGAGTTTTCCGAGCCCGTTCTCATAGCAGCAGGACCCGGCCCATTCAAATTGCCCCTCCCGGCCCGCAAGGGCCGCAGCAACGAGGAGACGCACAAAATCGCGGGCGCGGGTTGATCGCACTATCGCTCCGGAGCTAGTCTCACCGATACCTATGGCTCGAGACGCGATTCGGCACCGACCGGAGGTCACCCGTGACCAATTATGAGCGCTTAAGCGCCCTGGACGCGTCATTTCTGGAACTCGAGGACGAGAACCTCCACATGCAAGTTGGTGGGGTCATGATCTTCGATGCCGGACCTTTGAGCAGGGATGGCGGCGGCATCGACATCGAGCGGATCCGCGGCACGATCGCATCGCGCCTGCATCTCGTGCCGCGTTTTCGGCAACGCCTGGCGTATATTCCTTGGGAGCACCTGCCCATCTGGGTCGACGATGAACGCTTTCGGCTGGACTATCACGTCCGTCACGCGTCTCTTCCGCGGCCGGGAGACGGTCGCCAACTGAAACGGCTGGTCGGCCGGATCATGTCACAGCCCCTCGACCGCACCCGCCCCTTGTGGGAGATGTGGCTGATCGAGGGATTGGACGGGGACCGCTTCGCCCTGCTGTCAAAGTGTCATCACTGTATGATCGACGGCGTATCCGCCGCCGACGTGATGTCGTTGATCCTGCGGCCGACCCCTGACACCGCGATTGCGCCTCCGCGTCCGTGGGTGCCACGTTCGCATCCGAGCGAGGCACGTCTGGTCCTGGACGAACTGCAACGCCGCGCCACGCAGGCCACCACGGTCTGGCAGTCCGTACGCGACGCTATGAGCCAGCCGGAGAAAGCGGCGCGCAGACTGGGAGCATCGCTCGCCGGGGTGTTGGAAGCCGTCGTCCCCGCCCTGAGTCGGGTGTCCGACACGCCAATCAACGTCAAAGTCGGATCGCACCGGCGCTTCGACTGGTTGGACATGGACTTGCGCGATCTGAAGACGGTCACCGACGGGCTCGGCGGAACAGTCAACGATGTCGTGCTCGCCACCACGAGCGGTGCCCTACGCGCATTTTTCGAGCAGCATGGCCTGGCTGCCGATGGGCTTGAAATCCGGGCGATGGTACCCGTAACCGTCCGCACCGACGAGGAGCGCGGGCACCTGGGGAACCGGTTGACGGAGATTGTCGTACCGATCCCGGTGCACCTCGCGGATCCGGTCGCGCGCCTGCGGGCCATTCAGCGGACCACCGCCGATCTGAAGCGATCGCGGCACGCGCTGGGAGCGCAGGTACTCACGACCGTCAGCGAATGGACGCTCCCGACGTTACTGGTCCAAGTGGTCCGTTTCGCTTCGCGGACGGGAGCCTGCAATCTGGTCGTGACGAACGTCCCCGGTCCCCAGGTGCCGCTCTATCTCTGCGGCGCGCCGATGCGGTCTGTTTACCCTGTGGTCCCGCTCTTCGAGAACATGGGAGTGGCGGTTGGACTGTTCAGCTACAATGGCGGCCTTTACTGGGGCGTCAACGGCGACTGGGAAGGCATGACGGACCTGCACGAATTCGTGGAGGCGATCGACGCGTCGTTTCGCGCGTTGCAGCGTGCGGCGGAACACGCACGACGGCCACGCGTCTCGCCACGCCAACGCCGGCGCCCGCTGCGGGCCGCCAGGGAAGCGCGGCCGTTACGAGCCAGTTAGACGATCCCCACCTCGCCGGCGCCCGCCACTCGCCGCAGCGTGTCGCCCGCACCGGAACGAAGGGCCGGGAAACCGTCCGCAACCCGACCGTTATCCGAGCAGCGCCGGGGCCAACTCACGCCACTGGCGCAGCGGCAGGGCGCGCGCGTCCGCATCGAGCACCTGGACGCCGACGTGATCGGCACCGGCGTCGTGATGCGCCTTCACCCGCCGCACAATCGCGTCGACGTCGCCCCACGCCACAATGGCGTCCACCAGGCGATTGCTGCCGCCGTTGGCAACGTCATCATCGGTGAAACCGAGCCGTTTGAGGTTGTTCACATAGTTGGGCAGACCCAGGTAGGTGATCATGTGGGCCCGGGCGATGTCGCGCGCCGTGCTAGCGTCGGTCTCGAGCACCACCGCCTGTTCCGGACAGAGGAGCGGGCCCGGTCCCATGATTCGGCGGGCGTCAGCGGTGTGCTCCGGCGGGACGAAGTACGGGTGTGCGCCCGCGGTGCGCTCCGCCGCCAGCTTCAACATCTTCGGGTGCAGCGCACCGATCACACGCACCGGCGCCGTGGTGGGCGCCGCGCCCGTGTACGGCGCCGCATCCATGGCATCGAGGTACTTGCGCATGGTGGTGAGGGGCTTTTCGTACCGGTGACCGCGCACCATTTCCACCAAGGGCGCATGGCTCACACCGATGCCCAGCAGAAAGCGATCCGGGTACGCCTCGGTCAACGTTTTCTGCGCCGCCGCCATGGTCACCGGGTCGCGGGCGAAAATACTGGCAATGCCGGTAGCCACTGCCAGGCGGCGCGTCCCCGCCAACAGCAAGCCGGCGTGGCTGAACGCCTCACGCCCCATCGCCTCCGGGATCCACACGACCTTGAATCCCAGTGCTTCGATCTCGGCCGCAGCCTCCTGGGCTTGCCGCGCCGGAAGCAGTTCCAACGTGAAGTTCCAGATACCCACCCGTCCGATGTCCATGGTTCACCCCTCTTCGACTTGAGACCGCTCAACGCTCATCTTCGCCGGCGAAGTGTACCCGAGATTCTCGCTGATACAAGCACCACCGATGCGAGCACCCGGTGCTCACGCCCCTGACCGAGTCCGCCTCCGCAGACCGACATCAGGGCGTCCAATAGAGCAACAGCGCCGCGGTCACGATCCACAGCAACACGTCGAGAAGCAGCGGCTGGTCGGACAGCAGCAGTTGGGTCGGATTGCCGCCCTCTTCGCGCTGATGCACCAGGTAGAGGTAGCGGAAGATCCCGAAGAGCACGAAGGGGATGGTGAGGTAGAGTTTGTCCGTTCCGAGCTTCTCGCGAACTTCGGGCGAGACGGTATAGATGGCATAAGCCACCACCGTCGACGCGGTCACCACGGCAATCATCTGGTCGAGGAAATACGGGCTGTATTCCTTGAGGCTTGCACGATGGTCGATGGCGCGGGCTTCGAGCAAGATCAGCTCATGGCGCCGCTTGGAGAAACCGAGAAACAGCGCCAGCAGGAACGTGCAGATGATGAGCCAAGGCGATACCGGCACGGCGATGATGACGCCGCCGGCCACGGCACGAATGACGAAGCCGGAGGCGATGGCCATCACGTCGAGGATGACGACCTCTTTCAACCAGAAGGTGTACGCCAGTTGCAGGAGGAAATAGAGGCCAGCAAGCACACCGAACCACCGGCTGAGCAGGGCCGTTCCCGCGAGCCCGACCACCACAAGACCAACAGCCATCGCCACTGCGGTCCCGCGCCGCACACGTCCGGACGGGAGCGGGCGTAACGATTTCAGGGGATGCTCACGGTCGCGGTCGCAATCCCACAGATCGTTCATCACATACGTGCCGCTTGCGAGCGCACAGAACGCAACGAATCCCAGCGACACCACCACGACGGCGTCGAGATTGAAGAGATGCTTGGAGAACATCAGCGCCGCGAACAACACGGCGTTCTTACTCCACTGTGTCGGCCGCAATAGGGACACCACGTCCCGCAACGACGAGGGTCGTTCTTGCATCCTTGCGATCTGGGGCACCCCCGTCTTCACGGCACTACCTCCGCACCCTACTTGCGCCAGCGTGCGAGCAGCGCCCCCAACAGCGGCGTGCGCTGCTCGGCAGTCTCCGTGGCGTTCGACGGCGCCGCCGGCGCGGTCTCATCCCACCATTCGACTGCGCTCGTAGTGATCCCCGAGAGCCTGAACACCGCCGGGAGCAACCGATCCCTGACGAATGCGTTGTTCACCTCCGTTGGCTCGCGTAGCATCACGTCCACCTGCCGGACGTAGTTCTCCCCGCCATGGATCATGACGGGGATCGGAACCACGGCTGCGACAGCCGGAAGTGCCGCCTGCATCGCGGCGTCCTCGATCCGATTCAACGCCGAGTCGGCCGCCGCTCGGCTCTTCTCGTCGGGCGCATCCACCATGAAAGTGAGCGACAGGTAGCGCATGCCGGCAGCAGCGCCCTTCTGCTTGGAGATACGGCACAGTCCCGCGGTCCCGGTCGGTCCCCCGATGCGGAACTCGAAGAAGGCCAGCATCTCCTCCTGTTTATAAAGGTCGACGAATTCCTGGATGAGATCGATTCGTTTTTCTGCCATCGTTTTCCCGACGTGTCCGTGCCGAGGCTGGAGCGCATGGAGTTCAACCGGTTCCCCCCACACCCGCGACCACGATCACTATACGTTTCCCTTGCACGCCGCTACACCGTTGCCCACCGTCACTCCGATCTGAAGCATCGCGGGACACGTTCGCCTACTGATACCGCAGGAGCCAACCGCATACCATTATCGGAACGGGGCGCAAAGTATACCCACCGTACCCCGTCATGCTACCGTGCCCGTGCGATGCGACCCACCGGACGTCGTCGCACTGCAGGCTTGCTTGATCCCGTTGCCGCGCCGAGGTACCAAGCCCGGCAACGGGATCTGGACTTGCGAATCACCGCGTAGAGCGAGGAAAGGACGAGCGATGAGTGACGGGAGCAAACGGCAGGACGACCGATTCTCTTCGCGCACCAATGCCGGTTTCGCGAATGGGGAACGTTTCCTCAATGGGGCGCTGACACGAAGGGGCTTTCTGCAGGCCACGGCCAGCACGCTGGCACTGACACTCCTGAATCTCCACCGCGGCGAGAGCCAGAGTCCGGGCCAGCCAGATACACCGCAGAGCCTCAACTCACCCGGTAATATCGAGTACCGTGGTGTCGAGGATATTTACCGCAAGAAGTGGACCTGGGACCGTGTGGTAAGAGGGACCCATCACTCCAACTGCGGGTACCAGCGCTGCGCCTGGAACGTGTATGTCAAGGATGACATCGTCTGGCGCGAAGAGCAGGTCGCGCACTACCCGCAGACCAACCCCGATCTGCCGGATTTCAATCCGCGCGGGTGCCAGAAAGGGGTCTGCTACAGCGACCGCATGTACGATCAAGCCCGTCTGAAGGTGCCGTTGAAACGGGCTGGCGCGCGCGGTGAGGGCAAGTGGACGCGGATCAGCTGGGACCAGGCGCTCACCGAGATCGCCGACAAGTTCATTGACGCGATGATCTCGAAGGAGCATGGACCCGGCTCGATCTACTGGGACCTGGGCTCGTCATCGAGCAATGGGTGTCATGCCCTGGGCCTGACGCGTAGCGGCTATCTGCTCGACACCCCGCTCCTCGAGGACACCACCGAGATGGGTGACCATGCCCCCGGTGTCGCTGTCACAACCGGCAAGGTGCTGTTCACCAGTTCGATGGATGATCTGCTCTACAGTGACCTGATCCTGATCTGGGGCGGCAATCCGATCTACACCCACATTCCCAACGCCCACTTCATTTACGAGGCCCGTTACAAGGGGGCCTACCTCGTCACCATCGCGCCGGACTACAGCCCTTCCGCGTTCCATGCCGACGAGTGGGTGCCGGTCAATATCGGTACGGATGCCGCTCTGGCCCTGTCGATGGCGCAGGTCATGGTCGAGGAGAAGCTGTACAAGCCGGACTTCATCGCGGAACAGACCGACATGCCGTTCCTGGTCCGCCTCGATACCGAACGCTTCCTGCGCGGGAGCGATATGTCCTCCGGGGGTGCGGACGATGACTTCTATATGTTCGATACCGTGCAGAAGAAGATCGTCCCGGCGCCCAAGCGCAGTCTGCAGCTGGATGGCGTCAAACCCGCGCTGGAGGGCATCTTCGACGTCAAGACACGTGATGGGTCAGTGAAAGTCACCACGGTGTTCGAGCGTCTCAAGCGGCAACTCCAGCAGTACGCACCGGAACAGACCGAAAAGATCACGGGCGTGGCAGCCTCCGTCGTGCGCAACTTGGCCCGGCGCATCGCGAAGGCGCGGGCGTGCGCCAACATCACGCAGACCAACTTCGGCAAGTTCTACAATGGCCTGGAGGCGGAACGGAGCATCCTGCTGGTCTTTGCGTTGGCTGGCCAGTTCGGCAGGCACGGTGCGGGCTACTCGGCGGTTCCGATGCTGTCCGTCTCCGGTGCCGAGCCGCTGAACCTGGCCAGCGGCAAGTACGCCCCCAAGATCGGTATCGGCATGCTGGCGGCGCAGAACGCGCTCGAGATGCTCAAGATGAAGATGGCGGGGTATACCAACGAGATGATGGTGTACGAGCTTGCGCGCCAGGATTATGCGCGTGGGAACGTGATCCCCCCCACCTTGCTTTACTATCAGCACTGCGGCCTCAAGGAACTGTACGGCAGTGCCAAGCGCTGGGATCCGAGCCTCAAACGCGAGTTTGACGAGTACCTCCAGGAGGCGGTGAAGAAGGGCTGGCAGTTTGTTCCGCAAAAAGCGCCACGCATCTTTTTCTCTGTCGGGGGCAACACCTTCCGCCGCGTACGCGGCTACCACAAGCTGCTCGAACACATGCTGCCCCAATTGGATCTTCTGGTCACGCTCGATTGGCGCATGAGCAACACCGCCCGCTACAGCGACTATGTCCTGCCGGCGGCGGGCTATTACGAGCGGAACGACATCGCGTGGAGCACCGCGCTTGCGCCCTTCAGCCACCCGACCGTTGAGGCGGTGAAACCGGTGGGCGACTCGAAGAGCGATTGGGTGTTCCACTGTCTGTTGCTGAAGACGATTCAGGAGCGGGCCAAAGCGCGCGGCATCACGACGTATGCCGATCGCCACGGTGAGCAGCGGCGTTTGGACGAATGTTACGATGACTTCACGTTCCAGGGTCGCTTCACCGAGGACAACCCGGAGGATCTGCTGCAGGAGATCCTGGCGCTATCCGACAATTTGAATGGCAAGAGCTGGAAGGAATTGAAGGAAAAAGGCTTCGAGCGCTTTACCGGTGTGGGCATGGGGGTGACGCACATCGGCAACGCTGCGGATATCGATCCCCACGAGCCGATCGTGGCCAATAGCTGGTATGTCCAGAAGAAGATGCCCTGGCCGACGCTGACGCGGCGCATGCAGTTCTACATCGACCACCCCTTCTACCAGGAGCTGGGGGAGGTGCTGCCGGTGCACAAGCCTCTTCCGGCCATCGGCGGTGACTACCCGCTGCAGTTGACGAGCGGGCACAACCGCTGGTCGATCCACGCGGCGTGGCGTGACAACAAGAAACTGCTGGGATTGCAGCGCGGGCAGCCGGCCATGTTCATGAGCAGCGACGATGCCAAAAGACGCGGCATTGCCGATGGCGACATGGTGCGCCTGCATAACGATATCGGTGACTGCATGATTCAAGCCCAGGTATCACCGGCGGTGAAACCGGGCCAGGTCATCATCTACCACGCGTGGGAACCGTTTCAGTTCAAGGACGGGCGTTCGGATCAGGTGCTGACGCCCAGTCCGTTGAACCCGATACAGCTGGCAGGCGGGTATTTCCACCTGCAGGGCCGGATCATGATTGGAACGCCGGGCGGCACCGATAGGGGAACGAGAGTGGAGGTGGAGAAAGCCCAGGCGGTCGCCTGACAGCCGCTCGAAATACGCTGCCCCCGGCTCGTGTTCGACCGCACAGCCGTCGCGAAGTCCGGGGCCGCGCAGCCCCGGACTCGCGATCAGGATCAGCGTTCGTCGTCGTGTTCACCCGCCGCCGGGTTCCATTCAGCTCCGGCGATCTCGTCCTCCGTGATCGTGCCGTTGAGATACATGAAGGAACCGACCAGCCATAGCGCGCTCCCGATGCCGAGCACGACGAGGGTCGCCCTGGCAAACGGCACGACATTGTCGAAGAGAATCGCTGCCAGACCGGCATCAACCCCGCCCGCAAAGCAGGCGACACAATACAGGATGACGCCCACGACCGTAAGCACGAAGCCGGCGAGGATCAGCCTGTCGCCAGCCTTTTGCTGCATTCGTGCGCGTGCCACGCGATCGGCGTGCGTCGCCCGTGCCTCTTGGATGGGAACCCGTCCCGCTGACGCGGCTCCGACGGAACCGGAAGTTGAGTGCGTGCTCATCATGATGTCTGCCCTCCTATAAGAGATTCGCGAACGCTAGAGCGTTCGGTTAATTGCAGCGATTGCGCAACGGATCGCACCGTCAGCACCAGCAAGTACACACCGTTGCTCAACAGACCAAAAAACGTCAGCAGCCAGGCCGCCAGCGCCACCATCGCGAAACCGCGGGAAACCCAGATCAGAAAAGACAGCTCGAAGGTGGCGACCAGCCGGAGGGTGCAGACGGAGTACATTCCGAGCGGAAACACCAGGCCCCAGTACAGCGGGTCGTACGTCAACGGAATGCGCCGCACAAAGTGACGCCAGATGCCGAGGACGAGCAGCATCGGGATCCACCAGGTGGCTGTAGCCCAGTAGAGTATGGTGAAACCCTGCACGAACGGCTTGATCGACGCGATGAGCGCCGTGTCGCCCAGGTCACCGAGAAGGGCGGTCCCGGCGAGCGTCGAGATCGCAACCGCCCCCATGTTGATCCAGTAGGGTGGCATCAGATCCGACGGCAGGAAGCGGAAGAAGGTATACCGGTAGAAGATCAGCGAGATCATCCAAATGTAGAGCATGCCGCCGCACAGCCAGCACGCCGTCAGAACGAACGCCACGGCGTTGCGATCGGCCACATAGTGCGGCAGTACCGCACACCCGAGTACGCAGACGGACTGGGTTGCGACGACGGCCAGCAGCCAGCCCCCGTTGATACCGTCGGCGAGCGACGGCTTGTCTTCCCGGATGCTCAACGCCACGAAAATCGCGTACGTGCAGATCATCCAGAGGGTCGCCGCCAGGCACCAGAGGGCCATGGCGACGACCCGATCGTCGCGCAGCAATAGAAACTGCAGCCCGACGACGCAGGTGGCGGCCACCGATGTGAAGAAGCCCGGTCCGCGCGCGTGGCTGGTCCAGTCGCGCAGGAAGGCGTCGCGGTAAAAGACCGCCCGCGCGATGGTCGCCAGCCACACCAAGCAGTAGCAGGGGATGTTCACCCAGAACAGCAGGTCGGCAACGGCCAGCAAGCCAAGCCGCCAGCAGGCGATCGAGACGATGCCGGTCGCCATCGCCGCGGCGAAATACGAAGGGTGCAGTGTCTCGATGCTCCGCTCGACGCGTTGCGTGACGCGCCCGAGGGTCGCGTGCGATTCCGATTGCCGCTTGACCATGCGGTCTCAGGATCGCCTGAAACTGCACGCTTGTGTATCCGTCTCGGTCCGACCGATGCGTAGGACACAGAAAAAAGATGTGTCCGCCTCTGTCCTACAGAATCACGCGACCAACCCGTGCCGGACCGCGTACTGAATGACTTCGGCGTTGGACCGGAACGACATCTTCTCGAGGATGCGGGTTCGATAGGTGCTGACCGTTTTCACGCTCAGACCGAGGCGTTCGGCAATCGTCGAAACAGAGAGCGCCGATGCGAGGAGCAAGAAGACCTCGAGCTCTCGCGGCGACAACGCCTCGTGAGGCTCGCCCACGGTATCCATCGCCAAATGGTCGGCGAGCTGCTCGGCCAGCGCCTCGCCGATGTAACGGCGGCCGGCAAGTACGGTGCGCACCGCCAAAAACAGTTCGTCCGGCGGCCGCCCCTTCGTCAGGTACGCCGAGGCCCCTGCGCGCATGGCTTCGACGACGAACGGCCGCTCTCCGTACATGCTCAGCACGATGACCGGCAGGGCCGGCCGCAACTGCTTCAGCGCCGGCAATTCGTGCAGACTGTTCCGCTCTCCCAGGGAAATATCCAGGATCAACACGTCCCAGGGCGAGGACCGAACCTGTTCGCGCAATTCCTTGCAGCTTGCAACCTCGCCAATGACGACGCCACGGAACTCGTCCTCGAGGATTCGTCGCAATCCCGAACGGAACATGGCGTGGTCGTCGGCAAGCAGGATCCGCATCGCTAGTCTCCGTTCCCCAAATGATCCGGCGGTTGCCGCGGCACACGCACCACCACCGTCGTGCCCTTCCCCACCGCTCCCGAGATTGTACATGATCCGCCGACCAATTGGGCGCGCTCCTTCATTCCCAATATGCCCAAGGAGTGCTTGCTCTCGGTCATGCTCGGGTCGATTCCACGCCCGTTGTCCTGCACGGTGAGCACGAGTGCATCTTCGCTGCCAACAAGGTCGATCTTCACCTCCGTCGCCGCCGCATGGCGCACCACGTTGGTGAGCGCCTCCTGCGCGACACGGAACAGGGTCATGGCAACGGTGCTGTTGCACGGCTCCTCGACCTGGCGCAGGTCGAGGATGACTGCGAGCCCGGACTGCGCTTCGAATTCGCTCGCCAACCATTGCAAAGCGGCCGCGATCCCCAGACGGTCGAGCACCGTGGGACGCAACTCGGACGCCAGCCGGCGTACAAATTCGATCGCGCCTTCCACCCGCTTTATCATGTCGGCGACGGACTGTTTCATGGCGTGGGCGCAGTCGTGGTTGCTGTCGGGCGCGCAAATTCTCTGCAGCCGCGTCAGCTCGATCGTCACACTCGTCAGCACCTGGCCAAGCTCATCGTGCAGCTCACGCGCGATGCGTCCAGCTTCGGTATCCCGAGCGACTTGAAGTCGCTGCGACAGGGCCCGGAGTCGCTCTTGAGCCGCACTCGCCTCCCGATGCCGTGCGGCGAGCGCATCCGCCATGCCGTTGAATGCCTCAGCGAGATCACGCAACTCGCCTTGGCTACCGGGAAGCGTCGCCCGAGCCGAAAGGTCGCCAGCGCCGAAGCGGCGCGCCGTGTGGGACAGGCCGCGCAGCACGCGCAGGACGGACACTTCGGCCGCCGCGATACCCACCGTCACCGTGAATAACGTCAGAAACAACAGGCCGATCATCGTCCGGTAGAAGGCCCTGTTCGCCTCGGCTTGTACGCGTTCGTAAGGCAGACCGACCACCGCAAACACGCCGCTGATATCCTCTATCGGCGTCGCGACGACGAATCGTCTCACGTGCCGCTCGCCGATCTCCAGGACCGCTCCCTCCACACGATGCAGCACGTGTCGGAGCCCGGGAATCGTGGGCGGCCCGCCCGGGGTTCCGGCTTCCACATCGCCGGACCGAGCCAGGATCCGACCTTC
>Ga0316603_10001486_pt1 | contig 12506 bp, 11 predicted proteins | sample OWC_soil_day10_n_FD_207649 | JGI IMG/M metagenome (GOLD analysis project Ga0316603, IMG submission 207649) | Wetland soil microbial communities from Old Woman Creek delta, Ohio, United States - OWC_soil_day10_noCT | ecosystem: Environmental > Terrestrial > Soil > Wetlands | place: USA: Ohio...
CGTTGTGAGCAGCCAGCAGTCAGTAGCTAGTCGTTCGTGTGACGCAGAAGTTCTTCCACGAACAACCTGGTACTAGCTACTAACTACTGCTTCAAGAACTTCTCTACTAACTTCACCTCTTCTTTACTTCCAATGAACAGCGGCGTCCTCTGGTGCAGTGTCTCCGGCGTGATCTCCAGGATCCTCTGATGCCCGTTCGACGCGGCTCCCCCGGCCCTCTCCACAATGAACGCAAGCGGGTTGCATTCGTAGGTCACCCGGAGTTTCCCCTGTGGGTTCTTCGTATCGGCAGGATAGCAGAAGATGCCACCATACAGCAACGTGCGATGCAGATCGGCCACGAGTGAACCGACATAACGGCTTGAGTAAGGGCGCCCGGTCGCTTTGTCCTCTTGCTTCAGATACTCGACATACCGGCGCATGCCGGGTTCCCACCGGCAGGTGTTTCCCTCATTCACACTGTAGATCGAACCTCGTTCGGGGATGCGGATATTTTCGTGCGAAAGCAGAAACTCCCCCACCGACGGGTCAAGCGTGAACCCGTGCACCCCGTGGCCGGTACAATAGACGAGCATCATGCTCGATCCGTACAGGAGATACCCGGCCGCCACCTGCCTGTGACCGGGCTGCAGAACATCCTCTTCCGTCCCAGGCCCCGACGCTGAGACGCGATGGAAGATGGAAAAGATGCTCCCTATCGTGACATTCGCATCAATGTTGCTCGATCCGTCGAGCGGATCGTAGATCAGCACATACTTCCCTTTCCGGTAGCCGTCCGGTATCTGCAGCAGATCTTCGTTTTCCTCCGATGCCATCACACAGAGATGCCCGCCATGGTCCATCGCGCGGAAGATCGTGCGGTCCGCAAACATGTCGAGTTTCTTGACCACATCGCCGCTGAGGTTCATTCGCTCTGTCGTGCCCAGGATGTTCACCAGCCCGGCCTTGGTTACCTCGCGCCAGACCAGCTTCGCGGCAAGGGAAATGTTGTGAAGGATGCTTGAGAATTCGCCCGTAGCCTCGGGATGCAGCCGCTCCCCTTCGAGGATGTGACGCTCGAGGGTCATGAGCGTGGGGATGGTGGGCATGTCGGGTGTCATGGGAAGACTCCTGCAGGTTGTTCGCTGTTTGATATTCTACGGATCCTGAACAGGTGCATTCAAGGATGACAGGCCCCCGTTTCCGACCATAGTGCCTGTTGCCTGCTGAACCTCCTGTTCCTTGTACTGCAGCTGATACAGCGTCTGATAAATCCCCCCCAGCGCAAGCAGCTCCTGGTGGGTTCCCATCTCACGGATCTCCCCTTTGTGCATCACGATGATCTTCGTCGACGATTGGATCGTGGAGAGCCGGTGCGCAATGACGATCGAGGTCCTTCCCTGCAGCAGTTTCTTGATCGCCTTCTGGATCAGGATCTCCGTCTCGGTGTCGACGCTCGAGGTGGCCTCATCCAGAACAAGAACGCGGGGATGATAGGCGAGGGCCCTCGCAAAGGAGATCAGCTGCTTCTGTCCCACGGACAGGGTCGATCCGCGCTCCAGCACCTTCTCGTCGTATCCTCCGGGGGTCCGCTCAATGAACCTGTTCGCTCCCACCACCCGCGCCGCAGCCTTGATACGCTCATCGGGGATGGCCGAATCCCCCAGGCCGATATTGGACTTGATATTACCCGAGAAGAGGAAGACATCCTGGAGCACCACGGCTATGTGCTTCCGCAGATCGGCTTGCCGCACATCTTTGATGTTGATCCCGTCGATCAGGATCTCCCCTCTCTGGACGTCATAGAACCGGGCCAGGAGGCTGATGACCGTGGTCTTTCCCGCGCCGGTATGTCCCACGAACGCGGCGGTCTCTCCCGCCTTGATCGAGAACGAGACGTCCTTCAGAATCCAGTCAGCAGCGTCCGGCTGCTCCGTGTTATAATTGTATGCGAACCAGACATGGCGGAACTCGATATCCCCCCGGACCGCATGAAGCGGCACCGGTTGCTCGGGATCGGGCACGAGGGTCCGGTCGTCCAGCAACCGGAACACACGCTCGGAGGATGCCATGGCTGTCTGCATGATGTTGTACTTCTCCGAGAGGTCGCGGATCGGCCGCCAGAACATTTCGTTGAACTGGAGGAAGGCCATGACCGTGCCTATCGTGACCCCCCCGGCAAGCGACTGGAGGCCTGCATACCAGATGATGATCCCGACCGCCACCGCGCCGATCAGGTCCACTCCGGGAAAGAACAGGGCATAATAGAAGATCGATTTGAGGTTGGCATCCCTGTGCGCGGCGTTGATATCCTCGAAGCGCCGGAATGCGCGCTTTTCCCGGTTGAACAGCTGATCCACCACCATTCCGGTGATGTGTTCCTGCATGAAAGCGTTGATCCTGGCGATCTGGACGCGCACCTCACGATACGCGCCCCTGGCTTTTTTCCGGAACAGGAAAGTCCCGTAGAACAGGAATGGCAGCACGCTCAGCGACAACAACGCGAGCTTCCAGTTCATCGTGAACATAAAGTAAAGGATTCCCACGATCGTGAACACGTCGCTGAACACCATGACGATGCCGGAGGAGAACATGTCGTTCAGGACCTCGACGTCGTTGGTCACGCGCGTGATAAGCCGCCCGATGGGATTCCGGTCATAGAATTTGAGGCCGAGGCGCTGGAGGTGCTCGAAGATCTCCATCCGCAGATCGAAGATCGTGCGCTGCCCGATCCACTGGGTGAGATAGGTGTTCAGGTATTGAATGATGCCTCGCACGATCATGAGGCCCAGGAACAGCAGGGTGGTCGTCAGCAGACCATGCCCATCGCCATGCGCAATGTTCTCGTCCACCGCCACCTTGACGAAGTACGGGCGCACAGCTTCCATGGCGGAGACCACGATGCTCAGGGCGATCCCGATCGCGACGTACCAGCGGTACGGTTTCAGGTACTTCAGCATGCGGCGCATCAGCGTGCCGTCGTACGCTTTTCCGAGAACTTCTTCTTCGTGCATTAGAGCTGTTCCAGTTCCTGCTCGAGCAACTGTTTCTGGTGCAATTCCGCGTAGATCCCTCCCAGGGCAACGAGCTGTTCGTGCGTTCCCCGTTCGGTGATCTTGCCTTCATGCAGCACCACAATGTGGTCTGCATCCTTCACGGTGGAGATCCTGTGGCTGATGATGATGCTGGTCCGCCCCCGCATGACCCGGCGCAACTGCTTGAGGATCTCTTCTTCGGTGAACGTATCCACGGCCGAGAGCGCGTCATCCAGGATCAGGATCTTCGGCGCACGCAGCACGGCCCGTGCGATGCTTGTACGCTGTTTCTGCCCTCCCGAGAGAGTGATCCCGCGTTCGCCCAGGACGGTTTCGTACCCGCGCGGGAATCCCTCAATATCTCTTGAGATCTGCGAGATCTCCGCAGCCTGTTTGATCTCGTGTTCGGTCGCGTTCTGCGCGCCGTAACTGATATTCTCCGCGATCGAGTCGGAGAAAAGGAACGTTTCCTGGGGAACAAAGCCGATGGAGGAACGCAAGACTTCCAGGGGGATCGTTCTCACGTCCACGCCGTCGATCAGCAATTCCCCATCCGTGACGTCGTAGAGGCGGGGGATGAGGCTGACCAGCGTGCTCTTGCCCGAGCCTGTGTACCCTACGATCGCCAGCGTCGTACCGGCCGCGACGGAAAGATTGATGCCATCGAGCGCCGGGTAGTTGGTATTCTTGTGCCGGAAGACCACGTCCCGGAATTCGATCGCTCCCTGAATGGCGGTGATGGAAGCCTGCGTCGCGGTGGTGTCCCGGATCTCCGGCTGGATATCCAGTGTCTTCCCCAGACGGCTCATCGATGCGGCCGCTTGCTGTAAAATGTTCACCACCCATCCAAACGCGATCATCGGCCAGATGAGCATCACCAGGTATCCGAAAAAGGCCGTGAGCGTCCCGATGCTTATCTCTCCGTGAATCACCCGCAAGCCGCCGAAGTAGAGCGTGATGACGAGCGAGAAGCCCACCAGGAGGAACATCAGGGGCCACATGATCGACTGCACCCTTGCCAGAACCAGGTTCTTCTCCAGATATTCCCAGCTTATGGAACGGAAGAGGCCGACTTCATACTGCTCGCGCAGGTATGCCCTGATCACGCGGATGCCGGAGAGATTTTCCTGCGCGCGCGTGGTCAGCTCAGAGTACTGCCGTTGCCGTTCCTCGAACTTCGCGTGCACGATCTTGCCAAGAATGTAGACGGCGTACGACACGAAGGGGAGCGGAACGAGCGCCAGCAGCGTGAGCTGCCAGTCCTGGTAGAGCATGACCGTGATGGCCATGAGGAAGGTCATCGCCGTATCGATGGGATACATGATCCCGGGCCCGAGCGCGTTCCGGACTGCGCTGATATCATTGGTTGCCAGCGCCATCAGGTCGCCGGTGGGTGTGGCCTGAAAATACGAATGGGAGAGACGCTGAATATGTGTGAGGAAATGATTGCGAAGGTCAAACTCCACATGCCGGGAGACTACGATAATCGTTTGCCGCGTGAGAAAGGTAAAGACTCCGGCGACGAGCGAAAAGGCGACCACCAGCCCCGCGTAGCCCGCCACGTCCCAGACATCGATGCTGCGCTGTTCGAGCCCGATCTTAAGCTCGTCGATCGCCCGGCCGATAAGCGTCGGCTGAGCAACCACGAACAGGTTGCTCATGACCACGGTCAGAAAACCCCAGAACAGGGTTTTCTTGTATCGTGCAAGGAACGGAAGTAAGCGAAGAAGCGGTTTCAAGCGATCAGCCTATGACCTCAAATCCCGTATATTCATGCAGCACTTTCGGCACTACTACTTTCCCCTCGGGGGTTTGATTCTGCTCGAGTAGAGCGGCCATGATCCGCGGCAGGGCCAGGGCGGAGCCATTGAGGGTATGTACAAATTCCGGCTTCCCCCCGCCATTCGGTTTGTAGCGGATGTTCATGCGCCGCGCCTGGTACGATTCGAAATTGCTGACCGAGGAGACTTCCAGCCATTTCTGCTGTCCCACTGACCAGACCTCCAGATCGTATTTCTTTGCCTGCGTAAACCCCAGGTCGCCGGAGCACATGAGAAGCGTATGATACTTATAACCAAGTTTCTGGAGCAAATGTTCAGCATCCTGCCGCAACGCCTCCAATTCATCATAAGAACGGTCAGGACGGACCAATTTCACGAGTTCCACCTTGTTGAACTGGTGCACACGGTTCAGGCCCCGCACGTCTTTTCCGTATGATCCCGCTTCACGGCGGAAGCAGGGAGTATAGGAACAGAACTTCAACGGCAGTTGGTTCTCGTGGAGGATCTCGTCACGGTAGAAGTTTGTCACCGGGACCTCCGCAGTGGGGATCATGAAGAAATTATCCCGCTCCACCACGTACATCTGGTCTTCCTTGTCGGGCAGCTGCCCGGTGCCTCGCGCGCTCGCCTCGTTCACCATCAAAGGGGGCATCATCTCCACATACCCCTGCCCGGCAGCCTGGTCAAGGAAGAAGTTGATGAGCGCGCGTTCCAACTGCGCCCCTTTCCCCACGTAGACCGGAAAACCTGCTCCAGTTACCTTCGTCCCGCGGGCGAAGTCGATGATCTTCAGTTTTTCCACCAGATCCCAGTGCGGCTTCGGAGTGAAATCGATGGCCGGAACCTCACCCCATTCTGCGATCACTTTGTTGTCCGCCGGCGTTTTGCCTTCCGGCACGGAAAGATGAGGGAGGTTGGGAATGGAGAGCATCACAGCCTGTAAACGCTCTTCCACGCTTCGGAGCTCGTCGTCGGCGGCTTTGATCTCATCGGCCACCCCGCGCATTTCGGCGATCACAGCCGAAGCGTCCTCGCCTTTGGACTTCATTTTCGCCACCTGCGCCGAGACCGTGTTCTTTTTGCTTTTCAATGTCTCGCCATGCTGGATGCACTTCCTCCGCTCCTCGTCGAGCCGGAGAGCTTCATCCACAGCGGAGGCATCGTTTCCCTTGCGGCGCACCCCCTCTTTCACGGCATCGGCATGTTCACGGATCAACTTGATATCAATCATAAGAGATCACTTCTTCCTTCCGGTGGAATGCTTCCCTCCCGACTGTCCCGGGACAGGTGCGCTGTCTCCAAGTCTCCGTGCGGATCTGGAAAGTTGGCTTTTGAGAATCGCGATCCCTTCATCGACGTTCGAAGGCTTGATGCCCAGCTCCACCTCGGCTTTCAACGTGATCAGTCCCGACTTGAGAGGACGGGCGGCGGGCTGGTTCAGGCTCGCAGTCTTGATGGGGATGATCAGGGATGGATCGAAGCCAAACGCACTTGCCAGGCGGGTGGCAAACTCATGCCGGTGAACGATCTCGCGTCCGGCAATATTGTAGATGCCCGTCCGTTCCACCTCAACCCCGCGCATGATCCCATAAGCAAGGTCGTCCGCGAGCGTGGGATTGCCGTACTGGTCGTTGACAACTTTGACCTGAATTTTCTTCTCCAGGCTCTGGAGGAGCCAGAGGGCAAAGTTCATTTTCGTGCCGGGTGCGTATCCATACAGGACCATGGTGCGCGCGATGAAGTATTCCAACCCCGACATGCGCAGGGCATTCTCCCCCGCCAGCTTGGTCTTGCCGTAGTAGCTCAGCGGTTCCGGGCGGTCCTCTTCGGTGTACGGACCGGCCTTGCCATCGAAAATGTAATCGCTGGAGACGTGGACAATCCTGGCATTGCTGCGCCGAGCCGCCTCGATCAGATTCTCCAGTCCCCCCACGTTGATTTTCCAGGCAAGCTCCCGCTCGTTTTCGCACGCGTCCACGTTGGTCATGGCGGCACAATTGATGATGACGTCCGGCTCGCAGCCATAGACCAGCTGGCGCACTTCCTTCTTGGAGGTCATGTCAAAGGGGGTATACTCGACGGAAGGGAATGCCTGGAGCGGCTTCGGTTCCAGGGAGGCCAGTGTGATCGAGTAGGAGGATCCCCGGACGAACAATTCGGTCACTTTCTGTCCCAGCAGGCCGTTGCATCCGATGATCAGGACCCGTCGGACGCTCATCGCAGCGCGTCCTCCAGGGCAGTGGCGGCATCCGTCCTCTCATCGCGGTACTTGATGATGACCGGCGTCGAGATCGAGAGACGCTCCGTGCGCGCCCAGTCATCATTGAGGGGCCGGGAGCCGGGAACCACGACGGCGTTCTCGGGAATAATGAGCGGACGTTCGCGGTTGCGGCGATAGATCTGATGGTGCACGATATCGTAGACAGCCGTACCTCCCGTGAGGGTCACGCCGGCGGCGATCACCGCTTTCCTTCGCACGATGGTCCCTTCATAGACACCACAGTTGCCGCCGATCAGAACGTCATCCTCGATGATGACCGGCAGGGCGCCGACCGGTTCCAGCACGCCGCCCAGTTGCGAGGCCGCGCTAAGGTGTACGCGCTTGCCCACCTGCGCACATGAGCCAACCAGCGCGTGTGAGTCCACCATGGTATCCTCGTCCACGTACGCGCCGACGTTGATGTACATCGGCGGCATGCAGACCACGCCGCGGGCCACGTAGGCACCGCTGCGGATGGAGGAACCGCCGGGAACGAGGCGGATGCCGTCGTCTGCGTCGATCTTCTTCAGCGGATAGGTGCTCTTATCGAAGTATCGGAAGCGGCCATTGACCGAGTAATCTTCCAGGCCTCCGATCCGGAATCCGAGCAGAATTCCCTTCTTGACCCAGCGGTTGACCTTCCATGTGCCATCCACGTTCTCGGCAGCACGGATCTCCCCGTGGTCCAGGAAGAAAAGGAATTCATTGAAGACATGCATCGCCCGCGCGCGATCCAGCGACACAGGCGGCGCATCGAAAAGTTGTTCGATATCCTGTTGGAGGGACATGACTTGGGTAGACTAGTTTTGGGGATTGTAAAAAAAGATCGATCGAATACCTGGCCTCATTGCGAGCCTGCCTATCGGCAGACAGGCCTGCCTGACGGCAGGCAGGCGTGACACACAGATGCGCCACGAGGCGCATCCTTCTGTCATTTCTTCTTCCCCCCTCCATCCTCTTGTTCCTCCTCCTGTTTCGGAAGAAGTTCAAGATCGTCAAGGAGCTTTTCCATCTTGATCTTGTTCGCCTCGCTCAGTTCCACGAGCGGGAGGCGGACGACGTTTTCCATCATTCCCATGAGGAACATCGCGGCCTTGACGGGAATGGGGTTCGATTCCATGAAGTTCGCATTCATCAAGGGGAGAAGCTTGTAGTGCAGCTCCCTCGCACGCTGGAGTTTCCCTTTGAGAGCCAGGCGCACCATTTCGGAGAACATCGCCGGAGCTTCGTTGGAGACGACGGAGATAATGCCATCGGCACCGAGTGCGGCGAGAGCCAGGGTGAAATTGTCGTCCCCCGACCAAACGCCAAATCCTTCTGGCCGGTTCCGCAGGATCTCCATGATCTGGGCGAGATTGCCCGAAGCTTCCTTCACGCCGACGACATACGGTATCTCGCTCGCCAGACGGAGCGTTGTGGCAGCCTCAATGTTCGAACCGGTCCGCCCCGGCACATTGTACACAACGAGCGGCATCTCCACAGCATCGGCAATGGCGCTGAAGTGCCGGAAGATACCCTCCTGCGTGGGCTTATTATAGAAAGGGGCAACCGACAGAATGGCATCGGCCCGGCAGTTCTTCACCTGACGGGCGAGAGCAACAGCTTTTGTCGTGGAGTTGCTGCTTGCGCCGCCGATCACCGGCACCCGGCCGTTTGTTTGGTCGACCACGGTCTCAATGACGAAGGCCTGTTCGGTTTCCGACAGCGTGGCTCCTTCCCCGGTGCTGCCCACCGGGACGAGGGCCTCCACTTTCCCCTTGATCTGGAACTCCACCAGATCACGGAGAGCCGGTTCGTCCACGCTCCCGTCTTTTTTGAATGGCGTCACAAGTGCGGTGGCGGTGCCTTGAAACAGTAATTGACGATCCATGGTGTTCCTGTCAGTTGTGAATACGACGGCGCGCCTGCCTTATGGCAGCAGGACATCCCGCATCGTGTAGAACCCTTTTTTGCCTTTCAGCCATTCCGCGGCAACGATCGCGCCCTGCGCAAACCCCGAGCGGCTCTTGGCCGTGTGCACCAGCTCGATCGAGTCTGCCTCCGAGTCGAACAGCACCGTGTGCTTTCCGGTCACCGTCCCCATGCGCGTCGAGGTCACATGAATCTGATGCGGCTTGATGGTGCCATGCTCTGTTTCGGTCACAAGCTCCGATTTGCGTTTGAGGACCTGCAGGATGGTGCTGCCAAGGGTCAGTGCCGTCCCGCTGGGACTGTCGGCCTTCCCGCGGTGATGAATCTCGTTGATGGCAACGTCGTACTGGGTGTATTTCTCCAACAGGTGAGCTGCATCCATCACGAGCTGGTTGAAGATGTTCACTCCCAGCGAGAAGTTGGGGGCGTACAAGAGGCCAATCTTTTTTTCTTTGACCAGCTTTCGCACGTAATCCAGCCGATCGTACCATCCGGTGGTCCCGACAACGATATTCTTGCCGCACTCAGCCACTGCCTCGATGTTGCTCAGAACCGCCTCGGGCGAGGAGAATTCTATGCACACGTCCACAGACTTGAGGGACTCCTTGGTCAGCGCGCCTCCGTCTTGGTTCTCATCGACTTCAAAGATCCTGACGATCTTGAGTCCTTTCTCCTGCGCCACACGTTCCACCTCCTGGCCCATTTTTCCATGCCCGATCAAGGCAAGATTCATGACAACCTCCTGTTGGCAGTGACCTGCGTTCCCCCTCCCGGGCCGGGACGAATATGCGAGGCAGCAACGGAGTTGGCGAACTCCGCAGAAGCCCGCAGGTCGGATGTTTTGGTGAAATGATAGTGAAATGCTGCCCCGAAGACATCGCCGCACCCGGTGCTATCGGTCTTTCCTCCGTCGACGCTGATCCCGGCGACATCGGTGCGGACGACATGCTTATGTTCGTTGGCGAATATGCTGACACCCGCTGCCCCGCGCGTGATGACCATCCCTTTGATGCCGAGCGTAAGCATGTGCGCTACCACCCGCTCTTCGCTCATCCGGTCGGGCGTCAACCCGGCGATCTCCTCTTCGTTGAGCTGCACGGTGTCCGTCATGAACGCCCACCGCCGCCACTCTTCCAGGGGGCGGCGGTATCGCCGGTGCTCTTCGCCGATGCCGAGTGTGAGGTTATGATAGTCGAAATGGAGCGAAATATTATGGGCCCGGATCGCCATCCTGATATGATCGAGCGTCTCAAGGGTTACATCCGATCCCGAGACCATATTCACCAGGATTCCGTCGACCGAGAGCTGTCTGCGGATCTTTTCATAGGGAATTGGCGGAGCAAGGTCCTTGGAACAAGTCACCGAAGGACCCTCCGTCGATGCGTAGTAATGCACCCGGTTCGTGGGACCAGGAAGCTCGTATATGGCTTCCATCGAGACATTGGAGAGACCGGATCCCTTCTGCACGACCTCATCATAGTCCGCTTTCCCCAGTCCAAAGACAGGGACCGCAGTATCGCCTTTGCCCATGATCGATGCCATGGCAGTCATGACGCGGTAAATGCCGCCATAATGCACCTGTTCCCGCCCATTCTCCGGGTGGTGGACGTCGAAACAGAAATGGCCGATCAGGAGAAATTTCATAACCCTCTGTGTTTTGCGCGGGGTACAGAATCGCTGCCCTGAAACGTCTCGTTCAGGCCGTTTTCTCCAGCCTGTACAGGTCCCGAGGATGAGAAGTTCAGGACGAAAGTGTTGGCCGTTGTGCCAGGACAACGAACGGTGCTCTAGAATCTTGCCCCGTTCTTCCTGAAGTCAAGAAGTTTCTGTTTTATCGCGCTGTCATGAAGCGCCAGAATCTCGGCGGCCAGCACTGCGGCGTTCTTCGCACCTGCAGATCCGATGGCCACGGTCGCCACGGGGATCCCGGCCGGCATCTGGACAGTAGAGTAGAGCGCATCGACCCCATTGAGCGCTGAACCCTCAAGGGGGACGCCGATCACGGGTAAGGTGGTATGGGAGGCCGTCACCCCGGCGAGGTGGGCTGCCATGCCCGCGGCCGCAATAATGATGGCATAGCCGTTCTGCTCCGCTTGCCTGACGAAAGCGGCAGTCTCATCGGGTTGCCGGTGCGCCGAAGAGATCTTCAGATCGAACGGAATGCCAAACTTGGTGAGGTAATCGACGCACCCCTGCATCACCTGTTCGTCCGACTTGCTGCCAAGAAGAACCGCCACTTTGGGCATAGTCACACCTTCGCGGTATACGGAAAATTGCCTGCTTCGCACCGGCGCCAGAGCCCCTGGCATGAGAACTTGTTTTCATAGAGCGCGCGCCCAACGATCACCGAATCGACGCCGTATTTCTCGAGTTCCTGGATCTTCAACAGATCGTCAAGCCCGGCGATGCCGCCAGACGATGTCACCCGCATCCCGGTTTTCTCACCCAGCTCACGCAGGATTCTCAGGTTCACGCCGCGGAGCGTGCCGTCGGTCCGGATGTCCGTGTACAGGATCCGCCGGAAGCCCATGGTCTTCGCATTGAGCGCCACAGTGAGAGCGGTCAGGCCGGAGGATTCCTGCCACCCTTTCATGGCAACGATCCCATCCTTCGCGTCGATGCCCAGCACGATCTTGCTTTGGCCGTAGATGTCGAGGACCCGTTGGGCTTCGTCAGGGTCTTCAATGACCATCGTGCTCAGGAGAACCCGGTACATTCCGAGCTCGAAGGCGAACTTCACATCGTCGAAGGTCCGCAGCCCGCCGCCGAGCTCGATCGGGATATCGACCGTCGCCACCATCCGCTTGATGATGTCCGTATTGACCAGGTGGCCGGTGAGCGCTCCGTCCACGTCGGTGACGTGCAGGGACTTCGCATTCTCCCTCCTCCAGAGCTTGGCCATTTCCACCGGATCGCTGGAGTAGGTGAACCCTTCCACTCCCTGAACCATCTGGACGCAGCAGCCACCTTTGATCTCTATGGCGGGGATAACAAGTAACATACGTTTCGCTGGGACTGTAGTGACCTAAAATGCATAAAACAACCCTCAATTTCAAGTCGGCGAAAATTGGCAAAAAATGGGAAGCGCGGTGCCTCCATCCTCCCCTTTCCTCCAGAACTTGCGGAAAAGCTCCTTTTATGCTATCCTAGCTTCGGAGGCCCCTTCATGATCGAACGCGACTACTTCATGCGCATGATCAACATCCTGACGCAAATGATCGCGCGCACTCTTTTCCTCAAGAACAAAATGGAATTTCCCAAAGCGCTGCAGGATATCCAGACCACAGGCAAGACGCTCCTTGGGATCGACGGGGATCTTGCCCGGCGCCTTTCTCCCAAACAGATAATGCAGATCTTCGGCTCCGACCTCACGGTCGCGGTGCCAAAGTCGTATGTCGCGGCAATCCTCATGAAAGAAGAGGCCGATGTCCGGGCACTTATGGGCGAAGAGGAGGAGTCCGTGCTCCTCTATGTCCGTTCCCTGGCATTGCTCCTGGACGTTCTTGAATGGGCCAACGAGGCCGTCGAGCCCAACCATGT
>Ga0316603_10001487_pt1 | contig 12501 bp, 11 predicted proteins | sample OWC_soil_day10_n_FD_207649 | JGI IMG/M metagenome (GOLD analysis project Ga0316603, IMG submission 207649) | Wetland soil microbial communities from Old Woman Creek delta, Ohio, United States - OWC_soil_day10_noCT | ecosystem: Environmental > Terrestrial > Soil > Wetlands | place: USA: Ohio...
AGGAGCTCGACATGCCTCGCCGGGGCGACGTCCGCGATCAGCTCGGCGAGCACGCGCTCGAGGACGATCTGATCGGCGGTGGCCTTGCCCTTGAAATGGACATCCATGTACTCGCGCACGCGCTCCACCAGCTCGTCGACCGCCTGGTTCGAGACGTTGCCGCGGTGCGAGCGCACGACGCCCGCGAACCGGCGCGCGACCTGCTCGTCCTTGGTCGCGAGCAGCGCGCGGGTCACCGGCAGCACGGACTCGGGCGCCTTCGACAGCCCACGCGCCGCCGCATCGCGCGCGGACGGCTCGTCGCCGGCGAGCGCCTCGACGAGCGCCTTGATGCCGGCCGCGCCACCCCCGGCGGGCATCCGCTCCATCGCGAGGCGCTGCGCCGCGGGGTTCTTGGACTTCGCGAGCTTGCTGAACGTCTTGGCGAGCGCCTCCGGGATCCGGGCGCCGCGCAGCGTGTCGACCGCGGACTGCGCGACCGCGAGGTCGTCGCCGTCGGCGAAGTCGATCAGCGCCTCGATCACCTTCTCGGTGCCCTTCGCCTCGCTCGTCGCCACGATCCGGCGCAGGCCGGCGATCGCGGCGAGCCGGATCGGCCGCGGCTCCTCGGGATCGGCGTACTTGAGCAGGAGCGACTGGGTCGACGGCCGCGCGAGGTAGCCGATCAGGCGGAGCAGCGCGCCGAGCTCGGCCATGCCGTGGACGACGTCGGGGTCGCGCAAGGGATCGGCGGCGACCGCGTGACCGTTGGTGTGACCGTTCGACTTCTTCGACTTCTTCGCGTCCTTGGCCGCGAGCTTGACCGCGTCGGCGGCGGCCTTCTGCGCGCGCGTCCACGCCTTGCCGAGCTCCTTGTTCGCTTCGCTGGCGCGCTCGGTCGCGGCCTTCTCGATCTGGTTCGCGAGCCGCTCGTTGCCCTGGTCGAGCTCGTGGCGGATCAGCTGGAGCGCCTGCTCGCCGAACTCGTTGTCGGCGAGCTGGTCGAGCACGGCGTCGATCGCCGGCTGGGTCTGGCGGCGGAGCAGGAGCTGCGCCATCACGCGGCGCGCCGACACCGGCCCGCTGCCGACCTCCTTGCGCAGCGTGGTCTCGGCGGCCGCGCCCTGCTGGGCGAGCACCTGCGCCGCGCGCTCGGCGAGCGCCTCGTCGCCACTGTGGAGGAGTGGGACGAGCTTCGCCGCGATCCCGCCGGCGCCCATGTCCGCGAGGCCCTCGAGGGCGATCCGGCGAACCACGCCGTCGTCGTCCGCGAGCCGATCGGTCAGCGCGGCCTCGACCGACTTGTCCCCCTTGCCCACCGCCGACAGGACGGTGGCCGCCGCCGCGCGCAGGTCGACTCGGTCCGAGTCGAGCAGCTCGATGATCGCTCCGCCTAGGTTTCTCGCCATGGGTACCCTCTGGGCGCGGAACGTACCGACGACACTCACGCGTTGTAAAGGCCGACCGCCCACGCGGCGAGGCCAGCGACGGTCAGGGCGGCACCGACGAGGGCTGGGCGGCGGGCCGGGCGGCCGGCGGCGTCGAATCCCCGGCGGAGCGCGACGCCGATCCCGGTGAGCCAGCACGCGATCCCGACGATCGCGAGGACGATCGCCCCGCTCCCCGGGCGGGGATCGCGGGCGAGCCGCTCGGTGTGGAACCGGCGGCGGGTCTCGGCGTCGGGGCCCGCGGCGGCCGCGCCCTCGGGATCCCGCGACGCGAGCTCCGCGATCTTCGCGTTCGCGGCGGCGAGGTCGTCGGCGTGCGGCGTCCACAGGTGACGCGTCGCGAGGGCGGCGCTGCGCATCGCGCGCCACGCCGCCAGCCCGCGGGCGCCACGCTCGGTCGCGAGCACGGTCAGCCGTGCGTACGCCTCGTCGACATGCGGGGCGAGCGGGAGGTACCAGCGCGCGGCGGTCTCCCACCCGGCGATCGCGTCGTCGGTGCGCCCGGCGGCTGCGGCCTCGTCGCCCTCGGCGAGCGCGGTCCGTCCCTCGACCACGACGCGGATCGCCAGCGCACCGAGCGTCGCGAGGACGATCGCGCCGACGACGAGCGCTGGCTTCACACGAAGTCTCGGCGATGGAACAGCAGGGCCGCGAACGCGAGCAGCCCGACGATCCAGCCGAGGCCGTGCAGGCTCGCCATCGCGACGTAGCCCCACGACACGAGGTCGGCGTGGACGCTGACGTGCTCGCCATCGATCGAGCGGCCGGAGACCGCGAACAGGTGGAGGTCGGGGACGATCTCGAGCGTGATCTTCGTCAGCGTGCGGATCCACGGCGCGGCGTCGCGCGACGCGGCCTCGATGTCGGGGGTCACGCGGCCGAACCCCCACATCGCGAGCGCGAAGATCCCCGACATGAACGGCGTCGAGAACGACGAGAAGAAGATCGCGATCGCCGCGACCGTCAGCACCTCGAACCACGCGAGCACGACCGCCTTGAGCACGGCGGTCGAGACGCCGAAGTCCTGGATCAGCAGCATCGCGACCATCGCGACCGCGAACAGCGCGACCAGCACCGTCAGCACGAGCACCATGCCCAGGTACTTGCCGACCACGAACTCCCAGCGCTCGATCGGCTTTGCCACGATCGCGTGGATCGTGCGGCGCTGGACCTCGGTGTACAGGAGGAACACGCCGAGGAAGATCGCGGTCAGCGACCCGAACAGCGAGATGCCGGTGATCCCGACGTCGCGGGCGACGCGCGCTTGCTCGTTCGTGACCATCTCGCCGAGCACGACCGCGAGCAGGTTCGCGCCGACGACGAGGACCAGGATCCCGTAGAGCACGCGGATCCGCGCGGCCTCGCGGAACGTGTTGAGCGCGATCGCCCAGATCCGCCCGATCACGTGCGCGCCTCCTTCGGCGCATCCGCCGATGCGACCTCGCGCAGGAACAGATCCTCGAGGGTCTCGTGGCGGGGGGAGACCTGGACGATCTTCGCTCCGGCGGCATGGGCGCGTGCGATCCACGCATCGACATCCGCATCGGCGGGCAGCGTCAGCGACAGCTCGTCGCCGTGGCGGCGCACGCGGTCCGCGCCGGTCGTCAGGTCGCCGGGCTCTCCCTCGGCGGGCAGGCGGATCATCACGTCGATCCCGAGGATCGTCCGCTTCACGAGCTCGTAAGGCGTGCCGTGGGCCTGGAGCTGGCCGCGCGCGATGATCGCGACCTGATCCGTGATCGCCTCGACGTCGGTCAGGATGTGCGTCGAGAAGAACACCGTCTTGCCCTGATCGCGGAGCTCGACGATCAGGTCGCGGACCTCCTTGCGGCCGATCGGATCGAGGCCGCTCATCGGCTCGTCGAGGACGACCAGCTCGGGATCGTTCATCAGAGCCTGCGCGAGACCGGCGCGCTGGAGCATGCCCTTGCTGAACTTCTTGAGGCTCTGGGACTGCGCCCGCTCGAGCCCGACCCGCGCGATCAGCTGGCCGGCGCGCTGCTTGCGTACGCTCGCGGACAGGCCGAACAGGCGCCCGGCGAGATCGAGCAGCTCGCCGACGGTGAGGTAGTCGTAGAAGTACGGCGCCTCGGGCAGGAAGCCGACCTTGAACCGTGCCTCGCGGCTCGGGATCGTGTGGCCGAGGATCCGTGCGCTGCCACTCGTGGGGCGGATCAGGCCCATCAGCGTGCGGATCGCGGTGGTCTTGCCGGCGCCGTTGGGGCCGACGAATCCGAAGATGTGGCCGCGCTCGACGCTGAAGGTCACGCCACGCAGCGCCTCGACCTTCCTCCGGGCCAGCGGGGTCCGGTAGGTCTTCGTCAGGTCACGGACGTCGATCGCGAGGTCGGCCAAGCGACGGAAGAATAACGCATCACCGGATCGTGTAGACGAACGTGACCATGCCGCAGACCGGCACCGGCCTGCCGTTGACCGTGTACGGCCGGTAGCGCCAGCCGCGCGCCGCGGCCACCAGCCGCGCATCGTAGGCCTCGTACCGGGTCGAGGCCGCGACCGACACCGACGAGATCCCACCGTCGACCGCGATGCACAGCTTGAGGGTGCCCGCCGTGCGCTCCCTGCCGTCGCGCAGCATCATGGTCTTCACCGTGTCGGGCGCGTGGACCTGGGTCTCGCCGGAGGTCCGCAGCCCCTGGAGCACGGTCGGCGGAACGAAGATCTGCTTGATCTCGACCTTGCACGTCGCCGAGCAGCCATCCCCGGGGGTGAGGTTGCCGTCGTCACAGGTCTCCCCGGTCTCGGTCGCGCCGTTGCCGCACGCCGGGTCGTGGCGCCCGCCGCTCGTGCCGTCGGGGCAGCCCATCGGGTCGTCGCAGGTCTCGCCGCCCGGGATGCCATCGGGATGACCGGTTCCCGTGTTCTTGCCCGTGCCGTCGCCGAGCTCCCCGACGGTGGTCGAGGTCTGCGCGACCTGCGGCGCCTCCGGTTGTCTGGGGACGGGCTGGGCGTCCTTGACCACCCGCTTCTTCTTCTTGGCGAGCTTCTCCGGCGCGGCGGCGGCCGCCCCACCCTCGGGCTCCGCGCCCGGAGGGAGCATGACCCCGAGGCTCAGCGAGGCCTTGTGCTGGTGGTCGAGGCGCTCGAGCCGCCACACCCCGGTGACGAACAGCCCGATGCCGAGGCCCACGTGGGCGAGGAGGGAGATCGTGATCAGCCAGCGCCTTGTCATGGAGACCCCAACGCGATCGGGCGCGATCCGGTCTGAGACGTCGCCTCGCAACTGCTCGCGGGGCGCGGACTCGGCGTATCGTAGGTGTCGCAGTGGTCGGATCCCTCGTCGTCTTCTGCGTGACGTACCTGGTGATCGCGAGCCGCCAGCTGCACTGGATCGGCCTCGATCGACCGGCCGGCGCCGTCGTCGGCGCGGTCGCGATGGTCGTGGTCGGCGGCTTGCCGATGGACATGGCGCTGCGCGCGATCGATCTCCACGTCGTCGTCCTGCTGTTCGGCGTGCTGCTGATCGCCGCGTACCTCGCCGAGGCGCGGTTCTTCCGGCTCACCGCGTACCTCGTGCTGACCCGCGCGACCTCGGCGCGATCGCTGCTGTTCGGGTTGACGTTCGTCGTCGGTGGCCTATCCGCGCTGCTCCTCAACGACACCGTCTGCGTGCTGCTGACGCCGCTCGTGGTCGCGGTCGTCGTCGAGGCGCGGCTCCCGGCGCTGCCGTACCTCCTGGCGCTCGCCTCGGCCGCGAACGTCGGCGGTCTCGTCAGCTTCAGCGGCAATCCGCAGAACATGATCGTCGGCGCGGCGGCGCACGGCACGATCGGGTTCGCGCAGTACTTCGCGTTCACGCTCCCCGCCGGGGTAGCGTGCCTCGCGGCCAATGCCGCGGTGATCGCGTGGCTGTTCCGGCGCGAGCTGCCGTCGGGGCCGCTCGTCGACCGCTCTCCCCCGCGGCCCGCGATCGACAAGCCGCTCGCGGTCAAAGGGCTCGCGGCGCTCGCCGCGTTCGCGATCCTCGCCTTCGCGGGCGTGTCGCTCGCCGGCGCGGCGATGTGTGCGGCCGCCGGGCTGATGCTCGTCGCGCGGACGCCGCCGAAGAAGGCCTTCGCGTACGTCGACTGGCAGCTGCTGGTGTTCTTCGCGGGGCTGTTCGTCGTGGTGGCGGGCATCGCGCACACCGGCGTGCTGGCGCACCTGTTCGATGCCGTGGCACCCGCGATCGGCCGCGGGGATCTCGCGGGCGACCTCGCGTTCCTCGTGCTCGTCGTCGTCGCGTCGAACCTGGTGTCGAATGTCCCGCTCGTGCTGGTCGCGGTGAGCTGGGTGCCGCACATGCCGGACCCGACGTGGGGCTTCATCCTGCTCGCGGTCGGCTCGACGGTCGCCGGCAACCTGACCCTGTTCGGCAGCGTCGCGAACATCATCGTGATGGAAGGCGCGGGGCCGCGCGGCGAGATCGGGTTCTGGCGGTTCCTGCGCTACGGCGCGGTGATCACCGTCGTCGATCTCGTCGTCGTGTTCGGCGTGCTCTACGCGGAGCGCGCGCTCGGCGCCCTCGGCTGGCTCGGGATCTAGGGCGCCGCGACCGCGGCCGCGAGGGCCTCGGTCATGATCACCGTCGCGAGCGTGTCGAACGTGCACAGGATGACCCGCTTCGGCGAGTCGTGGCGCGACAGCTCGCCGGCGATCGCCGCGATCGCGACGTCGGCGGCCTCGCGCAGCGGGTAGCGGTAGACGCCGGTCGAGATCCCCGGGAACGCGATCGACTGGATCCGATGCTCGCGCGCCAGCTCGAGGCTCTTGCGGTAGCACGACGCGAGCTGATGGCGTTCGCCGGAGGTGCCGCCGCTCCACACCGGGCCGACGGTGTGGATCACGTAGCGCGCGGGGAGGTTGTAGCCCTTGGTCAGCTTGGCCTCGCCGACCTTGCAGCCGTCGAGCGTGCGGCACTCGGCGAGCAGCGCCTTGCCGGCGGCGCGGTGAATCGCACCATCGACCCCACCGCCTCCGAGCAGGCTGGAGTTGGCGGCGTTGACGATCGCGTCGACCTCGAGCCGGGTGATGTCGGCCTCGACGATCTCGATGCGCTGGCGGACGGCTGGTTCGATCATGGTGTCAATATAACACTATTTGACGAGGACGGGCGCCTCGGCGTCCCACGCGAACCGCCAGCGCAGCGTGGTCCCGTCGATCCGGGCGGCCTGCGCCTTGTCGAGGGCCACGAAGTCGCGGGCGCCGACGAGGAGCGCGCCGATCCCCGACAGCGCGGGCTCGTGCCCGACGAGGACCACGTGCGCGGTGGCCGGGAGCAGGCGGACGGCGGCGACCAGGTCGCGCGCGGAGCCATCGGGCGCGAGGTCGGTGACGACCTCGACCGGGACGTCACAGCCGATGCCCGCGAGCACGAGCTCGGCGGTCTGCACCGCGCGCACGAGCGGGCTCGACCACACGTGGGTCGGGGTGCAGTCGTGCCAGCGCAGCCGATCGCCGAGCGCGCGCGCCTGCGTGCGTCCGTGCGCGGTCAGATGGCGGTGGGGATCGCGGAGCTGGAGCGTCTCGTCGACCGCGGCCGCATGGCGGATCAGGAACACCTGCACGCGGGGAGCGTATCGCGTAGGTTTGCCGGCATGAAGCTCTATGGCACCACCACCTCGCCGTTCGTGCGTCGGGTCCGCGTCGTCGCGGCCGAGGTCGGGGTCGAGATCGAGCCGGTCGACACCGCGACCCCCGCGGGCCAGGCGGCGCTGCGCGAGGTCTCCCCGATCCGCAAGGTCCCGGTCGCGATCGTCGCGAGCAGGACGCTGTTCGACTCGCGCGTGATCATCGACTGGATGACGGCGACGCACGGGTTTGGCGCGCTCGCACCCGCCGGCGATCGATGGCGCGAGGCAAACCTCGTCAACGCGATCGACGCGGCGCTCGACGCCGCGATCCAGCTGTTCTACCTGCGGCGCGACGGTGTCGCGATCGACGGCACGGCGTACGCGACGCGCCAGCTCGAGCGCGTCGATGCGATCTTCACGTGGCTCGGTACGCAGCTCGCGCCCGATCGGCGCGGCTTCGACGCGGGCCTCGGGCTCGCCGAGATCTCGCTGGTGTGCACGCTCGACTGGATGGACTTCCGCACCGCGTACCCGACCGAGCGAGCTGCGGGGGTCGAGAGCGTGCGGGCGGCGTGGGCGGAGCATCCCTCGCTCGCGGCGACGCGACCGCACGCGTGACCTGAGACGCGGAGTAGACTATCGCCGTGAAGCGCGGCACCGACATCGCGACTGCAGCCGAGGTGCTCCGCGCCGGCGGGCTCGTCGCGTTCCCGACCGAGACGGTGTACGGCCTCGGTGCCGATGCCTCGAGCGACGCGGCGGTCGCGCGGATCTTCGCCGCGAAGGGGCGGCCGCGCGCGCACCCGCTGATCGTGCACCTCGCGCCCGAGGCGCGCCTCGACGACTGGGCGAGCGACGTGCCCGACACCGCCCGCCGGCTCGCTGCGGCCGCGTGGCCTGGTCCGCTGACGATCATCCTCGCCCGAGGTCCGCGCGTCTCGCTCGCAACGACCGGTGGGTCGGAGACGGTCGGCCTGCGCGTGCCGGCACACCCGATGGCGCAGGCGCTGCTGCGCGCGTTCGGCGGTGGGATCGCAGCGCCGAGTGCGAACCGGTTTGGTGCGGTCAGTCCGACGACGGCGGATCATGTCGTCGCGGATCTCGGGGACGACGTCGACTACGTGCTCGACGGTGGCGCGTGCGCGGTTGGCGTCGAGTCGACGATCGTCGACCTGTCGCGCGGGCGCGCGGTGCTCCTGCGCCCGGGCGGGCTCGCGCGCGAGGCGATCGAGGCGATCACCGGGCCGCTCGCCGTCGCCGACGTCGCGGCGCCCGCCGCGCCCGGCACGCTCGCGAGCCACTACGCGCCTCGGGCGCAGGTGATCGCCGTCTACCCGCACGAGGTTCCGGCGGCGGTCGCGGCCACGATCGCCACGGGCCGGCGCGTCGCCGTGCTCGCGCCCGCGTCCGCATTCGCGGCGTGGCCGCCCTCGAGCGCCGTCGCACGCGCGCTGCCCGACGACGTTGCCGGGATGGCGCGCGAGCTGTACGCGGCGCTGCGCGATCTCGATGCCGTGGGCGTCGATGTGGTGATCGCCGCGTTGCCTCCGGCGGCGGGGCTGGGCGAAGCTGTCGGCGATCGGTTGCTGCGCGCAGCCGGCCCGCGAAGGAGCGAGTCATGACGAACGCACGTGTCGGCATCATCATGGGCTCGTCCAGCGACTGGGAGACGATGAAGCACGCGTCCGACGTGCTGACCCAGCTCGGCGTAGCTCACGAGTCGAAGATCGTCTCGGCGCATCGCACGCCGGATCTCCTGTTCGAGTACGCCGAGGAGGCGGAGAGCCGCGGGATCTGGGTGATCATCGCCGGTGCTGGCGGGGCCGCGCACCTGCCCGGGATGACCGCGGCCAAGACGCGGCTGCCCGTGCTTGGCGTCCCTGTTCAGAGCAAGGCGCTGTCCGGGCTCGACTCGCTGCTGTCGATCGTCCAGATGCCGCGCGGGATCCCGGTCGGGACGCTCGCGATCGGCGAGGCGGGTGCGGTCAACGCGGGGCTGCTCGCGGCCGCGATCATCGCGCTGCACGATCCGGCGGTCGCCGACAAGCTCGACGCGTATCGCAAGGCGCAGACGCAGCGCGTGCTCGACGAGAAGCTCCCGTGACTCCGCTGGTACCGGGCGCCACCATCGGCGTGCTCGGCGGTGGCCAGCTCGGCCGCATGTTGGCGGTGACCGCGCGGCAGATGGGCTACCGGATCATCGTGCTCGATCCGAGCCCGCGCTGCCCGACCGCGCAGGTCTCTGACGGGGTCGTCGTCGGTGCACTCGACGATCTCGATGCTGCACGCCACCTCGCGCGGCAGGTCGACGTGATCACGCTCGACACCGAGCACGTGCCGGCCGAGATCCTCGACGAGCTCGAGCGGATCGCACCGGTGCGTCCCGGGGCCCAGGTCCTGCGCACGATCCAGGATCGCCTCGTCCAGAAGCAGTTCCTCGATCGGATCGGGATGCCGCAGGCCGCGTGGGCGCCGGTGGGCGACCCGGCCGAGCTCGAGGCCGCGCTCGCGAAGGTCGGGCGCCCGGCGATCCTCAAGGTCCGGCGCGCCGGCTACGACGGCAAGGGGCAGGTCCGGATCGACGCCGACGGTGATGCCGCAGCGCAGCTCGCGCGCCTGCGCGGGGAGCCGGCCGTCGCGGAGGAGGTCGTGAACTTCACGCGCGAGATCTCGGTGATCCTCGCGCGCGGGCTCGGCGGCGAGATCCGGATCTACCCGCTCGCGGAGAACGCCCACCGCCGCCACATCCTCCACACGACCCGCGCGCCGGCCCCGATGCCGCTCGCGCAGCAGACCCGCGCGCACGACGTCGCGGTCGCGGTCGCCGAGGCGCTCGGCCACGTCGGTGTCATGGCGGTCGAGATGTTCGAGCTCCCCGACGGGCGCTTGCTGGTCAACGAGATCGCGCCGCGCACGCACAACAGCGGCCACTACACCTACGGCGCCTGCGCGACGTCGCAGTTCGAGCAGCACCTGCGCGCGGTGTGTGGCCTGCCGCTCGGCGATCCCCGGGCGCTGACCGGAGCCGTGATGGTCAACCTGATCGGCGATCTGTGGGCCGCGGGTCCGCCGGCCTGGCACCACGTCCTCGCCCGGCCGGAGGCGCGCCTGCACCTCTACGGCAAGGACGCTCCGGCGCCGGGCCGCAAGATGGGTCACGTCGTCCTGCTCGACGACGACACCGAGCGATCCTTGGCGACCGCGGAGGCCCTGATCTCGGCCCTAACCCCCCGATCGTGATAGGTTTGCCGCCAGGGAATGGCGACCCTCGTCTATTCCGACGCTGACGGCGTCGACCGATCGTTCGCGTTCGGAAACGAACCGGTGATGGTCGGTCGCGGCGCGGAGTGCGCGATCCGCAGCCAGGACCCGCGCGTCTCGCGCCTCCACGCGCGGTTCTTCCTCGAGCAGGGCACGCTGTGGGTCGAAGATCTCGGGAGCTCGAACGGGATCTTCGTCGGGCCGAACAAGGTGCAGCGCGCGCCGGTGCCGACCGGGGAGATCATCCTCGTCGGCAGCTTGATGATCCGGCTCCTGCCGGCGAGCGGCACGCTGCCGCCGCCGATGGGGCTGCACGGCACGCTCGCGACCTGGCTCGATCTCGAACGCAAGAACCGCGCGGCGGTCGAGGACGAGCGCGACGCATTCGCCAGGCGCGTCAACGAGCTGCACCAGGAGCTCGCCGCGGCCAGGCTCGGCGACACGATCCGGCCCGAGTCCACGCCTGCGCAGGGCACGATCGACGCCGAGGCCGTGCGCCTGCGCGACGAGGCGGTCGCCCGCGCGGCTGCCCTCGAGCGCGCCCTCGGTGCGGTCCAGGGTGAGCTCGATGCGCTGCGCGAGGTCCATCGCGGGGGGCGTCCGGCGGCGGCCGAGATCCACGGCGATGAAGCGACCCAGCTCCGCGAGCAGCTCGGCACGCTCGAGCGCGAGCTGAGGGAGCGCGCCGACTGGTCGTCGAACCTCGATGTCGAGTCGACCAAGCTCGTCGCCGAGGTCACGCGCCTCCAGGCCGCTCTCGACGAGGCCCGATCCGCGGTGTCCGGCGCCGAGCATACGCACGGCGAGCTGATGCGCGAGTCGCAGCAGCTCCGCGACGAGCTCGATCAGCTGCGCCGCTCGAGCGCGGCGGAGGTCGAGATCGCGAAGCTCGAGAGCTCGAAGTCGCGCGAAGCGAAGATGATGGCCGAGACCGCGGTCGGCATGCAGGCCGCGGAGAAGCTCGCCGAGGCGGACATCGTGATCACGCGGCTCGAGCGCGAGGTCGCCGCGCTCAAGGCCGCGCAGGCGGGGCCGGATGCGAGGTCGCAGCAGCTGGTCGATCAGCTGACGACGATCACCGCGAAGACCGAGCGCCTCGAGAAGGAGCTCGCGGCCGCACAGATCCGCGCGCAGGGCGCGGAGCGCAACCTGTCGGGCGCGAACGCGCAGGCCGCGAAGGCCGAGACGCGCGCGGCCCAGCTCGAGGCGAACGTCGCCGACGCCGAGACGCGCGTGAAGGCGGCCGAGCACGACGTCGCGAAGGCACTCGAGCGCGTCGCCCAGCTCGAGACCCGGCTCGGTGCGGGCGATGCACCGCTCCAGGCCGCGGAGTCCCGCTCGGCGAAGCTCGCCTCCGAGCTCGCGGACATGACGAGCCAGTTCGAGACCCGACGCGATCGGCTCGTCGAGCTCGAGAAGGGGCTGTTCGCGGCAGGCGAGGCGGCGAAGGCCGCGGAGGCGCGCGCGGGGGCCGCGAAGGCGGAGGTCGCGGAGACCGTCGCGAAGCTCGCCGAGACCGAGGCGCGGGCGACGGCGCTCCAGGGCAAGCTCGACCAGCTCGCGACCGCGGACTCCGCGATCGCGGCGGCGACCCAGGCGCGCGACGAGGCGCTGGCCAAGGTCGCGACCTCCGACAAGCGTGTCGTCGATGCCGAGCGGCGAGCGACGGACTTCGAGCAGCGCGCGAGCGCCGCCGACACGATGGCGAAGGCGATGGCGAAGGACGTGGCCGAAGCGCTGCGGCGCGCGGCCGACGCGGATCAGAAGGCGAAGGGCGTGCACCGCGACCTCGCGGACGCGATCAAGCGCGCCGACGTCGCCGAGACCCGCCTCGCCGAGGGCACCGCGTCGGTCAGGAGCATCGAGCAACGTGCGCTCGATGCCGAGGCGAAGGCCGCGCAGATCCAGCAGGAGCTGGGCGACAAGCTCGTCGCGACCCAGAAGGAGATGACCGCCAAGGTCGAGGCGACCCAGGCGGAGCTGACGGCGAAGCTCGAGGCGATCCAGAAGGAGCTGACCGGGAAGCTCGAGGCGACGCAGCGCGAGCTGGCGGCGGAGCGCTCCGGGCTCCTCGCCCTTGTCGATCGGAAGACGCAGCTCGAGCGCGAGCTCGAGCAGGCGAAGACCCAGCTGCCCGTGCTCCAGCGGCGCGCGGAGGAGGCGGAGCACAAGCTCGTCGAGGCCGAGGTCCAGATCGAGTCGCTGCTCGAGAAGATCACCGATCTCGAGAGCGGGCTCGCCGT
>Ga0316603_10001490_pt1 | contig 12494 bp, 14 predicted proteins | sample OWC_soil_day10_n_FD_207649 | JGI IMG/M metagenome (GOLD analysis project Ga0316603, IMG submission 207649) | Wetland soil microbial communities from Old Woman Creek delta, Ohio, United States - OWC_soil_day10_noCT | ecosystem: Environmental > Terrestrial > Soil > Wetlands | place: USA: Ohio...
CCTGCTCCAGGGCGGCAAACCACTCCTGGGCAGTGATCTCGGGATTTGGACCGTTTTTCGCCATGACCCCATTGTAATGGATGCCTTGCCCTCCTCGGCTGGGCAGGCTAGAGTTCGCGCTTATCAAATCCAGATGTTTTCGAGGAGTTCGTGTGTTCGCAATCCTTCAGGCCGCCGGTTGGCCAATTTGGCCCCTGCTGGCCGCTTCCGTGATCGCTGTCGCTCTCATCATCGAGCGTTTTACCGCCCTGCAACGCAAGAAGATTCTCCCTCCCGGGCTGCTGGCCTCCGTGGTGGCGGAGTTCCGCCAGAGCGGCGTCAGCGATGACATGGTCAAGCGCCTGGAAGGCCATTCGCCCCTGGGGCGGGTGTTTGCTGCCGGCTTGCGCAACGTCAAGAGCAGCCGCGAGATCATGAAGGAATCCATCGAGGAAACCGGTCGCGCTGTGGCCATGGATCTGGAACGCTTTCTCAGCAGTCTCGGTACCATCGCCTCCATCGCGCCATTGATGGGGCTGTTTGGTACCGTGGTGGGCATGATCGAAATCTTCGGTTCCGCCACTGCCGCCGGCAATAACCCGCAGCAACTGGCCCACGGTATCTCGGTGGCCCTCTACAACACCGGCTTCGGTCTGCTGATCGCCATCCCGAGCATGATTTTCTACCGCTACTTCCGTGCCTTGGTGGATAACATTCTGGTCGAGATGGAGCAACAGGCGGTGAAACTCGTGGAGTTGGTCCACGGCGAGCGCAAGTAAGGGCCAGCCATGAATTTTCATCGCGGCCGCAACCGGGAAGAACCGGAGATCAACCTGATCCCGATGATCGACGTGTTGCTGGTGATCCTGATCTTTCTCATGATTACCACCACCTACTCCAAGTTCTCCGGGCTGGAAATCAATCTGCCAACGGCCGACAGCCAGCCGCCCCAGGAGCAGCCGAGCGAAATCAGGGTGATGGTTACAGCGAATGGCGAAATACACGTGAATAATGCTTTGGTGGCGGGACGGGATGTGGATGCCATCGTGCTGGCCCTCAAGCGCGTGGCGCCGACGGCCCAGGGCGCCAAGGAACCGGTGGTCATCATCAATGCCGATGCCAAGGCGGCTCACCAGAGCGTGATCGACGTCATGCAGGCGGCGCAACACGCGGGCCTGTCGCACATTTCCTTTGCCACCCAGCAGAAACAGTGAGTCCGGCCTGACAGCCGCCTGGCGGCGGCGCGGGCCTCTGGCCTGCCTGCTGTTGCCGGTGGCCTGGTTGTTTGTCGTCGTTGCGGCTATCCGGCGCTGGCTTTTTCGCGCTGGTGTGCTGGCAGTCGAACGCCTGCCGGTGCCAGTGGTGGTGGTGGGTAACATCACCGTCGGCGGCGCCGGCAAGACGCCCCTGACCCTCTGGCTTGCCCAGGCCCTCGCTCAACGGGGCCGCCGGCCTGGCATTGTCAGTCGTGGTTACGGCCGGCGTGATGCTCAAGACGCGGTCCGTGAAGTACTTCCCGAGAGTGGGGCTGCCGAGGTGGGCGACGAGCCGTTGCTGCTGCGGCGACGCGCCAACTGCCCGGTGTTTGTCGGCCGGGACCGTGCGGCGGCGGCGCGGGCCTTGTTAGCAGCCCATCCCGATTGCGACCTGATTCTCTGCGACGATGGCCTGCAACACTATCGACTTGGGCGTCAGGTGGAAATCGCCGTTCTCGACCAGCGTGGCCTCATGAACGCCTGGCCGTTGCCGGCGGGGCCGTTGCGCGAGCCGGCCAGGCGGCTGGATCGGGTCGATGCTCTGGTTTTGAATGGCCTGGATGCCTGGCCCGCCGCCAAGGTGCCCATCTTTCCCATGCGCCTGACGGGAAAGCGTTTACTTCGTCTCGGCGACCCGGTTCAGACCTGCGGCGCCGATGAACTCCGTGGCTTGCGTTTGCATGCGGTGGCCGGCATTGGCGATCCCCGGCGCTTCTTCGACCACCTGACGGCTCTCGGATTGCACTTTGAGTCCCATGCCTTTCCGGATCATTATGCGTACTCGCCCGGCGACCTCGATTTCATTGGCGACGCCATCCTGACGACAGAAAAGGATGCGGTAAAATTCGCGCCCCCGCCCCCTTTGCAGGTCTGGGTCTTGCCGGTGGATGCCGAGCTTGAAGCCGGCCTTGCGACCCTTGTTTTGGAGAAGCTGAATGGACGCCCGCCTGCTTGAGATTCTTGTCTGTCCCCTCTGCAAAGGCCCCCTGGATTACCGCAAGCCGGCCGCGGAACTGGTCTGCAAGGCCTGCCGTCTGGCCTTCCCGGTCAAGGACGATATTCCGGTGATGCTCGAAGACGAAGCGCGCCAGCTCGGACCGGAAGAGGACTAAGGTGTCGTTCAAGGCCGTCATTCCGGCCCGTCACGCCTCGACCCGCCTGCCGGGCAAGCCCCTCGCCGATATTGCCGGCAAACCCATGGTGGTGCGGGTGGCGGAGGCAGCCGCCCGTAGCGGCGCCGACGGGGTCTGGATCGCCACCGATGACGAGCGGGTGGCGGCGGCTTGTGCTCCCTTTGGCTTCCCTGTCGTCATGACCTCGCCCGATCACCCCAGCGGCACCGATCGTATTGCCGAGGTGGCGGCGATGCTGGGCTGGGCGGATACGGACATTGTCGTCAATGTCCAGGGCGACGAACCCCTGATTGATCCCGGTTTGGTGCACAGTGTCGCCGCCGCCCTGGCTGCCGATGCTGGCGCGGCCATGGCCAGCGCCTGCCACCCGATCACAGATGCCGCCGACTTCTTCAATCCGAATGTGGTCAAGGTGGTGACGGACGGCGGCGGCCGCGCCCTGTATTTTTCCCGTGCCCCGATGCCCTGGGCGCGGGACGACTTTGCCCGTAGCCGCGATGTCCTGCCGCCCGGTTTTTCGCCCCTGCGGCATGTGGGTCTGTACGCCTATCGTGTCGCCTTTTTGCGCCAATACGGCAGTCTGATGCCGGCGCCGCTGGAGACCTGGGAGTCTCTGGAGCAGCTGCGCGCCCTCTGGCACGGCTTCCCAATCCGCATGCTGAAAACCGACCATGCCCCCGCGCCGGGCGTGGATACGCCGGAAGACCTTGAAAAGGTGCGCGTTTTGTTTGACGCTCGGAGGGTTTGAAGGTATCTTTCATTACCTTTCGTTATGCCTCGATAAGCCGGTCACCAAGAGCCTGCTATCTTTCCCGCAGAATTCACTGATTTTTCTGGAGCGCTCATGCGTTTGATCCTGTTAGGCCCCCCCGGTGCGGGTAAGGGCACCCAGGCTGGGTTCATCACTGAACGTTTTTCCATTCCTCAAATTTCCACCGGCGACATGTTGCGGGCGGCCGTCAAGGCAGGCTCGCCGCTGGGAATGGAAGCGAAGAAGATCATGGACGCCGGCGGACTGGTGTCGGACGACATCATCATCGGTCTGGTGAAGGAACGCCTTCAACTGCCGGATTGCGCCAAGGGCTATCTGCTCGACGGCTTCCCGCGCACCATTCCCCAGGCCGAGGCGCTGCGGGCAGCTGGCATCCCCATTGAGTTCGTGCTCGAAATCGACGTCGAGGACGAAGAGATCATCACCCGCATGAGCGGCCGCCGCGTCCATCCGGGGTCGGGGCGCACCTATCATGTCCGCTTCAATCCGCCCAAGGTTGAAGGGCTGGACGACGTCACAGGTGAACCCTTGATCCAGCGCGATGATGACAAGGAGGCGACGGTGATGAAGCGGCTGCAGGTCTATCGTTCACAGACTCTGCCGCTGGTGGCCTATTTCCAGAAGTGGTCGGCGACCCGCGATCCGGCGGCGCCGAAATATCGTCGCGTCGAAGGCTCCGGTTCCGTGGATAATATTCGCATGAAGGCGTTTGCAGCCTTGGTTTGATAAAAACATTGCGAGGAGACGGTGGCCGATGGCAAAGAATGCGCTCTATGTGCAGTCAGGTGGCGTTACCGCCGTTATCAATGCTTCTGCCTGCGGCGTCCTCGAAATGGCGCGGGCGCACCCCGAGCGTATCGGCAAGGTGTTCGCGGGACGTGATGGCCTGTTTGGCCTGTTCCGCGAAGAACTGATCGACACCAGCCTTGAAGACCATACCGCCATTGCCGCCCTGCGTCACACGCCGGGCGGCGCGTTTGGCTCCTGCCGCTACATGCTGCCGGCCTTCGAGCAGGACCCCCGGCCCTGGCATCGCATCGCCGAAGTGTTTCGCGCCCATGACATTGGCTATGTGTTCACCAATGGCGGCAACGGTTCCATGGACACGGCCCTCAAGTTCAGCCAGATGGAAGAAAAGACCGGCTGGCCGGTGATCTCGGTGGGGATTCCCAAGACCATCGACAATGACCTCGGCGGCACCGACTGCGCGCCGGGTTTCGGTTCCGTCGCCAAATACCTGGCCACCTCGATTCGCGAAGTCGCCCTCGATGTGCAGGCGATGGAAGAAACCACCAAGGTTTTCGTCCTCGAAGTCATGGGACGTCACGCCGGCTGGCTACCCTTGGCGTGCGGCATGGCCGCCGAGGGGCCGGACGATGCACCCCACATCCTGCTGTTGCCGGAAATTCCCTTCAATGAGGAACGCTTTCTGTTGCGGGTCAAGGAAACCATTGCCCGCGTCGGTCATTGCATCATCGTGGTTTCCGAGGGCATCAAGACGGTGGACGGGGTGTTCTATTCGGAACAGCAGAAATCCGAGACCTACGGCTTCGAGCAGTTGGGCGGCGCCGGTCCGCGCATCGCAGACCTGATTCGCGCCAAACTTGGCGTCAAATGTCACTGGGCGGTGGCCGACTACCTGCAACGGGCGGCCCGTCACCTGGCGTCCAAGACCGACGTCAAGCAAGCCTATGCGGTCGGTCGGGCAGCGGTGGGCATGGCCCTGTCGGGTGAAACCGGCGTCATGCCGGGTATCGTTCGCGTCAGTGACGATCCGTACATCTGGCGTATTGATGCCGTGCCCCTGGAGGGCATCGCCGACATCGAGAAGCATCCGCCGCTGGAGTATGTGTCCGCCGATGGTTTTGGCATTACCGAGGCTTTCCGCCAGTACATGCGGCCCCTCATCGAGGGTGAAGACTACCCGCCATACAAGGGCGGCCTGCCGGATTTCGCTCGTCTCAAGAACACGCTTGTGGAGAAAAAGCTGCCAGAGTTTCAGTTGTAGTCGTTAGTACCTTTTCGTTTCATTCAACCGAAGAACAGGAGGGAGTTAATGTCATCAGGTCTGATGCTCGCGCTGGCTGGAGCGGTGCTCGCGGTGCTTTACGGCGCCTTCATGAGCAAGTGGATTCTTTCGCTGCCGGCGGGTAATGCCCGCATGCAGGAGATCGCCAAGGCGATTCAGGAAGGGGCCTCCGCTTATCTCAGTAAGCAATACAAGACGATTGGTTTTGTCGGTGCAGTGCTGTTTGTGGTGATCTGGATTGCCCTCGGCAAGCTGATGGCGATTGGCTTCCTGATCGGCGCGGCCTTGTCCGGTGCCACCGGTTTCATTGGCATGAATGTTTCTGTTCGCGCCAATGTCCGCACCGCCGAGGCCGCCCGCAACGGTATCGCGGCGGCGCTGGATGTCGCCTTCAAGGGCGGCGCCATTACCGGCATGCTGGTGGTGGGTCTGGGTCTGCTCGGTGTTGCCGGCTACTACGCGGTGCTCAAGAGCGGCGGCGGCGATCTTACCCATGTCGTGGAGCCTCTGGTGGGCCTAGCCTTCGGCGGTTCGCTGATTTCCATTTTCGCCCGTCTTGGCGGCGGCATCTTCACCAAGGGCGCTGACGTCGGCGCCGACCTGGTAGGCAAGGTGGAAGCCGGCATCCCCGAGGATGACCCGCGCAACCCGGCCGTTATCGCCGACAACGTCGGTGATAACGTCGGTGACTGCGCCGGGATGGCGGCCGACTTGTTCGAGACCTATGCGGTGACCGTGGTGGCTACCATGGTGCTGGGGGCGATGATGCTCAAAGGCGTTCCCGGTGCATCAGACAATCTGGTGATCTATCCCCTGGTGCTCGGTGCGGTGTCCATCGTTGCTTCCATCATCGGCTGCTTCTTCGTCAAAGCCAACGACGGCGGCAAGATCATGAACGCCCTCTACCGCGGTCTTGCCGTGGCAGGTGTGCTGGCTCTCGCCGCCTTCTATCCGGTGACCACCTGGCTGCTGCCGGATGGCGTGGTGGGTCTGGATGGCAAGACCTACGGCGCGATGGCGATCTTTGGCGCGGCCACCGTCGGTCTGGTCCTGACGGCGGCCCTGGTCTGGATTACCGAGTACTACACGGGCACGGATTTCGCGCCGGTGAAGCACGTCGCTTCCGCCTGCCAGACAGGTCATGCCACCAATATCATCGCCGGTATCGGCGTCTCGATGAAGGCTACGGCGCTTCCGGTGCTGTCCGTGTGTGCCGCGATTCTGCTGACCTACCAGTTGGCGGGTCTCTACGGCATCGCTGTGGCGGCCACCTCGATGTTGTCCATGACCGGCATCATCGTCGCCCTCGACGCCTACGGCCCGATCACCGACAACGCCGGTGGTATCGCCGAAATGGCGGAACTGCCGAAGGAAGTTCGTGCCGTTACCGATCCGCTGGATGCCGTTGGCAACACCACCAAGGCGGTGACCAAGGGCTACGCCATCGGTTCCGCCGGTCTCGCTGCCCTGGTTCTGTTCGCCGACTACACCCACGCTCTGGAAACCAAGCTGGGCAAGGTGACGGCTTTTGACCTGTCCGATCCGCTGGTGATCGTTGGCCTCTTCATCGGCGGCCTGATTCCCTACCTGTTCGGCGCCATGGCCATGGAAGCGGTGGGACGTGCTGCCGGCGCCGTGGTGGTGGAAGTGCGTCGGCAGTTCAAGGAAATCCCCGGCATCATGGAAGGCACCGCCAAGCCCGATTACTCCCGTGCGGTGGGCATGCTGACCACGGCCGCCATCAAGGAGATGATTGTTCCCTCCCTGTTGCCGGTACTGGTTCCCGTGGTGGTGGGTGTGACTCTCGGCGCCAAAGCCCTGGGCGGTCTGCTGATGGGCACCATCATCACCGGCCTGTTCGTCGCCATTTCCATGACGACCGGCGGCGGCGCCTGGGATAACGCCAAGAAGTACATTGAAGACGGTCACTTCGGCGGCAAGGGTTCCGACGCCCACAAGGCGGCGGTAACCGGCGACACTGTCGGCGACCCCTACAAGGACACGGCGGGTCCGGCGGTGAATCCTCTGATTAAGATCATCAACATCGTTGCGCTGATGATCGTGCCTCTGGTGGCCTGATAGTTTTCTTTCAGTAGCACACAAAGGGCGTCCTGCGGGGCGCCCTTTGTGCTTTCAGGATACGGTGCGTCGTTTGAAGTCCCGCAGGCGGAAGCCGAGCAGGGCGAGGGTGGCGAAATAGCCGCCGATGCCGATGCCGACGAGGGCGGCAAGGTGCAAGACTTTGTCGCGGGAGCTTTGGGCCAGCCAGGAGGCGTCGCTACCGGTAGCAAACCACAGGATCGTGGCGAGGACCGCCAGGGCAACGCCTAGTTTGGCGAGGAAGCGTCCCCAGCCGGCCTGGGGCTGGTACACGCCGCTGCGGCGCAGGCCGAACCAGAGCAGACCGGCATTCAGGCAGGCGGCGAGACCAATGGAGAGGGCGAGGCCGGCATGGGCTAGGGGCGTGACAAGCAGGAACAGCGCGTTCATGGCCTGGGTGGCGGTCAGGGTCAACAGAGCAATCTTTACCGGCGTTTTGATGTTCTGTCGTGCGTAGTAGCCGGGAGCCAGCACCTTGACCAGAATCATGCCGGTCAGGCCGACGCTGTAGGCCATCAGGGCATTGCGCGTTTGCAGAACGTCGTTTTCGGCAAAGGCGCCATGCTGGAACAGGGTCGAAAGCAGCGGCACAGCCAACAGGGCCAGGGCCAGGGCGGCAGGCAGGGTCAGCAACAGGGTCAGGCGCAATCCCCAGTCGAGGAGGGCGGAAAACTCCTCGTCCTGAGCGTTGGCGTGGGCCTTGGAGAGGGATGGCAGAAGAATGGTGCCGAGGGCGGCGCCAAGCAAACCGGCGGGAAATTCCATCAGGCGGTCGGCGTAGTAGAGCCAGGACACACTGCCGTCGGGCAGGAAGGAGGCGAAGATGGTGTTGAGCACCAGGGAAATCTGCGACACGGAAACGCCCAGTACGGCCGGGGCCATGAGCTTCAGAATGCGCTTGACGCCCTCGTCCCGGGGCTGGAAATCAAAGCGTGGCAGCATACCCAGGCGCTTCAGGGCCGGCAGTTGGATGCCCAGTTGCAGCATGCCGCCGAGGAATACGGCCCAGGCCAGGGCAATCACGGGTTGTTCAAACCGGGGTGCCAGCAGCAGGGCGCCAGCGATCATTGCCAGATTGAGCATCACTGGAGTGAAGGCGGGCAGGGCGAAGCGGCTCCAGGTATTGAGGATGGCCGAGGACAGGGCCACCAGAGACATGAACAGGATGTAGGGGAAGGTGATCCGGGTCATCGCCACGGTGAGGTCGAACTTGGCGGCATCGGCGGCGAATCCGGGGGCTGTGAGGTAAATCAGCATCGGCGCAGCAATGACGCCAAGGGCTGAAACGACGACCAGAACCCAAAACAGGACGCTGGCGACCCGGTCCACCAGGTGTTTGGTCTCGACATCGCCCTTGCGATGGCGGTATTCGGCCAGAATCGGCACGAAGGCCTGGGAAAAGGCGCCCTCGGCAAAGAGGCGCCGCAGCAGGTTGGGCAGGCGGAAGGCGACGAAGAAGGCGTCGGTGGCAAGGCCGGCGCCAAAGGCATGGGCGATGACAAAATCGCGCACAAAACCAAGGATGCGCGAGAGCAGGGTCATGCCACTGACGGTGGCGAGGGAACGGAGTAGATTCACGCCCGGCATGTTAGCTTGCCGCAGCAGAAAAAACGCCTTGCAAAGAGGAATTAAAGTTCATATAATTCTGGGCTTTCCAGCAAGCCCACGGAATTTCGATTATGGCCAATAGCGCCCAAGCCCGCAAACGCGCCCGTCAAGCTACCAAGCAGCGCGCCCACAACATGAGTCAGCGTTCCACCCTGCGCACCGCCATCAAGAAGGTGCGCAAGGCTGTGGAAGCCGGCGACAAGGCAGCCGCCCAGGCGGTGTTCAAGGAGTCCCAGTGCGTTATCGACTCCCTGGCCGACAAGAACGTCATGCACAAGAATGCTGCGGCTCGTAATAAGAGCCGGCTCTCCGCCGCCATCAAGGCGATGTAAGCAGTCAGCGTTCATTGCAAACAGAAGGGCCGCACATGTGCGGCCCTTTTTGCATTTCTGCTTCCGGGAATCAAACTCAGGTGGGTGACCAGGGGCCGACCTTGAGTTTGTTATCTTTGGCGAAATTCACCAGAAAGCTGTAGGCCATAGGTTCGATGTCCCGGATCCGGGCATCGACGAATACGCACTTTTCCCGCTCATGGGTGCTCGGTTGGACATAGGGCGAATACGCCATGCGCCGTTCGGCGCCGAACACCGACATGACGCCGCACAAGCGTTCGGCCCAGTCGCTGGGGCGGAAGCGCTGCCCCTCTTCGGTGAGGCCAATGATGACAAAACTCTCTACTTGCAAGACAGACATGAATTTGAGGCGCGTCAGGGTAAGAAGCGCCTGAGTGGGGAGTCGGGGTAGGCGACAACAGATATATGTATTATATCAAAAGTGAATTCTATCTCGTTGCCCGGAACCAGAATCCTCGTAATTCCCCATGTCCCTTGGGCTGGGCCGTAGAAACTCCTCCGTAACCCCCATCGTTGTGTCGGCGCAACGAAAAATTCCAATGATGATAGAGAGATAGATTGATTTCGTAGAAATGAGGTCATATACTTGGCCAATCTTAATGATCAGAAAGGGCTTTTTATGCAAGCCCCGCTCATCACCAAATTTGGCTTCCGCATCCGCACACGGGTCGGCTTGGTTGTTGACCATTTGATGATCCATGGTCGCGACGAAGACGAAGCCAAGCGCAAGCTGCGGCAGATGTACCGCGATTGCGAAGTGCTGGAGTGTGTGTGTCATCGAGGCGGCATGCGCATGCCGATGATGACCAGTTACGAGGATGTGGTTAACCTGATTACCCGCTGAGGGTTCAGGTTGGCAGGCCTGCCACCAAGGCAGATGCCGACGGCTTACAGGAAGTCGGCGGCCGCGAGTTCTTCGCAAAGGTCCGAATAGTCCTTCGCTCCCCGACTGCTTGCGCTATGGCTGAAAATGTCCCGATTCAGGGAGGGCGATTCGGCAATAGCGACATTTTCCGAAATTACCGTTTCGCAGAGTTCGTCGCCAAAATGCTCGCGCATGCGGGTCTGGATTTCAAAACTCATGCGGCGGCGGCGGTCAAAGCGGGTCAGCAGATAGCGACGCGGCAGCCGTTTCTTCATTACCGGTTCTAGGGCGCGCAGGGTGTGTTCAAGCTGCATCGCGCCACGCATGGAAAGAAAGTCTGAAGACACCGGCACCAGCATGTGACGGGCGGCAAAGATGGCATTGAGGGAGAGAACGCCAAGGAACGGGCAGCAGTCGATCAGCGTGGTTTCGGCGTCGACGGTATCCAGGCTGGCAAGGCCACTGTTGAGGCGGTTCAGTACATTGGGGCCCTTGCCGAAAACCGAGTCCACTTTGATGAGTTCCGCATGGGCCGGCAGGAAGCGGCCGATATTCGCCCAGTCCAGCAGCAGATCCCCCAGCGGTGTGCCGTCCTGATAGAAGGCGTAGATGCTTTTGCTCGATTCCGACGGGGCGAGACCGAATACCGAGGTGAGGTGCGCCTGGGGGTCCAGATCGACCAGGAGGACGCGGCGCTGGCGTCGCGCCAAAGCGGCGGCCAGATTGAGGGCGGTGGTTGTCTTGCCAACGCCCCCCTTCTGGTTGAAAACGGCGATCCTCAGCTGATCTCCCACCTCATCTCCCATTCTTCGGGGTCCAAGCCCCTTTGTGATCTGTCGAACGATTTAGTCGTTCGATTCAGGCTGGTATAATAGCTCCTCCACAAGAAAGCACGGCGGCCGCCACGGTTCCATGGCATTTGGGTCGCCGTCTTTGTTTTTTTTGCGAGGGGTTTCCCCATGCCGCACTTGATGAACACCTATTCGAGGCAGCCTGTTGCCTTTACCCATGGCCAAGGCTGTCATTTGTTTGACGAGCAGGGCCGGCGTTATCTGGATGGATTGGCGGGTATTGCCGTCAATACCCTCGGTCATGCCCACCCCAGCTTCGTCAAGGCGCTGGCGGAGCAGGCGGGGCGCCTGATTCATACCTCCAATATTTACCGTGTGCGTGAGCAGGAAATGCTTTCCGACCGCCTTGCGTCCCTGGCGGCGATGGATGAGGTGTTTTTCTGCAATTCCGGCTGTGAGGCCAATGAAGCCGCGATCAAGCTGGCGCGGCTGTTCGGTCATGGCAAGGGCGTCGATAATCCGGCCATTATCGTCATGGAGCATGCGTTCCATGGCCGCACCCTGGCTACCCTCTCCGCTACCGGCAACCGCAAGGTACAGGCTGGCTTTGAGCCCTTGGTGAGCGGCTTCGTGCGTGTCCCCTTCGACGACCTGCATGCCGTCGAACAGGTGGCCGCCCACAACCCGAATGTCGTCGCCGTGCTGTTCGAGCCGATTCAGGGCGAAGGCGGCATCAATATCGCCCACGCCGATTACATGCGTGCCTTGCGTCGCATCTGCGACGACAAGGGCTGGCTGTTCATGGTTGATGAAGTCCAGTGCGGCATCGCCCGCACCGGCGTTTGGTTCGCCCACCAGCATGCGGGCATCAAGCCTGACGTGATGACCCTGGCCAAGGGGCTGGGCTCCGGTGTGCCGATCGGCGCCTGCCTGGCGGCGGGCAAGGCGACCGGCGTGTTCAAGCCCGGCAACCACGGCTCCACTTTCGGTGGCAATCCGTTGGCTAGCGTGGCGGCGCTGACCACCCTGGAGGTGATTGAGCGCGAAGGACTGATGGCCAATGCCGCCCGTCTGGGCGCCCTGATGCGCGCCCGGTTCCAGGAGCGCCTCGACGGCGTTGCTGGTGTCGTCAATGTACGTGGTGACGGTCTGATGATGGGTATTGAACTGGATCGCCCCTGCGGTGAACTGGTCGCCAAGGGGCTTGCCGCCGGTTTGCTGATTAACGTCACCGCCGAGAAAGTGATCCGTCTGTTGCCGGCGTTGGTGATGTCCGATCAGGAAGCGGACGAACTGGTGAGCGGCGTGACGGCGCTGATCCGCGAGTTTCTGGGGGCCTGACATGACGATGCGTCACTTCCTGCAACTCAAAGACTTGAGTCGCGAAGAACTAGATCACATTTTTACCCGCACCCGCTGGATCAAGGAGCGCTTCAAGCGCTATGAGCGCTACTGGCCGCTCCAGGATCGCACTCTGGTGATGATTTTCGAGAAGGCGTCCACGCGTACCCGTCTTTCCTTCGAGGCCGGCATGCAGCAACTGGGCGGCTCGGCGATTTATCTCAATACGCGGGATTCCCAACTCGGGCGCGGTGAGCCGGTGGAAGA
>Ga0316603_10001491_pt1 | contig 12493 bp, 13 predicted proteins | sample OWC_soil_day10_n_FD_207649 | JGI IMG/M metagenome (GOLD analysis project Ga0316603, IMG submission 207649) | Wetland soil microbial communities from Old Woman Creek delta, Ohio, United States - OWC_soil_day10_noCT | ecosystem: Environmental > Terrestrial > Soil > Wetlands | place: USA: Ohio...
CAGAAATCGGCGTCACCACCGGCCTGGCATGGACGATTGTGGGCGGGGACACCCTGTTTATCGAGACTTCAGCTGTACCCGGTACCGGTAAGCTTCAGTTGACAGGTCAACTGGGCGATGTCATGCAGGAATCCGCCAAGGCGGGCATCAGCTACATCCGTTCGGTGACCGATAAGTTCGGCATTGATGAAGACTTTTACAAAACCATGGACATCCATTTGCATATCCCCGAAGGAGCCACCCCAAAGGACGGCCCCTCTGCAGGCGTGACAATGTGTGTGGCAATGATTTCCACCCTGACCAAAACGCCGGCGCGAAAAGATGTTGCCATGACAGGCGAAATTACCCTGCGGGGCAATGTGCTTCCAGTGGGCGGCATCCGTGAAAAGGTGCTGGCAGCCCATAGGGCAGGCATCCGGTTGGTTTTGCTACCCGCTGACAATGAACGTGACATTGAAGACATTCCCGTTAAGGTCAGGAAGGCAATGAAGTTTGTCCTGATTCGCAATGTGGACGATGCCATCAAACATGTATTGATTGGAATCAAAAAATGCTAATAAAAAAAGCGGAACTGGTTGCAGTGACAGCCAAGCGGGAACAATATCCTCCCGAAGACATGTATGAAATCGCATTTGTGGGGCGGTCCAATGTGGGCAAGTCCTCTTTGCTGAATCTGCTGACCAACCGCAAAGCCCTGGCAAGAGTCAGCGGCAACCCCGGCAAAACAAGAACCATCAACTTTTACGAGGTCAACGGTGCATTTCGAATTGCCGATTTGCCTGGCTATGGATATGCAAAGGTATCCAAGAGCATCAGCTCCACATGGAGCGGCATGATAGACACCTACCTCAAAGACAGAACCAAATTAATCAAAGTGGTGCAGCTGGTGGACATCCGCCACGCACCATCGGCGCTGGACATACAGATGTACGATTACCTAAAGCACTATGGGCTGGACGGTCTTGTGGTCGCCACCAAATCGGACAAAGTCTCAAAAAACGAGGCCACCAAATCGATCGCTCAAATACGGAAAGCCTTAAGAATGGAACCTGAAGACCTGGTGATACCGATTTCCGCACTAAATAAAAAAGGGCATGAAGATTTGCTTACCGCCATGGAAGACATACTGAACGCCCAGGAGTAAGGAGTACCAATGCAGTTTATCATTGCATTCAACATTTTATTTAAACGCTTAAAAGCAATCCGGTTTTTATTGATGGACAAAGAGGTACATCTATGGAAGAAAGCCTTGATTGTGGCAGGCATAGGTTACCTTGTGCTTCCATTTGACCTGATTCCACAAGTGTTGTTTCCCATTGCCTGGATGGATGACTTGGTATTATGGATATGGATTCTCTGGGTTCTTCGAAAAACCCTGGACAAGTACTGGATGGGGGAAACCGAGGACTATTCCAAAAAATATAAAGACAAAGAAGTGATTGACGACGTGGAATACGAAGTCAAAGAGGAGACGAAAAAACCAAGGAGTGAAGAATGAACAAGAGTCAGGTCATCGGCGAAATCATGATCAGCCAGGAAGAAATTCAACAACGCGCCATAGAAATCGCAGCGCAAATCACCAAGGATTATGAAGGCGAGAGCGTACTGCTCGTTGGCATCTTGCGTGGCGCGGTTCCATGGATGGTGGATGTGATGAAACACATCGATCTGGACGTGGAAATTGATTTCATGGCGGTCAGCAGTTATGGTGCCGCCACCAAAAGCACCGGTGTCGTCAAAATCAACAAAGATTTGGATTCGGACATTGAAGGAAGACATGTCATCATTGTGGAAGACATCGTTGATACCGGCATCACCCTTCAGTACCTGACCGGTTACCTTGAAAACAGACAACCCAAAAGCATTAAAATCTGCGCGCTTTTGGACAAACCGGCCAGAAGAAGGGCCGAGATCTATGGGGATTATATCGGATTCACCGTAGAAGACAAGTTCATTGTAGGATACGGCCTGGACTTTAACCAAAAGTACAGACAGCTGCCATATATCAGCTGCTTAGCCGAGGATTAATATAAGGAGGACTGCAACAAATGAGTAATGAGGTACAAATCGGACTATCCAACAAACACCTGCACCTGCGGCAGGAGGATGTGGACACATTATTTGGGCAGGGTCATTGCCTGACCCACACAAAAGATCTGATTCAGCCGGGACAATACGCCTGTGATGAGAAGGTTGACATTGTTGGACCCAAAGGAGTGTTAAAGGGCGTACGCGTTCTTGGCCCCGCCAGACCTGAAACCCAGGTTGAACTTGCGCTGACTGATGCCAGAGCCATTGGGCTCAAAGTGCCGGTAAGAGAATCCGGCAAACTGGATGGAACCCCGGGCTGCAAACTGATTGGCCCCGCAGGCGAAGTAGACCTGGAAAAGGGTGTTATCGCAGCACTGAGGCACGTACACTTGTCACCGTCTCAGGCGGAAGCCATGGGCGTTAAAGACAAGGATATTGTAAGCGTCAAAGTGGAAGGCGAAAGAGGATTGGTTTTCAATAACGTATTGGTTCGTGCCGGAGATGCCTATTTCGGTGAAATTCACTTTGATACAGACGAAGGCAACGCTGCCGGACTCGGTCCAGACTCCGTTGGCACAATCATCAAATAGAGGCGATCTAAGCAGAGAACACGAATAGACAAATCGAATAGACAAATAAAGAAGGCTTATGACATAGTGGAATACTACGTCATAAGCCTTTTTGATGTGGTCATCAGATGAGTTTAATAGGTTTCATTGTCGCTGCCTGAATCGGCCTTTGCACCAATCACAATGGCGATGGACGCGCTGGTGCCCAGACGGTCCGCACCGGCGGCAATCATTTCCTTTGCTTTTTCGATATCCCGGATACCACCGGAAGCCTTGACCTGAGCCCGGTCCCCAACAGTAGTGCGCATCAGGGCAACATCTTCAACTGTAGCGCCACCGGTACTGAAGCCTGTGGATGTCTTTACAAAGTCCGCGCCGGCTTGAACCGCCAATTCACAGGCTTTTACTATTTCTTCTTTGGTCAGAAGACAGGTTTCCAAAATGACTTTGACTTTTGCATCATAATCTGCCGCCACCGAAACCACAGCTGCAATGTCATTTGCCACATAATCATACCGGCCTTCCTTCAGAGCGCCCACATGGATGACCATGTCGATTTCAGTTGCCCCATGAAGACAGGCCTGATCCGCCTCAAATGCTTTGGAATTCAGTTCCATTGCGCCGAGGGGAAATCCAACAACCGCACATACTTTTGTTTGGGAACCGGACAGTTCCATGGATGCCAATTCGACATAGCTGGAGTTGACGCATACGGAGTAAAAATGATATTCCCTGGCTTCCGAGCATAGTTTCTTGATATCCGCCTCGGTTGCTTCCGGTTTCAGCAGGGTATGGTCAATATATAAATTCATTGGTTTCATACTTGTTTACAACAGCTGGAGTCTTTTCAACCGTTGCAGCCTCCTTTCCAATTGAAAGATTGGATTTGAAATATTTGTTTATACGTTGAACAGGAAGTTGATGACATCGCCGTCTTTTACTTCGTATTCTTTTCCTTCCAATTTCAGCAGTCCTTTTTCTTTGGCTGTAGACAGATTTCCGCCACATTCCACCAGCGTATCAAAGCGGATTGTTTCAGCCCGAATAAATCCACGTTCGATGTCGGAATGAATTTTGCCTGCGGCGCCGGGCGCTTTGGTGCCACGACGGATTGTCCACGCACGTACTTCGTCTTCGCCGGCAGTCAGGAATGAAATCAGATCCAACAAATGATAGGAGGCGCGGACCAACTTGTCCAACCCAGAGGTTGTGATGCCCATTTCCTCCAGGAACATGGCTTTTTCATCATCCTCCAACTGTGCCAGTTCCGCTTCCAGCTTTGCACAGATCACCACAACATCGGATCCTTCTTCTGCAGCGTACTTTCGAACCGCAGCCACATAGTCACTACCTTCACCTTCATCGCCGGCATGATCCTCCGACACGTTGGCCACGTAGATGACAGGCTTAAATGACAGCATTTCAAGAGATTTCACAAAGTTCAGTTCTTCGTCATTTAGATCTTCCATAGTGCGAAGGGGCTTTCCTTCTTCCAACCAGGCGATAATCTTGTTGAGCAAATCAATCTCCCGTTGAATGTCTTTGTCACCCTTAAGGGCTTTTATGTTGCGGTCACGTCTTCGCTCCAGAATATCCATGTCGGATATAATCAGCTCTAGGTTTACCGTTTCGATATCAGACAAGGGATCTATTTTGTTGTCCACGTGAAAAACATTGTCATCATCAAAACATCGGACAACATGGACTATGGCCGCAACCTGTCGGATATCCGCCAGAAACTTATTCCCCAAACCTTCTCCTTTGGACGCACCTCGGACCAGCCCGGCTATGTCGCAAAATTCAATGGCTGCGTAGGTGGTTTTTTTTGAATGGTACATTTCGTGGAGAATCTTCAACCGTTGATCCGGGACAGTGACCACACCAACATTGGCCACCTTGGTGCTGAACGCATAGTTGGTCGCTTCGGCAGCGGATTTGGTGATGGCGTTGAACAGGGTGCTTTTGCCCACATTGGGCAGACCTACAATACCTAATTTCATGAATGTTCTCCTTTTTTCACTGCTTGACCGGAAATTTGCCCGGATTGCAGGGATTTTTTATGAAAGTAATAATATAACAAACCGCAGACGATGATGACAGTCAGGCTCAGTAATTGAGCTTGCCTAAAGGGACCAAACATCAAACTGTCCGTCCGCAGGGCTTCCACACCAAATCGTTCCACAGAATATAATATGCCATACAGGAACGCAATCTGTCCGGCGAACCGGGGTTTCCTGTCAAACCAGACGAGGAACACAAACAGCAGGAAGCACCAGATGGATTCATACAGAAAAGTCGGATGGACCTTGACCCCATCGACCATAATCCCCCAGGGCAAATCGGTGGGTCCGCCATGGGCTTCTGAATTGAAATAGTTTCCCCAGCGGCCAATAGCCTGGGCTAGGGCAATGCCCGGAACCACAGAATCAGCCATATCCAAAAATCGGATATGCTTGTAGCGGGTGACAAACCAGGCAGCCAAAAGTCCCCCCAGCAACCCGCCATGGATGGCAAGACCGCCACCGCGTACATTTAGTATTTGCGAAGGATCCATGGAAAAATAATCCCAATTAAATATAACATAATACAGACGAGCGCAGACGACTCCGACAGGAATGCTGATAATCAAAATGTCCAGCACAGTATCACCGGGGATGCCGCGTTTGGGCCCCCTTTTGTAAAACACCAGCGTGCCAAGGGCGATGCCGGTTGCCACCAGGATGCCGTACCAACGTATATCCAGGTCAAATAGTGTAAAAGCCACAGGATTGGGCATAAATTCTTCTCCTTTTAGCGACCAAAACCGGTTCGCCTCACCGAGTATTATACCTTGCGGGCCGCTACATCTCAACATTCTTTCATTGTTTTTCCCAAAAACTTTGATACAATGGATTCATGCGATATGAATCGATGACAAAAGGAATTTTCGTGGAACGACCCAACCGGTTTATCGCCAGGGTGTTGATCGACGGAGAAGAAGCCTTAGCCCACGTAAAAAACACCGGACGGTGCAAGGAGCTTTTGGTTCCCGGCGCAGCTGTTTACCTTGAGGACCACATTCACAGAATGGGGACAAGGAAGCTGCGTTATTCTTTGATTGCAGTAGTAAAAGGTGAATTGCTGGTCAATATGGATTCACAGGCCCCAAATGAAATCGTGGCGGAAGCTCTTGCGGCTGGAAATCTGACATTGCCGGGCATGACGCCACCCATCCGGTTTCGACGCGAACAAACTTATGGCGCATCCCGTCTGGACTTTTTGGTGGAAGACGTCCAGGGCAGAATTGGATATATCGAAGTAAAGGGTGTTACCCTGGAAGATGACCGGTATTGCAGATTTCCGGACGCGCCGACTGAGCGCGGACGAAAGCATCTTTTGGAGCTGCAAAGGGCGGTTGGGGAAGGATTCGTCGGATATGTGGTGTTCATTTTGCAAATGCGAGGGATTATTTCATTTCGACCCAATGATGAAATGGATCCGGCTTTTGGAAATGCGCTACGGAGTGCCGCTGCTGCCGGTGTTGCGGTACTTGCATATGACTGCGAAGTTACCGAAACCACTTTGGCGGTGTATGGGCCTGTACCCGTTGAATTAACTGAACATTCAGAGGGGAAATAGACCGATATCTTGTGCGGGCTTTTAGAGGAGCCACTATATATGGGGCAAGCCATCTGTTTCAAAGAAAAAACAAAATATAAATCCCAAAAAAGTGGGCGCTTAAGCCCATTTTTTTATGCCTAATGGTTGTAAAGTGGAGGGAAGTGGAGTAAAGTGGTATTCAAATAGGATGTAGAAGTGTCCCATTTGGGGCATAGTGGTGTAGGAGTACTTCATGTTTTCAGGCGAATACTACAATTCCATAGATTCGAAGTACCGACTGATCGTACCGGCCAAGTTTCGTGATGAACTGGGTCGTAAGTGCTATATCACCAAAAGCAACGACAATTGCCTGTACCTGTTTACACTGGAAGAGTGGGAACGGCATGCCAGAGAATTAATGGCCTTGCCAACCGGTTCCGCGGAAGCCAGAATCAGAATCAGAAAATTTACCGCCAACGCCGTAGAAGTCGAAGTGGATTCCCAGTATCGGATCACCATTCCACAGAAGTTAAGGGAACTGGTTTCCATCCAAAAGGAAGTGGTCACCGTGGGATTCATCAACAAAATCGAAATCTGGAGCAGGGAAGAGTATGAGCGAATCATGCAACTTCCTGACAATGGCGAATATGAATACGTTTAAACACACCTCGGTGCTGCTGGAAGAATCCCTGGAAGGTCTTAATATCAAGCCTGACGGCGTCTATGTGGATGGAACCCTGGGTGGCGGCGGACATGCCGAGGAAATATGCAAACTGTTAAGCGAAAAGGGAACGCTGATTGGCATCGACCGGGATCAGGATGCCCTGGATGCGGCGGAAGAAAGACTCAAACCTTACCCTTGCAAAAAAATCTTTGTGCAAAGCAATTATGCAGAGATTCGCGAAATACTGAAAGAACTGAATTTTACAGGCATCGATGGCGCATTGCTGGATTTGGGTGTTTCGTCCTTCCAGCTGGACAATGCAGAACGTGGGTTTTCCTACATGCAAGAAGCGCCATTGGATATGCGGATGAACCGGGATGACGGATTTACCGCCTACGAAGTGGTCAACAACTACAGCCAAAAGGAACTGACCCGAATCATTACCCGATATGGAGAAGAACGATGGGCCGCCAGAATCGCAGCTTTCATCGATAAAGAAAGAAAAAAGGGACCGATTGAAAACACAGCCCAGCTGGTAGAAATTATCAAGGCAGCCATTCCGGCCGCCGCCAGAAGGGAAGGACCCCACCCGGCGAAACGAACTTTTCAAGCCATTAGAATCGAAGTCAACGACGAATTGGGACAATTAGAGAAAGCAGTTGCAGCATTCTGCGATGTGCTCAATGAGGGGGGGAGATTTTGTGTCATCACATTTCATTCCCTTGAAGACCGAATCGTCAAAGAAATATTCCAGCAGCGGCTGGACCCCTGTACTTGTCCCAAAGATTTTCCCAGATGTGTCTGTGGCAAAGAACCGGACATCCTAAAAATAACCAGAAAACCAACAACTCCGGGGGAAATCGAGTTGGAGGAAAATCCCCGATCCAGAAGCGCAAAACTGCGCGTGATTGAGAAAAGGCGGAGAGCATCATGATTACAGCAGAACAATGGTACGAATATCAGGGAAATTATTCGAAATACGGGTTTGACATGAAGCCCCGTGTTGAAGTACCCAAAAGAACCGTCGTCAGGACTACCGTCATTGACCGTCGCAAACTGATGGTTTTCATTCTGGTAGTCGGATTCGTCTTCATCGCCGCAATCGTCGCATCCGCATATGCGGCATCCATCGCATACTCCAACAACGAACTTAAGACCGAAATCAACATGTTGCAGGGTGAAGTGGATGCGTTGTCCATTGATATCGAAAGCGCCAGCAATGTGCAGACCATCGAAAAGAGAGCCATTGAGGAGTTGGGGATGGTTTATCCGAGAGATGACCAATACGTGGAAATCGCAGGGCAGGAAGCCCCGGTCAGTGATTTTGCACTCTTGCTGAAAGAGGCTGCATTTAACTGAGATACGTGATTGCAACATCATCGACAACCGTATAATATATAAAATATAGAAGTCAGACAACTGAATGATCAATTTCATAAGTGTCTGACTTTTTTTCAGGAAGGAATGCAATCATGAAGCCCTTAGAGCGAAAAAGCAAAAACAGAATCATCCTATTCTTTGGAATTTTTTGCGTTGTGCTGTTGGGATTATGCATTCGCGTGGGTTATCTCCAAATTGTGAATGCGGAAGAGCTTACCAAAAAAGCGATAGTGCAGCAAACCAACGACGAAGAATTGGAGGCTAAGCGGGGCGTGATCACCGACCGCAACGGGAAAGAACTGGCTGTCAGTTCTGTTTGTTATACAGTTTGGGCGAGGCCTTCTGCCATTGAGAAGGAAAAGCAAGATGAATACGCCGCAACCCTCAGCGGGATTTTGGATTTGCCAAAAGACGAAATTGCTGCGGGACTGAAACAGGAGAAAACCCTTGTAAAACTGGCAAAATACCTGGAGAGAGATACAGCCGACGCGATTCGTGAAGCACAGATTCCCGGGATTTCCATTACCGAAGAAACCAAGCGATATTACCCATTGGGAGACTTTGCTTCTTCGCTTCTGGGCAGCGTTACCGATGACAACCAAGGATTGACCGGACTTGAACAGCAATACAACAAGTATCTCAAGGGCGTTTCAGGTCGTTGGGTGCTGAATACCGATGCTTCAGGAAATCCTCTTTCATACGGTTTGAAACAGTACTATGAACCGGAAAACGGAGCTACAATTCAGTTGACGGTCGATGAAGTCGTGCAGCATTATGTGGAACAATCCATTGACCAAGTTATGGAAGACACCAATGCGGATGGCGTCCGTTGCATAGTTATGAATCCCAAGACCGGAGAAATCCTGGGAATGGCAGTCACGCCATCGTTTGATCCCAATGATCCCAGGACCCCTTTATCAAAGGCAGATCAAAAAACACTGGCTTCATTGGAGGGTTCGGCTCAACTTGATTATTTGAACAAAATGTGGCGCAATCCACTGATTCAGGACACCTATGAGCCTGGTTCCACAGCGAAACTGATTACCACATCCATTGTGCTGGAAGAGGGGCTCGTTTCCAAAAATGAAACCTTTACATGCACCGGATCCATTAAAGTCGCGGGACGCACCCTGCATTGCTGGCGGATTGGCAGACCTCATGGTGTAGAAACCCTTTCTGAGGCCCTTGGCAACTCCTGTAACCCGGTCTTTGCTGAACTTGGAGGCAGGATAGGCATAAAAAAATATTACAAGTATATGGAGACGTTTGGCATCACCCAGAAGACCGGTATCGACTTTCCCGGCGAGGCCAACTCCATACTTCAGGATATCGATACAGCCGGGCCGGTGGGGCTGGCAACAATGGCTTACGGACAAGGTATTGCCGTCACACCAATCCAGCTGTTGAGTGCGGTTTGCTCTCTTGGAAACCAAGGGATGCTGATGCAACCCAAACTGGTGGACAAAATCGTTGCTGAAGACGGCACTGTTATCAAAGAATATCCAAATGTAGAAGTCAGGCAGACCGTATCGGAAGCCACCGCCAAAGAAATTTCGCTTATGATGGAATCCGTTGTGGCTGAAGGCGGCGGCGGCAATGCCAAAATATCCGGCTATCGGGTAGGGGGCAAAACCGGAACCGCTTACAAGGTCGTAGATGGAAAATATACCAATGAAGTTTGTGCCTCTTTTGTGGGCATGGCACCGATGGATGACCCGCAAGTGGCAATTTTGCTGATCGTTGACAACCCCAAAGGGGCCAAGTACGGCAGCATCACTGCGGCGCCCGGCGCCAAGGTCATCCTGGAAAATGTGCTTCGCTATTTGAATGTAAAACCGGTATATACAGCCGAAGAGAAAAAAACCAACAGCAGCCACACCACAACGGTTCCCGATGTAATCGGTGAAAGCTACAGCGAGGCCATTGGTATTTTGGGCGGAAGTTCCCTCAAATATATTGTGTCCCCTGCAATGGCAGCCGGCAACGACTTTATTATCAAAGACCAGTACCCCAAACCGGGTGAAGAAGTGTCCGTTGATGAGGTGGTATATCTGTACAGAGAATAGTTGATGTTGTATAATATAACGGTTATGCCGGAGGATAATAGATGAGAACTTTCAGCATGCGAGAAATCGCGGAAGTGACCGGTGGCCGGATGATTTCGGGCACAGAAAATGCGCTGGTTCAGCGGGTTAGCAAGGATTCCAGAGATGTTGCTTTGGATACCTTGTTTTTCGCGTTAATCGGGCAAAATCATGATGCCCACGAATTTTTACCACAAGTCCTAACAGGTGGGTGTGGCAACTGGGTCGTATCGAATCAGGACGCCATACAATTTGACAGTGCAAAGAATGCCAACGTTGTTTTGGTTGAAGACACACAAGAGGCCTTGATTGCACTGGCAGTATTTGCGTTGGACGAGATGAAGACAATCAAAATCGGCGTAACGGGTAGTGTCGGCAAAACCTCCACAAAAGATATGGTATATGCGGTATGCAGCCAAAAATACAAAACCGGCAAGACTCAGGCAAATTTGAATACAAACATTGGAATCTCAATGTGTGTTCTGGAATTTGAACCGGACACGAAGGTGGTGGTCTTAGAGATGGGCACCGATCATCCCGGAGAAATCGACCAGGTTGTGCGGGTGTTCAAACCCCATATCGGATTGATAACGAACATCGGCCAATCCCATTTGGAGCATTTCGGCACAAGAGAAGGCATTTATAAGGCAAAAATGGAAATCACCAACTATTTTGCCCCGGATGACCTGTTGATTATTCAGCAAGGGCATGATTTTTTACGCAAGGAGCAGATCGTGTCCAAATACCGGATCCAGTCGGTGGGAACTGAAGAAGCCAATGATTTTGTCGTATCGCGGATTGGCATCACAAATAATCTGGGCACTGAATTTGACCTGACATTTCAAGGAGAGTCAGTCCATTTCAATCTACCGGTTTTAGGAGTCCACCATGCGATCAATGCCGCCCAGGCAGTAGCGGTGGGCGCTGAATTGGGTATTCCCTTGGCTGATGCGGCAACAGGACTGTCATCATTGCAGTTGACTGCCGGGAGATTGGATGTAAAATCAGAAAAAGGAATAATGGATTCTGTCATAATTGATGATGCATATAATGCGAGCCCGGACTCGATGCGGTCCGGAATCAGAACGCTCTTGTCCTTGGATGGCCCACGCAAAGTTGCCATTTTGGGTGATATGTTCGAGCTCGGAGAACAGACCCGTGCTTACCACCGAGAGATAGGAGAATTCGCATCAAAAGCCGGTGTGGATTTGATTCTGGGTGTGGGAGATCTGGCAAAAGATCTGGTGGAAGCCGCCGGACCCGTCGCTAAGCACTTTGAAACGAAACAGGACTTAATATCTCAGCTACCACTGCTGATTCATCAAAAAGACATCATCCTGGTCAAAGCCTCCAGAGGCATGGCGCTGGATGAAGTGGTCGATTACTTGTTAAGCACAGAGGAGAACCAATGAACATCTATTATATTTTTGGCATTGGCGTATTTGCATTTGTCGCCGGGATGCTTTTGACCGCATTTCTGATTCCGGTTCTAAAAAAAGCGAAGGCCGGACAAAATATCAGGGAAGAGGGCCCGGAATCCCATCATATCAAAGCGGGAACCCCAAGCATGGGAGGCCTGGCCATCATTGGCACAATACTGCTTGCAGGCATTGCCGGCGGCGCATGGGCACCTGAAACTTTTGCGGCGTTGCTGGGATTTTTGATGTTTGCAACCATCGGATTTATTGATGATTACCTAAAAGTAGTAAAAAAGCAAAACGAAGGATTGTTGGCGTGGCAAAAGTTCTCAATGCAGTTTGTCATTTCCCTGGGATTTGCCATTTATATGTCGGTTTTTTCAGAATCAGGCTCGGAAGTTTTTGTACCTTTTTGGAATCAGACCGTAGAATTTGGCGGTTGGTATATTCCGTTTGTTGTATTTACCATTTTGGCGATGGTCAATGCCATCAATCTGACAGACGGGTTGGATGGACTGGCCTCAGGGGTCACTGCCATCGTCGCGATGTTTTTTGTTTTCCTGGCATTTCGGACAGGCAACGAGCCGGAAACCATGATTTATGTATCCGTCGTAGGTGGGTGCCTTGGCTTTTTGGTATTCAACCGGTACCCTGCAAAAATCTTCATGGGGGACACCGGATCATTGGCTTTGGGTGGAGCTGTGGCGCTGACCGCAATCGTGATGAAGATGGAGTTGTTCCTTCCGATTGTAGGTTTTATTTATGTCA